>Ga0335395_10002977_pt1 | contig 10520 bp, 12 predicted proteins | sample MAT02_FD_205744 | JGI IMG/M metagenome (GOLD analysis project Ga0335395, IMG submission 205744) | Freshwater microbial communities from Lake Fryxell liftoff mats and glacier meltwater in Antarctica - MAT-02 (spades assembly) (version 2) ...
TACTTAAAATTTAATTTATTTGGATTTTTAATTTTATTTTGAATTTAGCACCTAAAAAACCCCGCAATAAGCGGGGCCTTTATTACCAAAACCTAACTGTACAATTAATTTGGACGTTGACCGCCAACACCTCTTTGTGGTCTTAATGCTGGTTCAATTTCGTCAATCCATTTTTTCATTTGTTCTGCTGTAAAAATTGTTTTAAGCTTCGCATCCCGGGCTTCTGTTAGTTCCTTACGTTTTGCCATCATTGCTTCCCGGTCCATTGTGCCACTTGCACGCATATCTTCCATTGCCTTTTGTTGTGCATTGTAAAAATCTGCAATCACTACTTTTGTTTTCTTTTTTACATCAGTATCTAAACTTAATAAAGTCATTTTTTCCATGGTTGCTTTCGTTTTTTCCTCTGGTGTTTGACTCTGTCTACCACCGCCTTGTGCAATTGCAGTTGTAAGGCTAAAAATTGCTGCAAACAGCATCAAAACAAATTGTTTTTTCATGTGATTGTTTTTCAAGGTTTCAGTTTACTTTGTTAGTAGGGCGACATTTTAAATCAAAGCAGTCGATTAAATTAATTTTTAGCATTTTTGTTTGAATTTGCTCCTCTTCTGTTGAATACTTTAAAAAAGGAAGTGTCAAACCTTGGTAACTGATCCGGTGAGCAAAGCTGTCTTACACTTTTAATATGATTGAACATCTGCACTTCCATTTGCTTTTGAGTTGCTAAAGATTCATCGGCTAACAGACTAATAGAACTGTCGCTAAAATTACCGACTACCAATTGCTGAAACTGTTGCTTCTTTTTGATGCGCATAGTGTCATAAAAGGCCTTCATTTTCTTTTTTTGCCCGTCACTTAAGCTGTCGTATTGTAATAGCTGCTGTTGATTAAACCCAATTTCTTTCTCTAAAAATTCTACGATATACACTTTTCTGTCAGGGCGTTTGGCATAGCGATCGGGTGCCTTCTTTTGTAAGAAAAAACTTATCAGTACAATATTTGAAATCAGCAATATTGCAATAATCACCAGCAAGATTTTACTTTTTTTTGAATTGTTTATCATTGTGGTTCAGCATTTTCAAAATCATATATAGTAGACACAGCCGTATAAGAGAAGTCATCTATGTTTTCCTGCGCCGGCTGTTCTGTTGCAACATGTGCAGCCTCCGACTGGTTAAAAAGAATTACCGTTATATTGATCAAAATCAGCATGGTCAATCCCGAAAAGGCAATAGAAGGTCTTACAATAAACCAACTGGCTTTTTCCCAGATTGTTTCTTTTGATTGATTGAGTCGGGCGTTAATACGGGTAAGCAGAAATGGTTTTGCAACCGCCCTTTCAATGCCATCTGTACTGGTGAGTGCCTGAGCAATAAAATCATCTATTTTATCTTTTTTATTCATACCGGAGGTTTTTATTGGACTGAAATTTTTTCACTGGAATAGGAATATAATATTTTTTTCAGGTTGCTTTTTGCCCTGCCCATCAATGATTCAACAGCATACAAACTTGTATTCATGATTTCTGCAATTTCCTGGTTGCTTTGTCCCTCTAATTTGTGCAATGTAAAAGCAATTCGTTGTTTATCGGGCAGCTTTTTCAGCGCTTTAAATAATTCGGCCGCACGTTCTTTTTTTTCCAGTTGCACCCCCGGATGCTCAAATTCTACCGGGGGACGATGTTCTTCCGCTTCGCCACCAAAAAGGCTTTGAATAAAGCCAAACCTTTTTTTTCGCTTTTTCTTTTTTTCATGATCCAGTGCTTTTGTGATCGTGATGCGATAGATCCAGGTTGACAATTTCGATTCTCCTTTAAAATTATTAACCGAAAGGTAAACCTGTACAAAAACCTCCTGCGCAATATCATCTGCATCCTCTTTATTTTGTACAATACCGAGTGCTGTATTGTACACCATATCCTGATACAAATCCACTAAAGCCGTAAATCCGGATTGATTGCCTTGCTTTAATTGATTGACTAATACTTCGGATTGGTTCACCTGCTCTGTTTATTATTCCAATCTAAATATACTCAAAATGATCCACCCATTCCACCACGGACAGGTCCCATCATGCCGCCGCCGGGCCTGTTATAATTGTTTTCCATGTTTCCTCCTCTGGAGGATACGCCAAAGTTTTTAAGGCTATACGTAAACGTGAGCATAAAATATTGCTGCAATACCTGATTTTGTGAATCCTCAATATATGCTCCGGTTACAGTTCTTATGATGCTTTGGTTTTGTTTGAGTAAGTCAAATACAGACAATTTCAGTTCACCCTCTTTTTTCTTTAAAAACTTTTTGCCAATAGCTGCATTCCACAACCAATAACTTTGGTTAAAGCCTTCTGTTAAGCCACTATAAATTTGATTGTTAACATCATTTTGAATAAACCAGCCCTTCTTATTTAATAAATTAAACTGTATGCCGGCAGATTGGCTGATGTATTTATTATTGATCGTTATTTTGGAAATCGTTTGTGCGTTGTTAATACTTGCGGAATAAGAAATATTAAAATCAACATATTCGCTGATATTACTTGCTAAAACAATCCCGGTATTGTAGGTATAACTGTTGGTAGTGGTTACCTGAAAATTGGCTAGCCCTGGTAACCTGGAATAATTAAAGCCTGCATTTACATTAACGGTTGTTTTAATTGTTTTTAGCGGTATACTATAGGTAAAATTGGTACGCAAACTCTTGTATCCATCCAGGTTTACAGGTTTTGTGAATTGCGATCCTCTTTTCAGCACAATGTTTTGTTGTATCACGGAATCTTTCGTCGGACTAAAAGTTGCGTTTGATATATAGTTGCTGGCGGTTTGCAAAAACACATTTGCAAAAAAGCTTCGGCTGTTTTTTGAATTGGTGTAGGTGAATCTGGTAGCCAGCAAATGTGTGTTGGATTGTTTCAAATCCGGATTACCACTGCTAACTCTTAAAGGATTGGAGAGATTTACTACATCCTGTAATTGATTTACAGATGGAAAATTGGTAGACGCCCTGTAAAAAACCCGCATATTACTATATTTCGTCAGCTTCTTTACCCACCGGGCGTTGGGTAATATATTGCTGAATGATTGATTTACTGAAGTTGAAGAAGGGAATATCCGCTGGCTTTCCAACCTTGAATTTTGAAAATTTACGCCAAATGAAAGTTGTTCATCCCGGCTTTTTCCCAGGCTGTAGTTGATGCCGGCATTGTTGGTAGTAATCGTATTTTCAAATTTGTTGGATAGGATGGTATCAAACTTTGAATACTTACTGCCATCAAATAAAAATGTTTGCTGATCCGCATTGTTCTTTTGAATTGAAGGTGTGTAATCAATTTGTAGTTGGCCCTTTTTACCAATTGGCTCAGTATAGGCTATATTTAAGCCGTTGTTAAAGCCAATGGTGGCATTGTCATAAAATTGATTTTGCAGAGAATCTGTTACAAGACCGCCTTTAAAGAAACGGTACTGTGCATCTATATAGCTTTCACTATTATTTTTAGAATAGTTTGAATTGATGCCGAAAGAAACGGAACGCCCCTTTTTCTTAAATGCGTGACGAAACATAATACTGTTGCGGATATTGAAACCATTTCTATCCGACCGGCTATTATTCAAAGAGGTGTTAGCCGTGTCGTTTATATCAAAATAACTTCTCGAAGAAGACAAAGACGACGAATTGTTGTTTTGAAAATTGAAGCTTGGGATAATATAAATAGTATTGGAAGAATCCAATTTATACTCCAGCCGAAGATTTATCCGGTGGTTATTGTTATCTGATACAGATTTGCTGGTTTGTGAATTGAACTGATTTTTAGGACTTAAAAAAGTTTCTGTGTTCACCAGCGACTCAGTGAGATTGTTACTGTTGTTAAAAAAATAACTTCCGGTAACATTTAGTTTTTTACCAAATTGGTTGCTGTAATTGATACCAACGGCATTTGTTTTATTGATACCATTGGTTGCGCCAACAGAAAAATTATCAGAACCACCGCCACGTCCGCCACCGCCACGTCCCCCGCCACCGCCACGTCCGCCGCTGGCGGTAAGTCCCAGCAAATCCTGTGAACCAAAATTTTGCTGATTGATATTATTAAAATTGCCTACCAGTGAAAGACGACGGCTACCCTTAAAAAAACTGATATTGCCACCTGTGGTATACCGGTCGTTGGTACCAAACCCGGTATAAAGCCGGCCAAACTGCCCGTTTTTAATCCCTGATTTAGTAACAATATTTAGTGCTTTTACAGAGTTGCCATCATCAAAACCAGAAAGCTGGGCCTGGTCACTTAAGCGATCAAATACCTGAATTTTATCAACGACTTCTGATGGCAGGTTTTTCAAAGCGGCAGCGGCGTCATCTCCAAAAAAGTCCTTTCCATCAATGGTTACTTTTCTAACCTGTTCGCCTTGTGCAGTTACCGTACCATCTTTTGCTACCGTGATACCGGGCATTTTCTTAATAAGATCTTCAGTGGTGGCATCTGGATTTACTTTAAACTCGCTGGCACTAAACTGAGAAGTATCACCTTTTTGTATAACAGCCGGTGCTTTTGAAACCACAATTACATCTTCCAGCTCCTTACTTCTTTTTATTAATTTAATAATGCCTAATTCATTTACCCCTTCAATTGCTTCGACAGACTTTTTTATCTTTTCATATCCTACAGAGCTAATCTCTATAAAAAAATTATTACTTCCAAGGTTTGAAAGTTCAAAACTTCCTTTCGAATCCGTTACCGCACTTCTTTTTCCTGCTTGGGCAGAATCTTTTTGTAAATAAATGATTACGGTTGCACCCCTTACCGGAGTCTGATCGTTGCCATCTTTTACAGAACCTTTAATGGTAGTAGAGCTTTGTGCCACTGCAGCAAAAGCAAAAAGGTTAAAAAACAGGGAAATCCCTAAAATTCGTATCATGATTGTTTGTTTGTCGCTTTGTAAGACGCCATTCTTAAAGTAAACAGGCGATTTTATCTTATTATTTTAAATGAAGGAAGGAAGCAAATTGTTTTGTTGTTGATATAGGGGACATAATTATTTTACAGATACCGTTATTTAGAAAGCTCAAAATGAATAAGGCGTAACTTTACACCCGGAATGCCGGAGTCATTAATTGGGCATCCTCCATATTCAACAACCAAATAATTAAATTCAAATGAACAGCACTACCATTGTAACGGTTACCCTCAATCCTGCAATTGATAAAAGCACTACTACCGATTTAATTCAGCCAGAAGCCAAACAAAGATGTACAGATGTATTAAATGAGCCTGGCGGCGGCGGCATCAATGTAAGCAAGGCTTTAAAAAAGTTGAACGCATCTTCTGTAGCGCTTTTTCCGGCTGGCGGTCATAATGGTGAAATGCTGAAAGGGTTGCTTACACAAGAGGGTATCCAGTTTCAATCTATCAATTCTTCCGTAGAAACCAGGGAAAACTGGGTAGTACTGGAATCTGAAACCAATAAGCAGTTCAGGTTTACTTTTCCGGGCAGATGTATTGAGCAACAGGTAGTAAAAGATTTAATTGAAGACATTCTCCACTTTAGCCCCGAATACGTCGTAGCCAGCGGCAGTTTGCCTCCCGGCTTGCCTGATTACTTTTATGGCCTTATTGTAAAAATGGCCAATTCTGTTGGTGCTAAATGTATCATAGATACATCTGGTCCCGCTTTACAGGCATTAAAAGAAAAGCATGCTTTTTTAATAAAACCCAATATTGGGGAGCTTTGTAAAATGTTGAAAATTACGAGGCTTGAAAGCAGTGAAGTACCCGATGCAGCTCAGCAGGCGGTAAGAGACGGTTTTGCCACCCTGGTAGCAGTTTCGATGGGACCAGACGGAGCATGGCTGGTGACGGGAGAAAAGAAATATTTTGCTGCTGCTCCGTCAGTAAAGAAAAAAAGCACGGTAGGTGCCGGCGATAGCATGGTGGCTGGTATTACTTATATGTTGCAACAAAAGCAGCCATTGCAACAGGTCATCAACTTTGGTGTAGCCTGCGGATCTGCAGCTACTATGAATGATGGCACCCAGCTATTTAAACTGGAGGATGTGCATAGTTTGTATGACCACATTAACAATAATAAGTAATCAATCAGGAAAATTATTAATCTTCCTGACCACTAAACACGAAGCGCTTTACAGTTCCCATTTGAATTGCACCGAAGGCTGAACTTACAAAAGCGGTTCATTCATTGTAACAGTCAGCGTTCTAAATTTGTGACCTCTTTTGCATTTTTACTATTAACTTGCAACCCTAAAAAAAAAGTAACGATATGGAGTATAACAGACTAGTTTCCGTAACCGGCTTAGGCGGTTTATACGAATTAATGTCTTCAAAAGCAGATGGTGGTGTAGTGAAATCACTGGAAGATAAAACCTCCAAATTTGTAAGTACAAGGCTTCACAGTTTTTCTCATTTGGAAAGTATTGAAGTTTTTACATCAACCGATAATGTAAACCTGGTTGACGTTTTTACAGCGATGAAAAACAGCACAGAAACAATTCCTGATGCTAAAGCAGATGCTAAAGAGATCAAAGCTTATTTTGAAAAGGTATATCCTGATATGGACTTTGAGAGAGTTTATGGAAGCGACATGAAAAAGATGGTTAAATGGTTTGCCCAATTAACAGCCAACGGTGTTGAAATTAAGTTGTCAGAAAACCACGACCAGGAAGCAGCAGCACATGATGTAGTTACACCAAAGGCCAAAGTAACCGAAACCAAACGGGCCAGTGTAAAATCAGCGCCACCCAAAAAAATCAATTCGCCAAGGAAGATGGCTTAAAAAACAGCCTCCCAGCCCTTCGAATGAGGATTCCGGGAAAGTTTTAGAAATCATGGATTTATCTTGGTATCAAAACGTTCAATATTATTATCACCGAAAGCCTTTTTTAAGTTGACAAAAAGGGTTCGCCAAAATTTTGCTACCGTAGTTGTTACAGCTACGGTAGTCTTATTAAAAACCATATTGATTTTATGTACACTGCAGATATTCAAAAAACAGCCCGGCATTTTATACCCGTAGATTTTACGATAACCAATTGGGAACAACTGGAACCCTTTTTTAAAGATTTACTGGAAAGAAATATTGATACCAGCGAAAACCTGGAGCAGTGGCTTCTGGACCAAAGTGAGCTGGAAGCCGTAGTAAGCGAAGATGCCTGCTGGCGCCAGATAAAAATGACCTGCGACACTGAAAACAAAACGCTGGAGGAAGCCTTTGGTTTTTACTGTACCGAGATACAACCCAAAATTCAACCGTATGCAGATGCACTGAATAAGAAATTGGTGAACCATCCCTTGGCAAAAGATCTGGATACCAATAAATATTTTACCTACCTGCGAACCATCCGCAAAAGCATAGAATTATTCCGGGAAGCAAACATTTCCATACAATCAGAACTGGCTGTAATGCAACAACAGTTTGGTGTTATTTCCGGTAAGATGACGGTGAATGTGAACGAACAGGAATACACGCTGCAACAGGCTGCAAAGTTTTATGAAAGCAAGGACAGGAGTGTAAGAGAATCGACCTATCGTAAAGTGCAGGAAAGAAGACTACAGGATAAGGACGAACTGAACAAATTGTATAGCAATTTGCTGGGGAAAAGAAATACGGAAGCGTTGAATGCAGGCTTTGATAATTACAGAGATTATCGGTTTAAAGAATTGGGCAGGTTTGACTATACCAAAGAAGATTGCTTTGCATTTCATGATGCGGTAAAGCAACATGTGTTGCCTTTGGTGAACCTGATTTATGAAAAGAAAAAAGCAAAATTAGGTTTGGATACATTGCGTCCCTGGGATATGGAAGTAGAACCCGAGGGAGCGCCTTCGCTGCAGCCTTTTAAAACGAGCGAAGAGCTGATTAATAAGTCCATCGAATGTTTTTCAAAGCTGCAGCCATTTTTTGGTGAATGCCTTACCAAAATGAATGCATTGAAACACCTTGACCTGGAAAGCAGGATGGGTAAGGCTCCCGGCGGTTACAACTGTCCACTGGCAGAGAGTGGTGCACCCTTTATTTTCATGAATGCAGCCGGACAAATGCAGGACCTGATTACCATGGTGCATGAAGGAGGCCATGCGGTTCATTCATTTTTAGCACATCCATTGCCGCTTACCGGCTTTAAAGAATACCCAATGGAAATAGCAGAAGTTGCCAGCATGGCGATGGAGCTTTTTAGTATGGAGCATTGGGACGTGTTTTTTAAAGACGAAGCGCAATTAAAGAAGGCACGAGAATACCAATTGGAAAGGGTGATCACCATTTTTCCGTGGATAGCTACGATTGATAAATTTCAGCATTGGATTTATGAAAATCCTACGCATAGCATAGCCGAAAGAACTGCGAAATGGAATGAAGTGCTGAAAGAATTTGGTGATGATGTAATTGATTATAGCGGACTGGAAGATTACCGCAGCAATCTTTGGCAAAAGCAATTGCATTTATTTGAAGTACCGTTTTATTACATCGAATATGGAATTGCACAGTTGGGTGCCATTGGTATGTGGCAGCAATTTAAAAATAACCCGGAACTTGCACTGGCTAATTATTGCAATGCACTCAGTTTGGGCGGTACCAAAACATTACCAGAATTGTATAAAGCCGCAGGCTTAAAATTTGATTTTTCGCCCGACCAAATAAAAGTATTGATGGAGTTTGTGAAAGGGGAAATGTAAGTGGAAGCTTCCATTTTTGATTGTTGAAAGTCGATAGTAAAAAGGATTTCACGAACTTAACCATGAACCATGAACCTTCAACCGTCTTACTTACAATCATCGCATATTCCGCTCACAACCATTTCTGCATGTTTGGGTGTAAAACCCTGTGGCAGCTTCACGTGCGGAATGATTACTTCTTCCAAACAGATGGTTTTACTACAGTCTTCGCAAATAAAATGAACATGGTTGTCGTGGTGATGGCCTTCCCCGCAATTGTCTTTGCATAAAGCATACAGAATTGAATTGTCGGTTGTAGGAATCAAATGAATAATTCCTTTTTCTACAAAAGTTTGCAAGGTGCGGTAAACGGTTACCCGGTCAAAGATTTCGCCGGTTGATTTTTCAATATCTGCATGAGCTAGTGCGCCGTTACTGCCTAAAAATAATTCCAATATTTTTTTGCGGCCATCCGTTACACTTAACTTGTTTTTCTTTAAAATATCATCTACCATTTATGGGCGTTTACTATTAATTATTCTTCGAACTTATAAAATCTTTTGTTTAAACCACACTTATCTTTTAATTCAGACTCCTGGTTTGTATTTTTTCCTTTAGCACTTCCTCGATATCACTTAATAATTTCTGTACCTCATCTTCTTTTAATCCATCATAAATACCCCTTACCCGGCTTTTCTTATCAATTAAAGCAAAAAATTGGGTATGTATAAATTGATTTTCAATGGCAGAAGCGGTATCAGGTTTATTGTTATCAATCATGTAACTCTGCCTTGCCAGTTTGTATAATTCCTGTTTATCACCAGTTACAAAATTCCAGTTGTGGTTGGTGTAAGGTTGTTTGCCAGTCATGGTAGAGTCAAAATCGATTTTGTAAGTACCATCTTCGTTTTTAACGAGCTTGCCATCCAGCATTGTCTGTTCATATTTTTTTAGCAACGGTACCGAATCAGTTTCAGGCATGCAGGTATGAGAAATGATCATAAAACTGCTATCTTCTTTATACGCATCATACACCCGGCGCATATTGGCATTCATTTTAGGACAAATTCCTTTGCAAGTGGTAAAAAAATATTCTGCCACATATACTTTGCCATCCACATCTTTCTCTGTAATGAGTTGGTTATTTTGGTTGGTAAAAGAAAAAGGTTGTACATTATTATTAATCACCGGAAGGCTTGATTGTACAAAATCTTCCTGGCTGAAAAAATATAGAAAATACACCCCGAATAAAAGCACAAAAAATCCTACGAACAAATACCATTTCTTTATCATTTCGAATAATTTTCGCAAAGTTACACGCAAAGCAACTGTTAATTAAACCTTGTTTACTGGTTAGGACGAATTTAACAGTTGCAACCCTATTGCAAATATCCTATCTTTGTCGCTCCAAAAATGAATACAAAAATCAATTGGGATATAATGGGTATTACTACGTCGGTAGCCTGTGCCATTCATTGTGCCTTGTTGCCGGTGATTGTCTCCACCTTGCCTGTTTTTGGGATTAATATCATTCACAATGCATTTTTTGAATGGGGAATGATCGGCTTGGCTTTTGTAGTCGGATCTTATTCCTTGTTTCATGGTTACATCAAACACCACCATTCCTTAATTCCGCTGCTTATTTTTTCTGCAGGTTTTGTCTTCCTCATACTAAAGCAATTTTTTCATTCTGCTGAAAACTGGTTTTTAATATTTGCGGTTCCTTTAATTATAAGCGCACATTATTACAATTATCGTTTGTGTCACCGAAGTAAATGTAGTTCTGCACATCATAAGCATTAGATTAGTGGTCATTACAACTTTCACCCATTTAGAATTAAAAAAAGCAAAGCACCTTA
>Ga0335395_10002978_pt1 | contig 10520 bp, 7 predicted proteins | sample MAT02_FD_205744 | JGI IMG/M metagenome (GOLD analysis project Ga0335395, IMG submission 205744) | Freshwater microbial communities from Lake Fryxell liftoff mats and glacier meltwater in Antarctica - MAT-02 (spades assembly) (version 2) ...
GCGATATTCCTTGCTCGGACATTCCCACTACGACTAAATCAATATCAGATTTGTCATGCCAAGGGCAATCGCTAACTAGGGTTAATGGAATAAGCAGGCGATCGCACAAGTGGCTACCGATGAAGCCGGCGGCACCGGTTACTAGGCAGTGTTTAGGGTTACTCAATTAGGTTACTCCGTGAATAATAAATGTTTTTTCCACATTATAAATTACTAGGCATAGGTATTGATCAATATTAATAAACCAGAGGTGAACTCAAAATAAATCTACTCGATCGACAATTTATATATTGTTCCTTAAGTCTTAAACCAATATTATGACCAGTTTTATGAGTAAATGCCATAACTATATCAATATCTTGACTAAGTTCTTGGGGGGTAATAATAGGAATATTGCTAATTTTATTGCCTCTTCTGCTTTCGTCTTCATCAATAAAATAAATAGGCGGTTTCCCTAGTTGGCTTGATAGCCAAATCCCCGCAATACTTGTGCCAAATATCGCATAATCAATGCCTATAACAGACTGTGCAAATTCTTGGACAGCAGAATTTAACCAGTGAAAATAAGTATCTGGCGGAAGACTCTTTAGATTTATATAACTTTCGTTAACCTCTAAAGTATCACTTGGCTTAAGCAATAAAGTTAAACAATTATGTGTCCAGTCCTGACCATCAATTATCACTGTAAAACCTGCGTACTGACAAAGTTTATTGAATGTGGAGCCAGTAAAATGAGAGCAATGATCAATAACAGCTAAATCAAAAGGCTGTCGCTGGACATCGGGAACCTGTAATAGTATTACCCCATTTTCTGTTAGATAATCCTTTAAATTTGCTAAATATTCCGCCGGTTTGTCTATATGTTCTAAACTATGCCAAAGAATAATTAGATCAAACTTTTGAAAAGGTATATCCGCAAAATTACCAGAGTAAAAATCTGATACACCCGGAATTTTCAACACAGAATCTCTGTACTTATCATTGATATCAAAAGCAAATAGACTCCATTTGGGCAAAAGTTTACTTGCAGATTTCAATGCAGTACCATTACCAGTCCCTATATCTAGTAATTTTCCTGTTTCTGGTAAATATGAAATACATTTTTGAATGGCTTGATAGCCTCTAGTTTTGGGATTTTCATCTCCAGAAAAAATTAATTGTTCATTGCCGCCAGAAACGTTATAGGCATCATAACTCTGATACATCAAATCAATTACTGAAAGATCAATACGGGAATAGACTTTCTGCAAATGATCGCAGTCTTGACAGTAGTATATTTTAGCTGGTAATTCACACAGCTTTGGTTCTGATGTGATTGAGCTAGGTTTAATTCCTACATATCCTAATTCCTGTAGGCTATCGCCATTACAAAGATGACAATTCATTGGCTTTTATCTTCTTAATTTAACTAAAAATTAGCGCAAACCAACACCCATTGCAATTAAGTAATGAGCCATTGGATAGTAGCCTGTGTGAACTATCTCATCATTCATTGAGAATATAAAAACATTCTCAAAGTATTCCTGCATGGATGATTTTAGGCTATCAGCCGATTTTAAATTAATGTGGCCTTCTTGACTCCATTTGGAAGCATAAGGAGAAGCGGTTATATTTGGTGTCCCAACAATCAAAATACCGTTAGGTTCTAATACGCCACAAACATTTTTCCAAAACAGATGTTCTTGATCCGGTTCCAGATGTTCTATCATATCAAGAGAATAAGCTGCATCATACTTGCCTTCGGGTGAATTTTGGGTAATATCTACTACCGAAAAAGTACAGTTTAAACCCTCTGCTTGAGCGTGCTGATTAGCTGATTCTATATATAAAGGATCAAAATCTACTCCATGAACAAAATCAACTGTTTGTAAAAGAATGCGGATACCAAAACCATCACTACATCCTACTTCTAATACTTTTGATTTACCTGTTAACATTTTTGAGCAGAATTTATATCTCGCTAAGAAAAATGTTAGCCTTCTGGGGTCAGAACGCCAAGTATGGCTGGCGCTTGGTCCCATTTGCACGGGGCCTTTCTCTTGCAAAGTATCAAAATGTATTTGATATTGCGGTTCTTGAGTTTGTATGGGATCGATCACAATGAACCTCCATCAATAGGTAATACTGAACCAGTAAAAAAAGCTGCTTTTTCAGAACAAAGGAATTTGATTATTTTTTGACTAGGTAAGCACCAGGGGCATTATTCCAGTCAAATTTCTTCAGATCAATCTGTTGACCTGCAAAGTATTCTTCTACAGCCTTGCTTTCCCCTGACCATTCTAATATACCATATTCATCAAAGACTACTATGCCACCTGGAACTACTAAGGGATAAAGACATTCTAAACCGATTTTCGTAGGCTCATATAGGTCGATATCGAAATGTAATAAGGAAATCCGCAAGCCAGGATTTTGGGTGACAAACTCTGGGATAGTTTGTATAACATTTCCTTCTATCAACTCTATCCGTTTTTTCCAGCCTACAAAGCGATCATCATCAAATATATCAATAACATCTAACAGTTCTTGATAGAAACTTTCTGGACTAAACCCCCCTGCTACTTTCTGAGATTGATCATAATTAGGTCCATCTTCAGGACGCAGATTTGCAAAACCCGCAAAATTGTCAAATCCCCATACTTTTTTCGTTCTATCACCGATATTTCTGGCTTCTAGGAAATTAGCAAAGGTCATTAAACTTTGACCTCTAAATACTCCTAGTTCTACAATATCGCCTGGCAAGTCTATGGTACGTCTAAATAGCTCATAGTGGGCGAGAAATTTTTTTATGACAGTACGTCTTGCATAGATCGGAAATCCATTAATGATTTCGACAGGTGAAATTTGGTATTTAGTGAATATGTCAGCTAAACGCTTTTCAATTTCTTTGTCCTTACTGTATTTTTTCGTTCCGTCAAATTTGGGTTTTTCGTTGGTTTGATTACTCATTTTTTTGTCTCCTAATACAGAGTTATTTCTTGGTGCTTGAAACCGCTTAACTGAGTGTTTTTGCAAAACTGAGATGCTCCCAGGAAATTTATAACTCTCATCGACAGGGTTTTTAACTGAATGCTGACTTTTATTTGCGAAAAACCTCCCCAGACCAAGGGTTATAGTATGATTTGGGGCTTTGGACTGTTTGACTAAAAGCTCTCATGTCAATGCTATAGCGGATGACATTACTATTAGAAATATTTGCTCCAGAAGCGTGAACCACTGAGGGTTTGAAAAATAGGACATCCCCTGGCTCCATTGTAGGTGAATGAGTGGCACAATTTTGTTCATCAAATAATGCTTTACTTTCCCATGCACCACTGGAGCAATGTTTGAGTTTCCCAATATCCTGAGTACCTTCGTAAAAAATGACACCTCCCACTTCATCTGTAATATTCGTGAAAGGAAGCCAAACTGTGACAAATTCTTCTATATGATAGCTGTAAGCACTATCTTGATGCGGCGGGACTAAAGCTTGATTGGCGTGAGGAATTTTAAAACGTAGCATGGGTGGATAGTGCCAGAAAAAACATAACTCACCTAATGCTAAGGCTACCACTTGGAGCAGGTTTTTATCCGTCATAAGCTGACGAATTTCAGGACTTAATCGAGTCTCTAGGTCAAATTCTCCCCGTAAAAAATGACGTAAGTCTTTAGGCAAGTCTTTGGCTTCATATTCAGCAATTTTATCGCTATGGTAGCGATAATTTTCATCGGTAGTTACGTCTTCACCGCCAGACCATTCACGGAATTGCTCACGCAAGCGGTCAAGTCGGGCCACTAAGTAATCGCGCAGTTGATTGACAATTGTTGGATTAATAACTTGGCGACTAACTAGATATCCTTTTTGCGACAAGGCATCGAACTCAGAGGTAAGATTCATAGGTTTCACACTGAAATGGGAGTTGATGATTGGGCATGATTGTAAAGGGCTAAACGGGTTTGGTAAACTGGCTCTGGATTTGGTAGTTTTATTACTATCCATCCATGTTTATAAAAGTGGTCTTTTAGTATGTCAATATTATTTAGTTGACTACTGGTTTATGGGATTACCATGAGCCTCCATCAATAGGAATTACTGCACCTGTGCAGAAAGAAGCAGATTCAGAACATAAAAAAACTACAAAATCACTAATTTCTTGGATGGACGCAAAGCGTTTGATGGCCATGCGCTGTTCTAAATAATTAGCTACCATTTCTGGTTTTTCTGCGGTCATTTTATCCCAGTGACTCCCTTCATGGCGAAGGGCTCCTGGCATAATGGCTGTTACGACAACTCCATCAGGTGCTACGGTACAGCCTAAGTTCCTAGTATAAGCGTTGAGGGCTGCTTTAACAGAGCCATAAGCAATTGCTCCTCTAGCTAGGGTAGCAGCGATCGAGGATATATGGATGACTCTACCCCATTTTTTTTGCTGCATGACTGGAATTAAATGACGATTTAATTCTACAGCAATTTCCATGTTAAGTCGCCAGACTTTGCGCCAATCCTCTATGGTGCAAAAGGGGTCTCTGACTGCCAAGGTGCCTCCTAAGTTATGAATTAGGATATCAATATTGTGGCCTTGGGCTATAATATATTCGGCCACATCTGTGGGAACACCATCAGGAATGAGGTCTCTAGTCAAGCCCCAGTGGCCTTGACTTTCCCCGCCCATTGCTGTTACTAGGGAAAATATATCAGATTCAGTCCGAGCAATTACTCCTACTTTGGCCCCTTCCTGGGCTAGAGATAGGGCTATTTCTCGGCCTAATCCTCGGCTGGCCCCCACTATTAAAGCAGATTTTCCTTGTATGCCTAAGTTCATAATAATCTGGCCCTAGCTATTGCCCATCTGATTAATTTAGACCCAGACTTGATTTTAAATCATCCTAACCTCCCTTCAGTCTTGTCTTATGGTACTCTGACTGCTTAAAAACTGTCCGGACTATTGTTGAAGAAAATACTAGGATAACCAAGGAGCCAAAGGATGTCGAGCATTTAAGCCAGGAAAGATTGGCTGCAAATCATGTGTTAATGATGGCGCGATCGTCAATTGTATTATTATTCTTTCGCCTTTTGTAGGAGCTATACCCCGATGCAACAGTTCCGAGTTATTGAAAAGCAACCATGTTCCAGGGGGACCTTCCACCATCTTTTTCGAGCCATCCTCTAGCTCTAATTCTGTAGTACCTATTTCAGGACCAGCACCTGTGAGATAGATTAATATTTTCAGTGCATTTAAGGGAAAAGCGTCAAGATGCCAATCATTTGGTCCAGCTTCTATAACACTAGCGGGGGTTTTTTGTGTAATTGTATTAACTACTCGCCATGGTGTTCCCAAGCAATCTGTTATAGGATTTAGAAGTTTGTTGATTAGCGAATTAAATTTCTCAATTTGCTCAGAACCTAAAGAAAAAAAAGTATGGCATCTCAGCGCTTCTACGAGAGAATGAGGTAGTTTGTTAGGTAAATATCCTGAAACACAATCCTCAAGCACAAACTCTTTTGCTTTTGCTGTTTGAAGGGACTTCAGGAAATTACTTACCAAAGTTTTAGGCAAAATTCCTTGCTTAAACCCTTGTACTGTAAAGTCAGGATCAACTATGCGATATCCCTTGTTTGCTGAAACTAATTTGACATATTCGGTATATACATCCCAAAAAATTTCATAGTGTGTTTCTAATATTTCTGGTTTCAGTGCTATTGCCTGTTCATAATGGCAGATAGCATCTTTAAATTTTCCTGATTTTGCCATCAAATTACCTAAACTAAAATGCTTTCCTGCATCTGATAATTTTGTTAAAAATAAATTTTCTACAGAAGTAGAAATAACTTTACCATCTAAATTTTCTTGATGCCGTGCTTGCAAAATTGTGGCAGGTAAATGTTTAGATTTACTTCTTGCTTCAATGATTTCTTGCCGAGTTTTATATGGTTCATCCCATTCAGAATTGACTTTAATTAAATGGGAAGAGATGGCATCTGCCATATCAAAATCACACTTCTGATAGTAATACTTACTTAAGGCGTGGACGGCTTGAGCATGATTAGGGTTCATTTTTTTTACCTCTTAGTTAATTATCATCTCATTATAATCATATCCAGTCAGAATCGAGCCGATTAGTTTTTGAATTTAGCAGGTTTCTCTCAGATTGGAATTCAGATTCATTGTCTCGTGGCATTAGTCTAGCATACCTAAGTAAAAAATCTTTCCCTATTCTACTTACAGAACCTTCAAACCCTTTATTTTGATTGGACAAGATTAAAAAACGATTTTGTAATTGCTCATCTTCATCAGTGTATCGTAGTTTACCATTTAAGCACTCTAACATTTCAACTACCAATTCATTTATTTCTTCTTGCGTATTGTCTATCACTTTAATTCCTAATGAATCAAATAATTCTGAATTTTCACAGTGACCAATAGGATGAGCCAACGATTCCGAGAAAGTTAGATAGCGTTTTTCTTTTAGAGACCACATTAGTTTTGGGATGAAAAGATCATTTTGAGAAAGAGGTCTAGTTTCCATTGGCACAAAATTAGCTAATGCACAAGGAACACCAAAAACATAAGACAAGAGAAATAAACCAGAAGTAGTTCCCAGAAAGAAACGACACTGAGAACACAGAAATACATCCATCCAGTCACTACGAATACTACTATTTGCATAATCAATAACGTTTTTGATGGCAGGTAATGGTTTCATGGAATAGTTACCCATACGAATTACCCATCCACCTCTTTCAATAATCGTTTTCACTGCTAATAAATAGGTATTTATCTCCGCATTGCGGTGAGAAGCTAAGCTATTCTCGATCTCCCCTGCATAACCAGGTTCTCTAACATGGAGACAGACAAACCAAGCATTTTTTGGTACACCAAGTGATTCCAAGCAAGTCCAACCACGCTTATAATCATAATCAGATAAAGAAATTAGGGGACTCCGTTTTTCCTCATCCCATTTATTTTGAACTATCTCCATAAACTTGTGTACCCACACTGTTTCTCCACTTGATAAAGTTTGTGACATTATTGGCTCTCTCAAGTATGGCATTAATGGTGAGAGTGAATCAATCAAAGAGGGATCAGAAACTATAGAAATATATGGATGCCAGTATTTCAAAGCATGATAGTTAGCTGTTCTTTCTGGAGGTGCTACTAAAATAGGTTGTCGTGGTGTGAGCAAACCAAGAATTATTGCTTTCAAATAGCAGTCTATCAATGCTAAATGACCAATTCTTGTCGGCCAGAAGTGATCAAGAAAACGTATTCCTAGTTCATCTAGCTTGTGGTAGCAAGACCAGTATCTTTGTAAATCTTGAGCTTGCTGACATAACATTATAGCATCTTGGTATCTGCCTTTTGGCCACAAGTGAAAAACTATCGAGTCAGATACTTCCGCCCAATCACGATCAATATGTGTATCTAGTAATTTTTGCCAGTAATTTTTAGCCTCTTCAAAATCATCATCAAGTGCTAGTGCATTAGCAATATGTAAATAAAGATCAACCCAATCTGGTTTAAGATTAAGGGTCATCTGATAACTTTTTGCTGCTAAATTATAGTTCTTTTGATGAAAAAAGGCATTTCCTAAGTGAAAGTGTGCATCAGCCCAGTCAGGCTGGAGAGTAATTGCTTTTTTGTAACTATTTATAGCATTTGTATAGTTGCCTGAGTGCCAGAGAGCAGTCCCAAGTTGCCAGTGTGCTTGTGGCCAATTGGGATAATAATTTATTGTCTGACTATAAGTTTTTATCGCATCATTTATTTGTCCTTTCTGTAAAAAAGCGCTAGCAATGTTAATAAGCGCTTGTGATAATTTGGGTTGACAAGTAATCGCTTCTTTATAATTATCAATCGCTTGATCTAATTTTCCCTCCTGTTTGAGAGTATTCCCCAACTGATTAAGTGCATTTCCCAGATTCTGGTAGGACTTGTGAAAGTTGGGGGCAATAGCGATCGCAAGTCGGTAGTTCAAAATCGAGACTTCAAGATAAATTGAACTGACTGAGCTTATTAACTTAGAATTAAATTCAGGTGAATTCCTGAACATATCTACAATTTGTGATCGGAGCATTCCATCATTTATCTGCCTTAAGTAAATATTTTTCCCATCTGTATCTGGTTCTCTTTTTAAATATGTACGATATACCTGGTCTACAAATTTTTCATTTCCTAATTCTTTACTATAGCTTAAAAAAATCTCATCCCTAAGATAAGGCAAATTAATTCCCCTCAAACATTCAACTAATTTACTTTTAAATTCCTGAGAACTTCTAAAACCTGAGATGATTTCTCCTCGACTCATCCCATTTGCTAATTCTCTGCAATAATGATTTGTACCATCTTGATCCGCTTCTCGCTTCAGGTAAGTACGATAAACTTCTTCTATAAAATCTTTATAATTCAAATCTTCAGTTACTTGCAAAAAAACTTCGTCATTTAGATCGTATAATTCCGTTTCAGCACCTTGAAAATGATGAGACTCAAATAATACTTCTGCTAAATTAATGTATGTCTGTAAAGATTCTTGATCAATTTTTAGACTAATTTGATACAAAGTTTCGCCTAACTTGTTATGAAACTGATAAGACTTAGGTTCAATTTCTATTGCATAACGGTAAGCAGCAACCGCTTCTCCCCATTTCTCCAATTGCGTTAAAGCCTCTCCTAAATAGTAGTGAGACCATGCAGAGTTAGGATTTAGAGCTATAGCATTCTGGGAATGAGTTACTGCCTCATCCCACTTACCCAATCCAGCCAAAACTTCAGCCAAATTTTGATAAGACCAATAAAAGTCTGGGTTCTCCTCGATTGCACTATTGTAAGAGGCGATCGCGTCCTCTAATTTGCCTTCCTGTTTAAGTTTGTTAGCTTTCTGAAAATAACTTGTGGTGTTCATAATTAGGTGATAAAAGTAAACATTGAATATTGAATAATTCAGGATGGTGTTATTTTTCTGGCCACCCAAATCTATCAAGCAATCGCTTAGGAATCATGCTAGATGCTTTTTCTGCTTGTTCAGGTGTAAACACTTTTCGCCATTCATCAACAGTTCCTTTACGGCTATGTGTACCAGGCTTAAAGTCAGGTGGAGGAGGCATAGTAAACCTAGATTTATCTATCTCATAAAATTCTAATATTCTGTTAAAAAATAAATTTCTATCTTTAGCTAATGCTTCATGTTGCGTAAACAAAATATTTGGAAAAAAAGATGGGGAGGCTTCTGCATCTAGCCAGCTTTCAATAAACTTAACCGCTTCTCTCATATACCCTGACTCTATTTGCCAATCTATCTGTTCTTTTATTGATAGAGAAAAGTAATTATCAAAAAACAGCGAAGGACTCCAAAGTAATATATTTGTAGCTTCATTTTTAAGGCGGATTAAATGATGTATGAATGAAAGGGTTGCTTGGCGAGGATCGCGAACGTGGATAATCAATCTATCTAAGCTTTCATTAAGGAGACTCAAATTAATTAAATTTGCAGGTAAATGCTCTTGAGAAACAGCCATCCCAGAAGCAAAACGAGTTATTTGATCTGGATTAATAACATCTTCAGGAAATGTACTAGCTGATATTCGAACCACAGGTATTCCAAACCCACTACTCAATGCACTGAAAATATAAACGCTACCTGATTTGGGTAAGGTATTCAAAAATATTCCTGGTATATCTCCCTTTGATATTAAATCCGTAGACCGTATTTTATTTGCATGGTAATAACTCCTAAAAGCCTTCAATCGATTACCATGCACTAGATAAGCATCACCTAAATCCCTATGGACTTGTGTAGAACTTGAATTTAATTCAACAGATTTCTCACAAAAAACAACTAATTGATCTAAGTCATTTTTGGCTAACAACAGTCTTTTTATTTGAAAATGTGCTTTGCTCAAAGCAGGATTAATTATAAGAGCATCCTGATAACTCTGAATAGCTTGATCTAATTCTCGTCTTTGTGCTAAATTATCTCCTAGTTGACAATGTAATTCTGCCGAGTCTGGATTATTGATAGTAGCTTGCTTATAAACTTGGGTGGCTTCATCTAATTTATCCTGTTTCACTAAAATTTCAGCTAATTTAATATATGAAGCGATGAAACTATGGTTTAGTAATGTTACTGTTCGATAAGCATTAATCGCCTTTTCTATTTCCCCTTGTCCTTCTAGCTTTTCCCCTAATACCTGCCAACCTTCCCAATTATTCGGTTGTAATTGAGCTAATTTTTCATAAGCTACTAGATAATCAGGATTTAAGTTAATCACCTGTTGATAAGAAGCGAGCGCCTCTTCTAATCGATTATTTTGCTCTAATAATTGCCCCAACTGCCACCACAATTCCCATGACTCCGGTTGTAGCTTGACTAACGCTTGATAACCGGGAATGTGTGCCGTATTCAGGACTATTGTTGTTTGATAAGAAGCGAGCGCCTCTTCTAATCGATTATTTTGCTCTAATAATTGCCCCAACTGCCACCACAATTCCCATGACTCCGGTTGTAGCTTGACTAACGCTTGATAACCGGGAATGTGTGCCGTA
>Ga0335395_10002979_pt1 | contig 10518 bp, 8 predicted proteins | sample MAT02_FD_205744 | JGI IMG/M metagenome (GOLD analysis project Ga0335395, IMG submission 205744) | Freshwater microbial communities from Lake Fryxell liftoff mats and glacier meltwater in Antarctica - MAT-02 (spades assembly) (version 2) ...
CTCGAACTCGTACATAGCGCATTCGACCATCGGCTTACCTTGCCTTACGATGGCTCGATTCATTTCGAAACGTTCCTCAAACAAAGGGGCACAGTCCACTACGATGTCTGCTCCGCTTACCAAACTCTCTGCATTCGCTGCATTTACATTCTGGTTGTGCAGTTCCAGGATCAAGCGAGGATTGAGCGCAAGTAGTCGGGCCTGTGCTGTTTGCACGCGGGATTGGCCGATTTGCTCGTGGGTCATAAGCAATTGCCGATTCAAATCGCTTGCCTTGATCTCGCCGGCATGAGCCAAGATAAGTTTGCCGATGCCTGCCGCTGCAAGCTGGTAGGCGACCGTTCCGCCAACGCCGCCAATTCTAGAAATCAGCACACTTGTCGCCTTCAATTTCCGCTGCCCGATTTCGCCAATTCCGGCGGCCCACATCTGCCATTCGTAAGTAGCACGCTCCATCTCATCCAGTTTCGGAAGATTGTCCTCCCAATCGATAGCTAGTCTTCGCTCAGACATTTCTAGCCGCCTGAGATCAAGGTTGTGAGGGTCAATTCGGCACCCTCTTGCAAAACACAAGGCTGGTCTTTTGCAACGAGTTCGTTGTTTAGAAAGACGAGTACGGAGGGCCGAAGAGAATCGTGCTCATCCAGCAACGTCGATCGCAATAATGGTGTTCCTGCATTCGCAACTCGCTGTACGATCTGCAACAGAGTCGCATTTTGGTCTACGTCTAAAAAAGTTTGACTGCAGCCAGCAAGTCGGCGGACTTGCGAATCGTAGTTGATGTAAACTCTCACTTGAAGGAACCTGTGGGAAATTGCATTAGGAGGCAACGTTCGAGCAAAGCCGACTTAGCCGCAAAGGGGTTGAGTTGAAATCGTGGATTCATTGTAGCTTATGGCAGCTGTACGACCACTTCAGGTGGGTGCAGTGTTCATTTACCCACACTGATTTGGGGTAGCGGAACTCGCCGAGAGTTTCGGTGTGAATCTTTGAATGAGGCGAGGTACCGAATTGGGCGCAACGACCTAAATTCGGAGCGAATAAGAAACGAATTTCTAGAAGCCAATCTGGAACCAGGTCGAATCTACGTGGACCATTTTTACAACCGCGAGGTACTAAAAGTTGCTCATGATTACGTTGAATACATCACGCAGAATGCACACGGTGGTCTTAACTGATTTTTCGTTTTAACCTTAGCACACGTTCGAATACAAACTGCCAGACATAAAACAGAAATTTTTTTGAAGTCGCAGGTCATGTCATATCAACGTGTTGCGACTGTCAATAGGGGTAGTTTCACGCTTGCAAGCTGTTGACAGATCCATCGGATGCGACGAAGGTTTTAGGGGTACAGCGCTCACGAAGAGTGCTGCTATTCTAAAGCAAGAAGCTCGCGTTGTAGGTTCGAAACGAGGGAGTGTTTGTATGCAAAAGTTTGCATTCTATTTTCTTTTGGCGAGTGTCGTGTTGACCGCCATGTTCTCTAGCGGTGCACAAGGTTGCGATCAATGCGTCGCAAAACAAAAAGCCGCGCAACAAGCGTCCGAAGGGCGAATGAGGCACGTTGGCGGTAGCATGGGTAGCGGTCGATACGAAGGCGTCGGTTTTTCAACCGTATCCGCAGACGACGCAATCCGCAAATGTTGCTACTGGGGGCAACGAACTCCTGTTGGTATTGGCGTTTCGCGTGGCAACAATGGTTGGTACGCGACCGTGCTTTACCGATAGTTCAATGTGTAGCACGGCTCTCTGAACCGTGATTTTTTTGAATCCTAAGAAAGTAGCAGGCACGCTCCGTGTGCCGTAGCCGCAAAAACCATAGGTTTTGATTTGCGGACGGCACATGGAATGTGCCTGCTACCATAAAAACACTGCTCTCCGAATCGTGCCCATTAGGCGTTGCAAGCTCGGCAGATGCGCCTAGCCATCGCCTGGCCGCGACCAAGCCGGATTTGCCTAAGTTCAATTTTGATGTTTATTTGGCCAAGAACAATTCGCTAAAAGCGAATATTGCAAAGCCTTCCGTAGCAACACTCTAACGGAACGCTTTTGGTAGGTGGTGCGAACACTCGAGCTATGGGTAAATTGAGGAAACAATGCGAATAATTGCAACTTGGATTCAACTAGGAATTTGTTGTGCTTGCGTAAGCGTTCCAACATTGGCTGACGATACAAAAAAGTCCCAAAAGGACGAAGCGAGACGATTCGATCTAGTTGTACGGGAGGATATCTTCGCTGGTTTTGGAGGAGACGACGCAGCCCTGGACCGCGGTGAGGGCGAGTGCGAAAAAGCGTTAAGGGAAGATTCGAAAAATGCGGAGGCCATGGTTTGGCTTGGTGCTGTCCAGGTCTTCAAAGCGGGCGGACTTTTCGGGAAAAACAAGCCTGCCGAAGCCTTTCCGCTTTGGACCAAAGGTCTAAAGAACATGGACGATGCAGTTAAACTTGAGCCTGATAATGTTGGAGTTCGCATTCCACGAGCGTCCGTTCTGCTGCCTTCAGCACGAAACGCGCCAGCAATTATGGGAGCACCGTTGCTCAAAACCGTATTAAAGGACTTTGAGTACATCTACGAAAAACAAGCGAAGCACTTAGATGAATTGGGGACACATCCACGAGGTGAATTGCGGATGGGATTAGCCGACACATATCGTCTCCTTGGTAAGCTTGATAAGTCTAAGGAACAACTGGAAGCCATTGCCAAGGAGCTTCCGGACACCGAATATGCGACCGAAGCCAAGGAGTGGCTAGCTGCTGCACCGACAACGAAACTTTCGCACAACTGCAAAGGTTGCCATTCGAACTAGTGCTTAGTCACTGCTTAAGATTTCTGGGTAGCGGAACTCGCCAGGAGTTTCGATTGCGTTGATCTTAATCGCTTGTTTATTCGGAGTGCAATTGCCGAAAGCCTATGCGGCTTCCGCTACATTCGAGGCTGTCTTTATAGACGAAGCACGATTCTCACATCAGACCTTTGTCGTTTGCTGAAGATGGTTCGGAGACAGAACACTGTCGGTCCTTGGCATTCGTAGTCGACCAACAGAACGAATAGCACTCGGCATCTTGTCGAGCCATTTGCGAAGTTGTCGGCGGGCGATGGGTTCCAAGAACTCGCTAACTAACAATGTTAAGCCAAAGATGAAGAAGAGTACGACCGACAAATTGACCAGGGGACTCAGATAATTTGCCAAACGATTCATACCAATGAAGCCGATGTGTTGATGGAGTAAGTAGAGCGGGTAGGTCGCGGTACCAGCCACGATCCAGAATCGAGGCCAGCGTGGTTCAATTCTAAGAATCACTAAAGCGAACGCCAGGAAGAAGCAGGCTTCAAACAGTATAGTTATTCGGTAGTCAAAACGTTGCCCATAGAATGTCGTTAAATCTTGTGCTTTGTCCATCGTCCAAACGATCGTGGCGCCGAAAGACGCACATAGGGTCAACAAGCGTGCTAAGGTCACTTTTTGCGCATAGCAAAAGTAAAATGTCGCGCCCGCGCCGAACATCGGCGCATATTCGCTCAGAACGATCCGATTCATGCCGCGTATGTGGTAGCAAAACAATAGCATGGACGCGACAAGCCAAAGGCGAATGCAACTTTCAAGGTGCTTGCTCCCGTTCATCCATAGTAGCAAGCCAACCATTCCGTAGAATTGAATTTCAACGAGGAGTGACCAGTAAACACCGTCGACGAAGGGAACTCCGAAGTACCCACTGACCATGGTCAAATTGAGTAGGTACGACCAAAGACTTACCATCATCCGTCCGTCATCGAAGATGGCCATCGTCACATAGGTCATCGTGCAGCAGATAACAAAGGCTGGCAAAAGTCGAATCGCACGTGAGTAAGCGAATTTCCCCGCATTCCCTTGGGCTGCCGAAAACGAGATGACGAAACCACTGATCATGAAGAAGAAATCGACACCAAGGTAGCAATACTTAAAGAGCTCGCCGAATCCTCCGAAACCGACGTCGCATGGGCGCTCTCCTAAGTTGCCTCGATACGCAAGATGGAACATCACGACGGCTAAGGCTGCAATGACCCTATAGACATCAAGGAGAATGATGCGTTTGCTTTCGTGTCTCACAGGCGCTGCAACCATTTTTTAAATTTCGCTTTAAATTGCTTCCGTCCGCAACCAGACCAATCTTATGTCAGTCGCTGTCTAGTCCATTTAGAAAAAATGGGTCAGGAAAAACGGTGTGAACAGTCGCCCTTAGTGAATGGGTTGCAGTTTCCAACAAATTCAAGTGGGATTGTTCGGGATTGAACGATTGCATGGGATGCTACGCGACAACATGATTGTGTATACTGTGAGGAAAGCTATTTCCAAGATGACTCATTCAGTCTGCCAGCAGGCTCGTCAATTATGTCAACACCGATTCCAATGCAACTGTCTCGCATCATTATCAGCGAGATTAGCGATAACCAAGTCATTTACCTAAAGGAAGTCGACGGCGAGCGTCAATTTCCAATCTTGATCGGTATTTTCGAGGCAACGAGCATTGACCGGCGCGTCAAAGCAAAAGGGTTGCCTCCGCGCCCGCTGACCCATGACCTGATCGTTAACATTGCGGACGCGCTTGGCGCGCAAATCGAAAGCATCGTCATTTCGGATCTGCAGGACCAAACGTACTTTGCTCATTTGAGGCTTAGACGCGGCGAAGAGGTCATTGAAATCGACTCTCGGCCTTCGGACGCTATCGCCGTCGCTGTAACCTTTCAACCTCCATTGCCTATCTTCGTAACCGAAGAGGTTTTGGAAAAGGTTACAGGACAGTAGTGATGGAACTGGATTCAAACTCGCCTCGCAAACCAAAACGTATTCCATTCAAAGTCGACATAGCCGGTGTCATTGAGATCATGGGGACGTCGCTGTACAGCCACCCCAATACGCCGGTTCGTGAGCTTTTGCAAAACGCTCATGACGCTATCATGAGACGGCGCGCTCGCGATCTCTCATATCATGGACGGATAGATGTTGTGCAGGATGCTGCCGCTCGAACCATAACCTTTATCGACGACGGGATAGGGCTTTCCCAAAAAGAAGCCGAAGACTATCTGGGCACGTTAGGGATCGGCATCACCGGTTTAATCAAGAGGGGTGTTACGGATGCGTTCGATGTTTCGATGCATTCCAACAAGCGGGACGGCGGCAATCTCATCGGTCAATTTGGGATCGGACTCTTCTCGGCATTTATGCTCGCCGACAAGCTCGTCGTAGAAAGCTTGCGATTCGAAGGAGAAGAAGCTGTTCGTTGGGAAGCGGGGGCAGGTACAGACATCGAGCTTTCAACTTCCGAACGGACCATGGTTGGAACTTCTGTTACCCTCTACCTAAAAGCGAACTACGCCGTTTTTGCGGACGATGCTGAATTGCTGGAATCCGGTATTAAGCAGTACGCCGATTTCTTACCGATTCCAATCCACCTCAACCACTCGAGCGCACGTTCGAATTTGATTCAAGCGTCGTGGTTGGAGCCCACGCCCGATAGCGATGCGGTCGAGGAGCAGATCGCTTCGTATTTTGGTGAAACGCCCCTCGATGTCATTCTCATTGCGGTCGAAGCGCCGGTGGCGGTTAAAGGGGCGTTGTATGTTTCGCCACAACGTACGCCAGGTTTTGCGGACGATGCGACGATTGCGGTAAGTGTCCGTCGCATGGTCATTTCACGTCACATTCGCGAGCTCGTACCAGTTTGGGCTCCTTTCCTACGCGGGGTGCTTGAACTCCCGAACTGCTCACCAACCTCAAATCGAGAGGACCTTGTACGTGACGCGATTTTTGATTCCGTTTGCGACGCGATATCCGATGAAATCTACGTTCATTTCGATGAGTTGACACGCGATCATCCGCACCGATGGCAATCGATTCTTCATTGGCACCGCTACACTTTCGCTGGAATGGCGATCCATGATGAAAAGCTTCGAGTACTCCTGCAATCCACTTACAAGTTCATTACGTCACACGGTGAACTGACCGTTGAGCAGATACTCAATAGAAGCCGTGCGGATGCGTTGGTTGAGGATGAAGCTGACTACGTCGTTTGGTACAACGCCGACCGACGCCAAGAAGCTTGGCTCAATGAGTTTTTTGCGAACGGTTCGACTCCTTGTGTTCACACGCTTCGAAGTTTTGAGGAGACTTTGCTCGCTTCGATGTTGGGAGAAATGACACTTGAGCAAGTAGATTTGCGAGCGGCTAGTCCCTCGTCGACGAATTTTTGCGAGTCGATCTTGGGGATGGAGGAACGCGTCGAAGCATCGGAGGAATGGCATAGCTTTTTCGAATCACTCGATTCCAATATTTTTGTTGCATCGACCGAAAACAAGCAGCCCGTGATGGCATTCGTGAACGAACGCTATGAGCTGTCCAAGACGTTCGATGAGTTGCGAGAGAACGGAGAATTGCCGCGAGGTTTCCAACGGTTGATCGATCAGCATTTCCAACGTAGTCCAGCAGGTAAAAATGAAATCGTACTGAATACGCAGCATCGATTAGTCCGGCGGGCACTTGAGCAAGGGGCGACAAGTCCTTTGGCAAACGTTCTAAGAATTTTGGTGATTGCAGCGCTTAGCAAGGCTGGAGCTCGCATTCAAATGGCCGCACAAGAAATGCAAGCCGAAGATCTGGAAGCCATCGCCGACGCGCTGTAGCACGAGTGCCAACGTTTGCCACGCCCTGAGGCACGAAGGGCGTGTGAGTCCCTAGTTCCATTTGCCAAGCTCGACTAGCTGGCCCTTCGCACTATAACCTCTACGCCATGCGGCGTTTTAGCTCCGAATCCAACGTATCCAAGAATTGGTCCGTCGTTTCCCATTTCTGATCTTTGCCGATCAAGCTAGCCAAGTCTTTTGTCATATGGCCCGCTTCGACCGATTCAATGCAAACCCGTTCGACTGTGTTTGCAAACTGAACGACATCTGCTGTTCCATCTACTTCGCCGCGACGGATCAAGCCGCGGGTCCAAGCGAAAATGGATGCGATTGGGTTTGTCGATGTTGGCTTGCCTGCTTGATGGTCGCGATAATGCCGAGTCACCGTTCCGTGAGCCGCTTCGGCCTCAAAAGAAGTCCCGTCTGGTGACATCAAAACGGAGCTCATCAGCCCCAGCGATCCGTAACCTTGAGCAACGGTATCCGACTGGACATCACCGTCGTAATTTTTGCACGCCCACAGGTAGCCTCCGCTCCACTTCAAATTGGCAGCCACCATGTCGTCGATCAAACGATGTTCGTAAGTCAGGCCAGCTGCCTTGAACTTGTCCGCGTAATGTGCGTCGAAGATTTCCTGAAACAAGTTCTTGAACCGACCGTCATAGGTCTTCAAAATTGTGTTCTTGGTTGACAGGTAAACGGGATACTTGCGGGCCAAACCGTAAATGAATACCGAATGCGCAAAACCTGCAATCGACTCGTCGGTGTTGTACATGGCCATCGCCACACCGGAGCCGTCTGATTTATAGACTTCTTTTTCGATTGCCGGGCCGCCATCGGCGGGCTGAAACGTGAGTTTTACTGTTCCCTTGCCAGGAAAGCGAAATTCGCTAGCTCGGTACTGATCGCCGAAAGCATGACGGGCGACGACCACGGGCTTGTCCCAATGACTAACCAATCGCGGTACATTTTTGCAAATGATCGGTTCGCGGAAGATCGTACCATTGAGAATGTTTCGAATTGTGCCGTTGGGACTGCGCAGCATTTCCGGCGATCCAAATTCTTTGACACGCGACTCGTCGTGAGTAATTGTCGCACACTTGACCGCAACCCCGTACTTTTTGGTGGCGTTGGCTGAATCGACAGTGATTTGGTCTTTGGTCGCATCCCGGCTTTGGATGCTTAGGTCGAAATACTTGAGGTCAATGTCCAAGTAGGGGTGAATCAATTTCTCTTTGATTTTCGTCCAGATGATTCGAGTCATTTCGTCGCCGTCCATTTCGACTACGGGATTCTTGACTTTGATTTTTGCCATTCAAAATTGCCTTCAAGTACTGTTTTCGTGAAAAAAGGGAACCTAAACCGCTTGGCCGGGATGCAGGCCGCATTTAACGGCCAATTCAACTCTACGTCTAAGAGGGTAGAATTATGCCTCAATCTTGGACAATCCGCCAGAGATGGTAGTGGAACTTCTGTATGGGATGATGTGACAATTGAAACGTTTTTTCCGGCTGCCGCGTTCCGCTACATTGAGTGCACGCCCTTCCGCTACACCATAGTGGCACCCTGCTGGCGGAACGGCGCGAGCCGTCCGGTGAGTACCTAAAATCCTTCGGGAACCGCATGGCTCGCGCCCTGACGCTACAAAAAAACAGTCGAATTTGAGGCATTGAAAATGCGCTGGCTACCCTAAACCTCAAATGCGGTTTCGCGAACGGGCTTCTTCGGATACCATCGACCATGCTGTCATGCTATTTGTTGCTCCGAACCACCCCGTTTACTGGATTGATTTGGATTTATGAGCGAACTGCACCACGAATGCGGTGTTGCTGCGATTTACCACCTTGCAAATGGCCAAGAAAGCCTGCTTTGTCCCGAGGGTGGTCGCGAAGCAATCTCCTATCTTTTACCTCGCATGCTCCAGGATATTCAGAATCGCGGGCAACTTGCTGCGGGGATGACTACCTACAATCCAAACCGATCCTTATTGCTCGATACCATCAAGGACATCGGGACGGTCAGCGAAGTGTTCCGGCTTTCTCACCGGGGCAAGCACGAAGCGATAATGGAGCATTACGCAGGTCGAGCAGCCATCGGCCACGTTCGCTACGCAACCTGCGGTCAAGACGACCGTAGCTACGCTCAACCATTCGAGCGCCAACATATCCACAAACACAAATGGTTCAGTTTTTGCTTTAATGGACAACTCGCGAACTATCAAGAACTGAAAGACAAACTGACCCTCGAGGGCGAGCATCACTTGGCTCGGGACACAGATACCGAAATCATCATGCACGAAATCGGGCGTGAATTGAGTGTCGGGCCTGCGAATCGAAGCATGATCGATGTCTTTGCCGCTGCCGCTAAAAACTTCGATGGCGCCTATTCTCTGGCTTTGTTGAATGCAAGCGGCGAACTACTACTCGCTCGCGATCCGCTTGGAATGAAACCCCTTTGCTATGCTGTAGACGGCTCCTTGTTTGCCTCTGCAAGCGAAAGTGTCGCGTTGTTGAATTTGGGCTTCGATCGGGAAAACATCAAATCCGTTCCGCCTGGAAGCGCCGTTTTAGTAACTCCAAACGGCATTCGAATCGAACAGTTTGCTGCGCCAAAGGCTCCAGCTCACTGCTTCTTTGAGTGGATCTATTTTGCGAATGTCGCGAGCACGCTGGACGAGCGGAGTGTTTACCTGTCTCGTACTCGGCTTGGCGAAGAACTCGCCCGGATTGAGAAGATTCGCAATCAGTTCCCGCTCGACGATGACACAATCGTTGTCCCGGTACCCGACACGAGCAAAGCAGCCGCGGACTCGATGGCTTATCATTTGCGAGTGCCGAGCCGTGAAGGACTCATTCGAAACAGATACAGCGGACGAACCTTCATCGAAGGTGGCCGTGCTCGCAAAGCCAAAGCATCGCTCAAGTACACCCCGCTGCGCGAAGTCCTGGAGGGGAAACGGGTCATTTTGGTCGAGGACTCCATCGTCCGCTCGACGACGATGAAGGTCTTGCTGAATCGAATTCGTGACATGGGAGGAGCCAAAGAGATTCACGTTCGCGTAGCATGCCCACCCATAATCGCACCCTGCTTTTATGGCATCGACATGTCGACTATCGGCGAATTGTTCGCACCGAAATTTCTGGAGAACGGCATCCTTACCGAAGAAGGACAGGATCGCATGGCGCGGCAATTGGGTTGTGATTCATTGCGATATTTGCCAATCGCGTCGATCGCCAGGGCGATTGACTTGCCTACCTCAAGCCTCTGCCAGGCGTGCATCACTGGCGACTACCCAACTCCATGGGGGCAAAAGCTCTATAGCATCGCAAAGCAAAATCACCTTGCAGGCATCAGCGAAGAACGCACCTACGAATTAGGCTCAGTGTAGCACGGCTCTCCGAGCCGTGACCGCCCGATCCGATAGCCAGGGGGCTGCCGTCGACTCAAAAACAAAAGTTTTTGAATTGCGGACGGCACATGGAATGTGCCTGCTACCATAAAATCACGGCTCGGAAAGCCGTGATACGCTTACAAACGAAAAAACCCTCGAAGAAGTCTTCGAGGGTTTTCGCTTTTCTATTGTTCGAATTGGCAAACCAGTTATGGTCAGGGGGCACGGCCAACGCCCATCGCTTCTTCTTCCTCTTCAGGAATAATGATTCGCGGTGTGACGGTCATCATCAGCGTATTGGTTTCTCGCCCAATCGCATTGTTCTTAAACAATCGACTGAGGTAAGGAATCTTACTGAGGATTGGAGTACCACGTTCGGTGCGTCCTTCTCGAAGGCGTTTGATGCCACCGAGGAGGATGGTACCGCCGTCTGGAACGCTAACCGTGGTTTGCACGCTCGTTGTTCCAA
>Ga0335395_10002981_pt1 | contig 10515 bp, 8 predicted proteins | sample MAT02_FD_205744 | JGI IMG/M metagenome (GOLD analysis project Ga0335395, IMG submission 205744) | Freshwater microbial communities from Lake Fryxell liftoff mats and glacier meltwater in Antarctica - MAT-02 (spades assembly) (version 2) ...
CCGGATAAATATAAATAAGTAAAATAGCAAGCACCAACCAAAATATCAGTGTAAGGGAAAACCATTTTAATATGTTCAGGCTTTTGCGCAGGGAATTATTCAATTGTTACAAAAATAAGGAATCGATACTTCAAGGCAAATTCGATACCAAATATCAGTTGATTAATTTTAATATTAAATGGAAATTCAAAACAGCCTGGAAGCTATTGGCTCATTGTTTGAAAACCTTCATTAGATAAGGATTTATAAGGCATCTATGCCATGGCCGGGAAATTGAAAAAATATCGATTCTACACTTTTAACGGGTCCTTATCATTTGCGCACACATAATCGTTTAATATATGGGGATAGTGTAAGGTGTGATGAAAATAATTCGGAGACATGAAGATTGCTTTTGCAAAAGGATTACTTCAAAAAATACCCTATCTGCAGACTAAACATCCGGTTCCGTATATTACGAAAATCATTTTCTACATTATTGTTAATATTGGCGAGTCCCATTTGATAACCGGCTTCTATTAAAAACTTATTCGTATGGAAACCGAGGCTTCCGCCAACGCCCAAATCAAGAAAACCATAGTTGCCACTGAGGCTAAATTTCATTTTGGAGGAAGTGGTATTATTTGCGGTGGTTTGTTTTTCCGTGCCGGCAATTGCAACACTTAAATGCGGTCCGGCAGATAGAACGAATGCATTTTTTCCGGCCGGAAGGTTCAAACTTAAGTTGGGTACAATGTCAAAATAATGAATGGTATTTTGATATTCATTGATGGTGCCTGCGTTGGGTGTGTACGTGTAACCTCTTCTGTTATAAGCCAGGTTGGGCGAAAAATATAATTTCCCTTCGAAAGGAATTTTAAATAAAAGACCAATACCATAGCCTTGAACAAATTTATTATCCAGCTTTTGATCGTTTTGATAAACCCTGGCAGTGCTCATATTGGCTCCTCCTTTTATAGCAAGTTTTGTTTTTGCAACCACAGGTGGTTCTTCTTTTGGTTTTGTTTGACCAGTCGTAATATTGATTACCAGAACGGCTAAACAGGCAAAGACTAATTTCATCATAATTTTTTAAATGGCTCCAAAAATAGGGATAAATAAGTTACGATAGCTTCTACCTTGTTATCGGAAGCCACCGGATCAACCATTTAACGATTCAACTATTCAACCATTCAATACCCCGCCGCTCCGTCATCACCACGCTTATCAGCAATGGCAGTGATGGACTTTGTTTTACCTGATTTTATTTCAATTAATTCAGTTCTGCCGATTTGGCCTCTTTTGGAAATTTTATAGCCCATTGCTTCCAGTGCTTTAATGCAGGCCGCATCAAAATCGTTTTCAACATAGATCACATCCGGAAACCACTGGTGGTGAAATTTTGGTTGGTTAACCGCATCTTCCGGCGTCATGTTAAAATCAACCATGTTTACCACCGACTGGATTACACTGGTTGGGATGGTGGTGCCACCCGGTGTGCCTACTACCAGGTAGGGTTGATTATTTTTTAAAACAATGGTGGGTGTCATGCTACTCAGCATTCTTTTACCGGGTGCAATGGCGTTGGCTTCTGCACCAATGGCGCCGTACATATTAGGTATGCCAGGCTTTACACTAAAATCATCCATCTCATTATTCAACAAAAAACCAGCACCGCTTACTACAGTTCTGCTGCCGTATCCTCCATTGAGTGTTGTGGTAACAGACACAGCATTCCCCTCCGAATCTATAATGCTTAAATGAGTAGTTTCTTCACTTTCCGGTATGTTGCCTTCTTTGGTGTCCTTGCTGTTGCCGGCGTTGCCGGGCGTGTAGTCTTTCATTCTTTCGTTCAGGTATGCTTTGCTTACCAGCGTTTTTACCGGCACTTTTACAAAGTCGGCATCGCCTAAATATTTTGCCCGATCAGCATAAGCCCTTCTTTCCGCTTCCGTAAGTAATTGCACACTTTCAGGTGATTGAAATTTCATGGCACCAATGTTTTTTTGCTCAATCATTTTTAATACCTGTTGCAAAATAATACCGCCGCTGCTGGGCAAGGGCATTGAAACAATGTGATAGGATTTGTAATCAAATTCAACCGCTGTTCTTTCTTTAGCCCGGTAGTTTTTTAAATCTTCTAAATCAATGATACCTTTGCCTTTGCTCATTTCAGCAACAATTAGCCTGGCAGTTTCGCCTTCATAAAATCCTTTCGCTCCTAAATCCCTGATGCGTTTTAGTGTATTCGCAAGGTCTTTTTGAATAAGCGTATCGCCAGCTTTCCAGGTTGTTTCTTTTACAAAAACGGTCGGTGCTGTATTTAGTTCAACAAATTCTTTTTTAAGTCCATTCAACTCTGCTGCCTGTCCTGCTGTAATGGCAAAACCTTTTTCGGCCAGTTCAATAGCGGGTTGTATCAGTTTTTTGAAGGGCAGCTTTGCATACTTCATAGAAGCAAATAAACCAGCAATGGTACCAGGAATTCCACTGGCCAAATGCCCATTCTGCGATAAGTTCATCTGTGCATTTCCTTTGTCATCAAGGTACATATCCCTGCTGGCTTTTGCCGGAGCTGTTTCCCGGTAGTCAATAGCTATGTTTTTTCCATTTTTTAAATGAGCCACCATAAAACCACCTCCACCAATATTACCGGCGCCGGGATAAACCACTGCCAGCGCAAGTTGTGTGGCAATAGCCGCATCAATGGCATTGCCTCCTTGTTTTAAAATACTTAAGCCGGCGTTGCTTGCCAATGCGTTGGCAGATACCACTGCACCTTTACTACAGGTGACTTTTTTTTGTGCTTTGTAGTTGTATGGATCAATCTTTTGTGCCCGGCTTGCCAGATTAGTAACCATTAAAACTATTAATATAAAGCCTTTTAATGTTTGAACGCTCATTGAGTGAAATTTGATCTAAATTAAGGTTTTGACTTTATTCGCAAATAAAATTTAGTAAATTCAATTAAAGTCATTTTATTTAGAGGCACTAAGTTTTCTGTATCTATTTTAATGGTGTTTCCGCTTTTAAAGCAGATTTTATGAAAGAAAATTGTATGTGATAAGCGGCGCAAATTTATTGTTACCTTCCCTTTTTTATTCATTATTATAAATTTATTTATGAAGCAATTTTCGGTGTTTATTACCTTTTTATTTATTTCTATAGCAGCGGCGTTTGGTCAGCAATTGAACAGTCCCGATCAGTATTTGGGCTATCAATTGGGCGAAAGATATACACCGCATCACAAGATAGTAAGCTATTTTCAACAGGTTGCTGCGGCCAAACCACAGATGATGAAGCTGGAGCAATATGGCGAAACCAACGAAGGGAGACCTTTGCTGCTGGCCTTTATTGCATCGGAAAAAAATTTAGGTAAGCTTGAAGATATCCGGAAAAACAACCTGCGTTTAACCGGGTTGTTAAATGATAAAACCGGCGATGTAAATGCGCCCGCTATCGTTTGGCTTAGCTACAATGTGCATGGCAACGAAACAAGCGGCAGCGAAGTGGCGATGAAAACTTTGTATGAATTATTAAATCCTGCCAATGCACAAACAAAGGAATATTTGGAAAATACGATCGTAATCATTGATCCATGTATCAACCCGGATGGCCGTGACCGATATGTAAGCTGGTTTATCCAGATGAAAGGAAAAGATGCCAACCCGGACCCCAATGCAAGAGAACACAGTGAGCCATGGCCAGGTGGCAGGTACAATCATTTTAGTTTTGATTTAAACAGAGATTGGGCATGGCAAACGCAGTTGGAAACACAACAGCGCATGATTCAATATAACCGCTGGATGCCTCATGTACACAGCGATTACCATGAACAGGGCGCTAACAACCCTTATTATTTTGCGCCTGCAGCACAGCCTTACCACGAAGTAATTACCACATGGCAAAGAGATTTTCAAGTGGTGATTGGTAAGAACAATGCAAAGTATTTTGACGCCAACGGCTGGTTATATTTTACCAAAGAAGTGTTTGATTTATTTTACCCTTCTTACGGAGATACCTACCCCATCTACAATGGTAGCATTGGGATGACTTTTGAGCAAGGCGGTGGCGGCAGGGCAGGTTCTGCCATTGTAATCGGGAATGGAGATACCCTTACTTTAAAAGACAGGATAGCGCATCATTTTACAACCAGCATGAGCACACTTGAAGTGGTATCAAAGAATACAGAGAGACTGGTTAAAGAATTCAAACAGTTTTTTGACGACGGAAAAAATAATGGTGTTGGGGAGTACAAATCTTTTGTGATTACGGATGTAAATACCAATAAAATAAACGGCCTCAAACGCCTGCTGGATGTAAATGGCATCGCTTATGGAACGGCTGCTGCGGGCACATTAAAAGGCTTTAATTATTTCACCGGAAAAGAAGAATCATTTACCGCTACCAATGCGCTGGTAGTAAGTACTTACCAACCAAAAGGGGTGTTGGCAAAAGTGTTGTTTGAGCCAAAATCTAAATTAATTGATTCTTCTACTTATGATATTACAGCCTGGGCATTGCCTTACGTATATGGTCTGCAAACTTATGCGGTAAAAGAAAAAATAGCCTTCACCAATTATGTTGCAAAGCAATCTTACAATCCAATACCAGAAACCTCTTACGGCTACCTGGTGAGCTATTTATCTTTTGAAGATTCAAAGTTTTTAGCAGCCGTCATCAATGCAGGTATGAAAGTGCGCTATGCTGAAAATGATTTTAGTTTTGGCGGCAGCAAGTATAAAAGAGGAACGATGATTATGCTTAAAAAAGGAAATGAAAGTAAAATGGAAGTCTTTAAACAGGCGGCGCAAAAATTTGATGTAACAGTGGCAGCAGTCTCCACCGGCTTTGTAGATGGCGGTGCTGACTTTGGAAGTCAGAAAGTACATTTCATCAGCAAACCAAATGTGGCCATGCTTACCGGCAAAGGTGTGGATGCAAGTGCGGCAGGCGAGGTTTGGAATTTGTTTGAACAGCAACTGCATTACCCGATTACTTTAATCAATGCTGAAGAGATCGGAAGTACCAATTGGAAAAATATTGATGTGCTTATTTTACCAAACGGACGTTACAAATTTCTAAGTGATAAAGAAGGTGCAAACGATTTGAAAACCTGGGTAAGACAAGGTGGAAAATTAATTGCCATTGAGAATGCGGTAGCACAAATGGCCGGCGGCGATTGGGGTATTAAATTTAAAAAGAACGACGAAGAGAAGAAGCAACAGGAGAAGCCGTTAACGTATTCGGAATTGAAGCGATATGAAGAAAGTGAGCACAATGGCATCATGAGTAATATAGCAGGTGCCATTTATAAAACTGAGCTGGACAATTCTCATCCGCTGGCATTGGGATTTCCTGGTTTTTTCTACAACTTGAAGCAGGACGCCAACATGTATGAATATTTAAAAGATGGCTGGAATGTAGGTGTGATTAAAAAAGATAGTTACACCGCAGGTTTTGTGGGAACCAATCTGAAAGAAAAAATTAACGATGGTCTGTCAATAGGCGTGCAGGATTATGGCAAAGGAAGCATTGTTTATCTGGCTGATAATCCCATCTTTCGTTGTTTCTGGGAAAACGGCAAAATGTTGTTTAGCAATGCCGTGTTTTTAGCAGGGCAGTAAAATCGCCGGCAATAAAGCACGAAAAAGATTCTTGTTAAATGAATCATCCAATTGTTAAAGGTGAATGTACAAGGGCTCACATTGTTCATTCACTTTTATTTTTGCCTGCATTGCAAATGACAAGTACAAAGGAGGTTATGGATTGCCATTTTTTTTAGAAAGTATCACTCAATCATATTTTGATAGAAAGATTGGCAGCCCTGTAAAACGCTTGAAATACACCCTTGATATTTGTTCAATACTTTATATTCGCAAATCAATAAAAAATTATGCGCAAAGGTTTAGTCGTTTTTTTTATATCATTCAACGTTCTTTCGGCGATCGGTCAAAGTCCAAAAACTTATACCGCATCTGAAATATTGCTACAGTTGAAAAAGCTGAATGTATTGGGTTCTGTACTATACGTAGCCGCTCATCCTGATGATGAGAATACCCGTTTACTCGGCTACCTCGCCAACGAAAAATTATACCGCACCGGTTATCTAAGTTTAACGAGGGGCGATGGTGGTCAAAATTTAATTGGCGATGAACAGGGTATAGACCTTGGATTGATTCGTACGCAGGAATTGTTATCAGCCCGCCGAATTGATGGTGCAGAACAGTTTTTTAGCAGGGCTTACGATTTTGGTTATTGCAAAAGTTCGGAGGAAGCATTGCGTACGTGGGGCCACGAGAAAATATTGAGCGATGCTGTTTGGGTGATCCGCAAATTCAGACCGGATGTAATCATTGCACGTTTTCCGGAAGACAGCAGGGCAGGGCATGGGCATCATTCAGCATCGGGTATCATTGCCCGTGAGGCGTTTGATGCGGCGGCAGATGCAACAAAATTTCCGGAGCAATTAAGGCAGGGTGTTGGCGTGTGGCAGGCCAAACGATTGCTGTGGAACACCTTTAATTTTGGCAGTACCAACACCACCAGCGAAGACCAGTTTAAACTGGAGGTAGGTATGTACAATCCAATGCTGGGAAAAGGCTATGGTGAAATTGCAGCACTCAGTCGCAGCCAGCACAAGAGCCAGGGATTTGGCGTGCCGGCACAAAGAGGTAGTTCAATTGAATATTTTACAACCGTGAAGGGCGATAGGCCGGCGAATGATTTGATGGACGGAGTGGATGTGGGGTGGAGCAGAACAGGACAGAATGAATTAACAGATTCTGTAAATCACCTCATCCGCAATTACGATGTGCAACATCCTGAGCATTCAGTAGCGGCTTTGATTCAACTCGGGCAAATCATACGGCGTTTAAAATTTTCTATACTACCTCCTTCTGTGAAACCTGCTGAAGATGCAAAAGCTAACGGAAAGGGAAATCAGCTACCAGCCGTTAAAAAGCAAACTGCCTTTGAGATAAATGCACCATTTTGGGCATTGAATAAAGAGGAAGATATTAATAAACTGATAGAACTGGCCGGCGGTATTTTTATGGAAGCAACGGCCGTTAACCAATTGAATGTAATGGGCGACACTATTAAAATAAACCTTGCCTTTAATAACCGCACCGGTTTGCCAATTGAACGGGTAATGGTATCTGTATTTGGGATCAATTATACATTTGATGCTTTTAAAGCGAATGAGCATAAAACCAAAACCGTTACTGCTGCCATCAGTGATATAGCCCAGGCCTCGCAACCATTCTGGCTGGAAAGAGGGCTGGACCAGGGAAAGGGTAGTTTTGATATCAGGGAACAGACAATGATAGGAAAACCTGAAGTTTATAATTACGAAGCCAATTTTCAGTTGACGATTGGTAAGGAAGTGTATCAGTTTTTTAAACCTGTTTTGTATAAATATACCGATCCAGTAAAGGGAGAGCTTTACCAACCCATTCAAATAGTAAACCCCGTTTTTGTCAATAGTATTCAGAATATTATCATCTTTAAAAATGATGATGTCAATCAAAAACGTGATGTGGGATTTTCATTGCAGTTCAATACTACGTTGGAAGATACAGCCAATTTCAGGTACCAATACAATGGCTATTCAAGGTTGGTTTTTGATTCGATGATGCATGTGCCAAAAATGGAGGTAAGAAATATCAATGTTGTTTTAAACAGTGATTCTATTAAGAAAAATACAAAGGAATATTTAGGCGGACAACTATCGTCTAAAGCCTTTAAAGACAACCAGCTTTTTACACTAGCCAAAATTAAATACGATCATATCCCGGATATTTTTTATAATTATTATGATGGTGTAGCTGTTTTAAAAATGGATTTAAGAATTGCGGGCAAGCGGGTAGGTTATATTGCGGGTGCCGGCGATAAAGTACCCCAGGCATTGGAGCAAATGGGATACACTGTGGTGATGCTAACAGAAAAAGAGTTAAAGGCTGGTAATCTACGACAGTACGATGCCATTGTAGCCGGCGTGAGGGCTTACAATACCAATGATTGGATGAACAGTGTATATGATGTATTGATGGACTATGTAAAGGAAGGCGGTATTCTATTGTCGCAATACAATACAAGTAACCAGATAGGCCCCGTTAAAGCAAAGATGGCGCCTTATCCATTTAACATCAGTCGCAATCGTGTAACAGATGAAACTGCAAAAGTTAATTTTCTGCTACCGAATCATCCTGCTTTAAATTATCCCAACAAAATAACCGAAAAGGATTTTGATGGCTGGATACAGGAACGAAGTATTTACAATGCTGAAAAAATGGATAGCAATTATCAAAGAATCCTTAGCATGAAAGATCCTGGTGAGAATGAGAATGAGCAGGATGGTAGTTTGATCATTGCCAATTATGGCAAAGGAAGATTTGTGTACACCGGGTTGGTGTTTTTCAGGGAGTTGCCTGCAGGCGTTCCGGGTGCGTACCGGTTGTTTGCCAATTTAATTGCTACTCCGCCGGATGATGCAAAGAAAAAAACGGGTAAATAAAAATAGCAAGCTATATGAAAAACGAAAAGTCATATTGGAACAAATGGTATTTAGGTGTTTTCCTTTTTCTGCTCCTGCAAGTCATCTTTTTTTATTTCATCACTATAGAGTTTACATAACAAACTACCAGGATGAGCACACGGGCTGAAAATTATTTTAAACAAAAAGAGTTTCATTTCAAATGCGATATCGGATGTTGCATCGGCAAGTGGTTGGTGAGGACACCAACCACGGCCCAGCCTCGGTCGGTATCCCTAGCGACCGAAATCGGAAGCTATCTCCGATAGCTATTGGATTTGAAATGCAACTACCAAAAACCCCATCAAGGGTAGAGGCTAATTTATGAGTACAATTGACTGGGTAGTATTAACCACCACACTTTGCGGGATCATCCTTTATGGCGTCTACAAAAGCAGTAGTACCAAAAACCTGGAAGGATACTTTCTAAGTAACAGGAGTATGCCCTGGTATATGGTGCTGCTTAGTATCATGGGTACACAGGCAAGTGCCATTACTTTCCTAAGTGCACCCGGACAAGCCTATACCGATGGAATGCGCTTTGTACAATATTATTTTGGCCTGCCGCTCGCTATGATTGTGATCTGTATTTTCTTTGTACCTGTTTTTAGAAGATTAAAAGTGTACACGGCCTACGAATTTTTAGAAAATCGCTTCGATCTTAAAACCCGTTCATTAACCTCTGCGTTGTTTTTGATTTCCCGTGGCCTGTCAACAGGAATCAGTATTTATGCGCCATCCATTATTTTAAGTTCACTACTGGGATGGAATATTTATTACACCAATTTAATCATGGGTGGATTGCTGATTATTTATACCATGAGTGGAGGAGCTAAAGCCGTGGCCTATACGCAGCAATTGCAATTGATTATTATTATCGCAGGTATGTTCCTGGCTGGGTATATGGTAGTTACATTATTGCCGGATGGGATGGGGTTTGTGGATGCAATTACTGTTGCCGGTAACCAGGGCAAAATGAATATCATTACAACTGGCGTAACCAATAATCATTTTGACTGGAAGGATAAATACAATATCTGGAGTGGTGTAATTGGAGGTTTTTTTCTGGCGTTGAGTTATTTTGGTGCAGATCAAAGCCAGGTAGGGCGATACCTTACGGCCAGCACTGATAAAGAAAGTAAAATCGGACTGCTGACAAATGGGCTCGTAAAAGTGCCGATGCAGTTCCTGATTTTACTGGTAGGTATTTTGGTGTTTTCATTCTATCAGTATCACAAGGCACCTGTTTATTTTGATGATGCCAAAGTGATTGTTGCTAAAAAAACTGTGTATAAAGATGCTTTGATAAAGCTGGAGCAACAATACAGCAATGCGCTTGCAACCAATGATCGTTTACAAACCACCGCCGTTAGGGCACAGTATAAGGAAGTTTTAAAAAAGGCCATACCTGGAGATGATGCCAATGATACCAATTTTATATTCCTTCGTTTTGTAATCGATAATTTACCAAAAGGACTGGTTGGATTATTAATTGCGGTGATATTTTTGGCCGCCTGGGGCAGCATTGCAGCGGCGTTAAATTCGCTGGCTTCCTGCACGGTAATTGATTTTCATAAAAAGTTTATCAATACAAATTGTTCCGAAGCAAAGGACTACAGTATTTCAAGATGGTACACATTTGGGTGGGGTGTTTTCTCTATTGTGGTAGCCATGTTTGCGCACAACCTCGGTAACAGCCTGATTGAAGCGGTGAATATTTTAGGCTCTTTATTTTATGGTGTTATCCTCGGTATTTTCCTGGTGGCATTTTGGATAAAACATGTAAAAGCCAATGCTGTTTTTATAGCTGCAGTAATTTCAGAATTATTGGTGATACTCGTTTATAACCTCAATATTATTTCTTTCTTATGGTTGAATGTAATCGGTGCATTGTTGGTGATTGTGCTTGCGTTAATATTGCAGGTATTGATGCCGGTTGGTAAAACCAACATTGCGCTGCCTACTAATTAGCCAGATATGCTGACGAATTAAAAGATGCG
>Ga0335395_10002982_pt1 | contig 10514 bp, 10 predicted proteins | sample MAT02_FD_205744 | JGI IMG/M metagenome (GOLD analysis project Ga0335395, IMG submission 205744) | Freshwater microbial communities from Lake Fryxell liftoff mats and glacier meltwater in Antarctica - MAT-02 (spades assembly) (version 2) ...
CTTGGATAAATTGGCCAAAGAGTGGGGGCAACGAATTGTTTGGCGGCGCCACTTTAATTCAAAACGCGTGACCACCCCGAAAAAAGCTTGGCCAATGGGGATAATTTGGCCATACCGATGCATGTTTTACCAAAACGGATATTTCGGATTTATCCCTATTTGGTGAAACATGCACCGGTATGGCCAAATTATCCCCATTGGCCAAGCTTTTTTCGGGGTGGTCACGCGTTTTGAATTAAAGTGGCGCCGCCAAACAATTCGTTGCCCCCACTCTTTGGCCAATTTATCCAAGTTGATGGGGCAGAATATCCCAAACGGTGACTTATTGCGATGTATGGCTAAACCAAATATATCATGATGTGGAACAAATTTATCCATTTTTCGGCACGGGTTGCGATGTATGGCTATTTTGGAAAACCCGAGTTGGCGGCGGTATTGGGTGATGGTCGCACTTTGCGTGAGCTGTGCGCTCGAACTATGAGGTATGAGGGCGGTATGACTGCGATCTCGTACGCGTGTGTGAACATTCATTTTTTACTTGGACTGGCCCGCGCTGGCGATTCCTGACGCATGGCTTCCCTCTCGAGTGCGAGTTGCAGTGGCGCTGTGCTGTGTGCCCCTGAGATGTCATAGGTGGTAATGGTGCCCCTGCAGTCGAGATCCCAGCGGGTAGGGTTATCGCCCGCCTGCCGCAGGACGACCTCGCCGTGGTATGAGTCGATGACCCAATTGCCGTTGCTGGCGCAGTGCGCTGGTCCCTTGGAAAATCCAGTTCGCGCGATGATCGCCTCGACGGCGAGAAAGTTGCACATAAAACATTTGCTGTGGGGCGGCGAGTCGCACATCGGCTGGACTGGGAAAAATATTAATGGGGCAAATCCCTCCCATAATTTATATGTCTATGGCTAACACGCGCTGCAGGGAACCTTTGCGGGCGTGGAATCTGCGAGCTGCGCATGTGTATTTCGCGTTCGACCAAGAGTTCACGGGGCCGCGTGTGGACCGTGGCCGGCGAGCCGGCGAAACGACTGCAACCAAGACCGATGCAATCTTGGCCATCGGCTACGTGATCTCGGTGTGCATACCGAGCGACGACGAGCCGTCGGCACCCATGCAACTGATTGCCGTAGAGGAGGGCTGCATTGTGGACGTGAGTCTGAAGCCGCAGTCCATGAGCGAGGACGGCTGGAGGGAGCACTGGACCAAGATGGGATGGCATCTGGCAACCTTTGAGAACTTCTGGAGACCGCGGCTAGAGTGTCTCAATTCACTCTACGATGCGTCGAGTGGCAAGTCGGCTGTGGTGGGACGGGGCAAAATGGCGCGGCACATACGCAGGAAAATCAACCAATTCGAGACCATCGGCACGCCCATCTATCGGTCGAATAACATGCTGTTTGCACAGCACGCCCGCTCCGACGGCGAGCTCTATGCGCTGGTCGAGTCCTTCACGCTGTGTACCGACAGCGCCGGGCAAGACCAGATGTGGCTCGACTGCCTGCTGATAGAGAAAAACTACCCACCTTCGTATCTGTGCCAGGACTATTCGTTTCCTCGCGGGGCGCGCGTGGTCCACGTCACCGAGCCATTCTGGGCCGGCGCAGGCTGCGCGCCCCACGAGTATGCCGCCTCGCACCAATCGGTCAAAACGGCCATCAGCGCCGACCCCTACGCATTTGTTCCGCCGGCGCCCTATTGCGAACTGCGCATCCATCGCCACGACCCCACATATGACTGCTACTGCCTGCTGGCCCTGTTCATGGTGGCGCAGGTTACACTGAAACACAATCGCGCCTGTGCCGACGTCATTGATAGCATCAACCGCCTCAACGACACAGGCCAAGCGTACATGTGCATCAAGTCCCTGTTCACTGCGCGTGCTACCAGTGCGCCCGGCCAATAAATTGATTTTTAACAAAATTTAGGTTGCAACACGCTTGGCGTTGGGCAGTGGCAAGTCGGGCATGTCCAAGGCGCGGCAGGCGAGCGCTTCTGCCAAGGCAGAAACCTCGTTTTCCTCGAAAAGGACCTCGGATTTCTTGCGCCACTCCCAATCCTCGATATCAAAGGGCTCGGGCTTGGCGCGCGACGCAGAGTAGCCGCGGCGCAGCGGGCTGTCCCAGTTGAAGAGGAGCAGGAGCCAGCCGGGCCGGCTGCTGGACATGCGCTCTTCGTGGAGTCGGTCGTCGGGCGCGGCGACGTCGTCGTCGGACTCGGGCGCGGCGACGTCTTCGTCAGACTCGGGCGCGGCGACGTCTTCGTCGGACTCGGGCGCGGCGACGTCTTCGTCGGACTCGAGCGCGTGGTCGTCGTTGAGGCTGCACTGCTCCAACATGCCCCAGTGCTCTCGGCACAACGACTCCTCGGCCTCGCAGGCGTTGTCGACGATCGACGTGGCGTTGATAAACTCGCAGCGCGGACGGGTGGCGCGTCCCTCGCGCAGCTCCTCCTGGCATCGGTGGCAAGGGATGGCGCACTTTTTGCAGATCAGCAGATCGCGGTTGTTCGAGTCGAGGCGGCGCAGTGCACGCCCGTCGGTGCTCTGGCACTCGAAGCACAGCTTGGCGTTGATCTTGGCCATTGCCGTGCGGCGGCGGAACTCGCGAGACCGCTGGCGGATGTTGAGATGAGAGTTGGGAGTAGACATGAAGGCAAGGGATAGTGCAGAAAGAAAAGTGTGAACCTAAAAATTTTGGGACCGCTTATGAAGTGATTTTTCCCGGACGAATTTCCTCCGGGAATTTTACTCTGGCTTGGGTCTGTTTTTGGCCTTCTCGCGCTTCTGTTCTGCTGTTTTCTTGCCGAGCAGCGTGTTTGCGAAATTTTCAGTCATCGCATGGCCAACCTGCGCAAAGGCCGTGCCCGGTTTGTCGGTGCGCGAATACATCAGGCGGATCACTGTGGCCATGCCCAAGACGCTGGCCAGCACCGTCCAGCCCGTGAACCGGACGGCCCGCGCCTCTGTGGATTCCTCCAAGGACACAATGCCCTGCAAGATCATGTTGAGTTGGCGGCGGTCGAACGCAGCCGTTGTGCGGTCGTAGGCCAGCCCGGAAAACAGCAGGCCCAGAGCCAGCATTTGCACGAGCTGGCCCAGGCGAGAACGCGTTCGGTCGTTAATTTCGGCCGAGAACAAAATCTGGCTGCTTCGGTAGCTAGCCACTGCCGCACACAGCATGGCACAGCCGAGCAGGCCTGCCGCAGCCAAGAGTGAGCCGTCGGGACTGTGCGATCCGCTGGGCACACACACACCCGAGTCCACGATCGCTTGGCTGGCTCTGGCGGTGGCCATCATTGCAAAGTAGGCTATAAATGCGCACGCACTGGTTGCCGCAATGGAGATCAGCTTGTCTCGCAGGTGCAATTTGCGTACGCGCGAGACCGGCGGCGGTGCCGGGCTTGCGGCAGCTGGCACCGGGGGCATGTGATTTTTTGATTTGTGAAAACGGCGCCGCGTTTAATGGAATAAAAATAAATGTAGATTTAATTTTGCCACTCGATCTGCAAAATCACCACCCCGCACTTTGCCACGGCCTCTCGCATGATAGGCCAGCCCGAAAACGGCATGTCTCCGCAACCGCTTGACATGGGGATCAGCGTTTGCGCCGGCGAGGCGCCCGGAAGCACCACGCGGATGCCCACGGGCTTTGTCGTTTTTGCGGGCATTCGGCAATTGCGGCGTGCCAGCATCAGGGTCTTTGTGTGCAGAATCAGCTGGCGGGGCGTGTGCACATGCGGGTCGTAGTAGATCACAAACGGAATGTACGAGCCTGGCATGTACATGTTGATCTGGTTCGAACACATGTCGCTAAAGTCTTTGTGGGCTGGCATGCGCGAGGAGAGCACAAATTCCAGCCCGCTGTTGATGCCAACGCCCAGTTTCATCAGGGTGGAAGAGGCGTGGCGATTGAAAAGACCTAATTGGAGCCACCGGGGCGCCAGACGCACTTCCTCGTGAGGCTCGGGCAGCGATGTGCTGATCGTTGCAATCACCTGGACGAGCGACATGCTGGCCGTCACTTGGACCGAAAGCCGCTGCTTGTTGATGCATCCGCTGGTCATGTAGTTGAGCAGAAATGTCGAATCGGTTTTCACAAAGCACAGCGCGAGGGTCTTTGCGAACGGCACGAGGCTGGCCAACGAGCGCGTCTGCGAGCGCAACGGCACGCAATCGGCAGTGCATAGTCGCCAATTGGAGAACAGGTCGTCTCGGTCCACAGAGTACTCGTTCAGCACCGCGAACGGAGCGTCGATGTCCCAGAGCAATCGCAGCGCGAGTGAGCGGCCGGTCTCCGCGCGGGTATCGATGGTGAGCGAGGTTCGCATATCCGTGTTGGGATAGCACGAGACGAAAAGTTTGCAAGAGACGGCAGCCATGGGGGTCAAGCCAAACTCCAAAATGCTCCCAAATACAAAAACACCGTTCTTTGCCCAGTATTTTTACTGGGACGGCAGGTTGGGGCGCTCGCAGTCGTCGAATGTCAATGCACGCGACCGCGGGCTGATGATGCGAGCCGGCGGCAGCGCCGGAACCTGTGGCTCTGGCGATTCTGGCATCGATCCATTTTGGAATTGTGCGCAGTTTACTATTTTGATGCTCTTTGCGCGTGTTGCCTAATAAGTTATAAAAATCATTGAATCTCCGGGTTGTTACTTTGCTACATGGGAGCCGCTTGCTGGCGGCGTGCCCACGAATATGCTGCTCTCGAGGGCGAGGCCACCGAGCAAGAACAACGCATGGCGCTGTGCGACCTCAATGCCGAACTGGGCCGCCTGCAGGAGGTCCACGCGCGACAGCGAGAAACTGCCAGCCACATGACCTTTATGATCCGGAAACTGCAATCCACACAAAGCAAACGATTTTACGTGAACAACGCCAAGAAAGACCTCGCTGCAGTGCTCAAGAAACTAGGCCAAACTGAGGCACGCATTGCCGGCGTGGAGCTGGCCATCGAAAAAATAGAAGATTTGACGCTGTGTGTGCAATTCGTGCGTGCGCTGAGACTGCACGTGGACGCCTTGGAAGCGTGCCACGCCCAACTCATCGCCATGGATGCCGAGCGCATATTGCGCGAATGTGATGAAGCAGTTGAGGCCCACCGCCACATCTGCACCATGCTCGCGGAACCTCTGCTGTCCGAACAGCCCGACTTCTACGACGACGACGATTTCGACGAGCAGCAGCCAACCGCAGAGATTGCATTCCGCGAGGAGCTGGTTGCCACACTCGGCGGCGGGGACGACGACAGTTTGCGCAAGCTGCTGGCACTGGATCCGGCCCCGTTACCAGACCATGACCAAGAGTTTTTTGGCAATTCTATGCTTGTGAATCGCATGCAAAACGAGCTGGATCCGAGGGCAGTGCGCTCGCTCATGAATCGCGTCGATGTAATCACCAAACGCCCGCCAACTTCACTACGAGAATTGACAAATTAACCCGATAAACTAAATTAGTTCTTTATTCGGCGTGTGTGTGTTCTTCGCCAGGCGCAGGCGCAGCACCGTTGTCGACATCTTTGCCTGTAAGCGAAACATCGCCACTGCAATGTGCGCACCAGATCCCGGAGAGACTAAGCAGTAGCACGGGCACAAGAGACACACACACGGCGGCCATGGCGGTGCCGATCAAAGCTGTTTCGTGCGAGAAAAATCGCGACATGATGGCAAAGCTGACTCTGGTGACCGCGAGTGCAGAGAAGAGCATGACCAGCAGCCCCGAAATGCATGCGGTCACAATTTTGGCGCAGTCCGTGGCGATGGCCAGCGAATTTCGAAGCTCGGGATGCATCGCGCAGTGGGCAGACAAATTGAAATAATGGACCATCAAATGTTAAATTTTTATTATGATGTCATTGCAGACTCGACCAAAAACAAAAGTTCTCGGTTGATCGCGTGCACGGGCAATGCTGAGAAGGTATCCGTCTGCATGCGCACGAGGCCGCCGGCTTGGCAGTTGATGGCGAGAGAGTAGGCGCTGGGCAAGAACATCATGTGGGTGAGGAGGTTGCTCACATAGCCCACGGGGGTGTTCGGCTCGACGGGGAAGCTGCTGAACACCTGCGAGTTGGGCAGCACCACGCCGATGGGCTGCGCGGCGTCGTCGGCATGCATGATGCGCACATAGAGGGTGGTGCCGCTGCCGATCTGCAAGTCGCTGAGCACGGTGAACTCCTCCTCGTAGATGTCGATCGCCCGGCCGTGCGGGCCGTCGCGGTGATAGGCCAGCGCGTGGCGGAGGCAAGGCGCAAACTCGATGATGTTGCGCAGATCCTCGAGCACGGCGTTGCTGAGGATGGACAGCTGGAACGCGTCGAGCAGCTCGCGGTTCAGGCCCACCATCTGGACGGTGAACTCGACCATTACCGGGCGGCCCATCGACACCGAGCAGAACGCCGCCGAGCCGCGAGGCTGCACGGTGCCTTCCGGGCGCGGAGGAGATGCGCGAGCAATGGCGGCGGGCGCAGAGGCGATTGCGATCATCGAGGCGGACAGAGGAAAGAAGAGGCACAGAAGTTTGCAGAAGTGGGCTACAAATTTTGTTGGACCGCTTTTAAGGCAAAAATTTCTGGCAGAAATTCCTCCGGGAATTTTAGGGGGTCCCGAACCGAAATTAGAAGCGCCCAGAAAATTCAACCCGAGGCGCCCCACTCTGTTGATTTGCCATGGATCCCGAGCTCGCCGCATCTGCACCGGCCACGCCGCTGAGCTTTGCCTCGCACATGGCCGCAATGAGCCTGGCGCCCGACACGGATCTGCGCGATCGCAACGGCTGCAGCGGCGCCTATTCGTGCAACGAGTTTCTCAGCCAGGGCCCCACCGAGCCCATCGGCGCCTATCTGGTGCGCCTGATCCACATGGTTTCCATCTTTCCCGCCTGCACGGGCACCCTCTATGCCAACGGCTACACGTTCGAGTCGGCGCTGACGATCGATCGCGACGAGCTGTTGCTGGGCTTTGGCGATGACCGCAAGACGCCGGCGCTGCCCTTTTCGCACACGAGCGCTGCCGCGATGACCATTGCACTCGACACGATCCTGCTGGACGACGGCGCGACCCCGATCCGCCGTTTTCTGCAAACTGCCGAGAGCTGTGCCGCACAATGGTGGCAAGCTGTCATGGTCCGCAACGCGCTTGGCGAATATGTCCACCCCGAAATGTGCACGGCTGCACTGGGCCAACAGTTGCTGTGGATGCGCTATTTTGGGCGCTCGTTCCTGTCGATCAACGGCTCTGGGCCCGGCCTGTATTTTGTTGTTGTCCACGGCTGCGCCAAGCGCCGCGACTGCACCATTGGCGTGCGAATGTCCAACGAATTGCGCGCGAGCAACGATCCCGTCTATGCCGAAAAATGCAGCATCGTCTCGCTATTGGACGGCTCGATGCGCTCTATTTGCGCGAGCCTGGCCCAACTGCCCCCGCCGCAAGGTGCAACCTACATCACCGACGCCATTGTGATGCGTGTGCAAGAACTGTGCGCGCTGCACCTCAACGGCGTTCGCACCGGACGCTACAACCCCAACTTCTACGAGGCAGGCTCGCGCGCCTCCGACAAGCCGCCGCGCCACATGCGATTCGGCCTCGACGATGCAAAGATTGCCGCGCCCGAGCCCTTTGAGAATGGGGTGGCGTTGGTGCGCGCCACGATGGTGCAGAATATCGCATTCGCCAGTGGCATCATCGAGCGCATGTATGCGACAACAGCCACGCGCCATCCATTTTACACCGGCCGGACGCTCGGCACGCCTGCCTGCGATGTCGAGAACTATTTGCGGGCCTGGGCCAACCGAGTGCGCAACACGCAGATTCTCACCACGTTCAAGAAGAACCACAGTACCACCGAGCGTCCCTTGGAGTCGGGCATGTATGCAGAGCTGGTGCATTGGGTCCGCGACCAGGGCTCTGACTGGCGTTTGCTTTTTCCGATTGTGATGGATTCGCGCCAGACTCGCCCCCTCTTCCGTGCCTTGACGTCGGCGCAGATTGTCGCCGCGGGCTTTGTAGAGTGTGCCGAAGATTGCGCTCGCCTCTCTCCGCCGCTGCCCATCCCATCCCAAGCCGAGATCGATGCAGAAAATCAGCTCCTCGATCGCACAGTGTCCGGGGCACGGCGCAAGGTCAGCGGCCGTGGCGTGAACATGCCCTTCGTCGCGCCAGTCTCGCGTGGCAAGCGCCATTGCACCGAGCCCTCCGCCGCCGCCGCCCCCGTGCCGGGCGATGCCAGCCAGCTTGCAGCCATCTATTCTCCGCCGTGTGGCAGCAGCTTTGACGAGTCATCTTGCGACTACACTGCGCCAGTGTCTACGGTGCAGACGCCGTTTGTGCCGTACTGCTCGCCTATGCCAATTGTGCATCCCCTGGTGCAACTGCAAGCCGAGAGCGCCCGAGAACTGCAGGAGCGTCGCGCCGTGGCCGTGCGCCTCGACAGCCGGATTCGCGCAGTGGCCACCGACCCGGCATTTGCCGGGCGCGCCTGCCTGCAAGTATTCTACGACATGGCAAAGCACGGCACGCCGTTCTACGCGGCTGCCACCAATCCACACTTTTTGCAGCAACTCAACGCCATTCTCTCGCAGCACGTGCCAGCCGAGCAAGCGTACCTGATACCCACGATTGCGAAACACTTGACGAGCCGCGGCTCGCTGGATCGCCTGCTCAAGACGTGCGACCTGCGCGAACTCGCCCCCAAGCTCGGGCACGGCGCGTTCCACTTTAGCGGAGAGGCTGCGAGACCTTTGCAAGCCCGTTTCGACGATGTGGCGGCCATGTTCGAGTGCGACGCCGAGCGCGACATTCTGATGGCCTGGCAACTTGGCGAGACCCGCGTGGCCGACGTGCGACGCGCCTTGCTGGAAGATGCCAAGCAGACGCTCGATAGCCATTTGATTTTGGCGGCCATCGGCTCCATTGCCTCGTGCTCCTCGGTCGAGGTGGGCCCCTCGAACTTGCCGTTCGACCCGCTTGTCGCCATCAAGCTCATCTGGCCCGTGCTGAACTGGGCCTTCCTCAAGGTGTCGCACACCTGGATTGAGCAGTGGCCCAGCTACTTGTCCGACCAGACAACGCGAGAGTGCGGCTCTCTGCCCATCCAGCACTTTGTGGACCTGTGGCAAGAGCTGGAGAAGCAGGAGGCGGCTGCGTCGCTTTCGGCGTCGGCAAATTTCGCTGGGCCCGAATGTGTGACCCGCCACGACCTGCTCGCCGTTGACCCGAGCCTGCAGCCGTCCCACTATTGCATCCCCGTGCCTCCCGTGGCAACTCCATTCATCCCAAGCACTGCACACAATCCGTTCCTCGCGTACGACTTTGATCCCTCGGGCACAGACGGCATCAACTATGCGGCATTGTTTGCAGCCATGACGCCGAGTAGCGCCGCCACACACTAAAAAATCACTAAATATTTAATTCGCACAGCATGCGCACGTTAATTGACATTCGCCACTTTGGTCACACATGACCCACACCCAACTCGAAATAATTTTTGGCCAGCCCAACCCCGGCAGCATCGTCAGCGGCGGCATGCAAATGGCACCGGACCGAACTGCCTTTGTGCGCGCCTCGGCCCCGCGCCGCATTGGTGGCTCGCGATTCCACAGCCACTGTGTCGACAAGCTAGAGTTGCTGCCACGCGAGTGCCGCGAGGTCCCGCGCACCAACAAACGGCCACTGATCACAGAAAACGCCGAGGAGATCTGCGCCCCACCAGAAATTCCCCACTTCAAGCTGCGCCCCGAACACAAAGGCCCAGTGCAACAGCGGCATCGATACTTTTACGGCACCAAAGACAGCCAGGCCAAGCACGATCCCGCTGCGAGGCGCGAGGCATGCCTGTACTTTCTGAGCAATTTCTATCGCGGCGCGCCCTTCAAGCTGGATGGCAAAGTGTACGCCACCAGCGAGCATTACTACCAGGCACAAAAGTTCGAGCCCAATCTCGAGCTCGCCGAGCGAGTGCGCAGGGCAGCTACAGCTGCCGACGCGAAATCAATCGCCACCTCTTGCAAAGATGTACCACTGCGACTCGACTGGGATCTGGTGCGCCTCGAGGTCATGAAGCGAGCCATCCACGCCAAATTCTCGCAGAACGCAGACGTCTGCGAGAGACTGCTGGCAACCGGCACCGACGTGCTCCACGAAGACGCGCCCGTGGACCGCGTGTGGGGAGTTTGCGGTGCGGACATGCTGGGCATCTTGCTGGTCGAAGAGCGCACCCTGCTCCGAGGCGTGCCGACAGACCAGTAAATGAAAAATGCGAGCCAGATCATCACCACCACGAAAAAATCACGATCTCGCCACGAACGCGAAAACAGCCTCAGACCCTCCCGCACCACATCGCCGCCGCGCATCCGAGATCGCGTCACATCGATCTCGCCCACCCCACCGCCAACTCGGGTTTTCCAAAATAGCCATACATCGCAACCCGTGCCGAAAAATGGATAAAATTGTTCCACATCATGATATATTTGGTTTAGCCATACATCGCAATAAGTCACCGTTTGGGATATTCTGCCCCATCA
>Ga0335395_10002983_pt1 | contig 10514 bp, 9 predicted proteins | sample MAT02_FD_205744 | JGI IMG/M metagenome (GOLD analysis project Ga0335395, IMG submission 205744) | Freshwater microbial communities from Lake Fryxell liftoff mats and glacier meltwater in Antarctica - MAT-02 (spades assembly) (version 2) ...
TCGGCGGCGATTTTTTCGGTGACAAGAATGCGGTCCATGCGCTCCCCCACTATCGGATGTCCGGTGTAGCCAGGCGCCATTGTACTCCAGGTAGGGCGGATGGCGCACCCAAGCCGAGCCCTTTGGATCGCGAAGGGCGCGCACAATGGCGAAGGGCGCGAACGTACAGCTGTCAACTGCGCCACTGGCGGGCGTCTGGAGGATGGAGGACAGCGAAGAGAGGTAGCTACTAGGCAATGCGCGTGCGGCCGACCTGGTGAATCGCGCCCAGCCCACCAACAGCGCCAGCGGTGTCAGCTGCACAGCCTGATTGGGTTGCGGTGTCTAAATAATTTTAAGAACACTACTCAGAGGATCGTTTATGAATCGTGCTATTGGTGCTACGAGGAGCTTCACGCTGGTATCACAGCTACAGATTGCTCACGATCCGCAGCATATGCCAAGCACGCCTGTATATCTTCTTCCGTTAACTCAGGAAAGTCTTGAATTATCTCCGTGGGCGTCATACCCGCAGCCAGATATGAAAGCACGTCATATACAGTAATGCGTAAACCACGAATAATTGGCTTACCGCTACGAACGTTAGGGTTAATAGAAATAATATGCCGATAGGAGCGTTCCATGATTCTCGTCCCTTTCGATCTGTCAAAGCTCAATTAGGTCTATACGTCACTAGTATATCACATATGGCTACTCCTAGACCCTAGTGAGGATGTCTCTCGGGAGATCATATACTGCAGCCCAACGGGTTGGCATTCAGTTGCCGCGAGCGCGCTGCATAGAACGAGTTCAAAAAAGGCACGATCTCGCGCGCGAAGCGGTCAACTGCAATGCCGTGTTGGGCGGCTGAATCGTGGCAGCACGGCTTTCTTATGCTTCAAAAGAGCTGCTGTATGGCACGGAACATTGTTCGTTTATGCGATGCATGGCGGGTTGGGTTGGGTTGGGCCACGTCTACTGGAGGATGTGATCCAGCGTCGTTTGATAGATACCAAAGGTTTCCAGATTAGCGTGTCCACCGCCAATAATTAGAATGAGTTGCGTTGGCGCTGCACTATATGCACGTAATCGCTCACTCGAATCGTACGGTATAACATCATCCTTGGTACCGTGAAACAAGTAGATTGGACAGCGCACCTTGCTGATCCATTGATCACTCCGCAAGGGATACTTCAAGAGAAATAGCGGGGCATAGGGCATCTTCTGTGCGACCACATCCTGCATGCTCAGGTAGGCGGACTCCAAGATGAGTATACGAGGGCTTGCGTTCGCAGCAAGCTGAACAGCTAGCCCGGTGCCGAGCGAGTGACCATAGATGATAATCTGATCCTCCCGATAGCGCTGTCGTACGTAGTCATATACCGCCTGGACATCCTGATGGAGTGCATCCTCACTGGTAATGCTACCAGTGCTTTTGCCATAGCCACGGTAATCGAGCAGGACGACATCGTACCTGCGATGGATAAAGCGTTCAGCAAGGACATCGGCCTCTTGAAGGGTACCGCCATTGCCATGGAGATACAGGACGACGCCCTTCGGGTTGGTCTGCGTGAAATGAACAAGCGCCAGTGTCGCGCCGTCGACCGGCAAGAACCCTTCGGTAAAGTGATGGGTGAAGGGATACACGAAATCACGGGCCAGCACGGTGGGATGAAACAGCATCTGCTCTTGACGGAGATAGAGAAACAGGCAGGCGATAAGATAGCCACCGACGATGCCAAGCGTGAGCATTTGCAAGGTTTTGCGCAGCACGCGCAGCAGCAGTAATCGCATAGATGTCCCACGATATCAAGCGTGATTAGCGAAGGTCGCTCGCTATCAGCATACACGTCCGTGATTACTAAAAGGAACACCGGAGCGCACACGAGAAAGCCGCCCAACGGACGAGCGTCAGCTGCGCCGCTGGCAGCCGTGTGGAGGGTGGAGGACGGCGGCAGGAGGCAGCTGCCAGGCAATGCGCGTGCGGCTGACCGCTGGAGCGCCGCGCGTGTTGGGTCGCTGCGCGCGTCTGAAGGTTGCAGGTTGCCTGGTTACCAGCAAGCCGTAGCGGATTGGCCGGGTAAATCGCGCCCAGCCCAGGAGACGCGCCAGCGGCGTCCACTGCAAGCCCATGTTGGGCAGGTGGCCGCTTTCGGGCATTCCAATGCGATCAGTTACTTAGGTGTCATAGATACCACTGTCCCGCGGTTCGTGGAACGCCATATAATTACCAGGTTCAAGAGTCACCCACCACCAGTCTGCGTCTTTATCGTCGGGCGCATGTGGTATCAGCCCAAACGTCGTGCCAAAACGCACGATCTGAAATGGTCGCACCATGATACGACCATATTCCACTTCGCCAAGTTCGTGCAAGCGATGGTCAAATGCCTGTTGGGCGTGCTGCTCGTCGAGAGCTTCCCGTGAACCCAGATTATTGATGCGTGCCTCGACGAGCGTGCCGTCTACATCAAAAAGAAAGAGGGCAACAAACTCACGACTCACCGTATGCTTGTCAATGGGCGGAACGAATGGCGTCGTTAAGAAGAATTGATATCCGTCGCTGGTGTGACCTACATGACTGGCATGGTAGTCGTCATGATCAATCGCGATGATGTCGGGAGGTATGGGCATTGATGTGCCTCCAACTGTTGGTGTCGACGTGGATGCGGTGAGGGTACGAGACTTCGGCTGCTCACTGAGGAATAGACAGCGTGGTTCCATCCCGGTATAACTACAAAATGCGCTACGATCTTCCGGCGCTTATTGTAGCACGAGCGTTGATGGGCTACCCGCCCAACAAGGTTTATACGGCTTCGCAGTGGTTCGCGGCACTTCGCGCCATTCGTAGTCCAAACGCTTCGCACCCCCACGTCCGTGTGGGGTAAGCTATGCTCTGAGCTGGCGAGGGGATGCCAACAGCGGTCTAGTACAATAGGGTACACCCGCCCCAATAGCCCAGGGAGAAGCCCCTTATCCAGCGAAACCCCGGCCATTGTCGTCGCCGAGCTGCGGAAGATCTACGAGGTGCCAGAGCGCGAGGCCGGGCGGCCGCCTCGCTGCGCAGCCTGGTGCGGCGGCGCGTGCGCGAGGTGCGCGCCGTAGACGGCGTGAGTCTCACGATCGCGCCGGGCGAGATCGTCGGCTTTCTTGGCCCCAACGGCGCCGGGAAGACCACCACGCTCAAGATGCTCGCTGGCCTGCTGCACCCCACAAGCGGCGAGGCCCGCGTGCTCTTCCTAGACGAGCCCACGATCGGCCTGGACGTGACCATGCAGCGCCGCATCCGAACCTTTCTCGCCGAGTACAACCGCCGCAGCGGCGCCACAATCATGCTCACAAGCCACTACATGGCCGACGTAGAGGCGCTCTGCAAGCGCGTGATCGTGATCCATCACGGGCGCGTGCTCTACGATGGCGCGCTCACCGGCCTGGTCGACCACTTCGCCAGCTACAGGCAGGTGGGCGTGACGCTGGAGGCCCCCGCCGACCTCAGCGCCTACGGCGAGGTGGTGTCCAACCAGGGCGTCAGGGTAACGCTGCGCATCCCGAAAGCCGATGCCAGCCGCGTCATCGCGCGCCTGCTGGCCGAGCAGCAGGTGGCCGACCTGACGATCAAGGCGCCACCGATCGCTGCTGTGATTGAAAAGGTATTTGCGACGGAGAAGTAGCGAGCGCATGGCCGGGCGGCACCGCTCCTCAGCCGCAGCCGGCCGCGTCCCATCTCCATCGCGGCGGCAGGCGGCGCCAGCTGCTCGCGGATCGCCAGGGCCGCACGGAAGCCACGCTCGGCCTGCTCAAGCTCACCCTGACGCTCGGCCAGATGCGCGAGATAGCTGCGGGCGTGGGCCTCGCCCTCACGATCACCGGAGGCCAGAGCGTGGCTCAAGGCGCGCTCGTACAGCTCGCCGGAGCGCGTGGGCGCCTCGTCGAGCAGCAGCCAGCCCAGGTTGAGCGACGTGAAGCTGGCGTTGCGCGGGTCGCCGATCTCGGCCTGGATGGCGAGCGCCTGCTCGCAGCACTCGCGGGCCTTGGCGTAGCCGCCGATGTCGCACCAGAGCAGGCCCAGGTCGTTCAGATCCATCGCCTCGCGGCGGCGCTCGCCGATCATGTTGTTGGCCTCGCCGCGCTGGTAGCCGAGCTGCCTGTAGGCCGTGAGCGCCGCCTCGAAATAGCGGCGCGCCTCGGCGGGGGCGCCCTGGAACTCGTGGCTCGCGCCGCGCAGCGTGCGCTACGGCAAGCCCACCGAGCGCGCCGCGCTGGAGCGGCACGCCGACGGCCAGTGACGTGCGGTGGTGGCGCTGGGTAAGCGATGGGGGAAATGGGCCTGATCGGCGTAACGTACGATTTTTCCGTTTCGTGAGCAACGCCCTTGATGGGTGACCTGGAGGCACGGCTTCCTGAGCGACAACCGACAAGTATGGTCAGCGCCTCGCTAGCGCAGGATAGAGAGCGGCTGATAGGTACTGCTGAAGCCAGGGAAAACGGCTTCGATCTGAGGGTTTGCCAGGCGGCGGGTGAGGATCTCGCTGAGTACCGTGCGATAGTCGGTGGTGATCGCCAGATCGGCCCCATCGGCGAGCTGCTCGGTAGCGAGGCCGGGCCAGCGGCCATACATCTGCCCACCATTCGTCTGTCCGCCCAGCACAAGCATAGCATTGCCGAAGCCATGATCTGTCCCACCGCTCTCATTGGCCCGTAGACGCCGACCAAATTCACTGATGACCACGACGGTGAGCCGATCGCGGTAGGCGCTGAGGTCGTTATAGAAGGCGGCCAGCGAGCGCGACAGCCCCTCGACCAGCTCGGGGAAGATGTAGCTCTGGCCCTCGTGGGTGTCCCAGCCGCCATAATCGACAGTGGCAACTTGCAGGCCGACCTCCATCTTGACCAGCTGAGAAACGCTCTGTAAGGCGCTGCTCAGCTCGGCAGCGTACTCCTCGGCGGGATACTCGACCGTATCGGCGGGCTGATAGGGCAGGGGGTTGCCCTCACTATCGTGCGGGAGGTAGCTTGCCAGCGTATCAATGGCGGTCAGGGTGCGCGCACCAGCCTGCTCCAGGCGGGCCGCGCCGCCATAGGCCGCCCGCAGCAGATCAAGCTGCTGTGGCCCGTAGCGCCAGTGGCCCTGGAGGCTAAAGCTAGCTGGGCTTGGCAGGCTCACCGCAGTGGGGTCTGCCAGCAGCGCCAGCGGCAGCGAGTTGTTCACCGCCACGGCGGGCAGCATTCCAGGTGCCCCTACTGCGGCGAGATGGCGGCTGAGCCAGCCGCTGGTCGGTCTCGCCTGACGCGCTGCGCCTAGCTCCATATATTCCATGGCCTCAAAATGGCTGCGCGTGCCATCGGTAAGCCCGCAGGCGTGAACCAGCGCGAGATCGCCACTATCATAGATCTCTTTGAGCGCCGCTGCCGCCGGGTGCAGGCGAAAGTCAAAGCCGGGCAATGCGTTCTTGAGCCGTAGGCCCGCATACTCGCCACGTTCGGCCAGACGCAGCTCCGCGCTACGGGCCGCCACATAGGCCGGATCATCGACCGGCGCGATCAAGTTGAGGCCGTCGCAGCCGCCACGTAGCGAGACGACAACGAGTATGTCGCGCTGGGCAGGCAGGCCCTCGGCGGCAAAAGCGAGGCCGCCGACACGCCCACCAGCTAGCGCAGCGATCGTCGCGCTACAGCCGACTAAAAAGTTTCGTCGTGAGAGGGGCATAGAATCTCCTTTCGCAGCTTACGCTGTCGCTAGCGATACTGGAATGCGGGCAACATGCCGATCACGGTCACCAAGCTGATCAGTCGATCGGGCAGATCGTGCTCATCGCCATCTTCAACGCGCTGCGGCGGCTGATCAGGGTCGCCACCCTGAGCCATGAAGGCGACGAGCTGCTCGCTCAGGGGCATGGGCAGCGGCTGGCCCAGCAGGCGCTCGCCCCAGAAGGCGACGATCTGGTGGGCGCTGAGCGAGCCTTGTGGCATCTGCCCCAGCAGATCGATGCGCGCCGCGCCTAGCCAATCTGAGCAAAGGTCAAGCAGCGTGTTCCAGCGCCCAAGCATGATCTGGCTGCTAAGCCAGTAGCCCGCCATATCAGGGTGGCCGTTGGGCGCGGGCCAGCCAAACTGGTTGTAGCCCCGCTCGCCCATCAGGGAGAAAAGATCGGCGTTGGGCGTCACCTCGGCGTCAACTGCGCGCAGGAATGAGATGGCGAGATCGAAGGGCCGCTTAACCTTCTGGCCCCAGGTGGCGACGAACTCAGGCGAGAGCAAGATCACCCGTAGGGTCTGCGCAATCTGGTCAGGAGCCTGCTGATTGGCCAGCCAGGTCGCGGCCGCTTGCTCAACCAGAGCGAGCGGCGGGTCATCGGCCACTAAGCGGCGGCAGAGCTTATGGCAGAGATGTCGGGCGGTGCCTGGGTGGGCCGCGAGCAGATCGAGCACGTTGCGGCCATCGGCCATGGGCGGGCTGTGGGGCGGCAGCTCAACGGCCAGCACACGTTTCTGATAGGGGTCATGCCAGCCATCGTAATAGTAGAACGCGCCGGTGTTTGGGAAAACGAGCCCCTCATAGGTGTCGCTGCCGTCAGCGACCGTCCAGCCGGTGAAGGCCCGCGCCGCCTCGTAGACATCGTCGTCGATAAAGCCCTCGGCGCGGCCCGCAAGCGCCCCCGGGACATCGCGCCAGCTCTGATAGCGCTCGTTCAGGTAATGCATTGCCCCAAGGGTATGCAGCTCGAAAAGCTCGCGGGCGTAGTTCTCGTTGGCTGGGCTGGCCTGGCTGCTGGCGTTATTCAGGTAGTAGAGCATGGCCGGGCTTGTGGCGACCTCCTCAAGGAAGGTGCGAAAATTGCCCAGACAATTACGGCGGATCATCTGGTCGTAGCTCGGCCAGGCGGCAATAATCTGGCTATCATCGTGGTCGGCATTGACATTAAAATGATCGTGCCAGAACTCGACCAGCAGCTCGCGCAGCTGCCATGGGCTGTGGGCAGCACGGATCCACGCGGCGGCGCGGATCTCATCGAGCGGGCGCACCCACTCGGCGTAGGGCACATTGTCGTCGGTGAGCTGCCATAGCTCAGCGGGCTGCTGATCGAGCGTGCGCAGGGGGCGCTGCTCATCAGTATCAGGATAATCCCCCTCAGCCTCATAGGCGATCGGCAAGGTCGCGCTGCGCAGGCGCTGGGCGGTCATTGGATCGTCGCCGTGCGGTGGGCTGAGCTGCTCATCGACATAGGCGGCAAGGCCGAGTGCGGCGACCCGAACGCTATCGCCGGGGCGTGGCCCGTAGCCCATACGGCCCAGGACGATCAGCTCGATCGGCGGGGGCGGCGCGGCGCTGGCCAGCGGGGGCGGCGCGCTGGCTGCGGGCTGGCTACGGCCGAGCGTGGCGCAGGCGGTGGTGGAGAGAGCGGCTAGCGCTGTCCCAGAGATAAGGAGACTGCGGCGTGAGATCGTCATAGAGCAGATCCTTTCAACGAGCGACGAGCTTGCGCAGCGACTTTGCGCAGCGCAATGCGCTGGCTCATAATGCTCTGCTGGCCAGTAGGCCAGTAAAATCATTGCCACGGTTTTGGTCACAGGCGCATCATAGCTGGCAGATGAACAAAAGAGGCTGATAGGCGGGGGGCGCAAAGGGGGCGGCTAGTCGGCGGGCTGGTCAAGGCGCAGGCCAAAGCCGCGCTGCACGCTAAGATATTCACGGGCAGGCTGGGTCTCGCGCAGGCGGGTACGCAGGCGCTTGATCAGCCCATCGACCGCCTCGCCGCTGATCCCGCTGGGGTTATGTTCCGGCCAGATCGCCGCGATCAGCTGCTCGCGGCTAACGATCTGCCCAGCTTGGGCGTAGAGCAGACGCAGTAGGGCAAGCTGGGCCGCCGAGAGCGGTGGCTCCACCGGCAGGCCATCGACCCAGACTGCCGCAGTGGCCTCATCGATCCAGACACCGCGCAGGCGACCGAGGCGCGGAGCATCGATAGTGGCCATCGGGTCGTGGAAGTGCAGCTCAAGCGCGCCGCCCAGCACAATTGTATTATTATGCGCGAGCCGCAGCAGCTTGCTGCCCACGGCCTGCCCGTTGCAGAAGGTTCCGTTGCGGCTGCCAAGATCGGCCAGCATATAGACGCGCTCATGCCGCTCGATAGTGGCATGGCGGCGCGAGATCGCAGGCAGGGCCACAACCAGATCGCAGGGCGGCTCGCGCCCGATCAGGAAGCGCTCGCCGCCAAGCGCCCAGCGGCCAGGTGATAGCGTTGGGCAGAGCAACCATGCGTGATCGCTCATGGGCCAAACCCATAGATAAAGCCCGACTGAACAAAGAGCCAGCCGCCGCCCGCAATGGCCGGGAGGGTGAGCGGCGACTGAAAGCTGAGCCGGGCTGCCTCGTCCTCTACGCCGCTCGCCGCATCGATAAAGCGCAGCTCGCCGGCCTCTGTTGCCACCAGCACGTGCGCCCCATCGGCTAGCGGCGGCGCACTGATCGGCCCCTCGGCATCGAGCGACCAGCGCCGGTCGCCATCCTCGGCGCTCCATGCGTAGGCCGCGCCGTCATAGGTGGTGGCGTAGATCTGGTCGGCGTCGGCAGCCAGTCCCGCAATGCCGCCTTCGGCGACCGCCACCCACGATGGTGCGCCGCTGTCAGCAAAGAAAGCGTGGAGACGTCCCTCGTTGGTGCCCACCAGCACCAGGTTGCGCCCGGGGTCGATGAGCGGGCCGTCATTGCTCGTGCCTAAAAGCGCTGCCTCCCAGAGCAGCGTGCCATCATCGGCGCTCACGGCGAGCAGCGAATCATCACTGCTGGTGAGAAATATCGCCTCTGCGGTGACCGCCGGGGCGCTGTAGAACTGGCCCGCGCTGCTCAGATCGATCTGCCAGTTGACGGCACCGCTCCAGGGGTCAAGGCAGGAGAGCTGGCCAGCCTCGCTGATCGCGTAGAGCAGGCCATTCTCTCCCAGCACAAGATCAGCGCTGATCTGCCCCTCCAGTTCGCCCTCCGGGCTAAGCCAGATCTGCTCGCCGCTAGCGGCGTCAAGCGCCACAAGGCGCGGCCCATCGAGCGCTGCGAAGAGCAGCGCCTGCTCCTCGCTAACAAGCAGCGCCGGCGTGCCGATGATCCCGCTATCGAGCTCTGCCTCCCACGCGCTCTCACCGCTGGCCCAGTCGATCGCCCGCAACGATGACCATCTGGCCCGAAAATAGACCTGCCCAAGGCCAGCGACCATCGGGCCAAGATCGCTAGTGCGCGGGTTGTGGCTCCAGCGCGGCGTGGTGACGAGCGGCTCAAGGGGCGTGGGAAGCTCTCTGCGCCGCGCGGGGCCGCCCGCACCCATCGGCCACAGCCCATCGTGGGCTGGTGGGCTGATCGGGGCTGGCACATCTGCCACCAGCGCAGCTTCGGTAGGCGGCTGGTCAGTCGCAGGCCGAGGGGCCAGGGTGAGCACCAGCGCGACAAGCAGCCCGAGCATAGTTAGCCCACCTACCGCAGCCAACCACAAGCGGCGGGCAGAGCCAGCAGGCTTAGCAGCAAGCGACGCTGCGAGGCTAGCGGCCCCCAGCGCCTCCGCCAGATCGCTCAGGCGGGCAAAGCGCTCGGCGGGCTGCTTGGCAAGCGCTCGCGCAAGCGCCCGCTCGACAGCTATGGGCAGATCGGGGCGCTGCTCGCTGATCAGGGGCGGGGCCACATTTAGCTGCTTGTGGATCAGCGCGGGGAGGCTCGGGTCATCGAAGGGCGGCATACCGGCAAGCAGCTCATAGAGCATCACTGCAGCACTATAGAGATCTGAGCGCCCATCAAGCTCGGCCCCCTGGATCTGCTCTGGCGAGGAGTAGCGCGGCGTGCCAAAGAAGGCGGTACTTACCGTAACATTGGCGGCGCTGGCCATGCGGGCCAGGCCAAAGTCGATGATTGTCACCTCATCGCCGGGGCCAATCATAATATTGGCTGGCTTGAGATCGCGATGGATCACCCCGCGCTGATGGGCATAATCGAGCGCCTGGGCGATCTGGGCGAAGATCTTGAGCGCCCGGGCGAGCGGCAGCCGGCCATCTGCTTCGATCAGGCTGCGCAGGGTGCGGCCCTCGGCCCACTCAAAGACAATATAGGGGTGGCCCTGGTGATCACCGAACTCGTAGACAGTCGCGATATGCGGGTGCTTGAGGCGGGCAACCGCCGTCGCCTCAGCCTGAAAGCGGCGCTGGGCTGTCTGGTCAGCGTCAAGGTGGGGGGCGAGCAGCTTTACCGCCACTGGCCTGCCCAGGCTAGGGTCGATCGCCCGATAAACCACACCCATGCCGCCGCGCCCGATCTCGGCCTCGATCTGGAAGCGCCCAATCTGGCTGTCGCTGCTAGTGTGGATAGACATAGGCGATTGGATGGTATCCTCTCCAAAATCGCTGGATTCAGCCGGCCGGTTGCGCCGCGAGGAGGGTCCGTTCAGCAATCCGCTCGGCGAGTGCGGGCGTGGTCTCAGGGCTGACCAGCCGATCATGGAGCTAGTGGAACAGCCCCACGCCGAGCTTGGCGGCGGTGGCGGCGATGGTCTGAAAGGTGT
>Ga0335395_10002984_pt1 | contig 10509 bp, 9 predicted proteins | sample MAT02_FD_205744 | JGI IMG/M metagenome (GOLD analysis project Ga0335395, IMG submission 205744) | Freshwater microbial communities from Lake Fryxell liftoff mats and glacier meltwater in Antarctica - MAT-02 (spades assembly) (version 2) ...
CCCAAATATTTTTATCTGCCGGGAGGGTGATACGGGCGATCGACTTTCCAGCCTGTATCGCGCCGCCTGAGTTTTTGGCAAACCGCTACTCATTTGCCAAATTTCACCTCATCTAGACGGGAATTTGAGGAAGATCGTTCTTTGCGATCGTAGCTCCGACTTGCTACAATCTAATCGCACACGCAACTAGAATATATCATGACCGAACTATTAGATGAGACGCTTTCTATTGAAATCGCCACTCGCATCAAAAGCAACCGAAAAAACTGCTTTGATAACGCTTCCAAAGCAGCATTAACCACCGAAGGCGCAGTCTACGTCCAAGGATTTTTAGCTGCACCCGGATCACCTTACAAACCCATCGAGTATAGCTGGATTGAACTCAACGAGCGAATTGTTGACCCAACTTTTCCGCATCTCGGCTTCAGCGCTCAAGACATTCATTACTTCCCAGCCCAGCGATGGAGCGTCAAGAAACTTAAAGCAATTCTAGATGAGTCAAAAGAAGATTATCCAGAAGATGACCCGCTGCCAGTTTACGGCAATCAACCCTATGAATATTACGGCGATGTGATGTTAGGCGGTAGCGATTACCAAAATGCTTATGATTTGGCTTCCGCTAAATGCAGGGAATTGAACCAACCCAAAAAACAGGAATCTAACGAATCAGGACTAAAATCGGACGGCGGTTGAAACCGCGCCTAGACAAACAAAACCCGCCTCCGCGGGTTGAAGACCGAGCGGTTTTAATTACATTATCTTATTCAGTCCGCGGAGGCGGACTTCATTTGTATAGACGCGGTTTCAACCGCCGTCTGATCTGGGTAAGTCATGAAGATGCAAACCTCGCATAATGAAAAGCAGGCAATAACGGATCTAACTTTTGCTCCAACATCAAATCTGCCAACAATTTAGCCGTCACCGGAGCCAACAAAATGCCATTGCGATAATGGCCCGTCGCCAGTGTCAAATTTTCCCAAGCACTAGCACCCAAAATCGGCAACTCATCAGTCGTAGCAGGCCGAAATCCCCACCATAACTCCAGAATCGGATAATTCTTCAATTCTGGATATAACTGCATAGCTCCTGCTAGCAAACTTTGGATTCCCGCCGCAGTATTTCCCGGAGTAAAATCTACATTTTCGCTAGTTGCACCAATAATAATTCTCCCATCTTGACGCGGCACAATATAAATACCGGTGCCGAATAAAACTGTTTGCAGCGGCTGAGTTATTCCACAATTTTCTGGGACGCATACTGACAGCATTTGCCCCTTTCTGGGAAAAATAGGAACATTCAATAACTGCTCAGACCAAGCTCCAGTCGCCAAAACATAACGGTCTGCTTGCAATTTTTCTGCCGTTGTTTCAATGCCAAAAACTCGGTTTCCCTGCCGAATAATTTCCTTTGCAGTATCTTGAATAATCTCTATTTGCAATTCTTTAGTTGCGGCTTGAAGCGTCCGAAATAAAGCGCGGTTGTCAACTTGAGCGTCGTCTGGATACCACCAGCCACCAATTACTTCTTCACCCAATCCTAACTGGTGCTGGCGAACAGCATCTCTGTCTAACCATTGAGAGTTAAGGTTTGACAAAAACGGCTGTTCTTGAGACTCATTTTGACAGACTGGTGCGAGAATGCCCGATCGCCAATATCCCGTTTTCAATCCAGTAATTTCTTCTAGCCGTTCCACCCAGGCTGCATACAGGGCGCGACTTTGCAAGCACAAATCCAGCATCGGACTGGGGGGAATTCGTTCGGCTTGGGGGGCGAGCATTCCGGCTGCAGCCCGCGCAGTCGGTTGTTTAGAATTGGTGGTGAGAACGGCGACAGATGCCCCTCGCAACTTCAGTTCAACTGCTAGCGAAAGGCCGATGATTCCGCCGCCAATAATCAGAATATCTTGAGATGAATTCATTGACTTTTATATGGACTTTCTGGCTGGTTTTACCTCTGGGCCTTCGGGTATTTTTTATTTACCGCAGATGAAAAGGGGAGCATCTCAGTTTTGCAAAAAGGATTTTTTTTATTATAGTGCGAGCGTCCCCGCTCGCGTATTGTACAACTCGCGAGCGGGGACGCTCGCACTATAAATGCAAAACTGAGATGCTCCCATGAAAAGCAGATAAACACAGATAAACGCAGATGCTTTTTAAGATTGTTTATGACTTTGGTAATGCAAGTGTCTTGAGAATTTTTGGGCAATTCTTACATATTATCTTGCAAGCCGATCGCCCGATCGACCTTCTTTCACAAAAAATCTATGCTTGCGGTTTCCAGACAGTTTCCGAGCCCTGGCCCCAGAAACCATCATATTTTGTCACCTTAATATCGCCCAAAACCTTAGTCTGGCAGGACAAACGGCGGTTCGATGCGGGAGAATGGGGAGGAAGCGAAAGTCGCGCTTTTTCGCGCCACTCGGGCTCGGAAACTGGGCCCTCGACGCTGACGGCGCAGGTGCCGCAAGTGCCTAGCCCGTGGCAGTTGATGACTTTGGCGTTACCGTTGTAGAGGTCGATGCCGTTTTTGAGCAAAACTTCACGGAGATTCGATTCGCGATCGCACTCAAATGTTTTTCCTTGCGCTTGTACCTTGACCACAGCAATTTACCCCAATTAGATTTATGTTAATTTTCCTATATATTATCGCATTTATTTCAAATAAATTCATCTAATATAATAAGTCATATATTACCAATTTCTCTCTCCCAACTCCCCATGACAAATCGGCTCTGGATCTACGATACCACGCTGCGAGACGGCGCTCAGTGCGAGGGACTGTCTCTATCTCTCGAAGACAAACTGCGAATTGCTCGTCAGTTAGACAGTTTAGGAATTCCCTTTATAGAAGGTGGCTGGCCGGGAGCTAATCCTAAAGACGTACAGTTTTTTTGGCGGCTTAAAGAAGAGCCGCTAACTCAAGCAGAAGTTGTAGCTTTTTGTTCCACTAGGCGGCCGGGAAAAACCGCAGCTAATGATGAGATGTTGCAGCCTATTTTGTCAGCAGGTACTCGTTGGGTAACGCTGTTTGGTAAGTCGTGGGATTTGCACGTTATTGAAGGTTTGAAAACGACGCTAGATGAAAATTTGGCGATGATTCAAGATACCGTTGAATATTTGCGGAGTCAGGGAAGGCGCGTTATTTACGATGCAGAACACTGGTTTGACGGCTACAAACACAATCCCGATTATGCTCTTCAAACTTTAGCAGCGGCGGCGGAGGCAGGTGCAGAATGGCTGGTGCTTTGCGATACTAACGGCGGCACTTTACCCCACGAAGTAACTCAAATAGTTCGCGATGTTTTAGCATTTTTATCGACAAAGAGTACAACATTTTTACACTTAGGAATTCACACTCACAACGATTCGGGCGTTGCGGTGGCTAATGCTTTAGCTGCTGTGCAGGAAGGCGTGACGATGGTACAGGGAACTATTAACGGTTACGGCGAACGCTGCGGCAATGCCGATTTGTGTTCTTTGATTCCTAATTTTCAGCTTAAATTGGGTTATAATTGCATTCAAGACGAGCAATTAGTTAAATTAACTCAAGTCAGTCGATCGATCAGCGAAATTGTTAACCTTGCTCCCGATGACCGCGCTCCTTTTGTCGGTCTTTCGGCTTTTGCTCACAAGGGCGGAATTCACGTATCGGCGGTTGAAAAAAATCCGTTAACTTACGAACACTTGGAACCGGAAAAAATTGGTAATATACGGCGAATTGTGATTTCGGATCAGGCTGGTTTGAGCAATGTTTTGGCGAAGGCGCGCACTTTTGGAATAGAACTCGATCGCCAAAATCCTGCTTGTCGCCAAATTCTGGAAAAATTAAAAGCTTTGGAAAGTCAAGGATATCAATTTGAAGGCGCTGAGGCAAGTTTTGAATTGTTGATGCGGGAGGCTTTGGAACAGCGTCAGCGGTGGTTTGAAATTAAGGGATTTCAAGTGCACTGCGATAAGGTTGGCGAAGATTGTACGGCTTTAGCAACGGTCAAATTGTCAGTCAACGGTACAAATATTCTGGAATGTGCAGAAGGAAACGGCCCGGTTTCTGCTTTGGATTCGGCTTTGCGGAAAGCTTTGGTGAATTTTTATCCGGCGATTGCCCATTTTTACCTGACGGATTACAAGGTGCGAATTCTGGATTCCGGTGCGGGTACTGGTGCTAAAACTCGCGTTTTATTAGAATCGAGCAACCGCCAGCAGCGCTGGACTACTGTGGGGGTTTCTACTAATATTTTGGATGCTTCTTGTCAGGCCGTTGTTGAAGGTTTGGAGTACGGTTTGGTGCTGGACAATCAAGAGGCTATTCCTTTGGTTTGTCGGGTTCATTGATCGAGCAGTAGGGTGCGTCAGCTAGCATGATTCGATCGACAAATGGAAAAATTATCAACTGACGAACCATAAAATTTGAGTATTCGTAGGGTGCGTCGCCACTAAAAATCCTTAAATTAAATCGACAATCCGATAGCGACGCACCTTACACATCGGGTGGGCAAACAACCCTCAGTTTCATTCCGCCCAACAATTGTTTGTTGCACGAATTTTGATAAATTGTATAAGCCATAAGGTGCGTCAGCTTAGAGTCTATCAATTTCCAGATTAGACAATAGTAGCTGACGCACCCTACAATTTTTTAAGGATGCAAAAATTCTAAATGATCTCCGGGAATCGATCGCAATTTTGCAGCAGATCCTTGCAGTTTCAACCTACCGCGTTCTAACATGATAATCCAATCGGCGCGATCGATCACTCGCGGCCTGTGACTGATAAAAATCGTAGTTTTCCCATGCCGGTACATCAACAAATTTTCCAAGACTTCCGCTTCGCTGGCGGGATCTAGCCCTGCGGTAGATTCGTCTAAAATCAATACGGGCGGGTTGTTGAGAAGGGCGCGGGCGATCGCCAATCTCTGTCTTTGTCCCCCAGAAATATTCGCTCCAAACTCCCCTAAAACAGTTTGATACTTATCAGGTAATTGACTGATAAATTCGTCAGCCCCCGCAATTTTACACACTTTCACAATCTGTTCAAAGCTGGCATCTGGACTCCCCAAACGAAAATTATCTATAATCGAACGGCTCCACAAATGCGCTTCTTGAGGAACTAGAACCACCTGCTGTCTGAGACTGTCGAGAGACAAATCTTGCAAATTGTAACCGCCAATTCTCACATTACCAGATTGCAGCGGATACAAACCAGCAATCACCTTAGCGAGCGTACTTTTTCCGCAGCCCGAATAGCCGATTAAAGCAATTGCTTGACCCCCAGGAAACGTCACAGAAAAATTTTCCAGCAAGTCAAGTCTGCCTGGGTAGTGAAAATTAACATTCTTGCAAACAATCTCATCGCGGCCTTGAATCGTGACCGCAGGTTTATTACTATCGTTCTTAGTTTCCGGTGCAGCATCGATGACTTCTGAAAGCCGTTGAGTTGCTGTCTGAACGCGAGTCATTTCATCACTAAATCCTACTAAAGAATTCACCCAATTAGTAACGTTTTGACTCATGCTAATAAACGCCAGCAACTGACCGATACTCAGTACCTTGTCAATCACCAAACCGCTGCCCAACCACAGCAAAGTAATGCCGCCCGCTGAAGCAATAAAACCAGAAAAAATATTATTGAGAATACCAATTTGTGTAGTGCGAAAAGTGAGATTTGCTAAGCGACCGAAGCGGCTTTGAAATTCTTCCCAAAGTTGCTGGGCGCTGCTAGTAGTTTTCACAGTCAGCGCACCTTTAAAAGTTTCGACTAAAACGCCTTGAGTTTCTGCTTCCAGCACAAAGAGAGCGCGCGTTTTTTGCTGCAACACGGGCAGAAACACCACTGTAGAGGCAGTCATTAACACAGCCATTACTGTAGCTGCTAGCGTCAGTTCCCTGCTGTAAAACAACATAAAAATAAAAGAAACTACCGCTATAAAAAATTGACTGGGCAAGCTGATAGCTACTTGAGAAACTAATTTATTTATTTCTTGGATATCTTGTAATCTACTGACGATTTCGCCGCTGCGTCTGGTTTCGTAAAAGCTCAAAGGCAAACGCAGGAATTTGCGCCCAAACTCCATCACCAATCCTAACTCTAAACGCTGGGAAAATTGAGCAATTAAGTTTGACTCAACCAATCCTAAACTGCTGCTAAAAAAATTCATAATTATAACTGCGATCGCCACACTTGCCAAAAGTTGCGTGTCGCCCCGCACCAGGATGTCGTCGGTGAGCACTTGAACTAAAAAAGGCGACGAAATCGACAGCAAACCCAACACTACATTCATCAACAATGCTTCGATTAAAATGTGGCGGTAAATCCCAACCCGGCGCATCCATTTTTGTAAGGAATTGGCGGGCGGTTGACCGTCTGCTTCCGCAAAAAACCGCTCTGGATCTGGGTCTACTAGCAAGCACAGCCAATCTGTCCAACCCGCTGCTAATTCTTCTTTAGAAACATAGCGTAGACCAATGGCGGGATCTGCGATCGCATATTTATTGCCCTGTTTTCCGTACAAAACAACCCAATGATACCCGCTCCAGTGAATAATTGCCGGCAAAGGTGCTTCATCAATTTTGTCTAAAATAGCAGCGGCTGCTCGCACCGATCGAGCATTAAAGCCGATCGCCTCAGCCCCCTGTTTCAAACCCAGTAAAGTCGTCCCCTTTTGACCGGTACCGGCAAATTCTCGCAAGCGGCTAATTGTAAAATTCTGTCCGTAAAATTTCGCGATGGAAGCCAAACAAGCCGCCCCGCAATCTTCTTCGCTCTGCTGGAGAACAACCTGATATTTCTTAAACCTGTTTACTTGTCCGAATAATGGCATTTTGCCGATCAAAGGAATATTTTTTAACATTTTGCAAATGGAATAATGAGTAGAGCATAATGAACACTACTCCTCACCAACTACCCAATCAGCAAAAAGCACCCATAAAGTTATGAGTGCTTTTCAATCAAGAGTTAGAGAGCTGAATTCACAGCCCTAAACTTTAGTAGTAGCCGTAGCGGACTACTCTTCTGAAGGAACCGTCGCAATTCCGGCGGTACACTACCCAACTGCGGCGGCGCCCACGGTTACAGTCGTAGCGATTATAAGAGTAACCGCCGTTGACGCTAGCTGATTCTTCAGGGGTGAGTTCAGCAAACAGTGAATTTTCTTTAATTTCTTGCATGATTAGACTCCTTTCACAATGAAAAATTTTTAACAGAAACTAGAAATTATTTAAAATTTCTACAGCCTCGCTTAAATAAAGCACCATGAAATTATGGGTGCTTTCTCGATCGACAGTTAGAGAGCTGAATTCACAGCCCTAAACTTTAGTAGTAGCCGTAGCGGACTACTTTTCTGTATGAACCGTCGCAATTCCGGCGGTACACTACCCAACTGCGCCGTTGATTGCGATCGCAGTCGTAGCGATTATTGGCATAATAGTAACCGCCGTTGACGCTAGCTGATTCTTCAGGGGTGAGTTCAGCAAACAGTGAATTTTCCTTAGTTTCTTGCATGATTTGACTCCATTTAATTTGACAAGATGGAACGAGAACTAGAAATTTTATAAATCTCTATAGCCTCGTGTAATTACTAACTAATAGTTCTTCAAGTGCTGTGCGAGTTCCGGAATATTACCGAGATATTTTCCAAATTTATTTCGATCGCGCTACTCGACTCAGCTATCTAGACTACTAGGGTTTTGTAAGGGCGCGATCGGTTCGGATCGTACAGATAAAGCTGGCTCGGCTGCGGCATGAAAAACAACATATTGAGGTCATTGCTGCTGTTTTCGCTCCCGCTGTTGCTGTTATTACTGCTGAAACCGCTGGTAGTGCTGCCACCGCTGACAGTGGCAGATTCTCGTTCGGTTAGCTCGGTAAAGAATGAATTTTGTTGATTTTCCGGCATGAGGAACTCCTATTAATACCTATGTAGTTACTTACGTGCATATTCCAAAAAAACCGGGTAACAGCGCCAAAAATCATTACTGAAATGCCCTATTTTCATGAATGTTGCCCGCTTTTTCCACCATTCTTGATGTTTGGGGAAATTTGCGGGTAGGGACAGCAAAGCTGTGCGGATTTTGACCTTGAGCCTGTGAATTTTGATTTAGATAAGACTTACGCACTCCTTTGTCAAAAACCGGGGTTATTCGTTACCTGGCTCTGCCTCGTAACCGATATCAGCGAGGCTCTGCCTCCATTTTTCCCGAGGCAGAGCCTCGCTGATATCGGTTCCCTGGTTCTGCCTGGGAACCAGTTAAAAACTCAAAACTCAAAACTCAAAATTATTCCTCTCACCCCCAGCACCCACCATGTCTCTCACTCCCGAACCCACACCCGCTGAAACCTTTAATAACGACCAGTTTTTGCCCCCTGTCAGCCCTTGGACAAGTTTGGGGGGAATTTTGATGGTGGCCACCTTTGGCGGGGCGATCGCCCTGGCTAGCGTCACCAAATACAGCGCCACAGTCAAAGCAGAGGCGATCGTCCGTCCCGCCGGAGAAGTGCGCGTCGTGCAAGCCGCCACCGAAGGAACCGTCGAAAGCATTGCTGTCAGCGAAAATCAGACAGTGAAAGCCGGAGATACGATCGCAGTTGTAGACGGTTCGCGTTTGGGAACTCAAAACAAGCAATTCCAAGAAATAATTAATCAGTCTCAAGCAGCAGCACAGCAAATCAACAAGCAACTGCGCGACTTAGAAAATCAAATTTTGGCCAGCGCCCAACTTAAAAGCATCCAAAGTGGAAGTTCCGCCGAACAGCAATTAGTCGAATCCGCTTTAGTCAAAATCGCCACATCGCTGCCGGATGTTGCCGAGAGACTCGGTAGAAGTCGGCGGGTTTTGCTCGTCAAGCGATCGACCATCCAACAACAATTAATTCAAGCTAAAAAACAGCTAAATCAAGTTGAGTCACAACTCAAAAATAGCGTGATCCGCGCCCCCGCTGACGGTACAATTCTCAAATTGGAAGTACAAAATACCGGTCAAACCGTACAAGCCGGCAGCGCGATCGCCCAAATCGTCCCCAGCGACGTACCCCTGGTAGTCAAAGCCAAGGTGACATCCCAAGACATCGCCCGCATCCAAATCGGCCAACCCGTACAGATCAGAATTTCCGCTTTACCCTTCCCCGATTACGGGACATTGAAAGGAACAGTCAGCGAAATCGCCCCAGATGCGATCGCCCCTCAAAATCCCGCTAATAACTCAGGTACAGCCTATTACGAAGTAGCAATTAAGCCCCAACAAACCTATTTAACCAAACTCCAATCCACCAGCGGTCAATTCTTCGCAAAGCCCCAGGCAAATGCCCCCCGCCAGTATTCAATTCAATCAGGAATGGAGGGCAGAGCCGATATTATCACCGGTCAAGAAACAGTTCTCACATTTATTTTACGCAAAGCCCGGTTACTGACAGATTTGTAATCGAAATTAGTCATTGGGCATTGGGCATTGGGCATTGGGCATTGGGTAGGAGCATAATCAAAAAAAATGCTTTGTGGAACGGGCTTCTAGCCCCTTGCTAATCCCTACCCCAAAATTATGTCTTGTGGAACGGGCTTCTAGCCCGTTGCTAATGGCGCAAAAAAATTAAAGTATCTTAAATCAAAATAACGTGTCAAAATAGAAATGTGAAATCAATTCTATTCTTTCCTCATGGGTAAACAGCGCGTTCTTTCAGGAGTTCAGCCAACAGGCAATCTACACCTCGGCAATTATCTCGGTGCCATTCGCAACTGGGTAGAAGGTCAAAGTGAGTACGAAAATTACTTTTGCGTAGTCGATTTGCACGCAATTACCGCACCGCACAATCCAGCAACCCTTGCCTCAGATACTTACACCATCGCCGCTCTCTATTTAGCTTGTGGCATCGACTTAGAATATTCTACTATTTTCGTGCAATCCCACGTCTCGGCGCATACAGAACTAGCATGGCTGCTAAACTGCATTACGCCGATTAACTGGCTCGAAGATATGATTCAGTTTAAAGAAAAAGCAATTAAACAAGGCGAAAACGTCAACGCAGGCTTGCTAAATTATCCCGTATTGATGGCAGCAGACATCTTGCTTTACGATGCCGACAAAGTGCCAGTAGGAGAAGACCAAAAACAGCACTTGGAACTCACCCGCGATCTAGTCATCAGATTAAATCACCAATTCGGCACACCAGAAAAACCCGTATTAAAACTTCCCGAACCGTTAATTAGGGCAGACGGCGCGAGAGTAATGAGTTTGACAGACGGTACGCGCAAAATGTCAAAATCCGACCCTTCCGAACAAAGTCGAATTAACTTATTAGATTCGCCAGAAACCATTACTAAAAAAATCAAGCGCTGCAAAACAGATACCGTGCGTGGCTTGACTTTTGACGACCCAGAACGCCCGGAAGCTAGAAATCTGCTAACACTTTATCTCCTGCTTTCCGGCAAATCGAAGGAAGAAGTTGCAGCGGAATGTGAAAACATGGGTTGGGGAGATTTCAAACCCTTGTTGACAGAGACAACAATTAATGCCCTCAAACCAAT
>Ga0335395_10002986_pt1 | contig 10507 bp, 12 predicted proteins | sample MAT02_FD_205744 | JGI IMG/M metagenome (GOLD analysis project Ga0335395, IMG submission 205744) | Freshwater microbial communities from Lake Fryxell liftoff mats and glacier meltwater in Antarctica - MAT-02 (spades assembly) (version 2) ...
ACATCCAAAAATCCCGTTTGCGAAAGCTTCAGCGTAGCGGGGAAAGGGCTTTGCCGTGTGGCACTGGGCTTGTTGATTCGGCCCTATGGGATCCTGACTATTTACCCTGTCGCGGCGGTGCCGCTCGCTACGAAGGCATCGCTTTCTGCGCTACAAAAGCCTGGTCAACGTGGTGTCTTTGTGGGAGCAGCACTGCCGCGATAGCGTTGGCTGGTGTTGTTGCTGGCCGGTCGCGGCGGTGCCGCTCGCTACGAAGACATTGTTTTCTGCACGGTGTAAAAGCTTGGTCAACGTTGCGACTTTGTGGGAGCGGCACTGCCGCGATGGCGTTGAAAAGTGGTGTCGCTGGCCGGTCGCGGCAGTGCCGCTCGCTACCGGGATCAGGATCGGGATCGGGGGTCGGCGCAATGGGCGCCGTCAGCTTTGGGCTGGTGTTGACTGCGGTAGTCGCTGGGTGTCTGGCCACACCAGCGGCGAAAGCTGCGGCTGAAGTTGCTGGTGTCGGCAAACCCCAGGCGGGCGGCAACCGATTCCACTGGCAGCGGGGTTTGCGCGAGCCACCAGCAGGCGAGGTCGGCGCGGGTGTGGTCGAGCAGGGTCTGGTAGCGCGTGCCCTCCTCGCTCAGGCGGCGGATCAGGGTGCGCGCCGACACCTGCTCCAGCTCGGCCAGCGCCTCCACACGCGGAAACTGCGCCTCGCAGGCCAGCAGATGCAAACGCACCCGCTGCGCCACGCTGCCCTGTTGGCTGTGCGCCAACTGCTGCTCACACAGTTGCAGCGCCAACCGGTGCGCCTCGGGGTCGGGTGCGAGCGTGGGCAAGGCGAGCAAGGCGCGTGGAAAACTCAGGCGCCAGACCGGTGCCGCGGTTCGCAGTTGCGGGACTGCGCTGCGCAAGGCCTCGGTCTGCGGGCCTTCGGGCAAGGGCCAGTCGAGCACCAGTCCCGGTGCCGCAGGCTGCCCAGTGACCGATTGCAGCAAGCGCAACACAGCGCCGGTCAGATGCCCCAGCACGTAGGCGCGCAAATCAGGATCAGGCAAACGCTCAAGCAGCACCAGGCTGGCGGGATCGGCCGCGGTGTCCAGCACGAAAGACACCAGATTCAGGCGCAGCGCACTGAAACGCGGCAGCAGGTGCAACGCCTGGCCCAGCGTGCCAGCCGACACCACCGCAAATCCCAGTGCCCCGTGGCTGGAGAGTTCGGTCGACAAACCCACCGCCAGCCCCAGCGCCGGGTCATCACTGAGCGCCAGCGCCTGTGCAACCAAGCGCTGCAGCTGCGCCAGGCTCAGAAACGCCTGTCCGGTGTGCAGCGCATCCCACGCCAAGCCGGAGCCTTGCAGCATCTGGTCAGGCGCGATGCCTCGGCGGCGCAATTCGCTGCACAACAAACGTGCGTACATGGGATGCACGCTCGGGCGCAGCCAATCCGCTACGGCCACGGTTGCGGGGTTCGGTGGCGGTCGCTTTGTCATCATTTGACGATTTTATGGCGTGCTGCGCGCTGTGTAACATCGAGGGTCTTGCTCAGAATGCATCCATGAACACCACCCCTTTCCTTCCCACGCCCATAAGCGCTTTTCGCGACCGCAAACGCTGGGGCTGGCTGCTGTCTGTTGTGGGCCCAGGCTTGGCCGCCATTGGCACGGTGGCGCATACGCTGGGCGCCACCAGCCTGTGGTGGTTTGCCGTGCCGCTGGTCTTGTTTTATTTGGTGGTCCCAATCGCTGACTTGTTGATCGGTGAAGACCTGACCAACCCGCCCGAATCCCAGGTGCCTGCGCTAGAGGCAGACGGCTACTACCGCGGCATTCTGTATGCCGCCGTGCCAGTGCTCTGGGGCACGGTGCTGTTCAACCTGGTGTTTCTCGCCACCCACAACCTGCCCTGGCCCGCTTGGCTGGCCACGGCGCTGGTGACCGGCTCGGTGCTGGGCTTTGGTCTGAACCTGAGCCACGAGCTTGGCCACAAGCAAGACTGGCTGGGCCGCAAGCTGGCCTTGTTCAACAGCGCACTGGGTGGCTACGGGCATTTTTCGATCGAACACAACCGCGGCCACCACCGCCATGTGTCCACCCCCGAAGATCCAGCCTCGTCTCGCCTGGGCGAGAGCATTTACCGCTTTGTGCTGCGCGAAATGCCGGGCGCATTTCGCCGCGCCTGGTCGCTGGAGACCGATCGGCTGCAGAGGCGCGGCATGCGGGCCTGGCATCCAGACAACGAAATCCTCCAGGCGGGTACGCTCACCTTCGTGCTCTATGGCGGCCTGATCGCCCTCTACGGCTGGCCCATGGCCGCCATGCTGCCGCTGGTGGCGTTCTGGGGTGCCTTCCAGCTCACCTCAGCCAACTACATCGAACACTACGGCTTGCAGCGCCAGCGCTTGGCCGATGGTCGCTACGAGCGCTGCGCACCCCACCATTCGTGGAACAGCAACCACCTGGTGTCCAACCTGATCGTGTTTCAGCTGCAACGCCATTCCGACCACCACGCCCACCCCGGTCGCGGCTACCAAAGCCTGCGCGACTTCCCCGACCTGCCCCGTCTGCCCTCGGGCTATTTCGGCATGTTTCTGCTGGCTTACCTGCCGCCGCTGTGGTTTCGGGTGATGGACCCGCGCGTGGCCCAGGCGGTACACGGCGACCCGACGCGCATCAACTTTCAGCCAAACCAACGCAAACCGCTGATGCGCAAGCTGGGTCTGGCAGCCGACTGACGCCTCACATTTCCGTTGTAGAGACAATGTTTCTCGATTGAACTGATTTTTCAAGCGCATCGGAGCCGTTACCCTGTGGAACAGTTTCACTTTTCCTCTAAGAGACTTCGATGAAAAAATGGCTTTCCCTTCTCGCCTTGGTTATGACCCTCGGCCTGGGCACCATGCACCTGGAGGCCGAGGCCAAGCGCATGGGTGGCGGCAAATCGTTGGGCATGCAGCGCCAGGCGACACCGCCCGCCAAGGCACCCAACGCGCCGGCAGCCACACCAACCACCGCTGGCGCAGCAGGTGGCGCAGCCGCTGGTGCCGGTCGAAGCTGGATGGGTCCGGTGGCCGGTCTGGCCGCTGGCCTGGGCATTGCTGCGCTGGCTTCCTACCTCGGTTTTGGCGAGGCGTTTGCCAACATGCTGATGATCGGCCTGCTGGTGGTGGCGCTGATCGCGGTCGTGGGTTTCATCGTGCGCAAACGCGCCGCCGCCCAGCCGGGTGGCGGGCTCGGCTACGCAGGCACCTCAGCAGGTGCGAACCGGTCGAACCAGCCAGCGAACAACGCGTATCGGGCGCCGTTCACACCGGCGGGTGGCTCGATGATCGGCAACGCCATCGGTGGCAGCCAAGCCGCAGCCAACAGCCGCATCCCAGCCGACTTCGACGTGGCGGGTTTCGTGCGCAATGCCAAGGTCAACTTCATCCGCCTGCAAGCAGCCAACGACGCCGGCAACCTGGACGATCTTCGCGCCTTCACCACGCCCGAGGTGTTTGCCGAACTGAAGATGGACCTGACCGAGCGCGGCACTGCCGAGCAACACACCGATGTGGAGCGCCTTGAGGCCGATGTGATCGACGTGGAAGACGACGGCAGCCGCTACCTGGTCAGCGTGCATTTCACCGGCGAAACCCGTGAGAACAATGCCGCCCAGGCCGACAACGTCAACGAGATCTGGCACCTGACCAAGCCGCGCCATGGCACGGGTGGCTGGGTATTGGCGGGCATTCAGCAAAACGGCTGACCTGGCAGCGCGCCGATCGCGCGCTCCCTTATTGGTTACTCCTCTTGCCCCGGCACCCACCATGGTGCCGGGGCTTTTTTTTTGAACCCCGTTTGGCGCTTTCTGTCGCTGCTTCTCAAATTGCTGGGCATTGCAGGTTTCGGTATTACCACTTGCGCGCTCATTTGGATACATTTGGGCTTCAACTGCGGAGCCCATCATGGCCCTTCATGAGATCGTTTATGTCAGCCTCGCCAGCGAGGAAATGACAACGCAACAACTCGACGCGTTGCTGACCTGTTGTCGGCTTCGGAACGAAAAGTCCCAGGTCACCGGGGTGCTGGTTTACCACCAGCGCGAGTTCCTTCAGTTGCTTGAAGGCGAGGCAGATGCGGTCAACGCCTTGTTCGAATAAATCGAAGTCGATCAGCGTCACCAGCAGGTGTACAAACTCTGGGATGGCCCGATCAGCGAACGCAGTTACACGCGCTGGTCGATGGCTTTCGTCGATCAAGACTTGATCGAGACCCTGCCGCAGGCGGTGCAGCAGTCTTGGTTCAGCCAAGGTTTGGCGCGCTCGGTCAAGGACTCCACCGGCAAGAAGCTGCTGCTCCACCTGCGCGACGGGTTCTTGCAGGGTCACGAAGAATCCACCTGACACCGGCGTCGGAACAGGCGCTCCCCATCCGACCCAGCGCACGGCAGCGGCGACAATCGGGGCATGGAATTCCTTGTTGTCATGCTGCCGATGCTGGTCAGCCTCCACCTGCTCAACCGCCAGCAACAACAGCTGCGCATTCAGCGGCTCGCGGCCTTGCTGCAGCCCCTTGGGCTGGAGAAACTGATGGAGCAACTCAACACCGGCTACCTGCGCGCGCTGGGCGAGAGCGACCCGGTGCGCAGCGAACCGATCTGGAATCTGCTGGCCGAATCGGAGCAGCGCTTTGTCGATCAGCTGCAGCGGCTGGCCGATGGCGCAGCGCGGCTGAACGCCGACCAAACCCGCATCAGCCGCTGGCCGGTGTGGTCGGCGCTGGCCGCGCGCTGGCTGCCAGCCAACAGCTTCGACTTGCGCGAGTTGCTGCGCATCCACGCCCGCGGCGTGGCCGATGTGCTGCGCAACCCGCAAGGTCTGGCGCGCCGCGACCAGGCCTTCATGCTCTCCGCCGACATGCTGCTGTTTCAGCACAGCTGCCAGATGTACTGCCGCTCCAGGACGGTGGCCTCGGCCCGGCTGATGGCGCGCCACCAGACCAGCCATGCGCAGGCGCTGGGCGCCGCCTCGCCCACCACGCAAGGTGCCTACCGCGTGCTGCTGCAGACCGGTTGAGCACATTAGCCCCTGATGCCAGCCCAACAGCCTGTTCTGTATTCGTTCCGGCGCTGCCCCTACGCCATCCGTGCGCGGTTGGCGCTGTTACAGGCGGGTGTGGCGGTGGAGCTGCGGGAGGTAGACCTCAAGCGCAAGCCGGCCGAGCTGCTGGCGCTCTCACCTGCGGCCACGGTGCCGGTGCTGGACCTGGGTGATGGCGAGGTGCTGACGCAAAGCCTGGACATCGTGCGCTGGGCGCTGGGCCAACACGATCCCGACGGCTGGCTCACGCGCGGTGATCCGGCGCACGACGCACACCTGGTGGCGCTCACCGACGGCGAATTCAAACATCGGCTGGACCGCACCAAATACCCTGAGCGTTTTCCCGAGCAGACTCCAGATGCATCCCGCGAAGCCGCCGAGCGTTGTCTGATCGAGCCGCTGGAGGCCGCCCTCGCCCGTTCGGCCTACCTCGGCGGCGACATCCCGAACTGGGCAGACGCCTCAGTATTCCCGTTTGTGCGCCAGTTCGCCGCCATCGACGCGGCGCGCTGGACCGCCGCTCCCTGGCCAGCCACCCGACGCTGGTTGGCGAACTGGCAGAGCAGCCCGCTGTTTGCAGCCTGCATGGTCAAAGTGGCGGTTTGGCAACCCGGCAGCGCTGGGCCGCGTTTCCCGGCTTGATACCAAGACAGCGTTGCTCAGTCTGGCTCGGGTGCGCTGCTTTGCGCTTGGGTGGAACGCGATTCGCCGGCGTCTGTCGCATCACCGTGCGCCGGGGTTGGCTCGGCGAACGACATGCGCTCGCCGTCCCAGCGCTGGCCGCACCAGCACAGGCCGTCGGCGTTGATGATGCAGGTGCCTGTGCCGCAGCAGCGAGGGTCTTCCATGGTCTTTGTCTTCCAAGCAGTTATTTCGCAAAATAGCAGTTCACAAGATTAAACACCGCGAAGTCCCCTTGGGCAGGGTGCGGCTTTGCGCAGGCCAGACGAACGCCTTCGCGCCCACCACCATTCAAATCGGAACACGATGAACGAACCCGACACATCTCTGCAGCGCGTGCTCTGGACAGCTGGCCCCGAGCCCACCAAACCGACTTGGGAAGGCCTGCACGACCAGGTGATGGGCGGGCGCTCCCAGGGCAGCGCGCAGCCAAAACCCGGTGGCGGCGTTGAGCCCGACCATGTGCTGTTTTCCGGACAAATCAGCCGCGACAACGGCGGTGGTTTCGCTTCGTTTCGGTTGTGCTTGCCAGTGCCGGTGGTGATGGGGCAGGCACACGCCGCGGTGCTCATGCTGCGCGGCGACGGTGGGCCGTTCAAGCTTTGCCTGCACCGTCAAAACGACTGGGACGGCGTGCAGTGGCAAGCCGATCTCGCCACCTCTGTCCACTGGGCGACGCAAGAATTGCTGCTGTCAGCATTCGTGGCGCGCCGACGCGGCCGCGAGGTGCGCGAGCGCCCGCTGTCACCGGAGAACGTTCTGTTTCAAATCGGCCTGATGACCACCCGACCCGACACCGGGCCGTTTTGGTTGGCGGTGGCGCGCATCGCGCTGCGCTGACACCGGGCTGAAATTCAGCGGCGTCGGCGCCACAGGGTGAGCCCGATAGCCGCGAGGGCGAGCAGCAGCAGGCTGGCATCGGCCTGACCGTTGAGGGCAGCGGTGCAGCCACCGCCACCTTCGCTGCCCTGGCCTGCGCTGGAACCCAGGCCCAGGGCGGCGTTCACAGCGGCTTTCGCATCCAGCAAACCACTGCCGCAAAAACCCCTGGCTAAATCGTCTGGGTTGACAGCGCAGTAAGTCCCGGCCGGGAAAGGACGGGCGTTGTCGATCATCAGGGCTTCGAGACGGCCCATCGGCAAGTCGGGACGCGCAGCAGCGAGCAGCGCCAGCACCCCCGCCACCTGCGGCACCGCCATGCTGGTGCCTTGCAGCGAAGAGGTGATGGCGCCCGCTGGCTGGGTGATGCCGCTGTTGCCGGTGGTCACGATGCCGCGCGGGCTGCCCGAACGCTCAGGCAGCCAGGTGTTGAACCCACCACCGGGCGCGCTGATGCGAACGTTGCGGCCCACGTTCGCGTACTCAGCCACATCGCCCTCGCGCGTGTGGGCGGTCACAGCCAGCACGCCGGCGCAATTGGCGGGCACCGAGACCAAGGTGCTGCCATCGTTGCCGCTGGAGGCGATCACGCTGGCGCCGGTGGCACGAACTTCGTCCATGGTGGACTGGATGGTGGCGTTGCAGGTGCCGGCAAAGCCGAGGCTCAGGCCGATGATTTTGGCTGGGTTGGGGTTGGCTGGCACACCCGGCACCGGAAGCCCAGCCGCCCAACGGGCACCAGCCAAAATGTCAGACACATCGCCGCCACAGCGGCCGAGCACGCGCACCGGCAAGATCCTGGCGCCGTACGCCACGCCCAGGCCGCCGCGGTTGTTGTTGCCCACGGCGGCCGCCAAACCGGCGACATGGGTGCCGTGCCAAGTACTGTCTTCTGCGCGATCACAAAACCCGGCGGCCACATCGGCTGCCGTCACCCAGTCGCCCGGATCCAGCGCGAAGGGGTCGCGCCCGTTGCCGTCGTTGGCGGTCCAGAACGGCTGGCCAGCGCGGGCTTGCGCGCTGCTGAATGGATCGCCGCTCACAAAATCGTAGCCGGGGAGGATGTTGGGCAGCAAATCGGGGTGTTCCGCGTAGCCGCCGTCCAGCAGCGCAATCACCACACCGGCGCCGGTGCTGCGGCTCCATGCGGCCACTGCGTTGATGCCGCCAGACACTTCACCGGGCGATCGCAGATGCCACTGGTCGCCGTTGATGAAGCTCGGGTCGTTGGGCACCGCATGCTTGCGCACGCGCTGGTCAACCATGACATCCAGCACAGCCGGGTCGGCCCGCAGGCGCTGCATCAGGGCCTGGGCTTCGTCAGCGGAGACCGGCCGATCCAACGCCACCACCTGCATCTGGGGCGAGATCGACTTCAGGTACTGCAGCGGCAACGCGCCGGCACGCGCGGCGCTGCGCGAGACCACCGCCTGGGCTTCAGCGCGCTCGGCGCCGGGCGTTGCGGCACCCGTCGCCGCGCCCTTGATGCCATCGCGGTAATGAATGATCAGCCGACTCACCGGCTCGGGTTGGGCGGTGGCGGGCGCAGACGCTGCGGTCGCGGCACCAGCGCGCACCGATTTGTCACCAGCCTGCGCGGGCAGCGCGGCAAGCCAGGCAACAGCGAGCGCTGACGCCATGATCAGACCAGTACGGCGATGAAGTGGGTGGATGGTCATGGTCATGGGGAATGGGTGGAAAAACAAGCGAAAAACAGCGGTCGGCAAAGGCAGGTGGTTCTCAATGGCGCTGCACAGGCATGTCGGCCTCCACCGCCGTCACAGCGGTCCAGCGCAGAAGGCGCGCACGAAGCTCACCCACCTCAACCGCTGTGCTCACAACATAAGCGTGCAGCGTGGGCGATACGCTGGCAGCGGGCCGCACGCAGGCGCCAGCGAGCGTCTGCAGCTTCTCGACCACGGCGGGCGCATCGGCCACCGTGGCCTCGCGAAAGCTCACCAGCACGCGCTGCGCTGTGCCTGCTGTCGCCAGCGTGTCGCAGCGCAGCACCGAAGCTGCTGGCTGCGCGCAAGCGGCAAGCGAGATCGATATCAGAAACCCGGTCCCCCAGCCCGCCAGTCGGGTGGGCGAAACGGTCGACAGCATGTGGTGGATTGGTCCCATGTTGAGGATGATGCCCGATCGCGACCGAGGTGCCGCAGCGCTGCTGTAACCACCTGCAAACACTCAAGCGTTGGCCGTTTTGACCTCGGCGTGCTGTAACAGCACATACCAACCCATCACAGGCTGGCCTTGGTCTTCCCGGATCGCCGCCGCCCACAGCGCACGCACAACCAGCCCGCAAGATGCTGCCAGCTGCTCAATCGCGGTGCGGCCGTGGGCATAGCGCAGACTGGGCCGCAGCTGCAGGTCGTGTCCCGGGTCGGCCTGTTCGACGCTGAACGCCAACACACCGCCGCTCGCCAGCCGCCGGGCAGCCGCAAGCACCACCACATCAATCGCGCCCACGTAGATGAACACGTCTGCTGCCACGATCAGGTCGGCCGACTCGTCGCGTTCCGCAAGAAACGGCAGCAATTCCGCATGGGCCACACGGCGATAGGCGCCACTGGCGGTTGCCTGCGCAACCATGACACGGGACACATCGACACCGTCCACCGCGTCGCAAACCGGTGCGAGCAAGCGGCCACAAAGACCACTGCCGCAACCCAGGTCCAACGCCAGCGACCAGCGCAGCCCCTCGGCCAACAGCGGCGCGAGCAAGGTGCTGTGCGCCTGGTATTTCAGGTTTTGCAGCAGGTGGTGCTGAAAATCGGGCGCGTAGTCGTCGAACAGCGACTCGACGTAAGCACGCGGCGGGTGCGGCGGCACAGGATCGCCGGGCCGCACCGACGCCAGGTAGAAGCCGTGCAGGGCGTCGTCACCCCCATGCGCAAGCGCCTGCTCAAAACACCGCGCCGCCTCGGGCAGCTGGCCAGCCTCGCGCATCAGGTTGCCGCGCATGCTCCAGGCCTCGGCCAGCGTCTCGTCCAGCGCCAGCGCTTGATCGAGCGAGCGCAGCGCAGCCTCCGGTTGCTCCAAGCGCAACCGGCACACCGCCAACGACAGGCTCAGCACAGCAGAGCGCAAGCCCAGAGCCATGGCACGCTGCAACCCGTCGGCCGCAGCCGCCCACTGGCCCAGCGCCTCTTGCGCCAGCCCAAGCGCAGCCCAGGCGTCGGCATGGCTCGGGTCGGCCTGCACAGCGGCTTGCAGCGCTGGCACCGCCTCGTTCCACCGGGCCAGCCGACACAGCGCCGCGCCCCGGTTGGCCAGCAGCGAAGGCCGGCCCGGCACCAAAGCCAGCGCGGCATCGAACGCTGTCAAAGCAGCTTCGATGCGCCCGGCCTCGAAATGCGTGTTGCCCGCAGCGAAGTGGGCGCGGGCCTGATCCACGGATGCGGTCATGCGGTGCCGGGCCGTTCAGACAGCCGCGAAGTCGGGCTTGCGCCGTTCCATGAAGGCGCCAAACGCTTCGCGCGCGGCTGGCTCGCGCAACATGCGCCCGAAGCTCTCGCCCTCCTCGGCCATCACCGCCAACACCTGCTGCGTCTGCCCTTTTTTCATCAGGCGCTTGGTCTCGATGAGCGAGCTGAGCGGCTTGGCTGCGAGCTTGCGCGCCACCGCCTGCGCGTAATTCGTGGCTTCGCTGGGCGGCAACACGCGGTTGACCAGACCCACCTCCAGCGCCGCTTCGGCCATGAAGGGCTCGCCCAGCAGCAGCGCTTCTGCCGCGCGGTGGTAGCCCAGCATCTGCGGCACCAGCAGGCTGGAGGCGGCTTCCGGGCACAGACCCAGGTTCACGAAAGGCATGGAAAACGCGGCGTTGTCGCCCGCGTAAACCAGGTCGCAATGGAACAGCAATGTGGTGCCAATGCCCACTGC
>Ga0335395_10002987_pt1 | contig 10506 bp, 5 predicted proteins | sample MAT02_FD_205744 | JGI IMG/M metagenome (GOLD analysis project Ga0335395, IMG submission 205744) | Freshwater microbial communities from Lake Fryxell liftoff mats and glacier meltwater in Antarctica - MAT-02 (spades assembly) (version 2) ...
AAATAGCCCTGAAAACCAGCGATCGCTAACCGAACTAATAAATCAAAATCTTCACAACCATCAGCTTCTGGGCGCATAAATCCCACTTGATCTAAACAACTTTTTCTAAATAAAGTAGAGCCTACTTGTAAACTTTGGTATTGGAGTGTTTCTCGCAACAGATCAACGATCACCCCTAAAGGTAATTTATCTTTGCCCCAACGTCTAGAATTAGCCAAAGTAGCCGCTTCATTTCTCTGCCCTTGGGAGTTAATAATCCAATGATTAGTACAAACAAAATCTACTTGAGAATTGCTATCTAATATTTCTACAGTTTTAGCCAGAAATTCTGAAGTGAGGGCATCATCATCATCAAATTTAATAAAATATTCTCCCCTAGCAGCCTGAAAACCTGCTTGCATATTGAGACTACGCCCGATATTATGCTCTTGTTTGAGATAAATAATCTGTAAATCTTGTTGAGAATCTAGCCAGTTTTGGATCAATTCTGGGGTATTATCGATCGAGCCATCATCACAAATAATTAGCTCCCAATCTTTATAGGCTTGAGCCAGTACACTTTCCACCGCATAGGTCAGAAAATGCGATCGATTATAAGTAGGTAAACAAATACTAACTTTAGGCATTAGTTAAATTTAAGAGTAAGTAGGGTGGGCATTGCCCACCTTACTAAGTAATTAGGGTGGGTAATGACCACCTTGCTACCACAAAAAATATGGCAGATTTAGTTTTATTTTGGCATCGTCGAGACCTGCGAATTACGGATAATATAGGGTTAATTGCTGCTAGAAACTTAAGCAATAAACTTGTGGGCTTGTTTTGTTTAGATCCTTTAATTCTAGAGCGAGATGATATTGCTCCAGCCAGAGTTAGTTATATGCTGGGTTGTTTGCAGGAATTACAACAAAGCTATCAACAATTAGGCAGTGAATTACTAATTTTATTTAACCAACCCCAGATTATTATCCCTCAACTAGCAGATGCCCTAAAGGTAAAAATAGTTTGTTGGAACTTAGACGTAGAACCCTACAGCCGAGAACGCGATCGCTTAGTTGCCGAGGCTCTGCAAACCAAAGGCATCATTACCCAAACCTACTGGGATCAAATCCTGCATCCCCCAGAGGAAATCTATTCCGGCTCCGGTTCCCCCTATACTGTTTATACTCCCTTCTGGAAAAATTGGATTACAAAACCTAAAGCCCCGCCTCTGCCTAAGCCCCAGCCTTGCCAAGGATTAACAGCTAAGGAACATAGTCTTGCTACTAGTATTGGCACAGTTCCTCTACCTACTACTGAGGATTTAGGCTTTGTATGGCGATCGGAATTATTCCTTGCTCCGGGAGAGGAGGCAGCTTTAGGGAAACTTCAGGAATTTATTAAAATAGGGATTTCTACTTATGGGGAGCAGCGCAATTTTCCGGCAGTAGAGGGGACATCTCAACTGAGTGCAGCTTTAAAATTTGGAGCGATCGGCATCCGTACCCTCTGGCAAGCTACCCTAGAGGCCATGGCGATTAATGATCCCGATGCTTCTCCCCAAATCCAAACATGGCAGCAAGAAATTGCTTGGCGAGAATTTTATCATCATGCCCTGTATAACTTTCCCCAATTAGAACAGGGAGCTTACCGCCAGCAGTTTCATGATTTTCCTTGGGAGAATAACGAAATCCATTTCCAAGCGTGGTGTGAAGGCCAGACGGGTTATCCCATAATTGATGCAGCTATGCGCCAATTAAATGCTATTGGCTGGATGCACAACCGCTGCCGGATGATTGTTGCTAGTTTTTTGACTAAAGATTTAATTATTAATTGGCAATGGGGGGAAAAATATTTTATGCAGAAATTGATTGACGGAGATTTAGCGGCAAATAATGGCGGTTGGCAGTGGAGTGCTTCTAGTGGAATGGATCCTAAGCCTTTGCGAATTTTTAATCCCTATACCCAATCTAAAAATTATGATCCCCAAGCTATATATATTCGCCATTGGTTGCCGGAGCTAAAATCTGTGGATACGCAGGATTTGTTGAAGGGAAATATTCTGCCCTTGGTGCGATCGACCAGAGGCTATCCTCAAGCGATCGTCGATCATCATACCCAGCAACAGGAATTTAAGCGCCGCTATGCTTTGACTAAAAACTTGCCTAAGTCAACTGATTCTGCCCCGTCTTAATGAATGGATAATTAGTTTCTTCAGTATTTCTTAGGAATCTTTTGCTAACTTTTAATTATTTTGCTGTTATCCAGACAATAATTTAACCAAAACTAGACGATACTAGACAATAATCTAATTACTAGTTTTTAATTACCTTACAACCAAACCTCAAGATGCCACTGTGAATCCTCAGCCAGATATTCAATCTCTCATTGATGACATCAATAGCATTCTTCTCCCCAACCGTGGCCATCGTCTGCCTTGGTCTAGAGCTATGCCTACAGACACAGTTAGACAGCAACAAGTGTTGGAGCGGGTACGAGATTATTTACTGCACCAACAGATAGCGGCAAGTTCTGGTATTGAAAGTTCTGAGATCAGGCCGGATGACTCGATCGATCCCCGGCTTCAGCAGCTAATTAGTCAGCAGGTACGGCAGGAATTGCAGAATCAGGCTCATGGCTTAGAATCTCTGAACGTAGGCATGGGCTTAGAGGCGTTAGAAATCTGGGGACAATCTAACCCTGATGAGTTGATTTCTCAGAAACCGAGGAGTAGCTTTAGTGATATTCAGCAGCAGGAGATTATGAGTTCCTTCTCTGCCCTGATGCACGAACTACAGGAAAGCTTGCACCAGCAAATGCAGCAGGCTTTTACCCAAATCAATAGCCAGATTACCCAGATCCGGCATAACCCACCTCTAGATTTATCTCCAGATTCTGCATTCGTAGCCGGAGTTTCTCCTGATGCTAGTTCCGCAGAATATTTACCCGGAGTACTATCAGGACAAGAACGCTGGGAGAAGATGCAGCTACTCCAACAACAATCCGATCAGTTATTGCTAGCGATCGATACTAATCAACGCATAATTTTTGAAACCCTTCAGCGCCATCTTCAAACCTACCAACAATCCCTGAGCAACAAATTATCAGGAATGTATCAACTGGGAATGCAAACTGAGGTAGTTTTTACAACTCTAGTCCAGCAATTAGTGCAGCAAATGGAGGCAGAACTAACAGCTAGACAAAAATTGGCTTTAGAATCAACTTCTAATTTATCTAATATAGCTGCCAACTTATCTCTTAACTTATCTCCTAACGTAGCTGCCCCAGAATCATTACCTAGCCAATCTAACCAATCTAATCTTGCGCCTGATCTATTAGGTAACACTTCCTTAACTAATACTTCCTTTATCCCTACCTCACCCCCCGCCCTGCGTTTCTCCCCATCTCCAGAAAATACTCCAGAAAGTGCTACAGAAACTACCTCAAGTTCTCCTCTCCAAGGAGTTGATCAAGACCTAACTAGGGAAGGGATAGAAATGAACTGGGATATCTTAGGGGCAATTCCCTTAGAGGCTAATGCTGAACCAAATATTGATGCTTTAATTAATCTCAATTCAAATCTAAGTTATGGGGATGGTAGCACCACACCTCCAGAAGATATTGATGGTATTTTAGCCAGCCTCAACACCCCACCGGCGGATCCTTTTGCTGCAGATAAAGATACTATTCCTGATGGTGGTGAAGAATTATATACCAGTTTATTTAGTCTAGAGCTAGAGGAAAATTCCTTGGACTCTACTTTAGAATCTGCTCTATTTGGGGAAGAAATTCTTGAATCTGAATCTGCGATTATTTCTAGCCCTGAAGATGTTTCTTGGGAAATTGCTTTGTTTGCTACAGAAGAGCCAGAATCATCAATCGTGGCAGCTAATGTAACTAGTGTAACTAGCTTGGCAGCCGCAGAAGAGCCAGAGATAATTTACCAATTAATAGACCTAATTGATCCGGCTAGCCGTCCTGAACTTCCTGCCCCCCTCGTCTTAGAAACTCCCTTGTTAATAGATGGGACTGGAGATTTATCGATCGATTCGGGCTGGGGTTTAGATAGGGAATCAGGGGGCGATCGCTACATTCCCGCGGACCCAGAAGAAAGCCTTTTAGTTCCACCCCCCGTAGAACCAGAAACAGAAATTCCTCTAGATCAAGATATTTGGCTCCAATTAGACCAAGATTTAGATGATTTTGAAGTTGGAATTAGCCCAACTGCTAGATTAGGGTTAGAGGAAACGGGAGTAGGGGATTTACCAGTAGAGAATTTATCGGCAGATTCACCGGAAAACTTGCTTGAAGATTTACCGGAAAATTCATCTTTTAATGTAGAAATAATTGCTGGAGATGACTTTTTAGATAGCCCTATTTCTGATGGCCTCCTCGCTGAAGATTGGTTAGAAGTAGCACCCTTCCAGAAAGAAGATGTTATAGATATTAAAGAAGATGTTTTAGATATTGTAGAAGAGATTGGAGAAGCTGAAGAACAACCAGAAGAACTGCCAGAATCTTTGCCAGATATATTTTCTGAATTTATCCCACCAACGTCTACATCTAATCCTGCATCTAATTTTACCAGTCTTGATCTAGATGCAGAAGAGTTAGCTTCTTTAGAGGGCATATCGATCGGAGATGCGCCCCAAAGTGAATCAGCCCTGATTGCTCAATTGTTGATGGATGAAGCAATAGATCAAGAAATGGCAGCAGTTAACTCCCTAGAAAGACATGCCGAATCTGCCCTAAATCCTGAAGATCCAGATTTACTGGAATTACTCTCTGAAGAATCTTTTGATAGCACTGATCTAGAACATGAGATAGAAGGATTATTTGCAGAGGAATTTGGGGAACTTTCTTCCTTAGAATTGTCCCTATCTCCTAAAAGATTAATTAGATCCGAAGATGATACCCTCACAGAAATTCCCCATGATGAAGATGAACTGATGAGGAGTAATATTAGAAACCAAAGCTGGCAAAATCAATCTTCTTTGTCAGAATCAGACTTAGAATTAGACTTAGAATCAGGCTTAGAATCAATATCAGAAGTAAGATTTCTTGATAATGGGGAGTTGCTAATAGAAACTGAAGCAAATATTGAAACTAACTATCCCCTAAATCTGGATGAATCGCAGCTAATGGAAATGGTCTGGAATCAAATCTTAGATCGCGATCGCCTTGAGACGACAAATTCTAGTCATGAAGGGAGGCACGATCGGCCTAATAACCTTGAAGGGCAGGAAAATGGAGAATATTCTTCCCAAGAGGTTTTAGATCTCGAAATTCAGGATGCTCTCAATGAGGGCTTTCCAGAAGGCTTTGCAGTTTGGGGAGATTCTCCTACCTATAGGGAAAATAATCTAGAAAATAATTACGCCCTAGAAGGATCAGTGGCGGCAACCGCAGCGCAAGTGGCTAATTTAGGCAGTAAGCCTCTAGAGCTTGTCGACCCCAGTGACTACCAAATTCCCCAAGCAAATCCAGTCTCCCTTACAGAAATCAACTCGGCTAGGTGGTATCTAGGAATTGATTTTGGAACTACTAGCCTAGGGGCAGTGCTATTAAACCAAACTACCGGAGAGTTATACCCTTTGTATTGGCAGCAAGGGGAAGATAATAGGATGACCCTAACTAACTCTGGTACTGAACAGAGCCGTAGTTATAGTTTACCTATAGGGGTTTATGGAAATCCCCAAAACTCAGAAGAGATGATGTACCCAGTAGGTCTAGGTGTACCAGAGACCTTAGCACCAGATCAGGTACTCTACCAAAACTTTAAGCCCTATCTTGATTTAGGAATTCCTGCTGGGACAGAATCTGGCTGGCAACCTATCCTCCGCTTGGCCCAAGGACAGCCCTTGGTCTCTATGCGCTGGCTACAACAGGCTACTCAGGCTTTGTTAAAGGGCTTAAACTCCCAAGCAGCAGCTACACAAAAGTTAAGAGCCACAGGCATAGCCCCAGAAACCCTAGTAAATATTTTAGATTCGATCGCTGGAGTGATTCTCAACTGTCCGATTAATAGTACTGATGCCTATCGTTGGAATCTGCGAGAAGCTGTGTTAGGGGCGGGGTTAGTATCCCAAGCGGAGCAAGTAGTATTTATCGAAGAAGCGATCGCTCCTTTTTTGGCCAGCTTGCAGATCCGCCACACTAATGAATCTCATCCCACACCTTTTCCTTGGCGGGGTTACACCCTAGTAATCAACTCTGGAGCCACAGCTACCGAATTTGCTCTAGTTAATTCTACTCAGCCCCAAAACTTTACTCATGGAGACTTTGGGCTGTGGAGTTTTCCCTATGCAGGCAATGCCTTTGACCAAGATATCATCTGTCAATTACTCCTGAATCCGGTGACAAAGATTATGCAAAATATCTATGAAACCGATAAATTGCTCTTGGCTAATGACCTAGAACTGCCCACGGCGGGGGAATTGGAGATTACTAAGCGCCAACGCCTGCATTTTTGGCTCCAAAGTTCGGCCTGGGGACAAACCCTACTCATTGCTGCCCAAAATGTAAAATTGCACCTGCAAACTAAAACTGAACATCGTTTGGTACTTGGCTCAGATCAGTGGCTTATCTCCCAACAACAGTATGAAAGTATGGTAGTGATTCCTTTTCTCCAACAACTCAACCAACAGCTAAATAACTTTCTAAGTATTACAGGAGTTGGCGAGCACACAATCTTTCAAGTAGTATGTGCTGGGGGAACCGTCAGGGGTTCTTTGTTAGATGAGTGGCTAAAAATCAAACTCCCGCAAGCGGTGGCGATCGAGGAAATTGGTTTACCAGTAGGCACGATGGGGGCGGCAGGATTAGCGAGCTTGCCCCTTTATGCCCAAACTTATAATCAGGCTCAACAGTATAGCGATTATTTTCTACTCATGGAGTTATTGAGAATTTTACCTCTAGAAACGGTGGATACTCCTGCCCCCACTTATCACCTAGAGGAAATCAATCAGTTGTTAGAACGGCGGGGGATTAATACTAGGGCATGTAGCGATCGAATTCTAGATATTCTTCAGGGAGAATTACCCCTAGGCCTGATTCCCCAACTCAGCCAAAACATTTGGTTAGCTACCGCCTCGCAACAGTACCCAGAGTATTTAGTATTAAAATCAGCCAAGTTATTTACTCAGGAAGAGCAAAATACCTATAAACCCAATCTAGAGCAATGCCGTCGCTTATATAAATACATGACTGCCATTCTAGATAAAGCTCACCAAAAACTGGAAGAACCACTGATCTTTGATCTAAGTCATGGGTAGGCAATAAGTAGGGTGGGCAATACCCACCTTACCCCTAACGGAACATACTACTAACCGAACTATCTTCATGGATCCGCCAAATGGTTTCCCCAATCACATTGGCTACCGAGAGAATGGTTAGTTGAGGAAAGCGATTACTTTCTGAGATAGGGATAGTATTGGTAACAATCACCTCTTCAAAAATCCCCCCTGAAAGTCTTTCCACCGCTGGGGGCGAGAAAACTGCATGGGTAGCACAGGCATAGACCTGTCTAGCTCCTTGACGTTTGAGGATTTTTCCCCCTTCAGAAATAGTTCCGGCCGTGTCGATAATATCATCTACCAACACAGCAGTTTTTCCCGCCACATCCCCAATCACATTCATCACTTCCGCTTCATTATGAGCCTGACGACGTTTATCAATAATTGCTAAAGGAGCATCATTAAGTTTTTTTGCAAAAGCTCTAGCCCTAGCTACTCCCCCCACATCAGGAGAAACAACTACAATATCTGATAATCCCTTACTGGTGAGATAATCAAGAATTACTGGGGAAGCATAGACATGATCAAGGGGAATATCAAAATAACCCTGAATCTGAGAGGAGTGCAAATCCATCGCTAGAACTCGATTAGCCCCGGCTCCTGTGATCAGGTTGGCTGCTAACTTGGCAGTGATGGATTCTCGTCCGGCAGTTTTGCGATCGGCTCTGGCATAGCCATAGTAGGGAATTACAGCCGTAATTTGGCGTGCAGAAGCCCGGCGGCAGGCATCAATCATAATTAATAGTTCCATCAAGTGATCATTCACCGGATAGCAAGTGGGCTGAATTAGATAAACATCACAGCCCCGGATAGATTCTTGGATTTGGACATACAGTTCCCCATCGGCAAAACGCTTACGTACCATTGGTCCTAAGTCCATACCTAGGTAGCGGGCTACTTCCGTAGATAAGGGAAAGTTAGCAGAACCAGAAAAAATCCTTAGACGGTTGCTATCGTCAACAGATGGTAGAGGCGACTGAATAGTTAAGGTGGCAAGACGGCTCACAGTAGTTCCTCGCAGTGCATTAATGGCATGAAGTATGAATTTAGTGTTGTATACCAATCCTAGTTGATTGGTGTGCATTCCTATAATTTTGGAAATCGTTTATTTTTTCCTTGCAAATCGATGGCGTTTACAGAAACTGGGTAGATTTACCCATGAGATAATGGGTGTTTTTCCCCTAGGAGCCGTAACCCTTTAGTTGCCACAATTAGAGTATAGGAATACTTGGACTCTAGATCACCAAGCAAACATATGGCATATGGATTACATTTATTTTCTCGCTAATGCTAGTCTTACCCTCCGAGTAGTAGAACACCTGCGTTCTCGACCAACTTTTCCTGTTCAGTTTATCACTGTGATCCATCAGATAGATGGTTGGGTAGTAAAGGTGAAAATGATTACACCCTTATCATCCCAAGTAGATGGTGACTTCCGGGCTTATATGCAAGAATTAGGGATTCTCTATGCTCCAGAAATGCGTCTGCAAATGGCACTCTGGAGCTTAGAGACTGGGGAAACTCCGATCGAGGTAATGCGCCGTTATCAGGTTCCGGTAGTTTCCCACGGGATTCCCGATCGCCGGGATATTGAAGCTTTTAAGGAACAGTTTACTCTAGGTCTAGGTTATTGCCCCGAAACTCTTGCTTAGAATTTGCCTGAGAATTTAACCGAAAAAATGAGGAAGTGCTGCACAATGTATGGCACTTCCTTAGCAAATTTATTATTAAAATTATTAGATATTTATTGAAGAGTTGTTTTCGAGGCAATGCGGGTTTTCTTACGATCGCTCTCTGATAGTTCATCTCCTGTTTGTAAGCGAGTAGCATTTGCTTGGAGAACTGTGGCAGCTTTTTTGTCTCCCATTTGCAGGGCTGTATTAGCCGCAGATTGGAGCAGGGTAGCGGCAGATGTGCGATCGCCCTGTTGCAGTTTTAGCTCGGCCATTTGAGTTTGTCGATACTTCCCCAGAGCAAGAATTGCCTGCTGTGCTTGGACTTGGGGGGCTGGCTGGTAGGGATTTTGGACTGTAATTTTTAGGGGATAAATATCCGAGAGCAAATCTTCTCCTAGACCCGGCCGATCGTAGCGAATCTGCACTTGGCCTACTACTTGTTCCCCTAGGGACAATTTACCAAAGTAAAGATTAATTAAAACTAAACGCTCTTGGTCTTGCATCAGGTCTCCTAGGCGGATTAAGAAACTTTCTGCCTCTTGTTGTACCGGGAGTTCGATCGTATCTGGGGCAACTTGGGCGATCGGTTTTAGTTCTGCCAGTCGAGATTGGGGATCAAGAGTTAATAGTAAAGAGGCATTAGTCAAGCCTACAGACTGGAGGCGACCAAATAATTCTGCAAATTCTGTCACTGCCTGCTCTGGATGCTCAATATAGCGGAGGCTACCACTGCCAGCATCAGCAATTTTTTCTAAAATATCTTGATTCCATTTATCTCCAAAACCCAAGGTTTGCAGACTGATTTTATACTCAGGTGCTAGACCAGCCAGTTTTAGGCAGCGTTGATTGTCACCGTGTTCATTTTCTCCATCTGTCAACAGAAAAATTTGCGAAACCGTACCTTGTTTGCCCTTGGCAACCTCAGCCATCCCTAATTTTAAGCCCTCATCAATGGCAGTACCACCATCAGTTCTGAGACTTTGCACCCGACTACTAATCCCCGTCAGGTCTGCAGCTAGTTGGTTAGGCACAATTACCTTGGCTCGATGATCAAAAGCAACCACAGAAATCCGGTCTTGGGGCTGGAGCCGCTCTATCAAACCCAAGGCGGCTTGTTTAACTGTTTCCATCGGTTGACCCTTCATGGAGCCACTGTGGTCTAAGACTAGACATAGATTCAGGGGAATATTTTCTTCCTCCTCATCACTAATGGCGTGTACGCCCAAGCACAACTGCCGTTGATGGTTGGTTTGGTTGCCATCCAAGTGGGCATCACTCCAGAAAATTTCTAAACCCGCCTTCATCTATCTCTACCTCTCAATTGCTATAATTTTCTTTGCGGCTTTATTTGTCCATATTTATCCATATTAACGTGAGTTCGACGGTTTTTAAAAGCCTTATGACAAGCGAGTCGTTTTTTCCGAATTTTTAATTTGGCAACGAAGACATGAGGGTTTCAGTGATTTTATTTTCATCGAACTCACGTCATAATAATTCCAAAAAAGTGGAAATTACCCACTTAAAACAAAAAAGTAGTTTTTAAGGTATATTTTGATTAT
>Ga0335395_10002989_pt1 | contig 10496 bp, 8 predicted proteins | sample MAT02_FD_205744 | JGI IMG/M metagenome (GOLD analysis project Ga0335395, IMG submission 205744) | Freshwater microbial communities from Lake Fryxell liftoff mats and glacier meltwater in Antarctica - MAT-02 (spades assembly) (version 2) ...
CTTCATGTACGGGAGCGGCCAACTCACGTACCTGCGGCGCCGAATCGAATGGTTCGAATGCAGCCCGACGTCGAGCGGTTGGCCGGTCAACTCGCCGGCTCAGCCCGAGGAGTAGTCGGCCCTTCGGCTACGACGTCGGCGGCGGTTCCTCACCGAGGAGTTCGGCGAGGTCGTCGACGACGCCGAGTACTGGCGCCCACCTCCACAGGTAGGGGTGGTCGAGTTCCTGCACGGCGGCGATCTCCACGCAGTCACGCCATTGCACCTCAGATCGCGAGTCGAGCCGCCAGCGGAGCTTCGAGAGGATCACGTCCTCGGCGGTCGCCACCCACGAAGCGAGGCCGAGTACGTGGGCGCTCACGCGTCGCGCCAGGCGACTGCGCTCGAACTCGTCGTCGGGCGCCACGACGAAGACGTCGATCTTTCCTCCGGTCGAGGTGTGGAGCACGTTGAACGACCCGCCTCGCAGCAGGGCGTCACGGGCGGCTTCGGTCGGCACGTACAGATCGTCGCGGTCCAGTGATTCGAGGAAGCCGTCGGCAGCGTCGTGGTCGAGCTGCATCACGACGTCGACATTGCGCGTGGTACGCGCCACGCCCCAGCCCGCCGCAGCGGTCGAGCCGACGACGACGTAGTCGAGACCGCTCCGCCCGAGAGCTCCGACGACGGCGTCGAATGCTGCTGCCAGCTCGGTCATGGGTCCAACAACGGCTCGTCCGGCCAGGCCGCACGAACCAGATCGTCGCCGTAGCGCATCCGGGCAGCGGCCAGCATCACCTGATGGTCGTGGTAGTCGGGGTGGCGACGGCGGATGCCGTCGGCCTCCATACGAGCGACCGCACGATTCAGATCGGCCCATTCGTCGAGTCGCTCCGCCAACGAGCGCTGCGCGATCGCCGCCATCTGCAGGCGCCACACGTCTTCGGAGGTGTCGGCAGGAATCGCTGGAGGGTTCCGACGCGACATGGGGCAATCGTACTCTCGGTGGCCAGGCGACGGGTCGGCGCCACACGTCCTCGACGACGCCGGTCTGACCCGTGTTGTCCTACTGTTCGCACATGGACGTGCAACGGTTGGGTGGATCGTGCGGAGCGGTCGTGAACGGGATCGATGTCGGCGCACCGCAGACGCCGGCGCAGATCGAGACGATCCTGGAGTTGCTCGACGAGCATCTGGTGATCGCACTCCCGCGCCAGCAGCTCGATCTCGATCGGCTGGAGGCGTTCACCGACGAACTCGGCGGTCGCGACATCACACCGTTCATCACCCCGGTCGACGGGCGACCGCACGTGATCCGCGTGATCAAGGAACCGAGCGACGAACTGAATTTCGCCAACGCCTGGCACACCGACCTGTCGTATCTGACCACGCCACCGGCGTACACCGTTCTGCACGCCCACGACGTTCCGGCTGCCGGCGGCGACACGATGTGGGCCAACCAGTACCTCGCCTACGACACGCTGCCCGACGCCATGAAGGAGCAGATCGACGGGCTGCGGGCAACGCACTCGGCGGGGAAGGCCTACGGCACCGGCGGGTATCTCGAAGCCGTGGCCGGCAAGAGCTCGATGACGGTGGCGCCGTCGCCCGACGCGCACGCGAGCGAAACGCATCCGCTGGTCATCCGCCACCCGCGTACGGGTCGTGCGGCGCTGTTCGTGAACTCGGTGTACACCACCGGCATCGAGGGGATGGATCCGATCGAGGGCGCCGCCCTGCTCGCCCGGCTCACCACGCACGCCACACATCCGAATTTCACGTGTCGTCTGCGCTGGGAGCCGCAGATGTTGACGATCTGGGACAACAACGCCACTCAGCACTTCGCGATCAACGACTACCACGGCCATCGCCGAGAGTTGTTCCGCACCAGCGTTGCCGGCACCGCCCCACGACCCGTGTAGCTCTTCGAGATGTGCCTGGCACATCTCGAACACTGCTCATCTCGAACACTGCACGTCTCGAAAACTCAGGCTGCGTTGGCGGAGCGGGTGTCGCCGTCGAGCGCGACCCACAGTTGGGTACGGACCCGGTCGGCGGCTGGAGGCTGCAGCCCGTTGGCGACCACGACGCCTTCGATCATGTCGGCGATCACTGCACCCCGCGGGCGCCCCTTCAGCCGGATCGACACCACCGCGCCGTCGGTGCGGCGGCGGATCGAGCGGTCGACACCGACGAGCAGGGGCGGGCACCGGAAGCTCGGGCCCACCAACCCCTGCCGGCGCGCCTCGCTGGTGAGGGTGCGGGCGGCAGCGGCGAACTCGACAGTGGTTGCGGACTCCATACGTCAAACATCATGACGAAGGGGTACCCCAGGGTTGCCCGAGACGTCGGCGGTCACCATTGGCAACCCGACGGATCGCTTGGGACGGGGCTCGAAGAGCCGTCGCTCGATGGTGTCGATCCACTCGGAGGTTGAAAGTCGGTCGTCCTGCACCGCGACCCAGGGAGCTTCCAGACGCGAGGCCGCCGCAGTTCGATAGCCGAACACGCCGTCAGCCTCGAGCACGCCGAGGTCGTGGCCGTGTTGGATCAGCACCTGCTGCCACGCAATGATTGCCCGTTGCGTTTTCGGTCCTAGAACCCCGTCTTGCGGACCGGGATCCTGACCCACCGCAGTCAAGTCATGCTGCAGGTCAGCAACGGTCAGACCCGATGCGCGCACGGATTGGATCATCTCGTGTTGAATGCCGGCTGTGCTGCGTCTCGTCGGCAGCCTCGGTCCGGGTCGGATGATGCCGTAGTTGTGATGCCCCCAAGCCATCTTGAGATATGACAACAGGCCGAGCGGCACCAGCACCAGGGTGAGCAGGAGCGAGTAGAACGGCAACAACAGAATCGCCCGGTCGCGTGTTGTCCAGTTCATTACGATGAAAGCAAGGTAGTAAACGCCAAGTACATACAACAGCATCCAGGACATCGACAGCACCGACATCCACCTCAGCGGAACGCCGAGTATCACGACGACGGCGCCGTAGAAGAAGAAGTAGGGGTGCTTACGAGCGAACCGAATGTTCACCACATACAGCCTGAACTCGCCGCCGGCCCACGCAAATCGCTGCCGCCACCATGGTTTGAACGTCTCGGGCACGGTGGTGGGCACATCGAAGGGAATGTGTCCGACGTTGAATCCCATGCTGTCGGCGAGCAGTCCGAACTCGGCGTCATTCCCTTGGAAGAACAGTGAATGGCGCTGCATCACCTTGTGATGAACTGCTGTTCGAGCGACGTGGCATGCCCCGGAAACGAGCCACGGGTAGAGGCGGCGCATCCTCATCGCCATTCGGTACTCGTGGCCTTGAAGTCTCGCCAACAGCGTGGCCCGGTTCGACGGGAGCAGCCGAACCGAGGCAACGTCGAGATGATTGACCTCGAGCGCGCCAACCAGCACCCCGAGCGGTTGCTCCGTGACAGTGTCGGCGTCGATGCAGACGACGTAGGTGGCTTTCACCTCCGCCAATGCGTCGCAGATCACCTTGTCACGAATTGGAGCAGCCACACAGCGTTGACCGTTCTCGACGATTCGCCCGATGACTTTCGTCTTGAAGATCCGTAGCCCGTATCTGGCTGCGATCATTTCCAAGTTGTGGTTGAAACGTTCGTCTTCCTGATCGGTGGTGCAGAGCATGACCTTTGCGCCGTAGTCCGCTAGGTACGAGAGGTTCTCCAGGTACTTCACATCGCCGTAGATCGGCACAAGCACCTCGAAGTCGTCGATGATCGGGGTCTGATCAGTGATAACGCACACCCGCTTACTGCCTGCCCGCCGCGCGGGCAGAATGTCGATGGCAACGCTGACCAGTGGTATCACCAGCCACGCAATGATGCCGAGCAGGTCCCGCATTCGATTCAGGCAGCCATCGTTAGCCGCATGGTCATCCGGTCGAGCAGCTCGAACACCGAGTCGTCGTCGCAGTCGTCGGCGAGCGAGTACAGACGGCTGATGTCGCGGTTGAATCCGAATCCGGGCGCCGGTTGCTCGGTACGCCAGATGCGGTTGTGGGCAGTGGTCTGGCGCTGTTCATCCTCAGAGAACAACGATTCCGACAGCTTCTCGCCGTTTCGAAGTCCAACGATGTTGATCTCCGGACATGGCGCACCGATGGCGTCGGCGTAGCGGGTGACGAGGTCGATGATCTTGACCGGTTGGCCCATGTCCAGCACGTAGGTCTCACCGCGATGTGCCATCACCGATGCTTCGATGACCAGACCAACAGCCTCGTAAACAGACATGAAGAATCGTTCGACGTCGGGATGGGTGATCGAGACCGGTACGCCAGTTCGAACCTGATGTCGCAACGTATCGAGGAATGAGCCGCGACTGCCGAGCACGTTGCCGAACCTCACAGACGCAAAGCGGGTGTGTCCACCAGCGAAGGAGGACACCACACATTCGGCCAACCGCTTCGTGGCGCCAAGCACGCTCGTCGGATCGGCAGCCTTGTCGGTTGATACCAGGATGAACCGGTCGACTCCGGTGATCGTGGCCGCTCTTGTCAGGTTCTCGGTGCCCAACACGTTCGTCTTGACGCCTTCGGACGGATAACGCTCGAGAAGCGGCAGGTGCTTGTGAGCCGCTGCGTGATAAACGATCTCTGGTCGCACATCGAGGAAAACCTGATGAACCCGGCGCCCGTCTCGGATGTCAGCCAAGACGACCGAACGGTCGTTGAGAAGCCCGTCGCCGTCGATGGAAAGTTTGAGCGCGTGCAGCCGGCTTTCGTCGCAGTCGAGGAAGTACACATCTGCGCCCAGCGCATGCAGCTGGCGAGCAAGCTCGCTACCGATCGATCCAGCGGCACCAGTCACCAGCACGCGTCGGCCTCGCAGCATGTCGTGTGCTTCACTTCCGTGGACGACGACAGGTGTCCTCCCCAACAGAAGATTCATCAGTTTGGTGTCATCGGTTTTCGTGTCAGCGTGGATGCTCATGTGCTTGCCTCCGTAGTTGTCGTCTTCATGCACGTCTTTCGGTGCATCTTGATGAAGACTTGAGTCCTCGGAAGGAATTGTCATCGGCGAAGCCACCGGGCGCGCTTGGCCAGCGCTGTGGGCGACGGCCGAGAGCAGACCTTTACGTAGTTGCCGCGACAACGCCGAGCTCGGTTTCAAGCCCCAGCTCAGCCTGGATCCACCGTGTCGGTGATCAGTTGGGTTGCTCCGCGTCCACCAAAAGTGCCTCCTGAGCTGGGAAGATGTTGATGTTCGAAGTCAACAAACCACCAACAACAGGAGGCACTTTCAGTGTTGCCAGTATCGCGCACCATCGACCGTTTCGACGCGACCTTTGATCATGACGGCCTGATCGCCAACGCCGGGCTGCTCATGATCGCCACCCTGATGTCACGCCTCGGTCTGGAACGCCTGACGAACAAGTGGATCCACACCGGATCGTTCGCACCGGGCCGCAAGATCTGCACCCTGATCGCAGCCATGGTCGCGGGCGCGACCCACATCGATCACGTCGACGTGTTGCGCGCTGGGGCGACCCAGACGGTGTTGCCGTTCAAGGTGATGGCCCCCTCAACGATCGGCACATTCTTGAGGACGTTCAAGTTCGGACATGTGCGCCAACTCGACGCGGTTGCATCCCGGTTGTTGGCCAACGCGTGGGCAGCAGGCGCCGGGCCCGCCAACGCGGACTTGGTGATCGACTTGGACTCCACGATCTGTGAATCGGCCGGGGTTTTGCGTCAGGTCATCAATGATCCTGAAAGGATTCAGAGATGCCTACGAAGAAGGAATACACCGCCGAGTTCAAGGAGCAGTCGGTCCGTTTCGTGTTCGAGCACATCGAGGCTGAGGAGTCGCGCTACTCCGCTTGTGCTCGTCTCGGCCCGAAGCTGAACGTGAAAGCGGTGACGCTCTACAACTGGGTCAAGAAGGCGACGCCGAAATCGTTGAAGCCGGCAGCGTCGGCGGGATCGGTCGAGGAGTTGAAGTGCCAGTTGGCTGAGGTTCGCAAAGAGAACCGGGAGCTGACTCGGGCGAATCAGATCCTGCAGGATGCAGCGGTTTTCTTCGGGGCGGCGCTCGACCGTCAATCAAAGAAGTGAGCGAGTTCGTGGCTGCTCACCGCCATCACCGGCTCGAGCCGATCTGTCGTGTTCTCTCGACCGAGGACCACCAGATCGCCCCGTCATCAGTGCGCTGCGCGCTTGCCCGCCCGATCTGTGCGCGGCGTCTCGAAGACGACGAGTTGAAAGTGTCGATCGCTGAGATCTTCGTCGACAACTACGAGGTCTACGGAGCCCGCAAGATCAAAGCCGCCCTCAAACGCGAGCACGGCGTCGTGATCGACCGGGCCCGGCTCACGCGTCTGATGTCTGAGCTGGACATTCGCGGCGCAGCCAGAACTCGAACCATGCGCACAACCCGTCCTGACAAGTCGTCGCCGAGAGCGCCGGATCTCGTGAAACGCCAGTTCACAGCCGAGCATCCGAACGAGCTGTGGGTGTCGGACTTCACCTACGTGCCCACCTGGTCAGGGTTCGTGTACGTCGCGTTCATCATTGACGTGTACTCGCGGTTCGTGGTCGGCTGGCGGGTGTCGTCGTCGATGACCACCGACCTGGTGATGGACGCATTGGAGATGGCGGTGTTCAACCGGCGCACCCGACTCATCAACGACGTCATCACACATTCCGACGCCGGCAGCCAATACACCTCGATTCTCTACACCGAACGACTCGCCGAGATCGGTGCGCGCCCCTCGATCGGGACCGTCGGCGACAGCTACGACAACGCGCTCGCCGAGTCGATGAACGGTCTTTACAAGACCGAACTCATCCGCCGGCGCGGTCCCTGGCGCAACGCCGAGCACCTCGAGTTCGAGACGCTCGCCTACATCGAATGGTTCAACCACCGACGACTGCACGGCGAACTCGGACACGTCCCACCCGCCGAGCACGAAGCCAACTACTACGATCGCCACCACCAGGAAGCGACAGCTCAAACACCAACCCTGACCTGACGCAATTTCCCGGCCGATTCAGTGGGCGGATTTCTCAAGAAATCAACAAGTTCGAATGACGTGTAAAGGTTCGGTGTAATTTGCGTCGTCAGGAGTCGCAACGGCGAACAGATCGGGTGCATCCGAGGGGGAACCAGTGTCAAACTCCGGTTGGACATCGTCAAGCAGCACACGTCTCGCGACCGCCATGTTGGCCGCTGCGTTCGTGGCTTCATGCACCGTCGTGCTGGCGATCCAGCAACAGGTCGCTGCTGCTGAGGTTCCGGAGTCTGCATGGATAGATGATCCTGCATGTATCGAAAACATCCTTCCAGCGAATGACGACGGTTCGACAGCGACACGGGTTCCGCTCGGTTTCAGCATCGAATTCGGTGACGTCACGGCAGACCAAGTGTGGATCAACAACAACGGCAACATCACCTTCGATCAGCGCCTCGGCACTTACACCCCGAGCAACCTGGCGCAGGTCCGCACACCGATCATCGCACCGTTCTGGGCAGACGTCGACACGAACCGAGTCGGATCTGATCCGGTCCGCTACGGCTGGGGAGAGACGGTCATCGACGGACGCAAGGCGTTCTGCGTGAACTGGTTCGATGTCAATTACTACGGAGCCCAAAACGGCGATCGCCTGAACCAGTTTCAACTGTTGCTCGTCGACCGAGAAGGCAGTGACTTCGATGTGCTGTTCAACTACACCCAGATCACTTGGGAGAGCGGAATTGCATCGGGTGGCAGTAACGGGCTGGGTGGGACGTCGGCGCGGGCCGGGTTCTACTCAGGCCGCGAGTGGTACGAAATCCCTGGCTCCGGTGTCAACGGGGCCTTTCTCGATGACGGGACCGCACCGCTACGTGACCGCGTACGTGCGGTCGACACCGAGTACAACCCGAGCGGCGACATCACGGGTCGCTTCGAGTACAAGTTCCGAGATGGCGAGTTCCTCGACCCCGGCGCGCCAAACTTAAAACGTCCTTGGGAACCGCGCGAGGCGCGAGTCGGCAGCGTCCACCGTGAAACGCAGTCGACCGGCTCCAACCGCGGCGCGACAGACGCACTCGTCGTGAGCGGCCCGAACCTCGGGGCACGTCCATCCTGCGCGGAGGGGTTCAGTCTTTGCTATCTCAACTACCGGGGTGACGGCGGCGTCGGAATAGACCTGATCCAGGTTTGGTCGGACGACAACGACAACAGCGCCTGGGACTTCCCTGAGTCACGGAGCTTCCAAATCGTGAATTGGCGGTCGGCGCCATCACAGGTTGCGCTCGGAGACTCGTACTCCTCGGGCGAAGGCATCAACGGTTCGTCGGATGCCGGCTACCTGCCAGGTTACGACGGTCTCCCTGCGTGCCATCGGTCGGCTCAAGCTTGGCCGGCGCAACTTGAGCTATTCGGCAACGGGCCTGCAATCACCTACCAGTACCCGTCGACGGAGATCTACAACGACGACATCACATTCTCCTTCCTTGCGTGCACAAGTGCCCGCACATACAACGTGATCCGAGATCGCCTTCTGTTGCAGGATCTACCGTCGGGCGGATTGTCCGCTAAGGAGTTCGACGAAGGAGTTGGTCCGAACCCGAGCATCAGGGAGCCGAATCTTCGTCAAGGACTGAATCTTGAGCAGATTGACGGCGTCACCGGAGGGGTCGACCTGGTGACGATGTCCATCGGAGGGAACGACGCCCAATGGACAGAACTGTTGACCGAATGCTTCTTCAACAACGCAAACAACTGCTTCGACACCGAAGTGACGTTCCCGGGCACTTCGACACCGTTGACCGACTGGGCCGACGCCCGACTCGATCTCGTCACGGAGCGGATCGAAGCGACGCTGCTCGACATCAAGGCTGCGGCCCCCGGTGCGACGATCGTGCTGGCGGGCTACCCCCACATCGCTCCCGCAACCGAGACGGAGCGCAGTTGCGGAAAGTTCAACCCGCGAGTGCTTGGCGCGAACAAGCTGAGCCCGGACGAACTCATCTACGTTCGCAACCTGCAAATCATCTTCGACTCCAAGCTCGCTAATGCTGCTGAGTCCGCTGGCGTCCATTTCGTATCGGTACAGGATGCATTCGAAGGTCACGAGATCTGCGGTGAGGAAGGCGAATGGATTAACGCGCTGGTCATCGACGTGCTCAAGGCGAAGATCGGCGCACCAGCCAGTTTCCACCCCAAGGCACAGGGCCACATTGCCTACGCGCACGCCATCGAGGACTATTTCGATGAGCTCGTCTCATCCGGCTGGCCGCTGACTGATGCCGGACTTCCCGAAAACCCGGGCGGTTCCATCAGCCCCGAGGAGGAGGTGCTTGGATTCGCACAAGACTTCAGAGACGTAGCCAGCGGATTGGACTCAGTCAGCAGTTCGCTGCTGCTCGCTTCGGGCACCCCGGGGCCGGTGCAGGCGCTCGCTTCAGCGCCGGCTGCGCTCGGTGTCGCCTCCTCGGACGCTGCGATCAGCGAGCCTCTGCCGACCGAGGGCGAGTTCGTCGATGTCATCTTGACGTCACCGCTTACGTCAGCGTGTCCCTCACCCGCCGGCACCGTCGTATCACGTGGCGGCGCACTCCAAATCGCTGCGTCGGGTTTCGCACCTGGGACGCCGGTCGCCGTGAACCTGCAATCGATCAACGACGCAAGCGACACTGTCTATGACCTCGGCGTGCTGCCTGCCAACGCGACCGGGAGCGTAGACGGCACCGTCGACATCCCTGTCGATGTCGCTACCGGAGGAGTCGCCACCATCTCACTGCTCGGAACCACCCCCGGCGGAGCATCCGGCTTCGGTCGAGCCACTCTCGCGATCGGCGACACCGCAGCGCCGTGCATCACCGACGACATTGCGACCACGATGCTGAACAATGCTGTGACGATCGACGTTCTCGGCAACGATGACCCCAACGGCTCCAGCTTCGCTCCAGAAACCCTCAGCGTCGACATGCCACCGGTCGGCACTGCGGATGTGGACCCGGCCGGACGAATCACCGTGACTCCGCCACTCAACTACGTCGGAGACATCGCTGTCGAGTACCGCATCTGTCGCATCGACGCAGTGTGCGCAGCGGGCGACGTCATCGTGCGGGTCGACCCACGATGCACGATGATCGGAACCGCACAGAACGACGAACTGATCGGTACCGACGGCGACGACATTATCTGCGGCCTCGGGGGCAACGACGTCATCAACGGCGGTGCAGGAAACGACACCATCATCGGCGGAACCGGCAACGACCTCATCTCCGGAGGCAGCGGGCAAGACCTCCTCATCGGCGGGCCGGGAACCGACAACTTCGAGGCCGACAACGCCGACACCATGGACACCGACCCCGGCGAAGAAGTCCTCCAGAACCCCACCGAGCCCCCACTCGTTTACACCGATGCGACGTTGACGCCCGTCGATACGAACAACGATGGCGTCCCCGATTCTGCCAGAGTCGGCCTGACCGTCCGGAGCAACGATCCCCGCACGGTGCGCAGCGATGTCGCCATCGCAGCACCCGACGGCGTCAACACCTACACCGCT
>Ga0335395_10002991_pt1 | contig 10495 bp, 5 predicted proteins | sample MAT02_FD_205744 | JGI IMG/M metagenome (GOLD analysis project Ga0335395, IMG submission 205744) | Freshwater microbial communities from Lake Fryxell liftoff mats and glacier meltwater in Antarctica - MAT-02 (spades assembly) (version 2) ...
GCATTTCGCTCTGCCAGATAGTGCCATCACGTCCCGCGCATTCATCGGCAAGTGCCTCACCGATCTTTTCCTTACTCATCCCTCCAAGGTTGGCGGAAAGCTTCTCGGGTGTTATTTGACACCCTATCACGAAGACCCGGTCTTTAAGATCTTCTGGAATCTTGTCCTGCTCGTCTTTGAGTCGGCTCGTATTGCTATCAAGATCGATCAGGATGAGCACATGACGCTTGTCAAACTTCTTCCTCATCGGTCCGGCATATTCTTCCACAAACTTATCTGAAGCTTTCTTCCAACCGCCCGCAACGTTCTCCACTTTGATTTTCCTCGAGTTCACGGACACGTGGTTGATGAAACCCGTAACGATGTCGCGGTTCGCATCGTCCTCGGGGATCACCAGAAGATGCGGCAAATAATTATTCAAGCTCATGGCTCGACCTCCCCGCGCGCAAGGGCTCCGATTAAATCCTTGCCGTAGTCGAGGCCCGCCAGCGCGCGGACTTGGGTGGGTTCCTGATGGTTCCGGCGATACAGCAAATAGGTATTCTCAGCGGAGAAGCTCTTGATCGTCTCCGCATTGTGGGAGGTTGCGAGAAACTGGCCGCCGCTCTTGAAGGCCTTGCGCAGGTCGGTGGCAAAGTCCCCGATCTCGGAGATTGCGAGGTAATTGTCCGGTTCGTCCCAAAAGCAGAACAGCGGGCCGTAGGCTTCGTTAGCCGCCATCACCAGCGCCCAGATGACCATGCACTTCTCGCCGTCCGAGAGCAGGCGGAAAGCAATGGATGCACTCTCACCCCCATGGTCGAAATGCACTTCCATACTTCTGGAATCCTTGGCAATCACCGGATTCTTGATGTCTCGAAGATCCGGCATCATGGTTTTGAGTGCTTTGTCGATCCGTGAGTAGGCGGCCGGCGAGTGCGCGATCACGCCATTCCACCAATCCCCGAAATTCGTCATTTCCGGGACAGGATGCAGAGTCTCGCCCGATGAATCACCCTCGATCCCCAACGGATAGGGCCGCACGATCAGCATCCGCGCGAGCCACCTCCGGAAGATCTCCAGCGGATCCTTTTCGCTCCTGGCCTGCGCGACTGACAACCAGATCAGATGCCAGTCGAAGCTCATTGACTGACCATTTTCCCCAGCCTCCGGAAACTGTATTTCGGCAAGCTTGCGAGTAAATTTAGGGATGCCATCCACTGTCAGCTTTTCCTCAAGCACCCGTAGTTCCCCGAACCCATCGGGCAGTTCCAGCGCAAGGCTGTAGGCGTAATGGACTTCCTTGATCTTTACCTCAAGTTCAAAGCGGACCGGTGAATCCGTCAATCCGTGGCTGATATCCTGCGGTTCGATGAGTTTCTCGATGCGGTTTTTTCCCCTGCCGATTCTCTGCAGGATCTCCAGCGCAAATCCCACGCTGGACTTTCCCGCGCCGTTTCTGCCGATTAACAACGCGGATGAATCCCCGTTGACCGGAAGCTCGAAGTTCTGGAGGCTTCGGAAATTATGGACGTAGAACCGTTTAATCATTAGAGTTGGCAATTTTTGTGTATATCTTCATCGAACAAATAAGGCGCCTTGGCAAGCGCTCATCCATGCCGCTCTGGCGGTAGATCATTCGCTGTTTCTTTCCAGCTCAGAGTCAGAGTGATCGACTTCTGGTCGAGGGGTATGTCTCCGTGGAAATGTGGGCCATTGTCATCGCGGAGGGTCCAGTGCCGCCCGGTGACAGCGTTGTCAGGTAGTTTTATGGACATCTGATGGTGTTATTCCTTCAATAAGACGGGCCAGACCTGATAGTCCGCGACTATCTTGTGTGAGAAGTCTCCGCTTTTCCACTGCTTTCCTGATCGATTCCTCCACTTGCATCCAGCCGACTTGGTGCGGATTGAAATTATAAATGATCTTCTTATCCACCGTGGAACAGGTGACTTCGCTCAGGCGCTTTTCCAACGTATCAGACATAAGTAAATCATTCCGTTCGAGTGGCACCCATAACACGGCGCATTCGCCTTTGTCTGCGCGGTCGAGCGAGATTGGAAGCTCCTTTCCCCGAATGAACTGCGAGGTCCGGGCACCCGTCGTGTAGAAAAGAAGAACGATCTCTGCTCGGTTCAGCTCTGCCATGATGCCAGTTTCCCATTTCTCTCCGGCGATTAAATTCCTGTCATGCCAGACTTGGATATAGCCGCGTTGGCTGAGGAGAGTGAGATGTTGGCGGAATGGGATCAACTCCTCTTCATTCACATGCGCATAGCTGATGAATAGGTGCACACGCCGTTGTGGATCAGGTCCACTTGCTTCGGTTGCGGCATCGCTTTCCACTTGGTCCAGTTCTTTGGAGACCTCCACTTTCACTTCCGTGTTGTCGATGAAATCATCAATCACCGTCGTTTCCTTGCGCTCCTCGTGGCGCAGCTTGCCTACATTAATCCACTTCCCGGGGTGGCCGCTGATCTCCGTTTCCTCATTGGCGCTCACCTTGCCATGCAGCTCGATCAAGTGAGCGCGGACGATGTCGAACAAACTTTGCTGATCCTCCAGTTTACCACCGATCACAACCACTTCGGTCTGCCGGGCAGAGCGATCCAGCCTCACCAGCGCCTGACATTCTCCCCATACCAACACCACGCCACCGCGCCAGCGCCACTCCGGGTGGGAACGGCTCATTTCCCGCGTTCTCACGATGAGACGGGGCAAAAGACCGGGCGGTAAGGCAGCCGGATAGGTGAAGCGCAGCCGCTGTGCTGCCTTCCCACGGAATTGCAGAAACGCATCCGGTTGTTCCTCGCCCAGCAATTCTGGAATCAACCAGATCCTCCCGTCCTCCGGTGTCTCATCCAGTAGGAAGGCCACCTCGAACTTTTCCATCAGATTGACCACGAATCCGTGCATTTCCCGTGGATAGCTTTCCGGCGGCTGTAAGGCATCCACCAGGCACTTTTCTGTCAATAGCCCGTGGCAATCACTCTTCTGCGTGTGGCGGATCAGACCATAAACGGCCTCCGTGACCCATTCTGGTTTCAGCACACTGGTATTCCGCAACCGGTGGTGATCTCGGAAATTCAATGCGATGCCGAGCCGATGTAAGGTCTGGGCAAGGCTGTCTTGTTTACCCTCATCCACCACACCCAGCTCTCTGCACCTTGCCTGATAGGCCTCGTAGGTGAGGAAGCTGGTATTCATTTTCTCCAGATCTTGCTTCACCCTGTGCCAGTTGCGAGGCACTCCTTCCCACACGTCCTTCATCCCGTTCACCGTGTGTTTCAAGAGACTGCGGAGATCCTCGATTCCCAGTCCGGTCAGCGCATCCGTCGGCACAAATCCCGCGATCTGCGGGCAGCGCTCCAGCAGCCGATGCCGGTCCACGGAAAACGGATGCTCATCGTATTTGTTCAATGCCACAATCACCGGACTATCACCGCCGAAGCTCTCGATAAATCTCAGCCAGTAATCCGTCTCCGATTCCCAATTGCTTTCCCTCCCCTGCAGCACCAACACATAGACGCAGCGGTCACTGAGGAAAATCTGATGCGTCCCGTGGAGAAATTCCTGCTCACCGAAATCCCAAACGTGCGCTGTGGCTTCACCTTGATCACAAGCCAATCTCATCGGCTCCACCGAGATTCCCGGCGTTTCTTTTTCCTCCAAATCCAAGCTCTTCCCTTGCAGAACCTTCAGCAATGAGGTCTTGCCCACCCTTCCTCTCCCCACAAGGAGTAGCCGGACTTCTTGCATTGGGGCATTCCCTTGTTCCAGCAAATCAAAATAGAAATCGAGGATCGATCTAGCGGAGGGAAAGCTCCCCAATATAGGATTTTTTCTCGGATCTGGTCCAAGAATGGGAGGGAGAAGCCCTAGCTTAGGATTACCGTGGAGGTAAAGTCGCGTCAGCGCGGAGAGCTGGCTCATCTCCGGAGAAAGGCTGGCCAGTTGGTTGGAGCCGAGGGAAAGCGCCGCGAGCGCGGTGAGCTGGCCGATCTCCGGCGGCAGGCTGGCCAGTTGGTTGGAGTCGAGGTAAAGCTCCGTGAGCGCGGTGAGCTGGCCGATCTCCGGTGGCAGGCTGGCCAATTGGTTGGAGTGGAGGAAAAGCACCGTGAGCGCGGTGAGCTGGCCGATCTCCGGCGGCAGGGTGGCCAGTTGGTTTGCGCCGAGGTGAAGCTCCGTGAGCGCGGTGAGCTGGCCGATCTCCGGCGGCAGGTGGGTGAGGCCCATTCCGCTCAAGTCCAGATAGGTTCCGCCGCTTCGTTGGCGTTCTTCAATCTTCCGCAGCGCCTTGTTATAGGCATCTTGCTCAACTTGATTCATCTTTGGCAGTGGCATGCGAATTGCGGGTGTGGTGGATTCTGCTCTTGGAAAACCTTGACCGCAGGAAAGCTAGCGGTTGAGGCGGCGGGCGGGCGAGTGAATTTTCCGGGAGAATGGGGGGTGTGAGATTAAGGAGGGGGGACCTTATTGCCCCCTCTTCCAGCGGATGGGATGCAAGAGTGGAGCTGAAGACTGGGAAGATGAAGAAGGGACAATAAGGTCCCTACTCCTTATCCCTCGCCAAAGGCGAGGGTACGAGAACTCAAGCGATTCATGGATCGCATTCAGCCACGACGCTGATCATGAGCCGGATTCATTACTGGGATGGCATTAATTCAAGTTGATCGCATCGTCCGCGTGGCCATCAGGCATAGGCCTTGCTCCCTACAAGGGCAGCCATGGTCGATTTCAATAACTCAGGGTTCTCCGAACATCAAACTTCTTACCTCTCCGGTTTCGTCACCGGAATCATGCAAGCCCGGGAGCTCCCTTTTCTCGGACAAGATTCAGTGGGGCGATTCACCCATGAAGAATCAATTGCGCAGAAACTCCACGGCACGCTTATCGACGATCTATGCAAAGAAGAACGCATCAAATACGAGCAGCACGGCCTCGATTGCTACGATACCATCTTCGCCAACGCAGAAACCAACACCTTCCCCGAAGATGGCGATATTTTTCGCTATAAATTCCACGGATTATTCTTCGTAACCCCGGCCCAGGAAAGCTTCATGCTGCGTTGCCGCATCGCCGGTGGCGCGCTTTCCAGCCACCAGTTCCGTGGCCTCGCAGAGATCGCGCTGGACTGGGGCCCAGGCCACACGGATCTCACCACTCGGGCCAATCTCCAAGTCCGGGAAATCATGCCAAAGGACTGCCCAGCCATCCTGATGAAACTCGCAGACCTCGGCCTCACCTCCCAAGGCTCCGGCGCCGATAACGTCCGCAACATCACTGCCACCGCCACCACCGGCTTCGATCCCACCGAGTTGCTGGATGTGATGCCTTACGCCCGCGGCATCCATCACTATATTCTCAAAAACCGCGACCTCTACGGCCTTCCTCGGAAGTTTAATATCTCCTACGATTCAGGCGGGAAAATTTCCACCTGCACCGATACCAACGACATCGGATTCTACGCTGTCCGAGTCTCCGAATCTCAAATTTCAAATCTCAAATCTCGGATCTCAAATCCCCCCGCCCCAGGCATCTATTTCCGCATGCAACTCTGCGGCATCACCGGCCACAAGCAGTTCGCCAGCGATTGCGGAGTCCTCCTCACACCTGCGGAAACCATCCCCGTAGCAGCCGCCTTGATGCGCGTGTTCATTGAAAGTGGCGATCGCACCAATCGCAAAAAAGCCCGCCTCAAATACCTCGTTGATGACTGGGGCATCGCAAGATTGTTAGAGGAAACTGCCAACAAGCTCGCGTTTCCACTCCGCTATTTTTCCCTCGAAAACTGCGAACCATCATTGCCCAAAGAAAAGCATTCTCACCTCGGTATCCACCCTCAGAGCGATGGCAAGAACTACCTCGGCGTGCTCACCCCCGTAGGCCGGATGAGCTGCCAGCAAATGCATCAAATTGCCGCCATCGCAGACACATACGGCCGTGGGGAAATCCGCCTCACTGTTTGGCAAAACCTCATCATCCCCGGCATCCCTGACGAAATGTTGGAGGCCGCCACCGCTGCCGTCCTCGCCACCGGATTCGATTACCGCCCCGCCGCCATCACCGGTGGCATCATCGCCTGCACCGGCAGTCGCGGTTGCAAATACGCCGCTGCAGACACCAAGGGCAACGCCGTCGCGCTCGGCAAGCACCTCGATCAAGCACTCCAATTGGACTCCCCCATCAATATTCATCTCACCGGCTGCAATCACTCATGTGCCCAGCATTACATCGGCGATATTGGCATGATGGGAGTGAAGGTCAAAACCGCTACCGGCGAGACCGTGGAAGGCTATAACATCGTCCTCGGCGGTGGTGTGGATGACACCCAAGCCGTGGCAAAAGAGGTCTGGAAAAATATACCTTTTACCGAAGTCCCACCGCTGATGGCCAAGCTCCTCGTCGCCTACCTCGCCCACCGCAGCAACGCCGAAGAAAGCTTCGCTCAATTTACAAACCGCCACACCCCAGACGCCATCCAAACGCTGGTCTCAGCTAACTAAAATAGGTCGTATATCACCTATAAGACCTATTCTCTATATGCTCACCATCCCACCCACCGCCCCCTTTTCCGGCGCACAGAAAATGTGGCTCAAAGGCTACCTTGATGCCCTCTCATCCGCATTTCCCCAAGGCACTGGACAAGCCTCAGCACCCATCATCGCCGCTCCGGCGCCAGCAGGCATCCCCGTCACCATCGCATGGGGTTCCCAAACAGGCACTTCCGAGAGTCTGGGCAAGAAACTCGTCAAGACCCTCACTTCCAGAGGCCACTCACCCTCACTCCGGGACATGGCCACAGTGACCCTTGATGATCTCGCAGGTCTCGGCCACTTGCTCATCATCACCTCCACCTACGGCGATGGCGAGCCACCGGACAACGCCGCACTTCTTTACTCCGCGCTCCACGCCGCAGATGCGCCAACACTCGCATCCCTCAATTACTCCGTCTTTGCCCTCGGCGATTCAAACTATGCGGAGTTCTGCAAATGCGGCCGCGATTTCGATCAACGCCTCGCCACCCTCGGTGCCACCCGCCTCACTCCCATCATCGAGTGCGATGTCGATTACGACGAACCATTTTCCCAATGGCTCGCCCAGCTCGAGCTAAAACTCGCCGCCTAACAAATATCAGATGGTTGCCACTCTCGCCCGCCTGCCGGCTCTCAAAAGCTCGTCTCCCGACGAGGCCGGCAATCTCATCGATCAACTCCTCGCCGAGCAAAAAACCCTCCAAACCCCCGTCGCGAAATTTTCCGAAATCCACCACCAGCGCGCCCCGGATCTGGCAGACCACTACCGCAGCCTCATCCCCCTCACCAAGCCCGGCGATGGCGAGCAATACGCCTTCGAGGTCTCGTTGGATCGCTGCACCGGTTGCAAGGCCTGCGTCTCCGCCTGCCACTCGCTCAATGGCCTCGATGACCACGAAGTCTGGCGCGATGTCGGCATTATGTTAGGCGGAAACAAGGCCCCAACCTATCAGCAAACCATCACCACCGCCTGCCACCACTGCGAGGATCCCGGCTGCATGAATGGCTGCCCCGTAGGTGCCTACGAGAAAGACAAGGACACCGGCATCGTCCACCACCTCGATGATCAATGCATCGGCTGCTCCTACTGCATCCTCAAGTGCCCCTACGATGTGCCGAAATATTCGAAAAAGCGCGGCATCGTCAGAAAGTGCGATATGTGTCACCAGCGGCTTGCCGAGGGCGAAGCTCCAGCCTGCGTGCAAGCCTGCCCCACCGAGGCCATCCGCATTGTCAAGATAACCAGAAACCAGAAACCAGAAACCAGAGAAGAAATGGGTGATTTCTTCTCATCGGGAATCCACAATCAACAATCGGCAATCCCCAAATTTTCCATCACCCGCCCCACCACCCGCTACGTTGGTAGAGAAGTGCCAAAAACTTCCCACGCCGCAGACCGCGCCGCCCTCATTCCCCAACACGCCCACTGGCCGTTGGTCTTCATGCTCATGCTCACCCAGGCAGGCATCGGCCTCCTGCTTACCGCCCGCGGCGATCTTTCCATCACCCTGGCCGGCACCGCCATATTCTTCTCCGGCATGGGTGCCTCCGTGCTCCACCTCGGCCAGCCGCTCAAGGCATGGCGCTTTTTCCTCGGTCTCCGCACCTCATGGCTATCACGGGAAATTCTCGCCTTCTCGCTCTTCGCGCCCATCCCCATGGTCCTCACGTTTTTCGCAGCACTCCCTCACTTCCCAGCCATCTCCCTACTCACGGATCACGCAGCATTTATTTCTTTCTGCTCACTGCTCACTGCTCACTCGGCACTCCCCCTCAGCCTCCTCGCCGTCTTCACCAGCGTGATGATTTACCACGACACCCACCGCTCACTCTGGCGCTTCCCACTCGCTGCCGCCCGCTTCTTTGGCACCGTAGCCTCGTTTGCCGCACTAGGAATCCTGATCGCCCAGCCCTCTCTCACCTCCACGCTGATCTTCGCCGCCGCAGTCATTTTAAAATTTATCCCCGAGGCCATTTTCCTCCACAATCGCGACCCCGAATGGACGCCGGATCAGCACAGCGCCAAGCTCCAGTTAGGCCCATTACGCAACATTCTAAAACTCCGTATCGCCCTCGCCCTCCTCGCCATCCTCACCGCCTTTCTTCTACCATGGGCCGCTCTGCCACTCCTGCTGCTTGCGGAAATGTTCGAGCGCCAGCTCTTCTTCCAATCCGTCCAAGCCCCCAAAATGCCCGGCAGCTTCGGCCCCCACCAAGCCCATTGAGCCATCTAACGGAACAATTTCACCATGCTCAAAATGTTGCTCAAGAATCACACCGGTCCCCTCACCCGCGATCTCGTCCAAGAGCCAGGAAACTTTGGTCTCGGGAGAATTCCCACGCGTCTCAAGCCTATTTCCACCACCACTTCCATCTGCGGCTACTGCGCCACTGGCTGCCAACTCAAGCTCCACCTCGATGCAAACGGCCAAGCCATCAACCTCACCCCCCAGGCCGGCTACCCCGTCAATCTCGGCATGGCCTGCCCCAAAGGCTGGCAAGCGCTCGATCCCCTCGACTCGCCAAATCGCGCCACCACCCCGCTTCTCCGCGATGCTTCTGGAAATCTAACACCCACCGATTGGCCCACCGCGCTCTCCACCTTCACCCAGCGCCTCAAAGCCATCCGCGCCCAGCACGGCCCCGAATCCGTCGCATTCCTCTCCACCGGCCAAATCCCCTTCGAGGAAATGGCCTTACTCGGCTGCCTCTTCAAGTTCGGCATGGGCTTCCTCCACTGCGATGCCAATACCCGCCAATGCATGGCCACCGCCGTCACCGCCTACAAGCAGTCCTTCGGCTTCGATGCCCCGCCCTCCACCTACGCAGACTTCGAGGAAAGCGACGTCATCGTGCTCGTTGGCGCCAATCTTTGCATCGCCCACCCCATCCTCTGGCAGCGCGTCATGCGGAACAAACGTAGCCCGGAAATCATCGTCATCGATCCCCGCGCCACCGAGACCGCCCAAGCCGCCACCCGCCACATCGCCCTCCGCCCCAAGGGCGATCTCGCCCTACTCTACGCCCTCACCCATTGCATCCTCCGCGATGGCCGCGTGGACCCGCAATCACTCGCCAACACCACCGGCATCACTGAGTTCAGCGAGTTCATCCAAGCCTACTCCCCCGCCGCCGTCGCTGAGAAGACCGGCCAATCCATCGAGCAAATCGAGTCCCTCGCCCGCCTCGTTTCAGACCCCACCAAGCGCGTCTCCTGGTGGTGGACCATGGGCGTCAATCAATCCCACGAAGGCGTGCGCACCGCCCAAGCCATCATCAATCTCTGCCTCATCACCGGAAATATCGGCAAGCCCGGCACCGGCCCGTCCTCCATCACCGGCCAATGCAATGCCATGGGTTCGCGCCTGTTTTCAAATACTACCTCCCTCGTAGGTGGCCACGATTTTTCAAACCCAGCCCACCGCGAAAAAGTCGCCATCGGCCTATCCATCCCATTAGAAAACATCCCCTCGCAGCCCTCCATGGCCTACGATGAAATTCTAACTGCCGCAGAAAACGGCACCATCAAAGCCCTCTGGATCGTCGCCACCAATCCCTTCCACTCGTGGATCGATTCCACAAAACTCGCCAAACTCCGCTCCAATCTCGATTTCCTTGTCGTCCAGGACATCTACACCACCACCGAGAGCGCCCTCACCGCAGACCTCGTCCTGCCCGCCGCCGGATGGGGCGAGAAAGACGGCTGCTTCATCAATTCGGAACGCCGCATCGGCACCATTAAATCTGTTAGAAAAGCCCCCGGCCTGGCCCTCTCGGACTTCCGCATTTTCCGCCTCATCGCAGAAGCTTGGGGCTGCGGCCCACTCTTCCAGCAATGGACCTCCCCCGAGGTCGCCTTCAAGCTCCTCCGCGATCTCACCGCAGGCCGCCCTTGCGACATCACCGGCATTGATGGCTACCAAATGATCGATGACCACGGCGGCATCCAGTGGCCTTTTCCCTCAAGGATTTCAAATCTC
>Ga0335395_10002992_pt1 | contig 10495 bp, 8 predicted proteins | sample MAT02_FD_205744 | JGI IMG/M metagenome (GOLD analysis project Ga0335395, IMG submission 205744) | Freshwater microbial communities from Lake Fryxell liftoff mats and glacier meltwater in Antarctica - MAT-02 (spades assembly) (version 2) ...
CATTGTACAAGGCATAGATAGAAGCAATTACAAAAAGTAAAAAAGCAAATACTTTAGCTTTACTTCTGCTAAAATGCTTGAATTCATATAAAAATATGTTGTATGTTTTCATAATATAGAAACTCTTTTAGAGGAATAATTAGTAACTGCTAATAGTGCAATAGCCCAAGACAAGAGAACAAGCATATCTATGAGATATTTTGTCCAATTGTTACTTAAGGAAGGCTGCTGATATTCAAAGTCGTTTACAGACTTAAAAAAAGCATTATCAACTGTCCAACTCCAGTCGCCAGTTTTTGAACCACCAAATGCCATTTTATCATTGAGTGTTTTGATAAATAATCTTCGGTAATTTTCAGCTTGTTTAAGAAAATCTAAATGATGAAACATATCTGTTCCTGCGGCTCCCATACTTAAATTTTGAAGCGAAGAAAAAGGGTTAATTATGCCACTGAGCTGATAAATTCTTTTTTGTGATTGCAACTGCTTGTAAAGTTTACCGAAATGTTTGTCCCAAACAGTGTTGCCATAATCTTCATCTGCCTGCATCACCAATCCGTCAAAATTGATAGGTAATTGTGAAAGGCTATCAATTTTGTATTTTGCTAATGTGGCTTTTTCCAATTCTTTTTTTCTATCACCTGATGGGTTGTGACCATCAATGCCTTTTGAGCGGTCTTCGTCCATCGCTTTTTGAAATTCAACTCGTGTAGGAAGTGGGGATAGTTTTTCCACTGCGTTTCCTGCTATCTTCGGAAGAAAAATCGTCCATCCCACCCAAATCGCTATTGTTAATGCCAATGAGGCTGTATTGTTTTTAAGCACAACTGATATAAAGACAGTCAATGAGGTAATTATTAAATAATAAATACCATAACTTGAAATGAGAAAAAATAAACGGAGTAGGTTATCTGAATTGAATTGATTTACATTAAAAACTATTTGAATCAATGTAGCAAATAGGAGCAGGACAATTCCAATAACCCAAATACTGAAAATTTTTGCAAATACTAAATTCCGCAAACTTATGCCTTGAATGAGAAGTAATTTTAATCTACCAGTTTCCCGTTCACTTGCAAGCGTATTGAAGGCTAAAAAGATGAGGAATAATGGTATAACAAACTGAAATAAAAGCGATGGCTTTAACTTCCCAAATTTTGAAATCAGTAAGGATTGAGAAGCTTCAGAATATACTGCGTCATTTTGTGTATGGCCTTCCAATCTTAATACATTTCCTGTAACTGCATTTACTCCTTCGTCTATGCTATTGAGAATGGTATTGGGTTTGAAAGCATAGCTACCAAAATGAGCTGCACTATGTGGATTGGAAGGTTTCATTTCGTCCCATTGAGCTCTGATGTGTTTATGCGCTGCGTTTTGAGCTTCAATCTGCTTTTGATTTTGAATTACTCCCAACCAAGTAACGACCGTTAAAGCAGCAATAAAAAATATAGTCAAGTATAAAAACACCCTATTTCTAAAAAGGCCTTTCCATTCGTTTACAATAATATCTTTCATAATATCAGGATTTAATCTTGCATAAAATTGAGGTAGATACTTTCTAGCTCGTTTGAGCTTACTTGATTAGCATCCATTTCTTTCACCAGTTTTCCGTGTTTCAGGATGCCGATTTTATTGCATGTTTCACGAATCCTAAAAATATCGTGAGAAGCCATCAGGATAGTAGCTCCTTCAGAAGCCAGTTTTTTAAGTAGTACTGAAAGTTCGTTACTGGCCAGAGGGTCAAGTCCACTTGCGGGTTCATCTAGCAAATACACTTTTGCTTTTTTTGCATAGGCAATTGCAATACCTACTTTCTGTCGCATCCCCTTTGAATAGGATTCTGTTCGCTTATTGTGTGCATCATTTTGCAATCCACAATCAGAAAGAAACTGAGCCAATTCATTTTTGTTATATTTTAAATTAGCCAGTTTACAGAAGTAGTCCAAATTTTCTAATCCACTTAAATAGGGATAGAGGTTGACATTCTCAGGAATATAACCAATTACACTAGCATTTAAATTTTTAGAATTGCCACTGAAAGTAAGTGATCCAGAATCTGGCTTTAAAAAGCCTAAGAGCAAGTTCAAGGTCGTTGACTTCCCTGCACCATTAGCACCCAAGAGTCCGTATATTTGACCCGTTTGTATTTCAAGCGTAAGGTTTTCAAGTGCTTTGTGTCCGTTAAAGGATTTTTGAATATTTTGAAGGTGTATCATTTTGAAATAAGATTGATCAATGCAACAATGTTGCAAAAGTAATCATTATCTTTTCAAATGCAACATTGTTGCGTTAAAATTTCAAAAAATAATAGAATCAGTAAGAAGCACCACCACAAAAACAGAAATACAAGAGTTGATTGTCTCTTCGTCTGTAGCGTTATCCCACTCTGAAATTCAGAAGTCGCTAAAAGGACTTTGCGATAGCGTTACAATTTGCCGAGTATTGGAAAGGTTGTCAAAGGGTGTGGTTCGCCCCATTTTTTCTCAAACACAATTTTGTCTTGCGTTGGTAATGCAAGCGCTGCCGACAAAGCTTTGTTTTGTGCTTGGTCTTCCTTCGACAAGCTTAGGACAAGTGTGAGGTTTTGGCAATGTGTTTGCAAAATGCTTTGGCTAATAATGTCCGTAAATACTAATTCCTCCCCCGAAATATTGATGTTTTAAATGTTCATATACTAAGTTCGTTTTTAAATCAATGTCGTCTGTCTGATAGGTCGGGTAGGGCAATGTTTTAAAAAGCGTTTTGCTTACAGTGTTAAATACTGCCGCTGCTGTTACTGATTTGTCTGCCCATTGTTCAACTTTCAATTTCTCTTGCTTCAGTTCTTCAAGTAATTCAACTGATATTTTCTTTATCTCATTCTTTTCTTTTTCTTCCAGTTTTTTGCCGTGTCTTAAAATGTCGAAGATTGCCTTTTGCTCGTCTGTAAGTCCTTCACGTTTGGTGTCAACTTCTTCTTCTGAATAAGAGTTAACCAATTCAATTAGCTGTCTGAATGTTTCTTTTATTACGGCTTCATCTTTCCCAAGATTATATGCTTCTATGATTTCCTGATAACGCTTGTAATAGTCAACTGTAAGCGGGTTAAGTTCCAACATTTGTTTGAGTTGCTTTTCAATTTTGTCTTTCAATGATTGAACTACCGCATTTTTATTTTTTTTGTTTTCATAAAGTATTGCTCCAACAATTCAAAATTTAGCCCGCTTAGGTCAATGAGTTTACTGCTGTCGTTTGTTGGTTCTGCAACCATATTTTCTATGGATTTATCAACAACGTTTTGGATCTTCTTCATTATCTCAGCAACATCAGCACTTTCAATATTGTCTTCAATGGCGGTGTATATCACATCAATTGCATCTTTTCTCGAACGGTATACATTTAATAGCTTATGTGGTTGAAGAGCTTTGTATTTCTTAAAAACTTCTCTTGCTAAAATTTGAAATTTGCGTTTGGTTTCATCATTGGTATAAACAGCATTTACAGCTTTTTCCATTGCTGCCAATTTCAGTAAACCACTTGCCTTGATTAATTCCTGCAAATCAAAATTTACTTCGTCTTGCAAAAATGTTTCTGTTGCCACTATGGTTTCTTCTAACAATTTTACCAATTCAATATTTGGCTCTAAAGGGGCATTTACTTTCTCATCTTCGTTATCGTTTCCTTTCTTATCTCCATCACTATAAATAGCCAAAGCATCCAATAATGCAGTGTATGTTTCAATATAGTCAACTATCAATCCGTTGTTTTTGCCTTCGCTTATTCTGTTAGCTCTCGCAATGGCTTGCATTAATGTATGTGATTTTAAGGGCTTGTCTAAATACAAGGTTGAAAGTGTAGGAACATCAAAACCAGTAATCCACATGGCACAAACAATAACAAAACGGAAAGAATCATCTTCATCTTTAAATCTTGTTTCAAGGTCTTGATTATTCATTTTTTCACGGTGCGGCTCAATATCTAAATCCCATTTCTGAAATTTTTGAATTTCATTTTGTTCCGAACTTACCACCACGCAAATCTCCGTTTCTCTTATCCATTGAAGTTCACGGCTTTTTTCCAAAACTTCTTGGTCACCATATTTCCCCTTGGAAACTTCTTTTTCTAATTGTTCGATGGTCAGTTTCCAGTGATGCGTAATTAAATCATACATTCTAACTGCTGTCAGTTTATCCAAAGCGATAAACATTCCTTTGCCTTTATAGCCTCTATTGCAGAAATGCCAAACCGCATCCTTGGCAATAGCATCTAATCTTTTCTTAGCTGTTAGAATTGGATATTCTCTTGCAATTAATTGCTCAACCCGGCTCCGCTGGTCTCCTTCTAAGTCTTCATTTTCCAACAAAGTTCTTATCTGTTCGTTGATATCAGGGTTTTTCAATCCTAAATATTCGCCTCTGTTTTCGTAATAAAGGGGAACAGTTGCGCCATCATCAACACTTCTTTTGAAATCATATCGGGAAACATAATCTCCAAAAATTCGCTTTGTGATTTCATCGTCTTTGAAAAGCGGCGTTCCTGTAAAACCAATAAATGAAGCATTGGGTAATGCGTTTCGCAAATTCATTGCTAAATTTCCGCCCTGTGTTCGGTGAGCTTCATCTGAAATAACAATGATATTATCTCGTTTGGTTATTTCTTCCTCAAAATTGAATTTGTGAATGAGTGAAAATAAATAGCGATGCTCCGAACTCAACAACTCTTTCAAGTGCTTTCCGCTGTTGGCTTTCATTGAATCCTTTGAGCCTGATTTTACTTGTGGTACAGCTCCAATTCCGCTAAATGTGCCATAAATCTGTGTGTCTAATTCGTTACGGTCGGTAACAATTAAAAAAGTATAACTTCCTGTAAACTTGTGATGAATTTTTTGGCAGAAGAAAACCATGGAGTAGGATTTTCCGCTTCCTTGTGTATGCCAAAACACACCGAGTTTTTGTTTTTCTTCTAAACTAATTTTACCGAGTTTATAAAGTTGCTCTTTGTGTTGTATGTTTTCAATAGCTTTATTAACGCCAATAAACTGATGATTTCGGGCAATGAGTTTTACGACTTTCCCCAAGGAATTATCAAACAGAATGAAGTTCTCGAATAAATCTAAAAAGCGTTTCTTCTCACAAACACCAATAATGATTCTGTCTAAGGCAACAATGCCTTCGTCTTCCTCTGTGATGCGTTTCCATTCGTGGAAGTGCTGATACTTGCCTGTAACACTTCCAATACGGCTTTCAATGCCATTACTCAATAAAACAAAGGCATTGTAATAAAATAGTTTTGGAATGACGTCTTTGTAATCGGTAAAATTATCGTTATAGGCATTTTCCAATTTTCGATGAGCTGCTTTTAGTTCAATAAATAAAAGCGGAATACCATTTACAAAACCGATAATATCAGGTCTGCGTTCACGGTTACTTTTGCCTTGCAGCCACAATTGGCGAACAGCTAAAAAATTATTGTTGTCTGCATTATCAAAATCAAAAACTTTTAATGTTTTATTTTTTATTTGTTCGCCTTTTTCGTTGATAAAGTCAACAGGAATGCCATTGCGGAGCAATTGATGTTTCTCATAATTGATTTCTGCTGATGACTTGGTAATACTTTCTTCTATCAGTTTTTCGTAGGCTTCCTCGTACGCTTTTTGGGGCAAACCAGGATTAAGAGCTTTGATTTTCTCAAAGAATATCTTTTTGAGCACTACTTCTTTTTTGTTAAGTCTGCCCAAAGTGCTGCCTTCGCCATAACTTTCTTTATTAAAAGCCAATAGCGTATCCCAACCCAGCTCATTGAAAAATAAATCAATCGCTGTTTGTTCTATCAGGTTATCTTCTGAGTATTCGTAAGTCATGCTATTCTCTGTTTAAAATACTAATGATGAGTTGCTTTACTATTTCCATTTCTTCTGTTTTGCTGGTGGCAACAAAAAGAGTGAGTGCTGCCAATGCCTCATTGGTGATTAATAGTTTCTGTTCCGATGTGTAAAGCATATTGTTTTGTTCCAAAAAATACAAGAAACAAGCAGCACCAATTCGTTTATTTCCATCTACAAAAGAATGATTTTTTACAACCAAATATAATAGCATAGCTGCTTTTTCTTCAATACTTCCGTATAAATCTTTGCAATTAAAACTTTGTTCAATTTGTTTTATGGAGCTATCAAAACTATCGTCTTTGGGCTTGGCGAATACATCTGACAAAAAGTCGGATTTCATATTGGCAATTAGCTGCAAGTATCCTTTCTTATCAGGATAAACCGTTTCTTTTGTAGTCTTTCCTTTGTTGTCTAGTTGCTCATGATCGTAATCATCTAGCAATGCTAACCCCTTGGCAAATAATTGAAGTGTATTGCTATCTTCAGTTGTAACTTGTTGGAGAATGGCTCTACTTAAAATGCGAATACCTGTTTTTAGATATTCAACTTGTTGTTGTTTTTCGGCCAAGCGTTTTTCGTTAATGGCATAACCCTGCACCAAATAATCTTTGAGGCGTTGGGTAGCCCATTGGCGAAATTGAGTACCACGTATGGAATTTACACGGTAGCCAACAGAAAGAATGGCATCTAAATTATAAAACAACTGTTTTCGTTCAACCTTTCTTTTTCCTTCCATTTGAACTTGTAAGTATTCCTTACAAGTTGCATCAGCTTTAATTTCTTCTTCTGCATACACCTTCTTTAAATGAAGTGTAATATTTTGTGGAGTAGTGGCGAAAATTTCAGCAATTTGTTTTTGGGTTGCCCATAAAGTATCTCCATCAATTTTAACTTCGACTTGAATGCCTTCAACTGATTTATATATTTCTATCTCATTCATTTTATGCTGTAAATTTAAATAGCAAACCCAACTGTTTGAAAAATAAATCAATCGCTGTTTGTTCTATCAGGTTATCTTCTGAGTATTCGTAAGTCATGGTTATTCTTTGTCGATTATTGAAGAAAGTCTCCGCACAAAGGCTTCTTCATTTTTTATTAAATCTTGCATTGTGTGATTTTCTGAAACATAAATCCCATCAATAATAAATTGGGTTTCATTTTCATTATTGCCGTAAATGGATTTAGAATATGCTTTATCAGTATTGATTTCTTTAGATAGCGGATAAATCAAACCACTTGCTATTAAATCTTTTTTGTAATAACCAGAATAGGAATGTATTTGATGCAAATCTGCTCTGTCCACATCTTCATTTCGCATTTCCATCTTTTTGAATTTGGCATCAAACACGACTACTTTTCCGCTTAATCTGTGCTTCATTACTATGTCTGGAAACATAGAACGGATATAGAATTGCTGTTGATAGATAGGTAGTTCTTCCTGACCACTAACCGCCCAATCCGGGAAGTTTCTGCTTAATAGTTTTTCAAGATACAATTCATATAATTCGGCAATATCAAACAAGAATCCCGTGGTTGCCATTTGTTGTTTATCATTGTCTGGCATCAAGTCTTTATCCAACAAAATGATTTCGGCATATTCCAAAACTTTTTTGAAACCACTATACATTGGATTGTTGATGGTTTGATGTGCCTTTGCTTTCTGAATGGTTTCGTAGCTGGCAAACCTGCCGGAATATTGTTGTTTTAATAACTGGCTCAGTCCAAGTAAACGACTGTGTATTTCCTTGCCAAATACTTTTTCTAACTTCCTCAAAGCGAGGTAAAGCACATCCATAATTTCCTGCACATACATTCGCTCTCTGAAAGTGCTGGTTAGTTTCCCCTGAAATGGAATATCTCGTTTTATGAAGTCGTTAAAATCAATACTACCTCTTACTTTGTGGCTGCGTTCCTGATGTTTTTGGTAGTTCTGCGGCAAACCCAAAACGGCTGCCTTTTCCAACGATTGAATAAAAAGGTAAGCTATGATAAATAAAAACTGATTTTCTGTTTCGTCTTTTTTTGCTTTTACCTGTTCGTAATCTACATAAACATCATTTACGAAGTTGAGCATCCGCATTAAGAATGCATCTCCATATTTTGTGGTGATGTTTATTTTGCAGCCTTTATAAAACAACACACCGGCATATAATCCTGTTTGCACGATGTATTCTTTCTCCTGTTCGAGTTTTTCTTTTGAATACAATTTCAGAATTAATCGTTCTTCGTCCGGTTCAAAAAAACGTCTGCGTTTGAATTTAAAAATTTTGATTTGATTAAGTTGTTCCGCTCCAAGTTTCAATTCATAAACCGATGAAAAGAGTTCCTGCTGCAAATGTTTGATGCCTGCCTTTTTTACATCAAAAACTTTGCCCAAATCCGATTCACGGATGGGTGCTTCTTCGCAAAAATTATGATTGACAGGTACGCTTATTCTCATTTTATTTCAATGTTTCTTTAAATTTATTCAATGCCTCATTCAGTTTATTGTCTAATTCACTTTCGGCAAATACTGCTCTCAGATATTCTTTTAATGTTGGTCGTAGGTACAAATTGAAAAGTACTTCCAAATTATGCTGTGTAATTTCTTTGCGTTTGGCTATGTCGCTCATCTTCATAAAAAAGGAATGACCAAACTCATACGATTTGCCCAAGCACAAATCTTTAGAAATATAATTATTGAGTTCTTTACAAGCTTTTATGTACTGACCAATGTTGCTAAAATCTTCTTTCCGTTTAAAGCGGGTTTCTTCTTCCACTACCTCATAGTCACAGTCTTTTCTTATCCATTTGAACCTTCTGCGAAGTGCCAAATCAAAAGCATCTATGCTCTTGTCCACATCGTTCATCATACCAATGAAAAAGACATTTGCAGGCACGCCAAATTTCACTTCTCCATTGTCAATGGTGTAAGCTAACGATTTGTATTTATCATCTTCTCTGATTAAATCTTCTATCAAAGCAGAATATTGTGTTTTTATAAGGTTTTTATTGCTTTTGCCATCATGTCGATAATCTTTTTCTAATAGCGATAAGGTTTCGCCAAATACGGATGAAAGATTGGCACGGTTGATTTCATCTACTACAAAATAGAATGCCTTGCCGGGATAGTTTTTGGCTTTGATACAGAAGTTTTTGAAAGCTCCGTTCACCAATTCAAAACGAATGTTTCCGTCTTTAGAAACGCCTTTGGGTTTTATGCCTTCAATAAAGTCCTCATAGGTAAATGATGGATGAAACTGTAATAATTCGTAACGGGAACTATCGCCCTGACTTACAAAATCAAGGCTATTGACCACAGAATAAGTTTTACCTGTACCGGGAGGACCATACATTATTACATTCGGGTTGTCTGCATCGGCAATGGTTTTTGCATTTACATACCGCCACAAAAAGCGAGACAGCAAAATGAGTTCGCCTTTGTCTTGCTCGTTTACTTCCAGTAGTTTTTTTGCCACCAAACAAACCTGATGGTTCTTTGCAAAAATCCCTTCCGCATCTCCATCAATTAAATCGTTATATAATTCCTCGAGCCATTGCGTAGAGTAGATATACAGAAAATCGCTTAGGTTGTTTAACACTGCCATTTTCATTAATATCTGCTTAGCACTGTAATTGGCTTCTTCTACCAATTTGATTTTTGCTAAGGGGTCAGTTTCAGATACAATGCTTTTTAATAAGCCTTTAATGTTATCGTTAAAATGACTTTCTGCTTCTGCTCTTGAAGCATTTTGTTTGTTCTGTTTTAAGATGTAATAGGTGGCGCTGTCGTTGTTTAATTTTACTTCAAAATTTAAAGCCGTCCCTAGTTTAGAAGAACCCAAAACGGTTCGGGTGGTTCGTTCTAAAAAATTGCACAAATAACCACCAGGCATAGTTGCCGAGACATTGCCAAGTGTATTAGTGTAATCGTCTAAACTCAATGTATCGTTTGTGATTTTTTCCTTGTATTGCTTCCATTGGAGAAGCAAGATTTCAATTTCCTTATTGTTGAAGTCTTTATCTTCCTGTTTAGTTTCCGATTTATACTTTTCCCAAAGGGCTTTTATTTGGGTTTGTCTTTCGGCTGAAAGTTTTATATTTTCCATAAGTTCATCTATTCTTTTTTGATTGATGGCTGACAATATTGTAGTAGCTATTCTCTGGTCGTTAGTATTCTCCAAAGGTTTAAGTTTGTAAAGGGCAGGTATTCTATCTGCGTCACCATAGGCACAACCATTGAAATCGAGCTGTAAGGCAACAAGTTCTTGTTCGTTTATTGCGTGTTTAAGTATCCTGCGTTGTGCATAGCCTGGAGTGCCTTCTTCTACACCTGATATGGCTGGGCTATTGACAATGCCTGCCAAATAACTTCTTTTGTTTCTGTTTGCTCCTTGTGCTATTATTATAACATCACCCTCTTTTATTTGATTGTGGAAAGTAACTCCTGTCGAATCATCTGGACCAAAACCAATGTATGCGTTTCTTCTCTCGGCAATAATTTCCTTCCAACGTTGCTCGGTGGTATCGTTGTTAACATTAGGTGATATTATCCAATATTTTCTTTCCATAGTTTACACTTCTATTTGTCCGTTCATCAATTTAGGCAATAATATATCCCGTGCCTCACGGAGTTTGGTGTTTTGTTTT
>Ga0335395_10002993_pt1 | contig 10494 bp, 14 predicted proteins | sample MAT02_FD_205744 | JGI IMG/M metagenome (GOLD analysis project Ga0335395, IMG submission 205744) | Freshwater microbial communities from Lake Fryxell liftoff mats and glacier meltwater in Antarctica - MAT-02 (spades assembly) (version 2) ...
CGTAAAGTTGGTTCGTAGAAGAGTCAAAATGTTACACATTCAAATAAATTCTTTATATAATTCGATATTTATCGAACCAAATTTCAAATCCGCTTTATCTATGGCTCGGTATTGTAAATATCAACCGGGCCTACTTAGTGTTGGTGCTGAAACTTGGTGTTCATTTTATCAATTTCTCTTTGCAACGCGTCAATTGCTTTAGCGACAGCATCTTCAAAGGTGTCGCTGTGCTTTTTTACGAATAATTCGTTGCCCGGTAAGGCAAGGCTTATTTCGAAAACTTTATTATCTGATGCCTTTGCCTTTTCAATTCTCAAGAAAAATACTCTTGCGGTTTCAATCCTGCCGTGGAGATGAGACAACTCACCAACACTGGCGTTTATGAAAGCTGTTAGCTCTTGTGTTGGCGTTGCATGGGGTGATTGAATTATTATTTGCATAAAATCTATTTTAGTTTGATTTATCTACGTTCACGGCACTTAAGGTCGGAATCCTATTCAAATCTCTAGCGGAGAGATGAATTTCTAAGCCCTTTACTTTGTTAGCACCATCTTTACATCTTACTTACCCATGTTCTTTTGATTCCAATAGATACTCACAATCATTTCATTTCTTCTTCCCCAAAATTGATACGGAGCGTTGTAACCCAAAAAGCGAAAATTTCCGTAATATCCAATTCCATTTGCCTTCAATGCACCTTCTAATTTTGCGGCAAACCTTTCAATTTCATCGTCATCGGCATAACCCCCAAATCGAATAGCTGCAACGTACTCTTCGGTAGTGGTTTTAATGGTAATAGCAGAGTCCTTCGGCTTTGGTAGATTGTCTTTGGTGTAGTTGGCAGGCATCACAAAACTCATGGACGACAAGGAATCATTTATATCCATGTGCACAGGAGAAGTCATAGCAATTGTCTTATCCGATTTATTTCCTCCAAAAATGTAGGAAGCCAGTTTTCTAAATCCTGAAGAAGATAATTCTTTGTACGTTTTTGCAGTCATCGCAATAGTAGCCATGGTGGCCGCGGGGTAATAGCGTACTTCATATTCTTTTTCCACTTTGACTACTTGATACGGTTGTGTTTCTGTGGTTGCCATATTAAAGTAAGCTTGGGTAGAGATTAATGCGGTGATTAAAAGGCCAATTATGATTAATGTTGTTTTCATGTTCCATTACTTGATTCATGCCATCACAGTTACAAATTCATTCAACGGCTGTCTCACTTTTTTGAGCTTTACCAGCCAATCGGATTCCGAATTTCTGTATCCCAATGCAAGAATAGCAGTGCTTCTTAATCCTTTCCTTTTTAATTCCAGCAATTCGTCAAGCGCATCCGGATTGAAACCTTCCATCGGAGTTGAATCTACTTTTTCGTTTGCCGCTGCAATTAATGCAAATCCAATATACGCTTGCTTTGCTGCGTGGTTGAAATGCTGTTCGGGGGTTTGCTTTTTGAATAATGTCAACGTCATATTTCTGAAATCGTCTGTGGTCGAATCTGGCAGATCTCTTTGTTTGTTCAAGTAGGCGAAATGATGGTTGATTCTTTCTTCGGTATAGTTATCCCACGCGGCAAAAATCATCAGGTGCGATGATTGTTCAATAACAGGATGATTCATCGCAATCGGTGATATTTTTTTCTTTAATTCTCTATCGCTTATCAAAATAATGTGGAATGGCTGCAGGCCCGATGAGGTAGGAGACAGCAACGTTGCACTGAGAATTGTATCAATATTTTCTTTTGACACTACCTTGGTTGTCATTTGCTTAGTGGCATAGCGCCAATTCAAAATTTCTGTTAAATTAATATCTGTTGTTTTCCTATTTATTAAATGTGATAGTTAGAAGCTTCAGCAATTCCTCTGCTGCTTCTTGGGACGAGGCAGGATTCTGGCCAGTGATTAATACACCGTCTGTAACTACGTAGGACGCCCAATCTTCTTTCTTAGAATACAATCCTCCTTGATTTTTTAATTCATCTTCCAATAAAAACGGGACAACAGTAGCCAATTGTACGGCCTCCTCTTCCGAATTCGTAAAGCCGGTTACATTTTTTCCTTTTACCAAGGGAGTTCCTGTTTCATCCACCACATTTAATAAAACAGATGGAGCATGGCACACAGCCACAACTGGCTTTTTACTTTTCCAGAATGCCGCGATCAGTTTAATAGAGTCCTGGTCACTTGTCAGATCCCAGAGAGGCCCATGCCCACCGGGATAGAAAACAGCATCAAAATCATCGGCTGATACTTCGCTAAGTTTCATGGTGTGTGAAAGAATTTTTTTTAATTCCTCGTCTCTTTCAAAGCGATGCGTAGACTCGGTTTGGTTGGCCGTTTCAGAACTCTTTGGATCTATGGGCGGCTGCCCTCCTTTGGGCGAAGCAAGCGTAATCACTACCCCGGCATCTTTGAGCGTATAGTAGGGTGAGGCAAATTCCTCAATCCAGAACCCGGTTTTGTGTCCGGTATTTCCTAACTCACTATGCGAAGTTAAAACGATTAAGACTTTCATATTTAAATTTTAGATTATTGTCAATAGTTGCCTGTTCAAATTTCCAAGGTATGAGTGCCTTAGTAGTCGTTAGGACAAGTATTTTTCTTTCATTTTGACCGCGTGAGTATTAAATCGAATTGTACGGTAATCTCATCTCCCACTTTGATTGTACCCAAAAACATAACAGGAGGTTTCATTTCAAACTCTGTCATCTTCAGTTGCTTGGAAAAAGAAACTTGCAAATCACCATTACCAAGCACTTTCCCAACGGCACTAATGGAAACCACCTTAATTTTCCCAGCCATAGAAAGATTTCCAGTTGCTGTAATTGATACCGAGCGATTCAGCCCCTCTTCGACCCGAGCGGTGCTAAGAGTATAGGTGATGAAAGGATTGCTCTTTGATTTTAAAGATTCATAGGTCTTATTGTCCATTTTTTTCCCATGTGTGCTTTTTATGCTTTCCACACGAATCTTTACTTCAACGTTCCTTATTGCCTTCAACGTATTACCTTCTTCATCGAAGTCGCCTCTGAAATCTATTTTCGTAATCTCCGACTGCCAGTCATGTAATGTAGACGTTCCTTTTATTGAACCACTCATAGTCTTTACGGAAAAATTATTTTGCGCTTGTACGATCACAGTTCCAGAGATGATAATGAGAACAAAAAAAGCTAGACGGACAGTCATGATAGATATTTTTAGATTGAAATAAAACCTAAAGAAAAGATGGAAATATAGAGCCATAAAGTTGAGAACCTACTAAACTAAACCGTTACACGCTTTATCAAATAAATTACATAAATCATTCATATTGAGATCTGAAATTGACAATTACGGTTTGCTAACAGATCCTAGCTTCCTGAAGTACTGTGGCTATTCTTCCACAGATGTGTATAATTCCTTCCCGATTCAAACGCTAGCATTGGCCAGAACCGATACCAATCGGTACTCTTGACGCGCTTTAAGATGGCTTGATTATTACTTATTTTTAGTAAGTTAAATCTGAAGTAAATGAACCTCAAAATAGGTAAAACGCGTTTTGGAATAATCGCAATAGGGTATCGTTTGACATTACTTCGAACAATGCGGTTGGTAAATAGTCTTATAATGTGCGAGAAAAGGAATTTTTTGAAATAGAAGAACGCTTTAATGAAATGGCTGTTTCTAATCTTAATTTTCCTTTCGTCATTGCCTTTCGTCTGTTTAGGGCAGCAACCAAGGAAGAGTAAATTATCGGTGGCTAAAGGTAAATTGGTGCTTTTGAGAGATACCAGCTTTATCACTCGCAATGACACCGTTATCTACTTGCCAAACAAAGAATTACGAAGTGTGCGCATAGAAGAAAACCCGACTATTGAGGCCAATCGATTTTACGATAGCATGCGCAGTAAGGCTTCCAAAAGCAAGGTAACGGCAGGGCTGGTAGATTTCCTTGTTAAAAGACCAACTAACCAACTTATCATTAACACTACCATTCAAAAAAGTGAAGATGTGTTTGCGCTATATGAAGGCTACACGATAGGCACTATCTCTTTCAAGAGCGTAGATATGCTGGAAGGATCAGTAATCGATACCCTGCAAAAGGCCGCGTCAAAGTTTGCGATCTTTGTAAATCGTATTCATAAAGATACCCGTGCATCAATCATTGAGAAAAATCTTCTTTTCAACTCGGGCGATCGGGTAGACGCATTTAGAATGGCAGATAACGAACGTGTTTTAAGGTTATTTAGAACACTACGTGACGCAAGAATCATGCTTGTTGTAAGCGATGCGAAGAATAAAATTGTCGATGTTGTGGTGGTAACCCAAGACGTGAGCTCGATCGGCTTTTCTGGCGACTTTAGTTCGGCCAGCAAATTTCAATTCGATGTCTTTGATATAAATATTTTAGGGTATGCTAAGCAACTTCAAATTTCTTATTTTAGAAATGACCTTCAAAAGCCAGTAAACGGTTACTCCATTACTCTGCGTGATCCGAACATCAACGGAAGTTTTATTCAGGGCGAAGTTCAGTATACCAATAACTATCAACGCAACCAGCAGCGGATTTCATTGGGTAGGGATTTTTTTACTCCCGAAATAAAATACGCTGGCGGTGTTGAACTATTTAGCACAAATGAAAAATATTATTTTGAAGACACGGATACACTTCAGGCTTCTTATCGCGAAAATCAATCTGACCTTTGGCTGGGGCGATCGTTTGAATTGAAAAAAAGACTAAATCTTATTACCTCCATTCGCAACATCAATAGAAATTTTTTTGACCGACCCTTCGTTTCACAAGATTCCAATTCCTTCTTCTATAATCGTAATCTACTCCTTGGCAGTGCGACATTAATCAAACGCAATTACCTAAAAAGTTCGCTTATCCGCGGCTATGGTAGAACAGAAGACGTACCTATCGGCAGTGCCATTACTATTTTGGTTGGAAGTGAAATAAATGAGTTCATCAACCGAAAATACTTTGAAATACGAGGAAATGTGGGAACTTATATTTCGCGTTATGGCTATTTTAACACCGACATTAAACTCGGAACTTTCATAAAAAATTCTGGTACCGAAGATGGCCTATTCTCTGGAGAAGCTACCTATTTCAGTAATCTCTTTAAAATAAGAAGGCTGCGCTCTAGGCAATTTATTACATTAAATTACGCAAACGGAATCAATCGTGTTCTGGACAAAACCCTAAAACTGGAAGGTGGTTGGCGACCTGAAAATTCAATAGCCCCGATCGGGTTGGAGCGCCTAGGGCTGGGTACTGAAAATGTCTATTTCATGCCTTGGTATAAGCTAGGTTTTCGCTTCGCACTCTATCATAAATTTAGCGTGAACCTTCTCTCGGCTGATAATAATCTATTTCAAGGAAAAAATCTACTTTCATCCGTAGGGGCAGGCATTCGAATAGTGAATGAGAATTTTATCTTTCCCTCCTTTTCTATCGATGTCAACTATTACATCGGCAACAAAGTCTACGCGTCAGCTTTTGCAATAAATTTAAAAACAACGCTGACCAGACTTTTTGGGAACGACCAGCAGTTTAAACCACTCGTGACGGAGTTTCAATAAAGTCGTTCACAGCTTTTTTAAAATTTTCATAAGAACTTTTTCACCTCCCGTTAAGTCTGTACCTTTTTTACATTTCCCATCCTGATCCAATTCGGTCAAGTATTTTTGTAAATTATCCTCTTGGTATAAACGGATAATGCCAGGATGCACATAATAGTTTTTACACACCGTACGCGTATTACCCAGTTGATTACTCACTTCATCTAAAGCGATTAATAAGTTTCGCTTCTTTTGTGACTCTAAATTTGCTGGGACAGCGGAACGAAGGGAATTCAAAATAGAGAGCGAACCAGCCCATGTACGAAAATCTTTGGCCGAAAAATCACCTTTTGTACCCTCTTTAATATAGTTGTTTAACATACCTGAATCAATACTGGAGATAGAGCCATCCGAATTCAAAAATTGAAACAATTGTTTGCCGGGTATATCTTTACAGGCTTTCACAATTTTAGCCAAGCGTTTGCTTTTCAGTAGGATGGAATGCTTTACGCCTTTTTTTCCTTTGAAAGAAAATTTCATTTGCGCGCCTTCAATTTTCACGTGGCCGTCTTTAAAAGTGGTGAGCCCAAACGAGCCGTACAATTTTTCATACTCATCGTTACCTATTCGTATAGAGGTTTGCTCCATTACACTCATTACCATGGCCAATACCTTTTCTTTGGTTAGAATTGAACCGTTAATATCATGCTTTATTTTTTTCCTTAACAACGGCAGTACCTTTCCAAATTGTAACAACTTATGAAATTTTGTTTCACTGCGAAAACTATTCCAAGTAGCATGATACCTGTACTGCTTTCTATTTTTTGTGTCCACTCCGGTAGCTTGCAGATGCCCATTTCGAAGTTGGCAGATCCAGACGCTTCTCCAAGCAGGTGGAATAGCTAATTTGTTTATTCGACCAATTTGCTCAGAATCACAAATTTTTATCTTATTCAAGTAGTAAAAAAAGTATTTGCCTTTCTTTATCCTTGTGATACCAACCTCTTTGTCACTTACGTAACGTAATTTGGCTTCGTGTGCAACTTGCTGGGCTGCTATACCAGAACTAACGGTGGTGTCCCTTTTTTTTAAAAAAAAAGGAGGTGGTATTATTAAACGGTGTTGTAGATTATTCATTCCTCAAGCCAACTGAGCCGACCATTGATTTAAGAGAACTGAGAATTAAGCTCCAGTCATTTTGCATATAGCCAGCCGCTAACAAGGTCGAAGAATTAATGACGTGGGTTACATCTAACCGTGAACGAGCCGAGAGGAATATATTTTTAGCAAACAACTGAAAACTCGCTAAATGCGTCACCTCTTATTGTTTTTTTGCTTTCTTATGAATGTCTTCTACTTCACGAATGAAATTGGAGATGTCAGCATCGGCATAGGCTCCATAAGCATCTACCAGCGTTCCCTTTTTGCCATCCGCTGTTTCAATCAAATAAAGGATCGAACTATCCTGTGGATCTGTTTGACCTTCGAAGCGATAAAAATTAGATATTTTGATCTGTTCTGCGGTATAGCCATCGTTCTCTCCTACTACTTTTAATCGTTTCGCTTCGATATTGAAATTTTCTGAGTATCCTTCTCCCTCTGCTTTCTTTATCTGTTCGGAGAGCGTGAGCATCACCAGTGTAGAGTCCGTCTTTTCATTCATATTGTTTTTTTTTATAATTCGATAAAAACCCTGACCATCTAAAAATAATTCAGCGTTGGCTGATTTGATTTGTAATAGAGATTTTAAACACGCCACCGTGGCAATTTATAACCTCACTTTCGCGTGTTCTCCTGCCGGGGGTTTTCCATTTGTAACAGCAGCCCACAACATCTTAATAGAAGTAATTATTTTGCTTTCATTAGCCGACCAATATTCTGCCTCGTAAGGCTGCACTACTAAAAGACAAATAGTTGGATCTTCAAGACCTTCTGGAAACCAAGCCTTCGTATAGGGACTGAACAGCTCTTTCATCTTTTCTTTGTCAGCACTCAATTGAGCGTTACCTTTTAGAGTAAAGTAGTTATTTTCGGATTCATTAGAATAAGTAAGAATTACCTGCGAATCGTTTTCCAATTCATCAACTTTAGTAGAAGTGGATGATGTGAAAAACCAAATTTTACCATCATCATCTACCAATGCGTGAGCCATCGGCCTGAAGTGAATGCCCGAATGAGTATTTGTGCCCAACATGGCCACGCGACTTTTGCCAACAATTTCCTTTAACTTCTCAAGGTTCATCTCCATTCCTAGTTTATTTTTTTGATCAAGCATTAATTAATTTATAACACCCAACTCACCCTTCTTCGCCAATTTTTTCATTTTGTTGTTTGCGTATATCGCAACTTCTACTCTTCTGTTTAGTTGCCGCTCCGCCTCATCTTGGTTGGTATTTAGTGGCTGCGTTTCTCCGTAGCCTTTAGTAGTCACTCTTTTTTTATCCACCCCTTGAGTGGCAAGGTATTCCTCCACCATCAAGGCTCTTTTCTCAGAAAGTGTTTGGTTGTAAGGCACTTCACCTGAACTATCCGTGTGGCCCTCGATCACGATAGCCGTGTCGTTATATTTGGTGAGGGTTTTGGCAAGCGCATCTAAATTTGTTTTGGTGGCCGGCAACATTGAAGCAGAGTTAAGATCAAATTGCAACCCTGAATTAAAGGTTATTAAAATCCCTTCTCCTACGCGTTGTACTTGCGCACCGTCCAAATCTTTCTTCAACTCGTCTGCTTGTTTATCCATGTGGCGGCCAATCAATGCACCTGCTGTTCCCCCCACTGCAGCCCCAATTATGGCACCCACCACAGTGTTGTTAGACCCATGGCCAATCAAGCCACCAATAGCGGCACCTGCGCCTGCGCCAATGCCACCACCTTTGGTTGTATTAGACGCCTTGCAACCCGTTAGCAAAGGTGTTGCACCTAAAAATAGTAAGGTGATTGCTAGAAATAACAAACTAATGGCATTACTTTTTTTCATGGCTGTATTATTTATTTGCATTTTTTAATGCGTTTGTAACTCGTTCGTCCATGCGCTCGCACGCAATCTTTACTTCGTTAGATGTATTTTTTGCGCCTTGCTGAATGTCGTCCCAAGTGGTTTCAGATGAATTGTCGATACCATCCAACGCCTTTTGCGCCTTTGAACGCTGTTCAATCAGCAAATCTTTTACTTCACCAAGTTCGACTTTTGCATTTCCCCTCGCTTCATCAAATTCCATTGATATTTTGTCTAGTTTATCGTTTATACCGTCACGCAAAGCCCGCAGCGTTTGAGCGGTATCATCTTTTTCTTTCTTAATATCTATTTTTATTTCATTTACAGCAGTCTCTACTTTCTTTTCTGAAGAAGGAGAACAACGGAGTAGCGCAAAACAGAAGGCCACAGCGATTATAATTATTTTGCTCATTTTAATTTTGGTTAGTTTAAATAAAAAAAGAATCGCCATAAAAAATTATGGCGCTTCGTTTTATTCATTTTAATACTTTTCAATTTCCATTCGAAGTTCTTCCTTACTCTTGCCCAATCGTTCTTGCAGGCGTCCGTAAAGTTCCTCTTCTTTGCCTTCTATAAACAGCAAATCATCGTCTGTTAGTTGGGCATACTTTTGTTTGAGCCTACCTTTCACTTCGTTCCAGGTGCCATCAAATTTCAAACTGTTCATTGTCATAGTTGTAGAATTTTAGATTAAGCTTTCACTCTGTCTGAGGCATAATTGGCCGCCTCTTTTGCACCATTTGCACCACGCGCGATAGCTTCTTTTCCACGTTTAGCCGTTTCTTCAACTGCGCTTTCGAATTGATTTCTTAATGAATCAATACCGTCTTCCATTGATGTTCTTAAATCATCGACAAGGTCTTTTGAGCCTTTAACAATTTTTTTTCTCGAGTCAGTACCGCTTTGGGGTGCCAACAACATACCTACTGCAACACCAATTGCTGCGCCTGCCAATAAGCCTCCAATCAAATTCTTCGTTTCCATTTTTATAGTATTTATAATTTCTATCCCACACAGTATGAGATTTGAAAACCTTGTAAGAAAATAAAATGCCAAAAATTTAATGCGGTTAAATAACCAACAAACGAGATTTGACTATTATATGCGGAATTAATATCCACACAAAAGGAATTAATTTCCACGTTTTAGTAGGGTATTCCTACTCACCTAAACCACTATTGACCGGAGTTTCGTTTGCCTTATTGCGGACTGAAAGTCTCCCTATTGTAGTAGGTAATTCTGCCGCGAATAGCAGTCTAGAAATAATCAGAAATATGCTGAACCTGCCTCGCGGCTAGTTCGTGGTAGGGTATTTTTTTAGAAATTATAAACTGAAAGTCTTACACTTAAAGCGCGTAGTTTTAACTATCAATTCAGACCAATACATACGCTGTAGAGAATAAGCAATGCGTGTAGAGGAAATTCTACACGGCCAATGTAAAAAGTGACCTGAAACAACCGCCCTACAGCATTTTAGAATCTGGCACATATTTGTGTGAACAAGTAGAGAAGGTAAAATAATTTCTTCTATAAACAAATTTTCAATTTTTAAACCAACATTTTATGTTACGTTACGCTGTTATTTTCTTCGTTATCGCAATCGTTGCTGCCTTATTTGGGTTTGGTGGAATTGCTTCTGGTGCTGCATCCATCGCTAAAATTCTGTTCTTTATTTTTATAACGATTGCCGTGATCACCTTGTTATTTGGAGCTTTCCTTTTTAAGAAAGGTAAGGGCTGATTACTTTTACGTTATTTTAGCCATGTGGGTGAAGGAATAGCGATTAATTTTTGTAGTCAGAAAGGTATTCACTACCTTAAACATCGAAAGTAAATTTTTCAAATTGGATTCCCTCACCCACGTTGCAATCGGTGCATGCCTTGGCGAAGCCTTCGCGGGACGACAGTTGGGCAAGAAAGCAATGGCATGGGGTATACTGGCACACAGCATCCCTGA
>Ga0335395_10002994_pt1 | contig 10494 bp, 10 predicted proteins | sample MAT02_FD_205744 | JGI IMG/M metagenome (GOLD analysis project Ga0335395, IMG submission 205744) | Freshwater microbial communities from Lake Fryxell liftoff mats and glacier meltwater in Antarctica - MAT-02 (spades assembly) (version 2) ...
GCGGGCGCTGGCGGTGGTGTCGGACAACATGAAGCTGCCTAGCGCGCCATTGTCAAAGCGCAGGTTGATCGATACGGTGTCTTCCACTGCAAAGCCGCGGATTGCGCTCGAGGCCAATGCCTGCACTTCGACGATCTCGCCACACAGCATGCGAAGATTGTGTACCTCGTGGATCATGTTGATCAGGATCGGACCGCCACCGGGCGCGCTGCGCCATGGCCCTTCGGCGAAGTAGTGGTCGGGCTTGAAGAAGGTGGCACTGCCGGTGACAGCGACCAGCCGACCGAGCACGCCGCTGGCCACGACCTCTCGCGCCCTGGCCATGATCGGGCTGTGCGCACGGTGGTGGCCAATCAGCATCTTCACGCCACTGCGTTCGACAACCTGCACCAGTTGCTCGGCTTGCGCTACGGTTGGCGCGATCGGCTTCTCCAACAGAGTCGGCACACCTGCGTCGATGCAGGCCAGGGCCTGTTCCAGGTGCAGCTGATTGGGTGTGGCCAGGATGATTGCGTCGGGTGGATCGTGGGTGAGCAAATCTCCCAGGTCGGCATAGTGGCGGACCTCTGCCGAGGCTGCGATGGTTGCGGCGAACGCTGCCGGATCGACGATGGCGTGCAGGCGGCAATCCGGGTTGCTGCGCACGGCTGCAATATGGGCCTGGCCGATCAGGCCGGCACCGGCGACGGCGATTCGCAGTGCTGCCATGTCACTCCTTTCTGACGTAGCGCAGCATCATCTGCACGATGTTCTCGCGTCGCAAGGCCTGATAGGCCGGTGACTGGTTGTCTTGTTGAAAGATGAGACCGAACGTATGGCGGTTCGACACGTTGAAAAAACTCAGCGCCGAGATCGAAGCATGCAGATCGGTCGCGTCCAGTCCTTCGCGAAACACGCCAGCGGCAACACCCCGGTCGTAAATCGTTCGCAGCAAGGTGATGGCGGGGCGGTTGAGCTCTTGTATGCGCGTGCTTTGCGCCAGATAGCGGCCCCGGTTCATGTTCTCGGACATCACGATGCGAATATAGGGTTCGTTGTTCAGGTGATGGTCGAACATGACCGTCACCAGGCAGCGCAGCGCGGTTTGCGGGTCCATGCCGTCAAGTTGCAGGCGCATTTCGGCGTCGCGCACCCGGCTATAGCTCTGCTCCAGAGCGGCGAGGTACAACCCGTCCTTGCCGCCGAAGTAGTAGTAGATCATGCGCTTGCTGGTGCGCGTGGCCGCCGCGATCGCATCGATCCGTGCGCCTGCCAGTCCTTTTTCGCCAAACTCCGCAATCGCTGCGCGCAGGATTTCGGCCCGGGTGCGCTGCGGATCGTTGGTGCGCGGCTCGGCTGTCGGTTCCGCGAACGCCGGCACCGGTAACGCCCCTGCAGCCGCCCTTCGACTGGAATGGGGCTTTTTTTGTACCATCTGGATCATTGTGCTCCATACGAAACGGCACCCAAAAAAATCCTTTTCCAGTTGAAATTTTACGCAAGATTCAACAATAATGAACCGTTTGGTACAAAATGAGCATCGAGTTGATTGCGTGCTAACATGTCGGCTCCCGGCACGCCAGTTCGGGCTCCCTCACATCTATCAGGAGACACCCCCATGGAATCCACCCTCCGTCGACGCAGCGTCATTGCTGCCGCTGCAGCCGCCTCGTTGTCGGCCTTCGCTCCCGTGGCGTTCGGCCAGGAAAAGATCAAGTTGCGCCTGTCAACGCCGGCCTCGGCCACCGACCAGCGCACCGTGGCGCTGGCGACGGTGTTCGCGCCAGCGGTCGCCGACTTCGCCACCTACGAGCCGCATTACAACGCAGCGCTGTTCAAGCAGGGTACCGAACTCGAAGCCATCTCGCGCGGCAACCTGGAAATGGGCATTTCGTCGGCCCAGGAACTGGCCGAGTTTTTTCCCGAGTTTTCCATCTTCGCGTCGGCTTATCTGCACCGTGATGCAGCACACCAGAAGAAGGTATTCGAGTCCGATCTGTTCCAGCCGTTCAAGAAGGTGGCAGAGGACAAACTCGGTGTCAAGCTGCTCACCGTGATGTACCTCGGCCGACGCCAGCTGAACCTGCGTGGCGACAAGAAGATCAACACACCGGAAGATCTGGCTGGCATCAAGTTGCGCATGCCGGGTTCCGAGACCTGGATGTTCATGGGCCGTGCGCTGGGTGCCAACCCCACGCCGATGGCTTTCACCGAGGTCTACACCGGCTTGCAAACCGGTGCCATCGACGGCCAGGACAATCCGCTGCCAACCAACAGGGACGCCAAGTTTTTCGAGGTCACCAAACAGATCGTCTTGACCAGCCATCTGGTGGACCTCAATTACCTGGCCATCAGCAAGAAGGTGTTTGACAGGCTCTCGCCTGCCAACCAGGTCAAGTTGCAGAAGGCTGCCGACGACGCAGCCGAATCGGGTCGCCAAAAGCAGCTCAAACTCGAAGACGAACTGGTACAGTTCTTCAAGGACAAAGGCCTGCAGGTCTATACGCCCAACGTCGACGCATTCCGCAAGCGCGCGCAGAAGATGTACCTGGAATCCGACCTGTCCAAGGCCTGGCCCAAAGGTCTGGTCGAGAAGATCAACGCGCTCTGATGCGTGACCCCGCTTCCAACGGAGCGGGGGTTCCAACCTCATCCGAGACCAGGCCATGAGAACCCGGTTCGACTGGTGGCAGGCGAGGGCGGACGACGTGGCGGTGGCATTGCTGTCCGCCATGTTCCTGACCTTCCTGGCGCAGATCGCCGCACGCTACGTCATCAACTACCCGCTGCCCTGGACGCTGGAACTCAGCCTGACCCTGTGGTTGTGGACCGTTTTCTGGGCTTCGGCCTTGTGTCTGCGCAATCGGGACCATATTGCGTTCGACATGGTCTACGACCATGTCGGCCCTCGCACGCGCAAGGTGTTCGGCATCATCTCGGCTTTAACCATCATCGTCGCGATGTTGTCTGCGTTGCCGGCAACGTGGGACTGGGTCAGCTTTCTCACGATCAAGAAGAGCGCCACACTGCGCATTCCCCTGGCCTACGTATTTAGCCTGTTCCTGCTGTTCATGGTCGGAACCATCGTGATCTACGGTTTGCGGCTGCGGCAAATCTTCCGCAACGAGCTCGAAAAACCGCAGTCCGACGCGGCGTCTGGAAAATGACGCTCGCCTTCACCTTGTGCCTGGTGGTACTGTTTTCACTGGCTGCGATCGGCACGCCGATTGCACACTCGATCTTCGTGGGGTCCCTGGTCTACCTGGCGCTCAAGGGCCAGGATCTGGGTATCGCTGCCGAGCAGCTGACCTACGGCTTGTACGACAGCTTCGTGCTGCTGGCAGTGCCCTTGTTCATCGTCGCGGCCAACATCATGAACGCTGGCGCGATCAGCGAACGGCTGTTGCGATTTTGCGTCGGCGTCATGGGTCGCTTCAAGGGCGGTCTGGGACATGTCAATATTGTTTCGAGCCTGATTTTCTCCGGCATGTCGGGCTCCGCCGTGGCAGATGCCGCCGGCATCGGCAAGGTCATCATCGGGATGATGACCAAGGACAACCGTTACAGCCGCGGCTATGCAGCAGCCATTACCGCAGCCTCGGCCACCATCGGGCCGATCATTCCGCCGTCGATTCCAATGGTCTTGTATGCGCTGGTGTCCGACACCTCGATCGGCTACCTTTTCCTCGGTGGCATCGTGCCGGGCCTGCTGATGGGCGTGGTGCTGATGGCGATGAACAGTTTCATTTCGCATCGGCGCGGATTTGCGTCAGACGAAGTGGTTCCCATGCGCGAGATTCCGGCCCTGACGGCCAGGGCATTTCCGGCCTTGATGATGCCGGTGATCCTGCTCTACGGCATCTATGGCGGTGCAACCACCCCCACCGAAGCGGCGGCGGTGGCAGCGGCCTATGCATTGGTGCTCGCGGGATTCTTTTACCGTTCCTTGTCGGTCAAGACCTTGCGCACCATCATGCTCGACAGCGTGAAGTCGTCGGCGTCGGTCGGCCTGGTGATCGGCGGCGCATTGATCCTGAACTACATCGTTGCATCCGAAAATATTCCCAAGTTGCTGGCGGACCAGATGGTGGGAATGCAGATTTCGCCACTGGCATTCTTGCTGGGCGTCAATCTGCTCTTGCTGCTGCTGGGCTGCATTCTGGATGCCACGACCATCATCCTGGTGATCATCCCGTTGTTTGTAGCGTCTGCCAGCGCGCTGGGCATCGACCTGGTGCATTTTGGCGTCGTGGTCGTCGTCAACTGCATGATCGGCCTGATCACGCCGCCCTACGGCATCCTGCTTTTCGTCATCAATGGCACGACCGGCATTCCGCTCATCGAGATCATCCGCGAGATCGTGCCATTTCTGATCGCATTGTTGTTTGCGCTGGCGTTGCTGGTCTTCTTTCCGGCGTTGGTGCTGTGGATGCCGACGATGTTCGGTTATGTCGGATGATGCGTCCGGCTTGGCGCAAGGCGGGGCACCTTGACGCCTGGTAACGCCATGGCGGGTCTGCGATCAAGCCGACTGCGGTATGCCAGTGCCGATACGGCCGACCTGGCCTTTGCCGGCCTTCTTGCCCGCGTACATGGCGGCGTCCGCCCTCTGCATCAGGGTCAGCGCATCGAGCCCGTCATCGGGCGCGATGCCGTAGCCCGCCGTCAGACCGATCTTGCAGACATGGCCGCCAATGACGATCGGCTCGGCGATCGTCGCCACCAGCTTTTCAGCTAGCTCGCGCACCTGCGACTCGGTTTTCAAGCCGCTGGACAGTACCAGGAACTCGTCGCCGCCCAGACGCGCGACCACGTCGGAACTGCGTACCCGCGATTGCAGGCGATGCGCCACTTCAATCAGCAAGGCATCGCCGGTATCGTGTCCGAACTGGTCGTTGATCTGCTTGAACCCGTCCAGGTCCAGCATCGTGACTGCCACCAGTTCTCCCGGTCGGCGTTGGCCGATTGCGCTGGATACCGCCGAATGGAGTTGGCGCCGGTTAGGCAGTCCTGTCAGCGGGTCGGTATGCGCCATCGAGTGCAGCGTGTCCCGTTCCAGTTGCGCCGCTTGCGCCGCCAACTTCAGAGCGCGTGTTTGCAGACCGAGTACGCGCATGAAAATCAGCATGTCGAGCGTGGCACCGAACTGGAACGCGTGCAGGGTCCAGAAATTCGCGGCGAGCTTGCCTTGGATGACCGCTATCAGTATCCCGGCAGTCACCGCATAGACAGCCCATGCCAGCAGGAAGGAATGACCGACCGGGTCGCCGCGCCGCGCCCGCCGCAAGGCACCGGGCATTCCCAGCAAGGCGGGTGCCATTCCCAAGGTGCTGACAATCAGCGTGACCTGGGCCACCGAGATCAGGTTCAGCGCATAGAGCAGCGCCGACAAAGTGGTCAAGCCGGCTCCGACTTTCATCAGTCGCGACAGGTGCGGCCCCATATCCTTGCCCGCCAGCACCTGCTCGATGAACAGGAACGAGCCGGTGGCTGCCATCAGCGCCGACAGGCCCCCGAGGTGAAGCTCCAGCCAGGCATTGCCCGGCCACAGAAATTGCGCGCCCACGCCGAACTGCAACAGGCAAAACAGGATACTGCCGCCAATGAGGATCGCGTATTTGGCGAACAGGGGCTCGCGCAGCATCAGCCACTGTCCCAGGCTGTAGACCAGCAGGCACAGGCCCAGTCCCAGCAACACGCCCTGCAGCATCTGCTCGCCCAGCGCGCGTTGCAGGAAAGCCGGCGGCCTGGACAGGGTGACTGGCAGGATCATGGCGCCGGTGTTTACCACGCGCAGGTAAAGCGCATAGTGGGTATCGGCTGCCAGCGTCAGACCCATGGCCAGCGTGCGTGCGTGGACCATGCGCTGGTCCGTTGGCAGAAGGTTGCCCATGCGGCCCAGGTGCGCCACCTGCCCCTCGGAGACCAGGAAGACATCGACCCGGTTGATCACGGGGTAATCGATGTCGAGCACCCACAATCCGTTGCCTCCCGATGCAGCGCGTACGGGAATGCGCAGCCATACCGCATCGCTGCGCAATCCGAGCGTGCGCGCAGCAGTGGTCGGCGTCGTGAAGGACTGCGGTTGTCGCAGCACCTGGTCGATGCCCAGTTCCTGGGTGTCATCGAAAAGGACCTGGACATGGGGCCAGAGGTCGATCGGCGCGAGCCGGTCGTCAAGCACAACGGTGTGCAGTGCCTGCGTTGGCTGCGCATGGGCGAGGGCCGACACCATCGTCGCTGCGAGCATCAGCAGCGCCAGCCGGGCGCAGCGCCAAGCGTCGGCCAGGGTCCCCGCGCCCGACCGACTGCACTTGCGCGAGTGGCATGCCGTCATCGGGTCGCAGCGGGATGCGGCGCGCGGGAAGACGGACGCTTTCAGCGCGCCGCAGTCGGGATGGGGCTGTCGGGTTCACCGGAGTCGGTGAACGGGATGACGGCGATCGGGTAGACACCCTGGGCACGGCGATCGAGCTGGTTCATGTTATTGCGTTGCCGATGGGCAAACAGGGTTTTTGTCCGACGAGCTTAGCACTCTCGCCGGTCGTTGGGCGCAGACTTCTGGAACAGGTTGCGCCAGGACAACCCGCCATCACCGGGTGGTGCGTGCGGGGGCGTAGTCGGTGCCAAGGACCTGGTCCGTGTACAGTGCAAGCCCATGTCAGAGTTGCCCACAACGATCGCAATCGAAGAGTCTGAAGTTCAGACCACGGCGATCCGCGCCCAGGGGGCCGGTGGGCAGAATGTGAACAAGGTCTCCAGCGCGATCCACCTGCGTTTCGACATTCTGGCGTCGAGCCTGCCCGAGGATGTCAAGCATCGACTGCTGGCGCTGCGCGACAAACGCATCACGCGTGAAGGGGTGCTGATCGTCAAGGCCCAATCGCACCGGACACAGGACCAGAACCGACTCGACGCGTTTGCGCGCTTGCACGAACTGGTGCAAAGCGTGGCGGTCGCGCCTACCCCGCGCAAGGCCACGCGACCGACCCGTGCGTCGGTACATCGGCGCCTGCAGGACAAGGCGCAGCGGGCGGAGACCAAGGTTGCGCGCGCCAAGCTGCTACCCTGAGCATGGGCTGCCACACCGGTGGACGCCCATGGACCCGAAGGGAACCTTGTGCCCCAACCCAGATCGCCGATGGCCCCATCCAGCAGCCCTGGCCCCTGCGTTGCGGACGACTTCTTCGCCGAGCTGCCGCTGCTGGCGCAGACCAGCGAGACGTTCGATGCCCAGGCGTACCGGCCTGCACCGGACGATTGGGAACTGGTGGTAACCGACATCGTCGGTTCCACGCAGGCTGTTGCCGCGGGTAAACACAAGACCGTCAATTTCGTGGCCGCGATGGCCATTGCTGCGCTCAAGAACCTGTGTGCGCCGACCCGGCTGCCGTTTTTGTTCGGTGGCGATGGGTCGGTGGTGATGGTTCCTCCGGTGCACGCGCAGGCCGCACGCCAGACCTTGGCGCGGGTACGCGGATTGGCCGAACGTGAGTTCGGCATGCAATTGCGGGTCGGGATCTGTCCGGTTGCGGTATTGCGTCAGCATGGCAGCGACGTCCGGGTTGGCCGGTTCGAACCTACACCGGGCAACAGTTTCGGCGTCTTCATGGGTGGCGGGGTGGGCCTGTTGGAAGCGGCGGCGCGCGGGCGTGGCGACGACGTGTTGATTGCTCGGGTGGCGGTGCCGCAGGCACTCGATGACGGTGCCCCGGTGGATCTCGACGGCCTGTCCTGCCGCTGGAATCCCCTGCAGTCGGGGCGGGGACGGATGTTGACGCTGATCATCCAGGGCGCCAGCGATCCGGGTGCCGTCCATGCCGAGGTGATGCGCCTGGCGCGCCAGGGCGGCGCTGCTCCTCCGGTACGCCCGGACACCTTGTCGACCAGTTGGCCACCGAAGGGTCTGATGCTGGAGGCACAAGCCAGCCGGCGCGGTGGGGCGTTGTGGACGGCGGTGCTGCGGGTATTGGCGCAGACCTTGCTGGCCCGACTGGTCTTTTTGGCTGGCAAGCCGGTAGGTGGATTCGACCCGAAGCGGTATGTCGAGGAAGTCGCCAGCAATACCGATTTCTGCAAGCACGACGACACGGTAAGTTTCGTCATCGATTGTCCGCCCGACTGCATCGCCGCCATCCAAGCCACCCTCGACCGGCAACAGTACGCTGGCCAGTTGCGTTACGGCATGCATGTGTCCCAGACCGCGTTGATGACCTGCCTGGTCACAGGGGCGTCGGGCGGTTTGCATGTGCATTTCGTCGATGGCGGCGATGGCGGCTACACCAGCGCCGCCAAGACCATGAAGGCGCAGGGCACGCCGGGGTTGGCTGCTTGATCCACAGGCCTGCGGAGCAGGTTTGCGGAGCCGTAACGTCGGCTTTCGTGGGCGGCGCGCTTGAGGCTGACCGACAGGGCAGCCATGCGCCTACAAAAGGGGGATGTTGTGCGGTCTATACTGACATGTCGATAGCGCGCGCCAGAGCGTGCGGTCGGCCCGGGTCTGGAGAGCCTGCGCCAAAGACAGGAGCACCCCATGATCGTCGTCCACCATCTCAACGATTCACGGTCGCAGCGGGTGCTGTGGCTGCTGGAAGAGCTGGGTCTGCAATACCAGATCCAGCACTACCAGCGCAATGCCACGACACGGCTGGCACCGCCCGAACTCATGGCTATTCATCCGCTGGGCAAGTCGCCGGTCCTGGTTGACGATGGTCAGACCATCATTGAATCGGGTGCCATCATCGATTACCTGATCCGTCATCACGGCGACGGCCGATTGCAGCCCTCTGCGGGTTGGCCGGAATATGAAACCTACCTGCAATGGCTGCACTATGCGGAAGGTTCTGCGATGCTGCCTCTGCTGCTCAAGCTGTATGTGGGTCGGCTCGGGGAGGCCGGCGCACCCTTGGCCCCGCGTATCGACAGCGAGATTGCCAACCACCTGGGTTTCGTGGACCGGTCGCTGGAGGGGCGCGATTGGCTGGTCGGCGACCGTCTTACCGGCGCTGACATCCAGATGAGTTTTGTCGGTGAGGCTGCGCGCGGCTTGCGCGCCCAGTTTTCCCATATCGATGCCTGGGTCAAACGCTTCCAGGCCCGTCCCGCATATCGGCGCGCCCTGGAGCGCGGCGGACCCTACGCGCTGGCCGACTGAACCGGCGCTACCGGCACGCGCAGGGTTTGGCAGGCACTACTGCAGCATCAGCACCAGGATGATGACGACACCGAGGACCAGATTGGCCAGCACCCAGACACGGATGGACCCCAGCGCCGTGCCCCCGGCTGCCCATTCGCCACTAACCATGGCGCGTTGCAACCGTTTGTAGAGCACAAAACGGATGTGGCCATACAGGGCCATCATCAGCAGGCCCAGCGTGGCCATCACGATCCAGCTCGTTGGCATCCGTACCCCACCGCCGGAGGCACCGCTGGCAAATTCAACCATCATCCACACACCGGTGACCAGCACGATGATGATGGCTGCGGAGACGGCACCGAAGAAGCGACGCAATACCTCATGCATCAGCCCGATTCGCTCGGGTGGTTGCAGCTTGCTCAGCGCCGGGCGCAGGAAAAACAACACAAAGGCCATTCCCCCCAGCCATAAGATGATGGACAACAGATGCAGTGTCTTGAGGCTGGCGTAGAGCATAAAACGGTTCGTGGCAAGGCGTCAGCGCGTCATGAGAATAACGGCCAGTATGCCAGCGGTTACTAAACCCGATGCGTATCGGGGAGTGCGCAGGTGCCAGGCCGCGTCAGGCTTCAGGCGTAGTCTGCCACTGGCACGCAGCTGCAGAACAGGTTGCGGTCGCCATGCACGTTGTCGATACGCCCGACGGGTGGCCAGTATTTCGACTGTTTCAGGGTTGCCAGCGGAAAGGCACCGGTCTCGCGTGCATAGGGTCGATCCCAGTGGTCGCCGATGACCGATGCCGCAGTGTGCGGTGCATGTTTGAGCGGATTGTTGTCCTGTGGCCACTCGCCGCGTTCGATTTTGCGTATCTCTTCGCGGATCGCGATCATCGCCTCGATGAAGCGGTCGATTTCCTGCAGTGTCTCGCTCTCGGTGGGTTCGACCATCAAGGTGCCGGGCACCGGGAAACTGAGCGTTGGCGCGTGAAAGCCGTAGTCCATCAGGCGTTTGGCCACGTCTTCTGCGCTCACGCCCTGTGCGCCACCACTGGATTCCTTGAGCGGGCGCAGGTCCAGGATGCATTCATGCGCGACACGGCCGTTGGCACCGGCGTACAGCGTCGGGTAGTGGTTGCGCAGACGGGCGCTGATGTAGTTGGCGCTCAGGATCGCGACCTCGGTGGCCGCCGTCAAGCCATCGGGTCCCATCATGCGGCAATACATCCAGCTGATCGGCAACACCGCCGCATTGCCCAGCGGTGCGGCGGATATGGCCCCCACGCTTGTCGCTGCGCGTCCTGCGCTGCCCCCCGAGGGGGCGTTCGCACCTTGGGGCGGCCCGGCGGTGCTCATGGCCCCCACGCTTGTCGCTGCGCGTCA
>Ga0335395_10002995_pt1 | contig 10493 bp, 6 predicted proteins | sample MAT02_FD_205744 | JGI IMG/M metagenome (GOLD analysis project Ga0335395, IMG submission 205744) | Freshwater microbial communities from Lake Fryxell liftoff mats and glacier meltwater in Antarctica - MAT-02 (spades assembly) (version 2) ...
TGGTGTTATTCTCATGGCGTGATTTTTTTAAGTTGACTAGTTTAAAAAATGGTTGAAAGATTAAAAAATGAAAAAATCGACTAACAAATATAGCAATTACTTCTAAATAAGCGCATTACCATATAAAATGGGAAGTTTTGGGCCTGCCCGACTTTGTGATTCAGGCGGGCGTGTCCCCGCGAGGCGCTAAGGCCGGGCCTGCCTACCGGACAGGTAGGCTTTGCGCTACAAGTCCTCGGGGCGCGAGCCGCACCCCTGTGGGCTTTCCGCTTCAATCCCTCACGCGCGTTGGATTGGCACAACGTTGGTTCGTATATTTAGGAGTTATGCGTCATTGTAAAAAGACCGACAAACCATCAAAACATCGACAGAAAAAATGAAAGACTGCAACCCTTCGCAAAATTAAAAGAGGTGTTTTGCCAACGCACTTGCCGACACAAAAACATCACATTTAACCAACCGCACCCAAAGCCCACCCACCACCCGAGCAGTGGACGGTTGACACTTTAACGGCAACTTTTGACAAAAATAAGATTAAAAAAATTAACTTCACCGACTGAAAAACGAATTGAATTTAAAATATAATAATGGCTAAAACAGCAAACACAGAACAGGAAGAACCACTAGAGAAAAAACTCTGGAAAGCAGCCGACAAGCTCCGTAAAAATATGGATGCTGCCGAATACAAACACGTTGCTTTGGGTTTGATTTTCCTCAAATACATTTCAGACGCTTTTGCAGAACAATACGAAAAATTAGTTTCTCAAAAAAGTGAAGGAGCAGACCCAGAAGATAAAAATGAATACTTGGCAGACAAAATATTTTTTGTTCCTGCAACGGCTCGTTGGTCATACATACAAGGCAGAGCAACACAGCCGACCATTGGCAAAGACATTGACGATGCAATGGACGCTATTGAAAAAGACAACCTTTCTTTGCGTGGTGTTTTACCAAAAGTATTTGCACAAGAAAAGTTGGATAAAGCCAGTTTGGGCGGACTGGTAAACCTTGTTGGTTCTGCAACCATTGGAACTAAGGAAGCACAAAGCAAAGATATTTTAGGACAAGTATTTGAATACTTCTTGGGTGAATTTGCATTGTCAGAAGGAAAAAAAGGTGGACAGTTTTACACACCGCAAAGCGTTGTGAAATTGCTAGTTGAAATGCTTGAACCTTATGAAGGGCGAGTTTTTGACCCTTGTTGTGGTAGCGGTGGAATGTTTGTGCAAAGCGAAAAATTCATCAAATCACATCAAGACAATTATAACCCGCCTGCCGGACGGGCAGGGAAAAAAGGGAAAGTTGGTTTAGCATTAAATCCTGCCGACCGTATTTCTATTTACGGACAAGAGAGCAATCAAACTACTTGGCGTTTGGCAAAAATGAATTTATCTACTCGAGGAATTGACAGCAGCAATGTAAAATGGAATAATGAAGGTTCGTTTTTAAATGATGCTCACAAAGATTTAAAAGCTGATTATATTATTGCCAATCCACCGTTTAACGACAGCGATTGGAGTGGTGAACTTTTGCGTGATGATGCAAGATGGAAAGTGTTGGGCGAAAAACTAACACCACCAACAGGAAACGCAAACTATGCTTGGATACAACATTTCTTATATCATTTAGCACCAACAGGGCAAGCAGGTTTTGTTCTCTCTAAAGGAGCATTAACTACAAACACAACAGGCGAAGGTGATATAAGAAAAGCCTTGGTTGAAAAAGGTTTGGTGGATTGTATTGTAAACCTACCAACCAAACTGTTTTTAAATACTCAAATACCAGCTTGCTTATGGTTTCTCTCACGCAACAAAACCAATGCTGGTTTTAGAAAACGTGAAAATGAAATCTTGTTTATTGATGCCAGAAATATGGGCTTTTTGATAAACCGTAAAAACAGAGATTTAAGTGATGGAGACATTAATCTGATTACTAGCACTTATCACAATTGGCGTGCTTCGACAGGCTCAGCATTGCCATACCAAGATGTTCCTGGCTTTTGCAAAGTAGCAACTATTGAAGAAGTGGCAAAACTCAATTATGTGCTTACGCCTGGTAGATATGTTGGTTTAGCAGATGAAGACGATGATTTCGATTTTGTAGAACGCTTTACTTCTTTGAAAACAGAATTGGAAAAACAAATTGCCGAAGAAGCTAATTTGAATAAGAAGATTGCTGAAAATTTATCAAAAATAAAATTACCCGTAAATGGCTAACGAAGATATACGCTGGATACAACGGTTTAATAATTACCGTAAAGCATTGGCAAGCCTTGGCGAAGCTGTGACCTTGGCAAAAGAAAGAGACTTATCAGACTTGGAACAACAAGGTTTGATACAAGGCTTTGAATTTACGTTTGATTTGGCTTGGAAAACCTTGCAAGATTATTTGCGACAACACAACCGACCAAATGACAATGGCGGACCCAATGTAATTATTACACAGGCTCTGGAAGATGGGATTATAAAAGGAGAAGAAGCGTGGAAAGCAATGAAGAAATCCCGTGATTTAACTTCTCATAGCTATGATGGCGACACCGCAGACGATATTGCCGAAAACATTTTAGATACTTACCATAGTTTGTTCATTCAGTTAGAAACTCGTTTACAGTTAGAAAGAATAAACGAAGAAAAGAACCTTTTTAACCAAGAAGACACCGAATGAAATTTGGAATAGAGCAACATATCATTGATAAACTAATTGCCATTTTTGAGCAACACTCAAAAGTGGATAAAGCCCTTGTGTTTGGTAGCAGAGCCAAAGGCAATTACAGACCAGATAGTGATATAGATATTGCCATAAAAGGACCAGACCTAAACACCGATGATATTATAGCAATGAGTGTGGCATTTGAAGAAAAAGGGATTACCCATAAAATTGACTTGATAAATTACGACAAAATCAATGAACCTGATTTAAAAGACCATATTGATAGAGTGGGGATTGAGTTGTATAGCAGATGGAGGGAATATAAAATACTAAAAGTAGGTAAGGTTGTTACTGGCAATACACCATCAAGTAAATTCCCTGAAGAATTTGGAAATGAAATGCCATTTGTTACTCCCACTGATTATAAGAACTACAACAAATGGATTTATACTGCTGATAGGTATTTATCAGACAAAGGCATTGCCAAACTAAAAAGTAGAGTATTACCAGCTAATTCGATTTTAGTTACTTGTATTGGTTCTGATATGGGAAAAATTGCAATAAACAAAATTCCTGTTGTTACTAATCAACAAATAAATTCAATAATAATTAATGAAAAGGTAAACGCAGATTTTCTTTATTACAAACTGATTTCCAGTTATGATATTTTGAGAACTTATGGTGAAGCTGGAACGGCAGTGCCAATTGTCAATAAGGGAGATTTTGAAAACATAGAAATCACCATTCCATCAGATTTAAAGGAACAAACCGCCATTGCCACTATCCTAAGCAGTTTAGATGATAAAATAGACCTGCTGCACCGCCAAAATAAAACCTTAGAGCAATTGGCTGAAACGCTTTTTAGGCAGTGGTTTGTGGAGGAAGCGGAGGAGAGTTGGGAGGTTGGGACGTTGGATGATATTGCAGTTTTTAGTAATGGAAAATCAAGACCTAATGGGGTTGAAAACGGAAAAATACCAATTTATGGAGGCAATGGAATTTTGGGATTTACGAACCAATCAAATTATGAAGGGTTATCCATAATTATTGGCAGGGTTGGTGCTTATTGCGGTAGTCTCTATCTCGAAAACAAGCCGATTTGGCTCTCTGATAATGCCCTCTTAACAAGAGGTAAAAGAGAAAACTTTACTTTTTATTTATTTTACCTTTTGAAAAGTTTGGAATTAAACTCAATGGCTGAAGGTTCAAGCCATCCGCTACTAACTCAAACACTTTTGAAATCTATTGATATTTGTATTCCTTCATCACAAAAGGTGTTAGATTTCAATATTCAAGTGAGTGAATTTTGGAATAGTATTAATACAAATCAAAACCAAATACAAACCTTAACCAAAACACGAGATACTTTATTGCCAAAGTTGATGAGCGGTGACGTAAGGGTAAATTTATAAACTATGGCCAAAAGGCAAAGGAAATTGTATTCAATAAAAGAAGAGCTCTTGACAAAGTCAAGGGAAGCAATGCTTTGTGCCGTTCAAATTTTCAACAATCCAAATATTGTTTTTAAATCTGAAAGTTTTATTGTTCTCGCAAATATTTCTTGGACATACTTTTTACACGCCTATTTCAAAGAAAAAGGGATTGATTTTAGATATTATAAGCAAGGACCAAAAACCAAAAAGTATGATAAAACTTCCAAAGGTGCTTTTAAGTTTTGGGAATTGGAAAGATGCTTAAATAATGATGATTGCCCAATAGACAAAGTTCCAAAAGAGAATCTTAAATTTTTAATTGGTTTAAGACACGAAATAGAACATCAAATGACAACAAGAATTGATGACTATCTAAGTGCAAGGTTTCAAGCTTGTTGCCTTAACTATAATCATTATGTAAAAAGTTTATTTGGAGCAGATTATGGCATTGATAAGTATTTGTCGTTTTCGCTTCAATTTTCATCAATATCCGATGAACACGGAAAACAATTAAATGAGTTTTCAGATTTACCAAAAAGTATTGCTTCATACATTAATGATTTTGATGCTAATGTTTCTGATGCAGATTATAACAATCCGCAATATTCATATCGTGTTTTATATGTTCCCAAAACAGCCAACACAAAAGGACAAGCCGATAAGGTTATTGAATTTATAAAACCAGATTCTTCCGAAGCAGCAGGACTAAATAAAGAATATAGGATGATAAGAGATAGAGAAAAACCTAAACATTTAGCTACGGAAATTCTTAATCTCATAAAAGCAAAAGGTTATAAACGCTTTGGTATGCACCAACATACACAACTTTGGAAACAATTAGACGCTAAAAAAGAAATTAATGGTTACGGTGTATTGGTTGTAAAGACTTGGTATTGGTATGATAGCTGGATAAAAGAAGTTGAAAAATATTGTATTGAACATAAAGCAGAATTGAGTTAATGAAATCCTTTAAAATGACTACCAAAGATGAAGGCAATAACGGAGAACAAAAAGAAATTTAAATAATAATTATAATATGATACCTGAAAGTTTTACAAGCCATATAGCATTTGAAAAATTAGAGCAACTAAAGCAGATACTTGCTTCTGAAAATGCTAAAGAAAAATTCGGTATTGATAATTTCGCTTTTTTTGAAGCTACCTATTTATACACTAAAGATAGACTAAACCTAACAATTCCATTATTGGTTCAAGAACCTGAAATGGCAAATCTTGCTGCAGAAATTGAAGCAGGCAATGTTCAAATAAATACTTTCATAGGAAACAATAATATCGGGCATCTTACAAATGCTACAAATAATTTTTACACAGCACTCAACAGAATTAAAAATTTCCCTTTCCCATTGTCAAAAGACGACTTTGATTTTTCTAAGTCAATTGCCAATTTTCAGAAAACTGTTAAAAGCAGTTACGAAACTTTAGAAGCATCAAAAACGAAACTGCAAGATGATTTAAAGTTAGCACATGATGATTTAGCCTTAAAGCAAACTCAAATTGCCGCTTTAGAAAAAACTTTAGCAGACAAGCAAACTGAAATTCAAAATGTTCTTATAAGTTATAACACAGATTTTGAAACATTAAAAACCAATGCTAATTCGACAATCGAAACCGAACGCAAGAAATTTAATGATAACGTAGAAGCAGACAGAAAACTATTTAAAGAACAGAATGATTTAGATAAGGAAGCCTATAAAAAAGGCTTTGAAACACAAAAAGCAGATTTGGAAAAACAGTCGGCTGATGTAATAAAGATTTTACAAACCAAACTTGCAGAAGCTAAAGAAATTGTAAATATAGTTGGCAATGTTGGCGTAACTGGCAACTACCAAAAAATTGCAAATCAACATAAAGATTCTGCAAACTTTTTTAGATGGGTAGCATTGAGTTTTATGATAATTATGTCAGGTTTACTAATTTTTTCAATCATTGAACTAGGTAGCACCGATTTTAATCTTTACAAATCTTTGGTTCGTATTTTGGCTGCCGCAGTCCTTACTTATCCAGCAGTTTATGCATCTAGAGAATCAACAAGGCATAGGAATTTAGAAACACAAAATAGAAATCTTGAATTAGAACTTGCTTCTATTGGACCTTTCATTGAATTATTGCCCGATGCTAAAAAGGAATCAATTAAAGAAGAGTTGGTGAAAAAATATTTTGGTCAACACACATCAATTTCATCTGATAAAAAAGATGATGATGATTTTTCAGTCAATGGACTTGAAAAGATTTTGAAGACAATTTTGCCATACATTAAAAAATAAAGCGGATTTTGAAACCAATCACAGAAGATAAAATAGAAACTTTTGCTCTTGAAGTGCTTCAATCTATGGGTTGGGAGTATGTTCACGGATTGTCTGTTGCTCCGGGTGCAGAACAAAGTGAAAGAGAAAGCTTTGAGCAAATTGTTTTAGTTGACCGTTTACACAAAGCAGTTTCAGTTCTCAATCCAAGCATTCCACACGATGCACAAGAACAAGCTGTTCAAAAAGTATTGCGGATTTATTCGCCTGAAATGTTGCATAACAACGAAACCTTTCATCAGCTATTAGTAGAGAAAGTAAAAATCCCTTATCAACAAGACGGCTTTGAACGCAGTTATGAAGTGGCATTAATGGATTTTGAAAATCCGCTGAACAATGAATTTTTATGCGTTAATCAATACACTATTGTTGAGAAAAACCAAAACAAAAGACCCGATGTTTTGCTATTTATAAATGGTTTGCCTTTAGTGGTAATTGAACTAAAAAATGCAGCAGACGAAAACGCAACAATGCGAAAAGCGTTTGACCAATTGCAAACCTACAAAGTCACCATTCCAAGTTTATTTACTTACAATGCCATTTGCGTAATATCAGACGGAATGGAATGTAAAGCAGGAAGTGTTTCGGCTGGGTTCAGCCGTTTTATGACTTGGAAAACAGCAGACGGAAAAAAAGAAGCATCACGTTTTATTCCACAGTTAGAAATACTACTCAAAGGGATGTTGAACCCTTCTACCCTTTTAGACTTGGTTCGCAATTTTATTGTATTTGAAAAGAATAAAAAAGAAGATGCTAAAACAGGCATCACACAAATAGAAACCGTTAAGAAATTAGCGGCTTATCATCAATATTACGCAGTAAATAAAGCGGTTCAATCTTCTATTATTGCATCAGGAACAAACGGAGATAAAAGAGGCGGTGTTGTCTGGCATACACAAGGTTCGGGAAAAAGTTTGAGTATGGTTTTTTATTCGGGCAAACTGATTACCGCACCCGAAATGCAGAATCCAACCATTTTAGTAATTACAGACAGAAATGATTTGGACGACCAATTATTTGACACGTTTGCAAACTCCAAACAATTACTAAGACAAGAACCTGTTCAAGCCAAAGACAGAGAACATTTAAAAGAATTACTAAAAGTGGCAAGCGGTGGAATTGTTTTTGCCACCATTCAAAAGTTTTTGCCCGAAGACAAAAAATCGGTTTACGAGCAACTTTCTGAACGAAAAAATATTGTAGTAATAGCAGACGAAGCCCATAGAACCCAATACGGTTTTGAAGCATCTATCAAAGAAGTAAAAGACAAAGAAACCAAAGAAAAAATTGGAGAACGCATTGCATATGGCTTCGCCAAATATATGCGGGATGCTTTGCCAAATGCCACTTATATAGGTTTTACAGGAACACCTATTGAAGGCACAGATGTAAATACACCGCAAGTTTTCGGACAGTATGTAGATGTATATGATATTTCACAAGCTGTAAACGATGGTGCAACGGTGCGTATTTACTATGAAAGTCGTTTGGCAAAAGTAAATTTAGATGAAGAAGGAAAACGATTAATTCAAGAATTTGATGCAGAACTTGAACAGGACGAAGAAATAACCGACCAACAAAAAGCCAAAGCCAAATACACAAAATTGGAGGCAATTGTAGGTAATGAAGAACGAATAAAAAATTTAGCAAACGACATTGTAAACCATTCCGAACAGCGCCAAAAGGTATTTGAGGGCAAAGGAATGATTGTAGCAATGAGCCGAAGAATTGCAGCCGATTTATACAAAGAAATTATTGCATTAAGACCCGAATGGCACAATGATGATTTAAGCAAAGGAGCAATAAAAGTTGTAATGACTTCAACAAGTGCTGATGGTCCTGAAATGCAACGTCACAATACAACCAAACAACAACGAAAGACTTTGGCCGATCGAATGAAAGACCCGAATGATTCTTTGCGTTTGGTGATTGTTCGTGATATGTGGCTGACAGGTTTTGATGCACCTTGTTTGCATACACTTTACATTGATAAGCCAATGAGAGGACACAACCTTATGCAAGCCATAGCAAGGGTGAACCGTGTTTTCAAAGATAAGCCAGGCGGTTTGATTGTTGACTATTTGGGCTTAGCAACAGACTTGAAAAAAGCATTGGCATTTTATTCAGATGCAGGAGGAAAAGGCGAACCAACGTTAGATTTAGAAAAAGCAATTGCTTTAATGGATGAAAAATTTGAAGTAGTTCAGCAGTTTTTTAATGAAGAAGCAAGAACACAAAATGATATTTTGGTAGAAGAACCAGAAGCATATTATGCAAATAGTTTTAAGTTCAATTACAAACGTTTTTTCAATGTTGAAGCAAAAGAAAAAATGTCAATCATCCTGCAATCAGAAGAACATATTTTAGGTTTAGAAGATGGCAAAACTCGTTTTATAAGAGAAGTAACATTGTTAAGTCAAGCCTTTGCATTGTCTATTCCACACCCAAGAGCAATGGAAATCAAAGACGACATTGCATTTTTTCAAGCGGTAAAAGCAAGGCTTGTAAAATTTGAAGGAACTGGAACTGGTAAATCAGATATTGAAATTGAAACAGCCATCAAACAAATTGTTGATGAAGCATTAAGTTCAGACAAAGTAATTGACATTTTTGAAGCAGCAGGCATTGACAAGCCCGAAATATCAGGTTTAGAAATCCTTTCAGACGAATTTCTTTTGGAAGTAAAAGGTATGAAGCATCAAAATTTGGCTTTAGAACTTTTAAAGAAATTATTGAATGACGAAATAAAAACACGTTCCAAAACCAATTTAGTAAAAAGCAAAAAATTGTTGGAAATGTTGGAAGGTGCAATAAAACGCTATCAAAACAACTTGTTGACAACAGCAGAAATTATTCAAGAACTCATCAACATTGCCAAGGAAATTAAAGAAGCCGACAAAGAAGGTGAACGTCTTGGACTGACAAAAGATGAAGTTGCTTTTTACAACGCTTTAGAAGTAAACGATAGTGCAGTAATGGTTTTGGGTGACGACCAACTCAAAGAAATAGCAAGAGAAATTACGGACAAAGTAAGAGCCAACGCAACTATTGACTGGACAATCAGAGAAAGTGCAAGAGCAAGACTAATGGTAATTGTAAAGCGGACATTGACAAAGTGGGGTTATCCGCCAGACAAACAAGCAAAAGCAATTGAGACAGTTTTAAAACAAGCGGAACTAATGGCAGACTTCTTTACAACAGACTAAGCCAACCCAATTGGTGGCACATTTGTATTTTTTGCAATCGCACAGACCAACGCAAAAAAATCCAAAAGAGCCACCAAGCCAACGCACCAAGACAGCAGACAATGAACGAACATACTACGACAGAAAAGAACAACGAAGGGATAACAGCACCTACTCAAAAGGCGTGGTTTCGTGTTCCAACCGTAGCGGTTATAGTAAAAAACCGAACCTGAATGAAAACGATAGAACAAAATATAGAGACTTGTGGACTTTTTACAAAGCTACCGAACTCTCAAACTGACAATTTTTTAATTAAAAAAATCATCGGAAAAAGTTTAACGCTGAATTACAAAAATATAATCTAATTCAAAATGGCGGGAATTGGGAGAAGTACGGAATTACTTTTAAGACCAACGAAACGCATTTTTACCTGACAACAATCCCGAAGAACAAAATGATTTTTCCAGACCATTTTGTAAACAAATAAATTCCAAAAGGAGAATATGGAATTTTTTACACATTCAGGCGGAACGGAAAATATAAAACAGACAATTCACAACATCTAAAAATACATATTGCCAAACTCAAATCTGACAATTAAGCATTATTCAGGAACCGGATCTACGCATTTTGAGAAGTATGACTATCGCTTTCGCTGGGACAGACCGACTTCGGGAATTGACATTTATTTACCCATAAACACGGATAACAAAATAAGGAAAAAGCGAGTATGCAAAATTATAAAAAAGAAATTTTGGACAAAATTTGTTACACCGAACTAGTTTATGGAAGAATTAATAAAAAACTGAAAAAAGAACTTTCAAAAGACAAAATTGAAAAAATGATTTCAGAAATTATCTCAGAAACAGAGGAAGCCAAGTTTCAAAAAACAGGTAAAAATAT
>Ga0335395_10002996_pt1 | contig 10492 bp, 7 predicted proteins | sample MAT02_FD_205744 | JGI IMG/M metagenome (GOLD analysis project Ga0335395, IMG submission 205744) | Freshwater microbial communities from Lake Fryxell liftoff mats and glacier meltwater in Antarctica - MAT-02 (spades assembly) (version 2) ...
ACCTTGCGCAGCATTTTGCGTAATGGCGGCCTGCCTGCTGGCTGCGTGCGTCAGCCTCGGCAGCCCCACCGGCAGCCTCAGCCATCACACCGCAACCATCCAGCGCACCGCCAACGGCATACCGCATGTCAGCGCCCCCGACCTCGAAACCCTGGCATACGGACTGGCCTTCGCGCACGCGCAGGACAACGTTTGCCAGACCGCGGATCAACTGGTCACCGTGCGCGGCGAGCGTTCGCGCTGGTTTGGCTCTGAGTCAACTGCCATGCTGGGCCGACGGCCGCTATCGAACGAAGTGATCGACTTCTTCATCGCCGGACATATGGATGACGCCACGCTGGCGCACTCGGCCGCTGGCGCAAGCAGTGATGTCCAGGCCCTAAGCCGCGGGTATGTTGCCGGCTACAACCGCTACATCGCCGACCACGTCGGCAAACTTCCTGCGGCCTGCAACGGCAAGCCCTGGGTGCGGCCGATGACGTTGGCCGAGCACCTGCGCCTGAATGAGATCTTGATGGTTCAGGCCAGCTCAGCCGCACTCGCTGGCGCTTTGGTCGCAGCCGAGCCGCCAGTGCCGACATTGGCTGAAACGGCGGCAACGGTGCGAACTGCGGCTTCGGCCCCTGGTGTGACACTGGATGACGCTGCTGCAGCCATGCGAGAGACTGGCCTGCTCGACTCCCCGCTCGGTAGCAATGCATGGGCTTTCGGCCGGGAAACCACTGCCAATGGCAGCGGGCTATTGCTGGGAAATCCGCACTTCCCCTGGACGGGCGTGAACCGCTTTTACATGGCGCATTTGACGGTACCCGGTCAACTGGACGTGATGGGGGCATCCATCGGGCACACGGGCATCGTGCACATCGGCTTTAACAAAGACGTTGCATGGTCGCATACGGTGTCAACCGGTAAACGGTTTACGTTGCATGAGCTCAGTCTGGTACCGGGCGATCCCACCCGTTATCTTGTGGATGGCGCGCCGGTGAAGATGTCTACGCGCGACGTCGTCATCAGCGTGCTGGGCAAGGATCAGACCGTGTCGACACGCAAGCGAACCGTCTGGTCCACTCGCTGGGGTCCGGTGATCGTCATTCCACGCGCTGGGCTGACGTGGACCACCCAGACGGCTTATGCGCTGCAGGATGCCAACGCCGGTAACACGCGGAGTGACGACGCCTGGCTGGCAATCAACCGCGCCAGCAGCGTCGCCGAATTGCGCCTGGCCCTCAACAATCAAGGGGTCCCGTGGGTCAATACCGTTGCAGCTGACCGCCACGGCAGCGTCATGTACGCCGATCTTAGCGTGGTGCCCGACGTTGATACGGCATTGCTTGAACGCTGTGCGCCGAGCCAAGCTGCTGCAGCGCTGCGCGCCGCGGCGGGTCTGATCGTGCTGGATGGCTCGAAGTCCGACTGTGGCTGGATGCAGGACCCGGTGGCGACTGTGCCTGGTCTGATCCCGCCCGCACGCATGCCGGTCGCGCTGCGCGCTGACTGGGTCCACAACAGCAACGATAGCTACTTCCACACCCACCCCGCACAACAATGGGGCAACATCTCGCCCATGGTTGGAGATGCGCGATTGGAGCGCCCTCGCACGCGCGCCGGCCTGGCCGATATAGCCGACCTACTTTCCTTGGGCAAGGTCACGCCTGAGGCAGTACTGGGCCGCATGTTCCAGAACCGGAACTTCATGGCTGGTGTGGTGCTGCCTGACCTGCTGGCTGCCTGTAACGGCCGTGCGGCCGACAGCGCAGACGTGCGCGACGGATGCGCTGCGTTACGGGGCTGGTCCCGACGCAATGACGTAGACGCCCGCGGCGCGCACCTGTTTCGGGAGTTTTGGCGCGCTGCGCATGCCATACCTGAAGTGCATCGCCTGCCCTTCGATCCTGCGCAACCTGTGGCTACGCCCGACGGGCTGAATTTGCAAGATCCTGTCGTCGCCACACAGGTATGGGAAGCTTTGACGCAAGCAGTGAATGCCGTGCGTCGTGCGGGCTTTGCGCTCGACGCCACCTTGGGCAGCGTGCAGCGACCGCTCATCACCGATGAGCCAATTCCGCTGCATGGCGGAGACGAAATCGAAGGTGTTCTGAACAACCTGGGGAACCAGGGCGTACCGACCATCACGAGCCAGGGACTTCGAATCGACTATGGCACCAGCTACGTGCAGGCGGTGACCTTCGATGCACGGGGCCCCGTGGCGCAGGCATTGCTGACTTACGGCCAGAGCTCCGATCCTTTGTCGCCGTTTGCCACCGACCAACTGCGCCTGTTTTCACAGAAAACGTGGCCGACGTTACCCTTCCACCCTGAAGACGTGGCAAAGGCTCGCATCGTGAAGGCGATGAAGCTGACACGCCCATAGTTCCTGTGCGGTAACGAGTGATTCGCCGACCGCTGCTAGTTTTTAGGTCATCACCGTACCACCGGGTAACGTTGGCTATGGATCCGCGCGAGTCGCCTGCGATTGGGGGTAGAGATGTCATTCGTCCGGTGAACCCGGCCGTGGACAAAGGGGTCGCTACTTGGTGTCTCATGCTTGCACGATGAAGCGCTCAGCAGTGGTTCGTGAGCTCAGCCGTCCTGGCCGTGGGCCAGCGTCTTCAAAGCCTGGAGCGCAGCAAGTGCTCGATCGGCTGGCAAGCCCTTCACCCAACGCCCGGCGACCATGACCGCACTGAACGGCCGCGCTGGCGCAGCGAAGACCAAGCCGTCCAAGTGATGGCTGGCTGGCAGCCCGCAAAGGGCAGGATCGGCGGAGTCGAGCACCAGCAGGTCCGCTCGCGCACCCGCTTCCATCCCCCAGCGTACAAAGCCGGCTGCCGCCGCGCCACCTTGGCGCAGGCGCTCGAACAGTCGCGCAGCGGTGGCGGGCTGCGCACCTGGCGCAGCAGCCACATTGCGCTGCCTCAGCACCAAGCGCTGACCGTATTCAAGCCAGCGGAGTTCTTCGGGCCAGCTGCGGATCACCTGGCTGTCCGACCCGACCGACAAGCGCACGCCCGCGGCCAACCAGCGCGGCAGGTCGGGCAGGCCGTCGCCTAGGTTGGCTTCCGTGCCCGGGCACAGCACAACACCGGCGCCAGTGGCGGCCACAGCGCTGATCTCTTGCGGCGTGGCGTGAGTGGCATGCACCAAGTGCCAGCGCGTGTCGGGCATGGCATGACGGCACAGCCATTCAATCGGGCGACAGCCGGTGGCTGCTACGCAGTCATCGACTTCGCCGGTTTGTTCGGCGATGTGAATGTGCAAAGGGCCGTGCGGGAAGCTTCGCGCCAGTCTGAAGATGGATTCGGGCTGGGCCGCGCGCAGTGAATGCACGGCCACGCCCGCATTCACCAGGGGCCCGCGCACGGCCTGCTGCAAGGCCAGCACCTGCTGCACGCTGGTCGCAAAACGGCGCTGGTCGGGCCGCAATTGGGGCTGGGCGAAGCCGGCACGTTCGTACAGCACGGGTAGCAGGGTCAGGCCGATGCCAGTGGCTGCGGCGGCGTCGGCCAGCGCCTGGGCCATGGCGGCGGGATCAGCGTAGGGTTTGCCGTCAGGTGCGTGGTGGAGGTAATGGAACTCGCACACTTGGGTGTAGCCGCCCTGCAGCAATTCGGCGTACAGGTGGGTGGCGACATCCCGCAGCTGTTCGGGCGTGATGCGCAGGGCGACGCCGTACATGCGGTCGCGCCAAGTCCAGAAGTCGTCATGCGCAGTGTTGCGGCGTTCGGCCAAGCCGATGAAGGCGCGCTGGAAGGCGTGGCTGTGCCCGTTCACCAAGCTGGGCAGGGCGGGACCAGGCAAGATGGTGGCGTGTTCTGGGCACGCTTGGTCGGGGGTGACGTGTTGCCAGTGACCCTGCGCGTCGACGGCCATCAGCACGCGTTCACGCCAGGTGCCGCCGACCCAGGCGCGGGGCGCCCACAGCAGGGCTTCACGCGGATTCGGCATCGTCATCGCGCCACCCCGCCCGCCACCACTTGCAGGGCCGGATTACGGCCGAAGGTGTAAGCCAGTTCACTGGGGTGTGCCAGGTCCCAGACGACAAAGTCGGCGCGTTGGCCTGCGGCGAGGCGACCGCGGTCGTGCAGGCCAAGGGCCCGCGCCGCGTTGAGGGTCGCACCGCGTAGCGCCTCTTCTGGCGTCAGGAGAAACAGCGTACAGGCCATGTTCAACATCAGCAACAGGCTCCAGCTGGGCGACGAGCCTGGGTTGTGGTCGCTGGCGATAGCCAGGGGCACGCCGGCATCGCGCAGAGCTTGCACGGGGGGCAGCTGGGTTTCGCGCAGGAAGTAGTACGCGCCTGGCAGCAGCACCGCGACGGTGCCAGCTGCCGCCAAAGCCTGCACACCGCGCACTGAAAGGTGTTCCAGGTGGTCGCAGCTCAACGCGCCGTAGCTCGCGGCCAGCTCAGCTCCCTCCTGTTCGCTCAGCTGTTCAGCATGCAGCTTCACAGGCAGGCCCAGGCTGCGCGCGGTGTCGAAGATGCGGCGCGTTTGTGCGAGCGTGAAGCCGATGGTGTCGCAGAAAGCATCGACGGCGTCGACCAGGCCTGCGGCCTGCTGGCCAGGCAGCCAGCCGCAGACCTCGGTGATGTAATCATCGGGCCGGCCAGCGAATTCGGGGGGCAAGGCGTGCGCGCCCAAGGACGTGGTGCGGATGGTCAACGGAAGCTCGGATCCCAGCCGGCGCGCGACGGCCAGGCAACGCGCTTCGTGGTCTTCGGCCAAGCCGTAGCCTGATTTGATTTCCATTGTCGTCACGCCTTCGGCCATGAAGGCACGAGCGCGCTGGACAGCGCTGGTGAACAAGGCTTCGCTGCTAGCTGCACGCGTGGCAGCGACGGTCGACTGGATTCCGCCGCCGGCGCGGGCGATCTCCTCGTAGCGGGCGCCCATCAGCCGCTGCTCGAACTCCAATGCGCGGTGGCCGCCGTAGACCAAATGGGTGTGGCAGTCCACCAGGCCCGGGGTGACCAGGGCGCCCTGCAGGTTGTGTTGGGTAACCGGCGCTGCGCCGGGGGGTAAGTCGGCCATGGCGCCGACCCAACGCAACAGTCCGTCTTCAATCAGCATGGCGCCGTTGTCCACCAAGCCCCAGCCCGTGCCTCCGGCCAGCGTGGTCAGGCGCGCGTGGCACCACAGGTGCAGGCCGGCGGGCATGTTCAAGAGGATGCCCTCGTGCTGCGCAGGGAGGGGCTCATAGCAACATCAGGCACCAGGCTTGGCGCGGATCGAGGACTTGCCAGTCGGGCGAAGCCACGGCTTCGCTCCAGAGCAGTTCACCTGCGGCCAGCCCATGTGCTTCGTCGCCGACCTTGACTGTGCAGGGCGCGGCGGCATAGACCGCGCGCCAACGCGAGGGGCTTTCGATGAGCGGTGCTTGCGCTGCCGGCCACAACTTCGCCTGGCCCAGGCCGCGGCGCACCATCAGGTTCAGGTCTTCCGTGGGCCCGTTGATTAGGCTGCATCCCGGCGCTGCTTCACCGTCAAATGCCACGGGAACGCTGCCGGCCGTCAGAACCACAGTGCCGCTTGGCAAGTGCAATCGCACGCCAGCGCCTTCGAGCACCGCAAAATAGCGGGACACGCCGGGAAAGGCCGAAAACGGCCCATCCTGGCCGATGTGGGCGACGCTGACGCGAACCTGCCAGTCCTGCCGCTGGGGCCAGGCCAACAGTTCACGCGTACTGCCGCCGCCATTGCGCCAGGTGACGGCTTGCACAGTAGACAGAAGAACACGGTGTAGCGTCATGGTGAAAACTGCACTTCAGACTGGTAAAGCTAGCCGGGGTGCATTGGGCGCGCGATGGTGGTTGCGGCATCCGCCGTGAAGGTGCGGCACACGACGATCAGGCAAGCCGATTTTGGCGCGACGTCCCACGACTGCGCCTCTTGAGTGCAGGCGCGTCCGGCCTCGATCGGGTACAGCGCCCGCCACAGCGCAGTGGCGCCGAACAGGTACAGCGCGGGCGGGATCTGGGTGACGTCAGCCTCAAGATGGCTCAGTGTGCAGTCCGAGGTGACGTAGCTGTCTCCAAACTGCAGTGCGACTCCGTGGTCGAAGTCCACGACCGGGGTATGGAACACGATACTGCGGTGCGCCACTTCCAGCTTGGCGGCTAGAGCCAGCCCCAAGGCGTCAGGACGCTGCAAGCTGACGTTAGCGCGGTGGCGGGGACTGCAGGCTTCGATCACTTCGTGCAGGTCGCGCAAGGTCAGCGAGCTGCTGACGCAGTGCACAGCGCCAGCAACGGTGCCCACGCCTTGCGTGCGCTGCACCAGGCCCTCGGCCTGCAGTCCGCGCAGGGCGCGATTCACAGTCATGCGGCCGACGCCGGTTTTGGCCACCGGTTCAGCTTCCGAAAGCATCAGGGTGTCAGGCGGCCGGCGGCCACTCGCCAGGCCGGCCCTTCGGTGCTTTTTGACACGCGCAAACGGTGCCAGGGTGAGCGTCAACATGCAGCAGATCGTACTTGCGTAAAGATTTCTAGACAATTTTTGTCTAGACAAATAGAGTTCGCGGCACTGTACCGCTATTTACACGTCCAACCGCGCTGCGAGCCGGTTGCAAAAATGGAGCCTGCCATGACCGACTTGTCCAGCATCCATCTCGCCGCTGATGCAAAACCCCTGGCACAGCCACATGGCCCGCGCCCGGTGCGTTCGCCGCGTGGAAGCCAAATCAGCTGCGTCAACTGGCTGACCGAAGCCGCCCTGCGCATGCTGCACAACAACCTCGACCCCGAGGTGGCTGAGAACCCCGATGCCTTGGTCGTTTACGGCGGCATCGGCAAGGCGGCGCGCAACTGGGAATGTTTCGACGCCATCGTCAGAAGCCTTCGTGAGCTGCAGCCTGATGAAACCCTGCTGGTGCAAAGCGGTAAGCCAGTCGGCGTATTCCGCACCCATGCCGATGCCCCGCGTGTGTTGATCGCGAACTCGAACCTCGTGCCCAGGTGGGCCACTTGGGAACACTTCGACGAACTCGACCGAAAGGGTCTGATGATGTATGGGCAGATGACGGCAGGCAGCTGGATCTACATCGGCAGCCAGGGTATCGTGCAGGGAACCTACGAGACCTTCGTCGAAGCCGGCCGGCAACATTTCGGCGGGAGCCTCGACGGCAGGTGGATCCTGACGTCAGGCCTGGGCGGCATGGGCGGCGCGCAGCCGCTGGCAGCCACCTTTGCGGGCGCCGTCAGCCTGAATATCGAATGCCAGCAGAGCCGCATCGACTTCCGTCTGCGCAGCCGCTATGTCGATGAACAGGCTGTCGACCTCGACGACGCCCTGGCGCGGGTGGCAAAGTACACGGCCGGGAAGAAGGCGGTGTCGATTGCCTTGCTGGGCAATGCAGCAGACATCCTGCCGGAATTGGTGCGCCGGGCCCGCAAGGGCGAGATTAGGCCCGACTTGGCCACCGACCAGACCAGTGCGCACGACCTTGTTAACGGCTACTTGCCTGCGGGCTGGACGCTGCAAGCGTGGCAAGTTGCACGCGATGATCCCAGTCAGCATGCAGCGCTGCGCGAGGCTGCTGCAAAGAGCTGCGCCGTGCATGTGCAAGCCCTGCTGGACCTGCAGGCGATGGGCGTTCCGACGGTGGATTACGGCAACAACATCCGCCAGGTGGCCTGCGATGCAGGCGTGAAGAATGCTTTCGACATTCCCGGCTTCGTGCCACAGTACATCCGTCCGCTGTTTTGCCGCGGCGTGGGTCCGTTTCGCTGGGTTGCCTTGAGTGGCGACCCGGAAGACATCCGCAAGACCGACGCCAAGATGAAAGCGCTTTTCCCCGAGAACAAGCACCTGCACCGCTGGCTGGACATGGCCGCAGACCGCATCGCCTTTCAGGGCCTGCCTGCGCGCATCTGCTGGATCGGTCTGGGCGACCGCCACCGCGCCGGCCTGGCCTTCAACGAGATGGTGAAAAGTGGCGAGCTGGCGGCCCCCGTCGTCATCGGCCGCGACCATTTGGACAGCGGTAGCGTAGCCAGCCCGAACCGCGAAACCGAAGGCATGCAGGACGGCAGCGATGCCGTCAGCGACTGGCCCTTGCTCAATGCCCTGCTGAACACGGCTGGCGGCGCCACCTGGGTCAGCCTGCACCATGGTGGCGGCGTGGGCATGGGCTACAGCCAGCACAGCGGCGTGGTCGTCGTCTGTGATGGCACAGCCGAAGCGGCCCGGCGCATCGAACGCGTGCTCTGGAATGACCCCGCCACGGGTGTGATGCGGCATGCCGATGCCGGCTATGACATTGCCAAGCAATGTGCCGCCGAACAGGGCTTGAACCTGCCGATGCAGGGGGCCGTCTGAATGTTGTTACGCCCGGGTGAATTGACGCTGGAAGAACTGAAGGCCATCCACGGTGGCGCCGAAGGCAAAGGGCAGTCCTTGGTAATGGACCCGAGTGCCCTGCCGCGCATCCTGGCTAGCGCTTCGTTGGTGCAGGCAGCCGCCGAAGGCGACGCCGCCGTCTATGGCGTCAATACCGGCTTCGGCAAACTGGCCAGCACCCGCATCAGCGGAGCCGATCTGGCCACGCTGCAGCTAAATCTGATCCGCAGCCACAGCGCGGGCGTGGGCCGGCCGCTGCAGCCTGCTGTGCTGCGGTTGATGATGGCCACCAAGGCGGCAAGCCTGGCGCGTGGCTATTCGGGTGTACGGCCTGTCGTTATCGACACGTTGCTGGCTGTGCAAAACGCCGGCTTGGTGCCCTATGTGCCCAGCCAGGGCAGCGTGGGTGCGAGTGGCGACCTGGCGCCCCTGGCGCACATGACACTGGCCCTGTTGGGCGAAGGCGAGTTTCTCGCACAGGAAGAGGGCGCCGCTACAGGCCAGACGGGTAGGCGCCAACCCGCCGCTGCCGTCCTGCGCCATCACGGCATTGCGCCCCTGGTGCTATCGGCCAAGGAAGGCCTGGCGCTCATCAATGGCACCCAGACCAGCACCGCGCTGGCCCTGCATGCGCTCTTCAGTTTCGAGCCCGTGCTGGAAGCGGCCCTGGTCATCGGTGCGATGACGGTCGACGCCGCACGCGGCAGCGACGGGCCCTTTGACCCGCGCATTCACGCGTTGCGCGGCCAGCCCGGGCAGATCGACGTGGCGCAGTTCTACCGCACTCTGCTGGAAGGCAGCGCCATCCGCAAGAGCCATGAAATCGGAGACGACCGCGTGCAAGACCCGTACTGCCTGCGCTGCCAACCGCAAGTGGTCGGCGCCTGCCTGGACCAGCTGCGCCATGCCGCAGCGGTGCTACTGCGCGAAGCGAATGCCGTCACCGACAACCCCTTGGTCTTTGCATCCGACGCCAACCGGGTCGATCCTGGGTTTTCTGGGGAGATAGTCTCTGGTGGGAATTTTCACGCCGAACCGGTCGCACTAACAGCCGACGCGATGGCCTGCGCGATCGCCGAAGTGGGCGCGATTGCCGAGCGGCGCATCGCCATGCTCATCGACAGCAATGTCTCGCGCCTGCCACCATTCCTAGCCGCCAACGCAGGCTTAAACAGCGGCCTAATGATCGCTCACGTCACGGCTGCGGCTCTGGCCAGCGAAAACAAGAGCTTGGCCCACCCGGCCAGCGTCGACAGCCTGCCGACCAGTGCCAACCAGGAAGACCATGTGAGCATGGCTACCTTCGCTGCGCGGCGCCTGCTTCCAATGATCGACAACGTCGTGCACATCCTGGGCATTGAACTGCTGGCTGCTGCACAAGGCATCGAGTTTCTGCGTCCCTTAAAGAGTTCGACCCGTCTGGAAGAAGCGCATGCCTTGCTGCGTGCTTACAGCCCCGCAATGCCGCACGACCGATACCTGGCACCTGACATCGAAGCGGCCTGCGCGCTCGTCCGGGGTGGCGCGCTATCGCGCATCTTGCGCGCCTTGGCGGACCTGCCCCCGCTTTGGACCCCCTCATGAATGAAGCGCTAGCGTAGCTGATCTGCCAATTGAAGCCGATGGGCTGAGTGATGACGGTCAGCGCGCCGCCCAAGGTGCGGGCCAGGCTGTACCCGATGGCCAGCCCTGTCGCCACCGCAGCTGTCCGCCCGGAGAGATTCATGCATCGGGCGCCAGCGCCCGGGCTGTAGTCGACAGAGCCGATCGAGGGTCAAAAAACTTAGAAAGACCAGACCTGCCAGTGGTTGTCCCACTGTGGCGTTTGACCGCCGCCTACCGTCAGCTTGGAAGCGCCTTGTCTGCCAGGCCCAGCGTGCAGCACGCCCGTACTGCCGCCGGCCCACTACTGGCCTGTGCCCACCGCCACCGCCACCGCGCAGGCTTCGGGCAACGCGACGTTGAGTGACCAGCGGGCTTTTGCGTCGAACACCGCCACCGCGTTCGCGCGTGGGCAGCCGACCAGAAAGCCGCCACTGGGGCCTGCGGCCACCGTGCCGCCGTACCCGCGCAAATCAGGTGGCTCGGGGCTGGGCGTAAGGCGTTCGCCATCCCACACCGCGAACACGGGCGAGCGCCAGCGGTCTTTTGCGATG
>Ga0335395_10003002_pt1 | contig 10486 bp, 9 predicted proteins | sample MAT02_FD_205744 | JGI IMG/M metagenome (GOLD analysis project Ga0335395, IMG submission 205744) | Freshwater microbial communities from Lake Fryxell liftoff mats and glacier meltwater in Antarctica - MAT-02 (spades assembly) (version 2) ...
TCAGGGGCAAAAGCAATGCGCCCGAAAACGCCGCGAGTGCTGGAAAAGCGGCCCAGGGCAGTAGAGTTTTGGCCGCTTGCCGTGCTGCTGTTGCCTATTGCGAAGCTGTTGGCCCCGCTTGCGGTCACTGAGTTGCCGATTGCCACACTCGCGGAGCCGCTGGCGTTGCTGGTATTGCCCATGGCGAAGCTGTTTGCGCCGCTCGCGGTGTTGCTGATTCCGCCAGCCACCGCGGCACCGGCACCGTTGGCGATGTTGCCGCTGCCCCCTGCCACCGTTGTGTTGGCGCTATTGGCCAAGTTGCCCTGCCCGCCGCCGATGGTGGCGTTCGGGCCGCTGGCCACTTGGTTCGCGGCGGTGCGGGCGGTCTGCCAATCCACGCCGCCCGCACCGCGCGCATTGCCGCCTGAAACCGCGTTGTCGGGAAACTGCGCGATCAAAGCGCCCGCGCCCTTAGGCTGGCCGATGACGGTCGAGATGTTGGCGTCCAACCCCACCGCACGCCAGCCAGTCAGGCCCGGCGTCCCGGTCACGCCGCCCAGGACTTCAGGGCGATTGACGGCGCTCGCGGGGGTGGTGACCTCAAAGCCATGCGCGCCAGGGGCCGCGCCGAGCGTCAGGCTACCGCCCGCCGCGCGCAGAACCTCCGCACCACCCGCCGTTGCGGCGAGAGTTGCCGCTGATGGGCGGTACAGCCCCGTGTCACTTTGCCCCACAGAGAGCCCTGGCCGTGCCGCTTCGCCAGCGGGGGCCATCAGCCCGACGGAGCCATTGCTGCCCGCATTGAAAAGCGGGCCGAGATTGGCTGTCTCCAGCAAGGGCGCCGCGCCCAGGTTCACCCGGTTTGGTGTGTTGCTCACGGCATTGGCCAGATGGATCGCCGCCGCACCATTGTTGCGCAGGTTGAAGTTCAAGCAGCGCAGCGCGCCGATATCGAGCAGGTTCGTATGCTGCTCGATGCGGATCGGGTTGTCTTCGGCATCATCGATGCGCAACGAACCGATCTGGATGCGGCTGGAGGCGGCATTGACATAGATGCCGATCGAACCCGGGAGCGGAGCCCCCCCGGCATTGTAGATTTCGCACTGCACCGTCAAGGCATCGATCTGGCCATCCGTGCCATTGGCCTCGACCCAGATGCCGTGTCGCACAAAATCGGCATAGGCTTGGCCGATACTGAACTTTTGCGTGAAGCCGGCCGCCGAGGAGCTGAAGCGGAACATCGAACGCGCGCCAAGCGCGAAGGCCTGGTCCACGAAAATGCCGTCGCAACGCCGAAAGATCAGCGCATCACAATTGGCCTGCTGCCAGCGAACGACGAAGTTGTTCCCCGACCAGAAGGGCCAGAAATGCAGGTTCTGTATGCGCCCCGTATCGTAGGCTTCGTCGATCTCGATGCCGGTGGTGAACACCTGGCCGCGGATGCGGCGGAAATCCGTGCGGCCTGAGTTGCGGACGAAGATGCCGCGATTGATGCCCGAGAGCATCACATTGTCGAAATCCACCCCGCCCAGGCAATCCGTCACGCGGATGAGGTAGTCGTAGTTGGTGGGCGCCCAGGAAGCGTTCTGCGTGGCGATATGGGTCTGGCGGAAAGCGATGTCGCGGACGACGGAACCGCGGGCAGAGACACCGGTGAAGGTGATGGGCGTAAACCCTGTCTGGTCCACGGTAAGCCAGGTTCCATTGCCCGGCCCGCCGCCCTCGTTGAAGCCTGCGCCCTGCAAGCGAACTGAGGTGTTGTTGATCACGATGGCCGAGGCAAGCCGGTAAGTGCGCGGGCCGAGCTGCACGACGCCGCCCGCCGTGCCCAAAGCATTGATCGCGGCCTGGATCGCGGGCGCATCATTGGCGCTGCCGTTCCCGACAGCGCCGAAGTCGCGCACATCCACGCCGCGATCGGCAAGCACGGCGCTGCGCAATTGGGCGATGCTGGCGCGGCGCGTGGTGGTGCCCTGAACAAAGGGCGTGATGTCGGCATCGGCGACCGATGTGGCCGCCGGCAATTCACTGATCTTGAGGTCGGGCATGGGGCTCCGTCCAGTCTGGGGGGGATGGGAGAGGCGTGGTGGATCTCAGTTCTGCGCGATGGCCGCGCCGTCCTCCTGCAGCAGTTTCATGCCATCCTCCGTCAGCACGAGACGAAGATCGGGCAGGATGTTGAAGGTGCGTGAGGTGGCAACGACGCCGGTGTCCAGGGCGTCCTCGATGCGAATGCGATAGCCACTGCCCACAGCCGGCGTCGGCAGGGTGGTCGTGACATAGCCCTGGCTGACATTGAGAAGCTGCGTGGGCGGTATGATCTGGTTCTGCGCATCGCGCAGCGAGACGACAACCTGGCTGATCGGGCCCACGATCTGCGCCTGCACCGGGATGGAAGTGCCCACGATGATGCCGGCCATGAGCGGGGCAAGGATGATGGTGGAAACCACAGCGCCAGCCGCCTGCACCATGCGTAAGGTCTGCGCGATGGAGCGTGTCAGTGCAATGGGTGTCACCGCGCCATCCAACGTGACGCCGGGGCCGGTGACCGCGTTGCTGCGAATGGGAAGCATCGCCATTGCATCGGCGGCCTGGGTGATCATCAGATCCCCCGCGCGCAGCGTGGCGGCGGCCGGCGCGAAGTAGCCGGGCGTGGTGATCTCGGCCATCAGGTCGGGGCTGCGGTAGTGCCACATGCTGAAGGCCGGCGTCTGGATCAGCGGGACGAGGTTGACGTTGGTGAAGGGCATGAGCGTGCGTCTCCTGGGCCATGAGGGCCGCGCAGTGATGGCGATGCGTGTGGGAAAGGGGTGGTGCGGGAGGGGGCGGCGTTGGACGCAACTCACCCCTTGGCCCGCCCTACTTACGGGAACAAATAAAGAACGTCAAGGAAAAAAAGCGGATGTTGTGAAACGCTGCGACCTGCGCCATAGCCAAGGGTGTCCGCTTTGAGGCCCGCCACATGCGCCATCTTTTGCTGATTCTCGCTTTGCTGCTCGCCAGCCCGAATGTGCAGGGCCAACAAGGCTCACACCCAGCACTGAACATCTATAACTGGGCAGATTATATCGACCCCTACGCGATAGAGCGCTTCCAGCGGGAAACCGGCATCCGCATTCGCTACGATGTCTATGACACGCTGGAAACACTGGAAGGAAAATTATCCGCAGGCCGCTCAGGCTATGACATCGTGGTGCCGACCAGCGAGCCCTCCTTCAATCGGCTGGTCCGCGCTGGCGCTTTGCAGCCGCTCGACATGGCGCGCATCCCCAATGCACGCAATCTCGATCCCGCGCTGATGGCACGCATCGCCAGCGTTGACCCGGGCAACCGCCATGGCGTGATCTATCTGTGGGGCACGGTGGGGCTGGGGATGAACGCCGCGCGCATCCACGAACTGGCCCCCGATGCGCCGCTGGACAGCCTGCAACTGCTGCTCAACCCCGAGCATGCGCGGCGCATCGCGCGCTGCGGCATCGCGGTGATGGACAGCGCGGTGGATGTGCTGCCCTCCGTGCTGCGGCATCTGGGCTTTTCACCTGACACCGTGGCGCCGGCCGAGCTTGAGGCGGCGCAGCGCGCTCTGCTGGCCATTCGCCCTTTCCTGCGCTCCATCCCCTCACCGCCCGCCATCATTGACGCGCTGGCGACGGGCGAGATCTGCCTGGCATTCAGCTATTCGGGCGATGTGATCCAGGCCACCGCCCGGGCTCGTGAGGCACGACGCGCGCATGAGGTGAGCTATGTGATGCCGCGTGAAGGCGCACAGCTTTGGTTCGACATGATCGCGATCCCGCGTGATGCGCCCAACCCGGACGCGGCGCACGGCTTCATCAACTTCATCCTCCAGCCCGATGTGATGGCCGGCATCACGCGCCAGGTGCGCTATCCCAATGCCGTGCCGGCCTCGCGCGCGCTGTTGCCGGCCGAAATTCAGAACGACCCCAGCGTCTTTCCTCCCGCCGAGGCGCTGGAGCGCAGCTTTGTCGCCGGCACACCTGCCCAGGCTGGGGAGCGCGCGCGCGCCAGGCTCTGGGCGCGCTTCAAGGCCGGGCGTTGACGCTGCTCGCCATCCAGGGAGTGACGAAGCGTTTTGGCGCCGCACTCGCGCTGGATGCGCTCTCGCTCAGCATCGGCGAGGGCGAGTTCTTTGCGCTGCTGGGCGGTTCGGGTTCAGGCAAATCGACGCTGCTGCGGATCATCGCCGGGTTTGAGCGGCCCGATGCCGGCCATGTGATCCTGCAAGGGCGTGACATCACGCGCCTTCCGCCACCCGAGCGGTCCGTGACCATGATGTTCCAATCCTATGCGCTGTTCCCGCACATGAACGTGGCGGACAACATCGCCTATGGGCTGCGCCGCGCAGGTGAGCCTGACATCGCCAACCGTGTGGGCGATTTGATCGGGCTGCTGCGCCTTGAGGGGCTGGAGGCGCGGCGGCCGAACCAGCTCTCCGGTGGGCAGCAGCAGCGTGTGGCGCTGGCGCGCGCGTTGGCCCGCCGCCCGCCGCTTGTGTTGCTGGATGAGCCGCTCGCCGCGCTGGATTCCGGGCTGCGCGAGCGCACCGGGCTTGAACTGCGCGCCCTGCAACGCCGGCTGGGCACAAGCTTCGTCCTGGTCACGCACGACCAGGCGGAGGCGCTCTCTCTCGCCGATCGCGTGGCGGTGCTGCACCAGGGCCGGATCACGCAGGTGGCACCGCCGCGCGAACTCTACGAACGGCCGGCCACGCGCGAGGTCGCGCATTTCCTGGGGGCGGCGAATATCCTGGAGCCCGCGGGGCTGAATCTGCGGGCGGAGTGCGACGCTCCCGCCTATGCGCTGCGCCCGGAGCGCATTCGCCTCGCAGCGCAACTGCCCGAGGTGAATGGCGTGGCCGCGCAAGTCGCCGAGATCGCCTTTCGCGGTGGCGATGCGCTGATCCTCGCGCGGGCGGGTGGGCGAATGCTTCGGGTGGTGCTGCCCGGTGGGACGCCTTTGCCGGATCATGGCGCGCACGTCTTCCTGGAATGGGATGCGGCGGCGCTGGTGCCGCTTTCGGCATGATCCGTGCCGCGGCCTGGACCTCGCTTTTGCTGCTGGTAGCAGCACCGCTGGTGATCGTTGTGGGGATGGGGTTTGGCACCACGGCGTCAGGCGTGCCGCCGGTGGTTCCGCCCATCGGTGCGGCAGGCTGGCAGGGCAGTCTGGAAGCCTGGGCGCTGCTCGTTGCCGACACCTACTACCTGGACGCCATGCTGCGTTCGCTGCGCCTGGCCGCCATCACCGCGACCCTATGTCTGGTGCTGGGCTTTGGCATGGCGCTTGGGATCGCGGGAGCGCGTCGGCCAGCGCTTTGGCTCGCGCTGGTGCTGCTGCCCTTCTGGTCGGGCTTCGTGCTGCGGCTGGCTGCCTGGGTCGGGCTGCTGCGTGATGGTGGCTGGATCAACGCCACGCTGATGCAACTGGGCTTCATCAGCGAGCCCTTGCAGATGCTCTACAGCGAGGGCGCGATGCTGCTCGGCATGGTGCATGGCTATCTGCCCTTCGCCGTGCTTCCGCTGACGGCCACTCTCGTCAAGCGCGATCTTCGGCTGGAAGAGGCAGCGGCCGATCTCGGCGCGGGGCGCATTGCGGTCTTCTTCACCGTGACGCTGCCGCTCGCCGCCCCGGCCACCGCCGCCGCCTTCCTGCTGGTGTTCATCCCCGCAGCGGGCGAGGTGGTGGTCCCTGAAGTCCTGGGCGCGCCCGATTCCGTGCTGATCGGCCGCGCCATCTGGGGCGAGTTCTTCCAGACTCGCGACTGGCCCGCAGCGGCGGCGCTCTCCACCGCGCTGCTGGCGCTGCTGCTGCTGCCCATCGCGCTGTATCAGCGGCTGTCGGTGGCGCGATGAAGCGTGCCTTTCTCACGCTGGGGGTGCTGTTCCTCTGGGTGCCGATTGCGCTGATGGCAGTTTACGCCTTTTCCGCCAGCCGCGTGCCGTTTGAATGGGGCGGCTTTTCGCTGCGCTGGTTCGTAGCCCTTTCAAGGAATGAGCGTCTGCTGGAAGCGGCCTGGCTCTCACTGCGCATCGGCGCCGCCGCCGCCACATTTGCCACGGTGCTGGGGCTGGGGCTTGGTTGGGTGCTGGCGCGCCATGGACGCTTTGCCGGGCGCTCGCTCTTTGGGGCATTGGCCGGCGCACCGCTCGTGCTGCCCGAGGTGGTGATGGGCCTTTCGCTGTTGCTGCTTTTCGTTGGACTCCAGACGCTGACGGGCTGGCCTGCACAGCGTGGGGCGATCACCGTCTGGCTCGCGCATTCCGGCCTGGGCATGGCTTATGTCGCGGTGCTGGTGCAGGCCCGGCTTTCCGCGCTGGACCCCGTGCTGGAAGAGGCCGCGGCCGATCTGGGTGCGCACCGCTTCACCATCTTTCGCACAATCACCTTGCCGCTGATCCGCCCGAGCCTGATTGGCGGTTGGCTGCTCGCCTTTACCCTGTCGCTGGACGACGTTGTGCTGGCGAGCTTCGTCTCCGGCCCGGGCGCAACCACCCTGCCCGTCTATCTCTTCTCGCAATTGCGCCTGGGAATGACGCCGGAGGCCAACGCCCTGGCCGTGGTGATGCTGGCCTCCGCTGGATTGCTGGGGCTGTTGGGCTGGCGCCTCAGCCGTTGAGCAGTGCGTCAATCTCCGCCTGGCCCATATCGGGCGCGGCGCTGGGGGCCACCGTGTGCTGCTGGGTGCGCACCACCACCTTGCTCTCGGCTTTGCGGGCCTGATCGGGCATGATGCGCTCCAGCGCATTCTCCACCTGCTGCAGATGCTGGATGGCGCGGCGAATGCGCTGGCCCGTCACATCCTGAAAGCTGCACGCTTCGAAGATGGCGTTAACCTTGTCGCCCAGCGACTGGATCGCGCTGGCATCATGGGTGCCGCGCTGGATCCAGTCCTGGATGGCCTCGGCGGCTTCAAGGATGGTGTTGGCGGCGGCCTCGGTGGCCATCACCACGGCTTCAAGCTCCACGCCGCTGTTGCGACTGGCGGCGCTGGGAAGCGCCACGAGGTTGGCGACACGCTCATGCACCTGCGCCAACTCGCGCGAGAGTTTTTCCTCGCTCATATCGGCGAGTTGCACACTGGCATGGAGCTCGGCGCTGAGTTCGGCGATACGGCGATCCACGAAACGGTGGAGATCGGCGAAAAGCGGCTGGAACTCCTCGCGCACGGCGTCGCGCAGGGCGTGGGTCAGGTCAGGGTCAAGGGTGGTCTGCATGGCGCGGCCTCAGGGTCGTGATGCTCCTGCCTAGGCTGCGCCCGGTGAAGCGGCGGTTAACGTGCGACCCGGCCAGGGTATCAGCGTGCCCGCCCGGCACGGCACCGAGCATGGCGAGGTCGCGCGCCGGATTGGAGGTCATCACCACCGAAACGGCCGGCTTCGACTGGGCACAAGACGCGGCTGACCCGCGTTGGCGCTCGCTCCCGGCCCTGGTGAAGTGGCGCACCGACGGTTAAACCCATGCGGCAAAAAGTTTCGGAAGGCTGCATGACAACGAGACGGGACATGGCCGACCAGAGGCCGCGCTACCGCCAGATCGCTGATGACTTGCTCGGCCAAATTCGCGGCGGACAGCACGCTATCGGCGCCATGCTGCCAACCGAGACGGAGTTATGCGCCATCCATGGTGCCTCACGCCACACCATCCGCGAAGCGCTGCGCCTCGTGGAGGAGGCGGGGCTTGTCGCGCGGCGGCAGGGCAGCGGCACAACCGTCATCGCGCATGAAAACCGCGGCCGCTTCGTGCAGGACCTGACAAGCATGGGCGGGCTGCTGCAATATCCTGAGGAGACGCGGCTGACCGTGCTGCGGGCGAGCGAAGTGCCGTCCTCCGACGTGCCGGGCCTGCCGGAGGGCGACATCTGGATGCGCGTGGAAGGCCTGCGCCGGGTGCGGCTGACCACAGCGCCCATTTGCTACACCACCGTGTATATCCCAATCGAATATGCCTCGGTCATTGAGGATATCGGGCAGCAGCATGGCTCGATCTATGCACTGGTGGAGCGGCGGTTCGGCTTGCAGCTCTCCTCGGTGGAAGTGGATCTCTCGGCGGGTGGCGTGCCCGGGGAGCAGGCCGCGATGCTGGACGTCGAGCCCGGTGCGCCGGCGCTGATGATCCGCCGGCGGTTTCTGGATCAGAATGGACGCGTCTTCGAAGTGTCGGAAGGCTGCCACCCCGCACCTCGTTTCACCTACCGCGCCACACTCAAGCGCGAGGTGTGAGAGCCATTCGCTCCGCCAGTGACACGATGCGCTTGGCGCGGTCCACGATCGGGTAGTCCACGAAGCGGCCCTCCACCTGGATGGAAACCAGCCCCTGCATCTCCGCCTCGGCAAAGGCGGAGATGATACGCCGTGAGCGCGCGACCTCTGCCTCGCTTGGCGAATAGGCGGCGTTGGCCACGGGCACCTGGTCTGGGTGGATGCACAGCTTGCCCTGGAACCCGAGCGCCACACCGCGCGCGCAGGAGGCGGAGAAGGCCTCCATCTCACGCAGTTCGATCCACACCGTATCAATGGGTGCTTCCAGCCCCTTGGCGCGGCTTTGCATCACCATTTGGGCGCGGGCGGCCTCCAGCACCGTCTCCGCCAGGTCCCAGGTGATGCCGAGATCGAGCGTGTAATCCCCAGCACCGAAGGAGAAACGCTTCACCCGCGTGCCGAGAGAGGCGGCACAGGCAGCCAACGCGCACAGCCCCGCCATGCCGCGCGCCGTCTCGATGATGGGCATGATCTCTATCCCGCGCTCTGGCAGGTCGCGGGCGCGTTCCAGCGAGCGCATGAGCCAATCCACGGCGATGAGCTGCGCGGGGTCTTCCAGCTTGGGCAGCACCAACCCATCGAGGCGTGGGCCGACCACGGCCTCGATATCGCCCGTGCAGAATTGCGTGTCGAAGGCGTTCACGCGCACGAAGCCGCGGCAGGAGCGCGGGCGGTCGAGTGCTGCGTTCACCAGGCCGCGAGCGGCGACCTTGGCCGAGATCGCCACCGCATCCTCCAGATCGAGAATGCAGGCATCGGCGCCGGCAGTGAGGACCTTTTCCGCGCGGCGCGCGTGGTCGCCGGGGGCGAAGAGGAAGGTTCTGCTGGGTGCGGTCATGGGGCGTTTCCTGGGTGCGGGACTCGCTGATAGTCGGGGTGGGTTTCCGCGTCCAGATGGATTTGTCCGGATGTTTGACAGGGCAGCCCCTCAGGCACATTCTTCGCCCAACGATCGAGAGGAATACGTCATGGACAGCTTGCCGACCGCGCTCGAAACCCGTGAGCCGATTTCCAGCCAATTGGGCGAATTCGCGGTGTCTTTGCACGTGGCGCAGATCCCTGGCGACGTGATGGAGCAGGCCAAGCGGCACATGCTGGACAGCCTGGGCATCGCTCTCGCCGCGTCGGGTTTTGACTACGCGCAGCGCACCATCGGCGCCATCAATGGCCTGGCCGGGACGGGCAGCCACCCCGTGATCGGCATGCCCTATCGCCTGCCGCTGCGTGATGCGGTGATGATGAACGGCACGCTTATCCACGGTCTTGATTATGACGACACCCATTCGGACGTCATCGTGCACAGTTCTGCCAGCGCGGTGCCCACGGCGCTGCACATGGCGCGCGAGAATGGCGCATCCGGTGCGGAGGCGCTGCTGGCCTATATCCTCGGCATCGAGGCAGTCGCGCGCATTGGCGCCGCGGCGCAAGGCGCCTTCCACCAGGTGGGCTTCCATCCGACGGGCGTGGTCGGCGCCTTTGGATGCGCGCTGACGGCTGGGCGGCTGGCCGGCGCCAATGCCGCGCAGATCGCGGCAGCGCAGGGCATCCTGCTTTCCATGGCCGCAGGCTCAGTCGAATTCCTGGAGGATGGCTCCTGGACGAAGCGTATCCATCCCGGCTGGGCGGGTGTTGCGGCCATCACGGCCGTCGCCTTGGCACGCAACGGATTCAAGTCACCGCCCGCCGCCTATGAAGGGCGGTTTGGGCTGTTTGGCAGCCACTTGCAGGAGAAATCACCCGCCGACCTTTCGCGCTGCGCAGAGCGCCTGGGCGATCTGTGGGAGATGCGCAATGTCGCGCTCAAGCCCTATCCTTAGCTGCCACTTCAACCACGCCTTCGCCGATGCGGCGCTGCTGCTGCGCGCGCAGTACGGTGTCAGGCCCGAAGACATCAAGAACATCACCTTGCGCATCCATCCCAGCCAAGTGAAGGTGGTTTGCGAACCCGAAGCGGCGGAGAAGGTGCCGGCCAATTCCTATGACGCGCAATTCAGCGTGCACTACGCCGTCGCCTCCTGCCTGCTGCGCGGGCGCTTCACGCTGGATGAGTTGGAGGAGGCGATGATCCGCGACCCGGCCGCCTTGGCCCTATGTGCACGCACCAGCTACGAACTGGACTCGACGCTCGATTTCCCGAGCTATTATGGCGGCGGGCTGGTGATCGAGACGATGGATGGGCGCCACCTCGCCCATCGCAAGGCTTTCAACCGCGGCTCTGACGCCAA
>Ga0335395_10003003_pt1 | contig 10480 bp, 8 predicted proteins | sample MAT02_FD_205744 | JGI IMG/M metagenome (GOLD analysis project Ga0335395, IMG submission 205744) | Freshwater microbial communities from Lake Fryxell liftoff mats and glacier meltwater in Antarctica - MAT-02 (spades assembly) (version 2) ...
TCACTTAACTAGTAATCCCTGCACGCTCCATATTTTTGATCGATTTTATTATTGGCTAAAAATTTATGCAGCCATTCCCAGCGGGAATGGCTGATACTATTTCAAGTTACAATCGTAAGCAGCCCGTGCAACGTCACATTCCATTTGTGGTCCCAAATAATCAAATCTATCTACCTGATTTAGGACTCGATCTTAGGGAATATTTTCGTCAGCAGCGAGTCCCCAGAACATTTTTTAGTCCATCGACACAAGCCGTTATCATTTTCTCTCTCTTTAAGGAGAAAAAAGAGGCTTTTATCCTCTCTAAACTCGCTAAAGCCTTAAATTACTCCCTCATGACAGTGACTCGATCATTTAATGAGTTAGAAGAAGCTGGAATCGGTCAAGTGATCAGCAAAGGAAAAGAAAGAAAGTGGTTCTTCGAAGATGGAAGGCAAGAACTCTGGAATCAAACGAAAACCATGTTAAGTACCCCTATTCAAACTAAACTTTGGATAAAAGGTAACCATCCAAAAATCTTGGCCGGAATAAGCGCCTTATCAGAAATGACAGTTTTAAATACTCCACCGCTTCCTACGTATGCCATGGGAATAAAAGAATGAAAAAAATGTAGCACTATGTTTTCTCGTTACCTTCTAAAGATGAAGCTGATTTTGAATTGGAAGTTTGGCGTTATGATCCTCATCTTTTTTTAAAAGAAGATAAAGTAGACCCCTTTTCCCTTTCTTTAAGCTTAGAGGCAAACAAAGATGAACGCGTTGAAGCAGCAATGGAAGAAATACAAGGAAAATTCAAACGGTAAGAGGTTTAGATCTATTTGAGAAGCATTTTGCATTTTACAACGATAAATATGTTTTGATTGGGGGCACGGCTTGTATGCTTGTTATGGAAGAGGCGAGGCTTGATTTTCGTGCAACGAAAGATCTAGATATTGTTTTACATGTTGAAGCACTTGACAATGAGTTCTTAACTGCTTTTATTTAGAGAATTCGTTAAAATCGGTGGCTACCACAATCGACAACATAGCACCGGCAAGGAAATTTTCTATCGTTTTGATTCACCTAACAATTCAAATTTTCCGGCAATGCTCTTTTTTCACGTACTCCTGACACATTAAAGGTAGACATCGCTCAACACTTAACGCCCATTCCTTTAAATGAAACTGCTACTAGCCTGTCTGCCATTTTGTTAAATGACAACTACTATCCGTTCATTCACGCAGGAAAACAAGGAATAAGTGGGCTGCCCACATTGAGAGCAAACCATCTAATACCACTTAAAGTAAAAGCTTTGATTGAACTCAATGCCATTAACGATAAAAACGCCCGGAAACACAAAAATGACATTATCCGCTTGTATCAACTTCTTTCAGTCAACGAACAGATCCAACTACCTTTGTCGATCAAGAACATATGAAAAAGTTTATAGATCATATTGAAAAAGACGCGAGCGCCGACTTGAAAAACTTGGGTTTTAAAAACACGAAAATAAAAACCATTTTAAGTGGTCTGAAAACAATTTATCGAATTGTATGTCCCCCTCTTTAGGAGAAATTCCAATTATGTTACAATACGATAAGGTAAAGTCACTAAAGGTCCAGATTGTGAACATAATTTCCAATCAGCAGTTTTCTGATAGCGAAAATATATCTATCAAAACAATCCTAATATACAGCCTGTCAGTCCCAACTCGCCACCAACCGTACCTTTTAAGATTATATCTCCTGACAAATCAGCAAAGACAAAAAAGATCTCAATAAAGATAAGCAGCAAAACAAAAAACAAGACCATTCGATACCATGAGCGACTTATGATTAGGGAAGGCTCTACATAGCCAGATAACTTGAACAACTGATCGCGGTAGCGATCAGACTCTGGACAGCCTAGGGTAGCCTATCGCGCAATGTCAGTAACTTAAGGCCTAATAGACTTAGAATAAACAGATCTGATCGAAGATCTTTGGGGCGCGGCGATTTTTAATCGCCGCTTTGTACTAACAATGTTTGGGCACCCACAAATGCTATAAGAGTACAAATTCGTCAAAAAACAATATTCTAGGATTACTTTGAGGATACCTAAGCACCTTTAATACAAAGCGGCTGCGAAAAATCGCCGCACTCCGAAGATCTTCGATCAGGTGCGTTTATTCTAAGTCTATTAGCTCTTAAGTTGATGACGTTCCGCTCCGCATGCAGCGGGGCTACCACCATTAGGATAAAATCTCGTTCGAAAGTTGTGCTCTTATAAAAAACCGTTCTCCACTCATTTTATAATTCCTTACTTACCCAGCCACCACCAAGAGCTTTAATCAACAGGGCTGTGTCGGCAAATCTTTGTGCATGCACAATCGCCAATGAGCGGGCGCTTCGCAATGAATCCCTTTCAGCAATCACCACATCAAGGTAATTGATAAGACCCGATTCATAGCGATCTTTAGCTAGATTATACGTATCAAGCGCTGCAGTATACGTACGGGCTAAATCGTCTTGTTGAGCCGTTCGCTGCTTAATATTAATAAGAGCATCTTCAACTTCTTTTATCGCATTGACTACTGTATCCTGGTAAAGACTGATGGCTTCATAATAAGCCTCTTTGCTTTGCCCTAAATTGGCTTGCAATTGCCCCCCATCAAAAATGATCTGGGCAACATTAACCGTTTCACGCCACAGTCTTGATTTCCAGTTAAACAACGAATCAATCGTTGTGCTAGCAACTCCTAACGAACCAGATAGATTCAATGAAGGAAAAAACTCCGCGTAAGCAACGCCTATATTGCTGTGAAAAGCCGCTACCTTTCTTTCTGCAGCACAAATATCCGGACGATTGACTAGTAGGTCGCAAGGGATGTAAACGGGAATAACAGGCGGATTGTCATCCAAAGAAATGGGGATAAACGGAACATGAAACTCGGATGAGACTTTATCTTGCAGAACAGCCAAAATGTTTTCTTGAAGATTGCGCTGACGTACTACATTTTTCAACTCTGCTTCTGCGGACCAAAGATCGACTTCGGCTCTTGTGACATCCATGTAATCAATTAATCCGGCATTGTAGCGGAATTTATTTAACTCAAAATTATCTTGACGTGACTCAATCACTTGATTAAGAACCTGAATTTCAGAATCATATCCTCTCAACAAATAGTAATTTAATGCCAGATCACTGGTGATTTGATTAAGTGCCGCGTTAAAGGTAAAGGATGAGCTTTCGTACTGATAAAAAGAATTTAAATAGGTTTGAGAGATCTTTCCCCACAAATCAAGTTCCCAGTTGAAGTTTAGGAAAAGCTCATCCGCAGTAAAAATACGCCGTTTAGAATTTCCAGGGGTCTTTTTTCCAAAAGTCAAACGCGATCCTTCCTTAAAAAAACGGGAATCCAAGGTCGCATCCGGAAAAAAGAAGCCGTAATCCCCTTGAGAAATGTAAAAAGCTTGTGCCATTCGATGATAAGAAGCGGCTACTGTTTGATTATTTTCGAGAGTCACATTTTCATATTCTTCAAGTAACGGGTCGTTAAAAAGCGTCCACCAGCAGTGGTATTGAGCTTCTGCATCTTCAACATAATCTCCCTTCCACGCACTTGAAACCGCGGTTTGAGGAGGGTTGTAATTCCCTTGAAAAGGAGTACACCCTGCTAACAAAAACAAAAAAAACAAAGATTTTTTCATTCGACATCCTTATTTTCATTCGCTGAAAAATTTCCTTTTTCAATGAAGACATCCATTTGCTGCCCAACAAAGATGTTTTCTAAATCTTTCGGGAGCTCATAAATGACCTGAATGACGCGCGTATCGACTCTTTGTCCGGAAATATTTAAGTTTTGCTTAGGTTTTACATAGGGTTCAAAACGCACAAATTTAAGCGGGATCACTTTTGCTGAATTCCCTCTTAAATACCCTTTCGCAGAAGCCTTAGCATTAATATCTGCTGCATTTTGCTCATCGATTTCAGTGCGTGCATGCAAAACACTGATATCGCCCATGCGCATAAGAGGTTGTTTAGCATCACCAGAAACAGCAAATTCTCCAGAACGAATATTCACTTCTAAAATGACACCTTCAATAGGAGCTTTTACCGAAAGCCGCTCTTTTGTTGTTTGCAACTGGTCTAAACGGGCTTGAACTTCATTTACCCTTGCACCAGCTAAATCTCTGGCATATTTTTTTCGATTATATTCATCTTTAGATAGAGCTCGGCTGTCTTTTATTTGATTAACAACATCAAGTTGTGCCTGCGCATCGTCCGCGAGTATCTGAGAGGCTTTAAGTCCGGCATTTAGAACTTCAATCTGGGCGTCAATATCCCGTTGATCGATCGTGAAAAGGAGAGCGTCTTTTTTGACCACATCTCCAACCTCAGCATGAACAATCCTTACGATTCCCGGCAATTCGGTACCAATGGCAATAATTTCACTTTTAGGTTCAATGACACCAATTCCTGCAACATTTTGCTCAAAACGGGTTTTAGGTGGCTCGATTAAAGGCTGACTTGCCGGCTTTGGTTTAGTATAAAAAACGGAAAACATCGCGAAAATAAATGCTACAAGAGCAAGTAAGGGAATAAATTGTTTTTTCAACTGTTTAAATAAATTTTTCACGATCACTCTCTATGTATGTAGTTTTCTGGTTCGTTATCGCTGATAATACGTCCATCGCTCATCTCTAAGATGCGATCAGCAAAATGATAAATGCGGTTATCATGCGTCACAACGAGTACGGCACGATTTTGATCTATCGAAATGTCTTTAAGAATTTGCATAACTCCGCGTCCTGTTTTTGCATCTAAAGATGCTGTGGGTTCATCACAAACGATCAAACTTGGATTATGTACAAGGGCTCTTGCAATCGCGACACGTTGCTGTTGCCCGCCGGACAGCTGGCGCGGCAATTTCTCTAAATGATTTTCCATCCCAATCGTGCTAAGTGTTTGATTGGCTTGAAGAACAGCTTCATTAAAAGACATTCCTGCGGCAATCAATGGCAATGCAGCATTTTGTGAAGCTGTTAAAGCAGGCAAAAGATTAAACTGCTGAAAAATAAAGCCGACATGCTGGCGCCGGAATAAAACTTTGTCTCTATCTTTCATGCCCGAGATGAGTTGATCATTAATCATAATTGTTCCGGAAGTGGGAGATAAAATTCCGGATAAAACAGAAATTAAAGTTGTTTTGCCACAGCCTGAAGGACCTACAAGCATGGTTAATTGACCAAAATTGACATGAGCATCAACTCCATTCAAAACACGTACTGTGTCATCCCCTACAGGAAATTCTTTGATGAGATCTTGGACTTTAACAGATATTTTCATTTTTTAACCCCTAAAAACAATTGCAGGGTCTATTTTGAACACACGGCGCAAACTGAATAATATGGAAAATAAAGTGATGAATGCAATGATCACAGCAGCTCCCATAACAACATACCAATAAAGATAAAATCCCCTGAAAGCAGGTATGTTGGCGGTTGCTTCAAAAAAGAGGGCCGTCAACCCTATTCCAAAGCTATAACCAATAGACGACACCATCCCCGCTTGCAATAAAACAATGCGCAAAAGTTGACTATTAGTGAACCCGATTGCCTTCATCGAAGCAAATTGCTTTAAATTTTCGATGATAAAAATGTAAAATGTTTGGGCGGTGATGGCGCCTCCAATGAGTATTCCAAGAAAAACAGTGATTCCAAAATTGATAGGAATCCCTGTTCTCTGTAAAATGTAGTTGATGCTACGCCAGGCAAACTCTTTTTGAGTTAAGGCTTGTAATCCTGTTTTCTCAGAAATCCTTTTAGCTAGCTCTTCGCTCTTAACTCCGTCTTTGGCCTTAACCAAAACAAATGACATGATATTGCGCTGTGGAGGTAAAATTTCTTTGGCTTTGGAATAAGAAACATAAAGAATCGGGAAAGTGAAAAATGTTGAAAGAGAATCTGAAAGTGCGGTTATTTTAAGGCGATGATCATTAAGTTCAATTTCTTTTCCTAACTCAAGTTTTTGCTTTGGCCAAGTGAAAGCATACCCATTTGTATCCATCATGCCGTTTTCAGGGTGCTGCAGAGAACTCACTTGTCCCATCACCACATTCTTGGCGGCGCCAATTAAACTTGTATAGTCGACACCAATCAACTGAACTTGCTGTGTTAGGCCATCCGCCATCCGGATCGTCGTCAATCCCTTATAAAAAGGAACTGCCCACTCAACCCCCTGAACACTGCGCACATTACTCAGCTCTACATCGCGTAAGGGTTCCACTTCTTCAATATAGTTGACTCTCTGATCCATCACCCAGATGTCTACATCGGAAACTTCATAGATCACACCTGCAGTGCGTGAAACCAATCCGATAAAAATGGAGACCTGTTGTGACATGAGCAATGTTGCGAATGTCACCCCAAAAATTAACCCCAAGTATTTGGCTCGATCCCCTAAAAGCATTTTAACGGCAATTTCGTACATGAATTCCTTTAAATGAATAGACGATGGTTAGCTGCATATTATTCAATATTAGGGAATTTAAAACAACAAAATCAGGGGAATTAAAACAACAAATAATGGGAAAATTAACTGTAATTTCAAGCCCCGACTTGGCAGATTGCAGCCTTCTGTCAATAGAAAGAGCAACGAGTGCGTCTGTCTTAAAAACAGATTTACCAGCATATAGTCGCGATAGCGACGACAGCATGTAGCCAATGGCGTAAGCCTTATTATTGACACTCTAAAAGTTCTCTTTTGGATAAGCACCCTAATTTGTTTTTGATGTTATCGAAATAATGTTCCAAAGTCCGTTGAGGATAGTAACGTAGGTTAGAATCCTATCTCTTCCTCTTAAAGGAATCTGCTCCTTGATTTGGTGTTACGATTCTTTTTATTCTATTAAACATAATTTATAGTGCTGCTATTCGCTCAATACCAATCCTAAAAAAAACTTCTGGTATGCCTCATTAACATCCACCGGATAGAGAGCATTTTAACACGACTTTTTAATCCCTATTCCAATTTCCACCTCCCTTAAAAAATTTACGAGATTTTTTTGAGTAGGAAATTAATGCCAGCACTTGTAAAACATTATTTTAAAATTAATCAAGGATTTATCATGTTTTTTAACCCTGAAAAAAAATGCTTTTTACAGTTTTTTAGGTTTGTCACTAGCACTAGCACATTACCCATACAAAATGTTTCTGCTATTTTAGTAAGCAGCCGTCTAGATAGTGGTGCTAATACTTTGAGAGCTACTTTTAACATCTGCTGTGAGTGGGGACACGATTACCTTCTCCCCCGGACTTCCACCAATTGTTCTTAACAGCCGTCTGAGGGATTAGTCCCAATATAATAGGTCAAAGTGGCATTACTATTGACGGTAACTCTGCAGCTGGTAATCGAGTTTTTTTGTTCAATCAGGCAACGTTAATATCAATAATCTGACAATTACTGGTGCTAATTCTGCAGGTGGTACGGGTGGTAATGGCTCTTCTGGAGGTGGTGGTGGCATGGGGGCCGGATCGGCTTTATTTGCTAATTATGATGCAAATGTGACAGCAACCGATGTTTTATTCGTCTCTAATACTCCTAAAGGAGGCAATCGAGGCTCTGTTCCAAACCCACGGGCGCATGCTGGTGGTGATGGTGGAGGGTTTGGAGGTGGCTCTAACTCTGACGGAGGCCTTGGAGGCATCAATAACCTCTTAAATGGAGGAGGGGGAGGAGGCACTGGTGGTTTTGGTTCCGATGGAGCCGGCGGTAACGGCACTAATAATGGCGGAAATGGTGGGGGTCCATCCCCAGGTCTCGGTGGTTTATTCAAGCCGGTGTGAATTACTTAGGAGGAACTGATGAGCCTCTCTTTTTCAGTACTGGCATAGCACTGCCCGAAGATAAATTATTTTGTCATGCGCCTTCTTTCAAAGTTGTTTTTTTTAATCCCTACAACCGTTGCCACGCACATAATAGAACAAATCAAAATATTGTGGACATCGTTGGTGGTACCCGGTTTGGATGGGTGGTGGTCGTCTTTGCATTGGTGGATTTGCTGGAAGTCGAGCTATTGGCAAAAATCGACAGGGTTTTATGATTTCTTATCAGTGCTCTTTTTGTCCGGTTCAGCATTGTGATGGTCAAGATTATTTTAAATGGGTGCTTTGTGCGGACTATGCATCGGAGTAAAAATACCATTGGTGGTGGCGGAGTTGGAATTTACTATTACTTTAAACCAGGTATTAGCATCCCAACGGGTCCTGTTTGGTTTAATTCAGCAAAAATTAATGTGAACTGGAAATGGTCAGTTCAGATTGATATTAGCTTCGCAGTTTTTGATACGAAAAAAGTCTGACAGCAAAACTTCAAAGTCTTTAATAACAAGTTATACTATCCTTTGAGGAAAAAATTTCTTGATGACTTTGGACAACGCTGGCAACAGGCTTCGACAACATATTATCTTAGGGAAATTGCATGAAGAAATTCTTTAACATTTTGTGATGATTTACGGACCCTTATCTTGAGATAAAGCAACTCAATTTTATTTTGTACCCTGTCCATCATTATATCCTGTTGTTTCCATTAACAAGAGTAAACAAGGGATAAACAACAGCTCCCACTAGAAATTATCTCCCTGGAAAAATTAAGCGAAGAAAAAATAACAGGACGTAAAGATGGACAGGATGGATGATTCAGGTTTTTCTAGAGCCTGGTAAGATGGAAAAGCTAAGGATGAGTGGTAAAGTATTCAAAATCAGCCTTGATATGCAATTTCCCACATATTATCTACCTAACCTTACTCGTAAACATCCATTTAGCAGCAAAACCCATAAACTTAGTAAAAAAACAGATGGCGAAAACTATAAAAATATTATATAAAAAAATTTCAACCTTCATTTATATGAAAGCAACCACTTCTTACAAGGGGCGCCCGTGAAAGATAAAAGTCCTAAAAAACCGGTTAAAAAAAACGAGAAGATTGCCGATCTTGCAAAGAATACCGAACATAGTGATGAACAATTTCTTACGACCAATCAGGGTTTACGGATTAATGACAATCAGAATTCTCTCAAAGCAGGTGAACGCGGACCTACTCTTTTAGAAGATTTTATCCTCCGAGAAAAAATCACGCATTTCGATCACGAAAGAATTCCGGAAAGAATCGTACACGCCCGGGGATCCGGAGCTCATGGAGTTTTTCAACTCTACAAATCGTTAAAGAACTATACAAAAGCTAAGTTTTTAAATGACACTTCCATTCAAACACCGGTATTTGTAAGGTTTTCAACTGTAGCGGGGTCCAGAGGCTCCACCGATCTCGCACGCGATGTTCGAGGGTTTGCCGTCAAGTTTTACACGGAAGAAGGAAATTTTGATCTGGTTGGAAATAATATTCCGGTGTTCTTTATTCAAGACGCTATGAAATTTCCTGATCTCATCCACGCTGTGAAACCGGAACCTCATCATGAAATTCCGCAGGCAGCTTCTGCCCATAACACATTTTGGGATTTTATCTCCCTCATGCCTGAGAGCATGCATATGATTATGTGGGTGATGAGCGATCGAGCTCTTCCTCGAAGTTTTAGAATGATGGAAGGGTTTGGAGTCCATAGTTTTCGTTTAATTAATGAGCAAGGAAGAGCCGTATTTGTAAAATTCCATTGGAAACCCCTTCTCGGCGTTCATTCAGTGGCATGGGATGAAGCTCAAAAGATCTCAGGAAAAAACTCCGACTTTCATCGTCAGGACTTGCATGATGCCATCGAAAGCGGCGCTTTTCCTGAATGGGAATTTGGGATTCAAATCATTCCTGAAAGCGATGAGCACAAATTTGATTTCGATTTGTTAGACCCTACCAAATTAGTGCCAGAAGAATTAGTCCCTGTCTTACCCATTGGTAAATTGACGTTGAATCGCAATCCTGACAATTTTTTTGCCGAAACAGAACAAATAGCCTTCCATCCTGGTCATCTTGTTCCCGGTATTGATTTTACCAATGATCCTTTACTTCAAGGCCGTTTATTCTCATACACCGATACGCAGATTTCTCGTCTAGGAAGCCCTAACTTCCATGAAATCCCCATCAACCGCCCTATTGCCCCTGTCCATAACAATCAACGCGATGGACGCATGCGACAAACCATTAACAGCGGGAAGAGTGCATATGAACCTAATAATCTCGCAAAAGGGTGCCCATTTCAAGCAAAGATGGTCGATGGAGGATTTGCCTCTTATGCAGAAAAAATTGATGCTAAAAAAATAAGAGGACGCAGCCCAAGTTTTTTTGACCACTTTAGCCAAGCCACTCTATTCTTTCACAGCCAGTCTGAAGCGGAAAAAAATCACATGATCAACGCTTTAAGTTTTGAACTGGGAAAAGTAGACGTTGAAGCGATCAAGATCCGAATGCTTGGATTGTTAAGCCAGGTAGACAAAACATTAGCTGAAAGCGTTGCAGACGCACTTGGTCTTAAGGTACCAAGCAAACCTGAACAACCCATGAATCATAGTTTTGG
>Ga0335395_10003004_pt1 | contig 10479 bp, 7 predicted proteins | sample MAT02_FD_205744 | JGI IMG/M metagenome (GOLD analysis project Ga0335395, IMG submission 205744) | Freshwater microbial communities from Lake Fryxell liftoff mats and glacier meltwater in Antarctica - MAT-02 (spades assembly) (version 2) ...
GTCGCCGTCAGCGTCGTTGGTTTTGACAACCGAGGCTTGGCGCCAGGCGATGCCGATGGTGTCGGTGGAGGTGCCGATGACCTGAGGCGAGCCGACGGCACTGACGGTGGCGGCGGATAGGACGGGTGAGAGCGCGGTGAGAACGAAGGCCAGGACGAGGCCGGGAAGGCGCCTGCAAGCGCTGAAACAAGCAGAAGTAACTAATAGAGTGGGGTAATGCATGGGGTGGGTGGAGGGCTAAAATACTAAAAAGTTGTCGGCAGAGAAAACATGACGCCGGGTCACGGACGCTAGCGGTGCGGAGAGGGGTGGAGGTGGTTTCCTTGGCTGGAGGGTGAGTCGCGGTGGGCGGAGCGACGGGCGTTCGCGGGTTACCAGCCCATGATCTGCCTGATCGCGGGGATCAAATTATCGGCCATCGCCCGATGCTCGGAGATGCGAGGGTGGCCCCCCGTGGTTTTAGGCGCGAAAATCAGGGTAGCCACCGAGGGGTGTGCGGTATCGGTCCGGAAGCTGGCAACGGCGTCGGCGAGGGCTTGTTTGTAAAAAGCGCTACTCGAGAGGCTCATGTTGCCCGCCACACAAAGGATGGGCACTCCGGGACCGTAGCGGTGGAGCACGGCTTTAAGAAAATTGAGGTAGGCGTCGCGCGAGAGGTGGTCGTTATCGACGGGGTCGGCGCTCTGGTCGTTTTGCAGCAGGTTGATGACGACGACGTGTGGCTGCCACGCGGAGGAGTCCCAGTTTGGCGAGTCGGGGAAGTCGGGGGAGCTCGTCGGCAGGGTTTTGAGCCAGGCAGCCGGCATCGAGATCGCGCCGGTGTAGCCGCGCCCGGAGGCCATGGCGATGCCGGGCCAGGCGATGTAGTGCGCCTCGGCGCCAAGGGCGAGTGCGGTAAGCGAGGAGTAGGCTAGCCAGACGTTGTCCTTGTTTTGGTCGTCGCCCGTTTCCGGCCCGTGGTAGCCCTCGGGCATTCCGGCCGCTTGGCCCGATGTGATCGAGTCGCCGATGAATTCGATGCGGCGGGTCGGGCGAGGCGGGGGCGGGGCTAGCCCGCACCCGGCAGCGAGGGATAGGCCATGAAATCCCACGGGGCCGAGCACCACGCTGGTGCGGAGAAAAACGAACAGGTCGTGGGCACCGTCGGGCAGGTCCTCGGCTAGGGAAATGAGCTGGCGACCTTGGACGCGGACGGCGCGCATGTTCGCAAAGTCACCGTCGATCACGATGTTGAAACAGTGGTTTTCGGCTTCGAGGTGGATGGCCACGGAGGGGCCGTGAAAGCGGGCTTCGATCTGGGTGCCGCTCCAAGTGAATGCGACGGAAGCCTGGCCCGGCCGGGGGAGGATGCGGCCGGTGTATTTAAGGAACGGGTGGCGCGGGCTGATTTGGCCGGTCTGAGCGGGGGTGCCGTCCTGCCATGTGGAGGGTTGGGCCGTGTCGGTTGGGGACTGGAACCAAGCCGGCGGGATCGTGGGCTCCGCGCGATAAAGGTAACCGGGGACAAGTTCACCGAGGGCTTGGTCGAGATGGTTTATTTGCCGGTCGGTGACGTTGGGTGCAGACGAGTGAATCTTAACGACTCGATTTGCGGACCCGTGAAGGTGCGGCGGGGTAGAAATCACGTTTCCGATCATACCGGAAATGAGGAGGGATGACAGGGTGCCCTTATTGATACTGATAGAGGAGCGTACCACCGCCGCGCCATGCCGGGTTTTCCGAGCTCGGTTTTCGCACTTGCCGGAGCGCAGGCAGAGCGTCGCGTTGCTGTCGGAATCCGCCTTAGCCTAGAAACGGTACACGGATCGGGTCGTCTCGCTGAACCTGCTGGCCGCCTGCCGCCCGCAACACCCGCTTCAAGCACCCGCTCGGTGCATGTCGGGGTTACGCGAGCGGCATCCGGCTCAACATCTCGCGCGTTACTCCGCCGCCCGACTGCCGTTTCTAGGCTTAGTCCTTCGCGCGGAGGTTGCGTTGGTAAAGGGCGTGACGCTGGGCGGCGCAGGCGTTCGAGAAGAGCGGGTCCACCGGGGTGTTCAGAACGTAGTCCACCAGCGTGTCCACGTCGGTCTTGGCGACGTGGAGGCGGGTATCGGCCGTGGCATAGTAGAGGTAAACCTCCCCCGAGTCGCGGGTGACCAGGCCGTTGGCGAAGGCGACATTGCCGACGTCGCCAACGAATTCCCTCGGTGCCCCACGGGGCGAGGAAGTAGCCGCCGGGCGAGGCGATGCGGCGCCAGGGTTCCTTAAGGTCGCAAAGAAAGGCGTAGAGCACGAAGCGCAGACCGGCGGTGCAGTTGCGCACGCCGTGCGCGATGTGCAGCCAGCCGGCGGAGGTCTTGATCGGCGGGGCGCCGGCGCCGTTTTTGGTTTCCTTGATCGTGTGGTAGAGGCGCCCGTCAATGGTGGTTTCCGGTCCGATGACCGGGTTCAAAATATCCGGTGCGAGACCCCAGCCGATGCCGCCGCCCGAGCCGGTATTAATAAAGCCATCCTACGGGCGGGTGTAGAAGGCATATTGGCCCTGCACAAATTCCGGGTGCAGGACGACGTTTCGCTGCTGGGGCGAGGGCGATTTGATGTCGGGGAGGCGTTCCCAGGTTTGTAAATCACGCGTGCGCACGAGGCCGCATTGGGCAATGGCGGAGGAGAGGTCGCCGCGTGGGGCCGCGGGGTCTTGGCGCTCGACACAGAACACGCCGTAGATCCAGCCATCTTCGTGGCGGGTGAGGCGCATGTCGTAAACGTTGGTGGCGGGGTCATCGAGTTCGGGGAGCACGATGGGGCCGCCGACAAATTCGAACCGCTCGGTGCCAGAGGAGCTGGCGGCGACGCCGAAGAACGATTTGCGATCGCCGCCCTCGATGCGGGCGACCAGGCAGATGCGGCCATCGTGCTCTATGGCGCCGGAGTTGAACACGGCGTCGACCGGAAGGCGCTCGAGGAAGCGCGGGTTGGTGGCCGGGTCGAAATCGTAGCGCCATTCCAGCGGCACGTGGGCGGCGGTGAGCACCGGGTGATGGTAGCGGGCGAACCAGCCGCAGTCCCACGCGGGATCGGCGGGATTTGGCCGCTCGATGAGGGCATGATGACGGGCGGTGACGGCTTGGACGCGTTGGTGGCGGGAGGAGTTGTTTGTGGGAATTTAGAGTGAGAGTCCGGTGTAGCGGCGATAGACTTCGGTCACGCCTTTGTGGGGGAAGGGGACCATGCCTTTTTCGACGAGGCGTTGGCCGAGGGGCTCGGGGGCGAGGAATTGGAAGTGCTCGAAGCCGAGGGCAAAGAGGTCGTCCTCTTCGAGCAGGCTGTGCCAACTGCGGCCGGCGGGGTCGTTCCACAGGCCTTCGCCACCAAGGGTGAAGCCGCCGGCGAAATCCACCAGCGCGGCGCCGTAGTCCTGGAGGGCGCGGGCGACGGTGCGGGCGGCGGGCGTGAGGTCGAGGGCGGCGAGATCGAGGGCGGGATCGAGGCGAAGGATGACGCCGGCCGGCGGGCCGCCGGGCAGGCCGCCATCGGTCCAAAGTGTAGGTGGAAAGTGGTGCGCGAGCAGTCCGCTGGAGCGGCAGGCGAAAAGGAGTTTGTGCGCGATATGCCCGGCGGTGAGTTCGTCGTGCATGATGAGGCCGGCGATGGCGGGCACGCCGGTGGCGCGGCTGGGGCCGTGGGGGTGGATGCTCTCGCCGTTGCGGGCGGGGAACTCGGCGGGGTCGAATACGCCGGAACCATCGAGCGAGTAACGCATGCCGGTGCAGGAGGCCCAGGTGCCGTCGGGTCGTTTTTGCGCGCCCCAGACATCCCAGGCGGTGCGGGTTTGCGGGTCGATGACGGCGAGGTGGGCGTCTTCCTGCGCGTCGGCGATGGCGGCGGCGGGGATGGGCATGCCGGCCTCGAAGTCGGGGTGGTGTCCATCGCGGGCGACGGCGGCGGGGTTATGCGCGGAGTTGGCCGCGAAGGTCCGGCCCTGCCAGTCCTCGCGGAGGCGGTGGGCGACTTTTTGCAACGGGGTGCCAGGGGCGACGTGGTAGACGGGGACGGTCCACTCGTGGAGGTTGATATGCAGGCCGGGTGAAGATGTGCCCTCGCGGGTGAGTTGGAGGAAACGCGCATGCTCGGGATGCAGCGGCGCGTGGGCGGGCAGCGGAGTGTTCCAGAAGCTGTCGGGTGCGAAGAAGGGCTTGGTGGGCATATGAAAAGTGAAAGCGAGGACGCGGAGGTAGGGCGCGGTTTAGGAAGCGGTTGCGGCGGCCGCGGCGCGTTGTTCCAGCTCGCGGCGGATCTCGGTCATGCGCTTGCGGTCGAGTTTAAACCGGGATAGGCAGACGAACGACAGGCTCCAGAAAAAGACCGGGAGCAGGAGGTAGAGCCAGAACATGTTTTTGAGGACCTCCGGCGGCTGGGTCTTTACGACGCTGTCGAAACCGGAGAGTTGGAGGGCATAGCCGCCCAGGCCAATGGAGAGCGTGCCGGCCATTTTAACCGACCAGGAGAAGACGGAGCTGATGCTACCCTCGCGGCGTTTGCCGGTGCGCCATTCGTCGTAGTCGGCGACGTCGGCGCGCATGGAGGGGACGATGAGCCATACCGAGCTGCCGATGGCCGAGTAGAAAATGGCGGGGATGATCTGTAGCCAAGGATTCTCGGGCGTGAGGCAGAAGTAGTTCAGCGAGTGCCCGAAGAAGGTGAGGATAAGCACGACGTAGAGGGCGAATTTTTTATCGGTGCGGCTGCAGAACCACGTCCAAAACGGGATGCTGATAATGCTTACAATGGTCATCCCGGTCCCTTTCCAGCCCTCGATAATGGCAGCATCGCCGATGGCACCGGCGTTTACGTAGTAGATGTTAATGTAGAAGCCGAGCGCACCGATGGAGGCGAGGCCGACGAGGTTAAAGAAGACGACGCCGGAGAGAGCCCAAAGTGGCCCGGTTTTGAGCGTCTCTTTTAGACTGGTGAGCAGCGGGACTTTTTCTTGGCGGGAGGTCTGGCTGGCGTAGAGCCGCTCGCGCACGAACAAGGCCGGGAGTATGGCGAAGACGATAAAGACAACCGCATAGATTAACGTGGCGAACCGGGCGCCAGTGATGAGGTTGGGCTCGCTGGAGCCGGCATCGTAGAACATTGAGCTGCTGACGAAGGCGAAGTTCCACGCGCCGACCAGGCCGACGGGTATGCCGATGAGGCTACACCAGGCTTGGAGGCGGGTGCGCTCGTCGTAATTGGAGGTCATCTCCATGCCGAGGCTATGGTAGGGCATCGCCCACATGGTGAAGGCGGTGTAGAGCAGGATGCTGATAATGGTGAACCAAGTCGCGATAACGTAGGGGCTCCAAGCGGGGTTGGCCAGGTAAGTGATCGGGATGAGCAGGCCGCAGAGGATGCCGCCGACTACAATATAGGGCCTCCGCCGACCCCAGCGCGTGCGGGTGTTATCGGAGATGTTGCCCATGATGGGGTCGGTGATCGCATCCCAGAGGCGGGTTATCATTAAGATCACCCCCACGAGGGCGGGCGAGAGGTGAAAGCCGATGTTAAGGACCGGCATGACTAAGCCCATGGCCAAACCGTTGATGACATAATCGGCCTTGCCGCCTAGGGCGAAGGCGAATTTTTGCGGCCAAGGGATGCGGTCGTCGGGGTCGGTGGGTGGGGTGGGATGGAAGGACACGGGTAAAGGAAAAACGGAGGGAAGGAGGGATCGCCGGGCTGGCGGGGTTGGAGGGGATCTTAATTTAGCGGGGATGAGTCCGGAGAAAGTAGTTGGCCGAGCACTACACTTACGCCGGCGGTCCAGCCCATCATGGCGGGCAGGCCGTATTCGTTTTGCACGTGGAGGTCGCCGGTCTCGGCGTTGTATTTTTCCCAGAGATCCCCGGTGGCGGCGAAGGACCGGGCGACGGTGCCGAAAAAGACGGCGGCGACGCGGCGGGCGTCGGCGGGGCGACCGGCGGCGAGCAGGGCTTGCACGGTGGCGTAATGGAGGGGCGGCCAGGCGTTGGGGGCGTCCCATTGGCAGATGCGCACGCGCGGGCCCGGGACGCAGGTGAGGATGCCATGCGGGCGTTCGACCTGCGGGAGGAGTGCGAGGGTGGAGGCGCTTTCCGCCGGGGTGGTCAGGCCGAGCCAGATGAGGTAAAAACTCGCGGGCGAGACGATGGTGGAGCGCAGGCCGGCAACGTGGTCGTAGTCGTTAAACGCACCGAGCTCGGGCGACCAGAGCAGGTCGCGCATGAGGGTGGCGCGCAAGGCGGCGCGAGTTTCCCAAGCGTCGGCCTTGGCGGGGTCGCCGAGCAGGCGGTGGCTGCGGGAGAGCACGTACTCGGAAGCGTAGAGCAGGGCGTTCAGGTCAACGGGGCAAAAATCCATGCAGCGTCCGTCAAAGCGCGGGCAGAAATCCCAGCCGGACTCGCACTCGGCGTTGGAGTGGCCGGATTGGAGGACGCGGTCGGCAGCGGTGACGGCGGGCGGTTTGCCGGCGCGGTTGCCCCGGTTGTCGGGGCCTTGGGCGCTCTGGATGAGTTCCGCGTTGTCGGCGTGGTGGCCGTAGTGGTTGAGGCCGCAGGAGGCGCGGCGTTGGGCGCACCAGAAGGCGAGTTCGGCCTCCAGCCGCGGCAGGGCGGCGGCGAGCCAGGCACGGTCGGCGGTGTGTGCGAAGACGCGCTCGACCATGAGCGCGAGGTGCGGGGGCTGGGAGCGGGTGAGATAGTAGGTGCGGTTGCCGTTGGGCATGTAGCCGAAGCGGCCGACGAGGTGGAGGATGTTGTCCGCGTTTTGCCGCGCGAGCTCGACGCGGCCTTGGGCGAGCAGGCCTTCATTGGTGTAGAACGTGTCCCAATAGTAGAGCTCTTGGAAGGTGTCCTTGCGGCAGGGCACGGTGTAGGGGTGCGGCAGACCGATGATCTGGCCGGAGTCCTCGGTGACGTGGCGCACGGTGTCGTCCCAATGGGCGCTAATGAAAGCGAGCAAGTCGGCGACGGGAACGGGACACGGTTGAGTGGTGGAGGGGGGCATCCGGGGGCGAGGTTGATCGAGGGGTTTGGCGGGGCGAACGGAGGTGATGTTATATTTATAATCCAGGGCGGGTAATTGAAGCTGCAGCCGTTCATTGAAGACTTCCTCGAACTAAGGGTTGCCAAAAAAAGAAGGCGCAAAAAAAGTCACTATTCGCTCACGCTCGTTGCTACATTGCGTTAGCGATTGGCAGGGTATGACGTGGGTTCCCTATCGCGCTTTTGTGCCTTCTCGTGGTCCAACCTCCGATAGCCGGGTAACGGAGTTTTTAACCACAGATTACACAGATAAGAACCCGATATCGGAGCGGAGTTGGGAGGCGGGGAATCTGGGTTTTTATCCGGTATTTATCTGTGAAATCTGTGGTGAAATGTTTGATGGCTTGAGGCTGCTGGTGTTAGCTCAGGGTGGCACGGGCTGCTTGCCCATGGGATCGACAACGTCGGAGGCAATCAACTGGGCGGTGGGGGCGCGGAGCACAAAAAAGCGCGAACCCGGCGAGGGGTTCGCGCTGGGGAGCCGAGCTAAACGCGTCGTGTTCGCTTAGCGGGCGGAACGACGACGGCGGAAGGCGGCCAGGCCGAGAACACCAGCACCAGCCAACGCGGCGAAGGTGGAGGGCTCGGGAATGGCAGTCAGCGTGAAGTTATCAAAGCGAATGCTGGCAATGGGGCCGTTCGCAAAAATACCGAAGCCGGTGATTGCTCCCGAAGTGGGAAGCGTTGCCGAAGCTCCGATGGAAATCGCTTGTCCAGCCGTAAAAGTCAGTAACTCCCAGGTTGATCCAGCCAAGGTTAGATTCTTCTGGACGGCTTGGGTCGAAAAGCCAGCACCACCACCTGGAATGAACTGTTGGTTAGATTGGGTGGAGGCATACCACAATCCGCCAATTTCCAGCACCACACGCATACCAGCATTGGGTGCGCCAACCGCATCGTAGCTACTGCCTTGCCAGAAGGAAACGCTGGTGAGGTCGGCGACATTTACGTTCTGGTATTCCTGAGTGATATAAACCAACGGAGAGGTGACGCCTGAAATGAAGACAAAGCCGTTCGCTTGCGCGAGCGTCGGCCCGGAGTTCACCGGCAGATCAGCGGCCGGGCGACCGGCACGCCAGGAAATGCTTGAGTTGGATGCAGATGCAGTCTGATTTACTCGAACTCCTCCGCTGTTTAGCCAAAATTGCCAGCCTGCTGTGGACGTTAGTATATCCACCCCTGTAGTATTTTGAAAAGTCTCGTTGTAAACGACGGATTGTGCGGAGGCGGCCGAAGCGCCGAGGCCGAGCATAAGCCCGGTGAGGAGGAAGGACTGACGGAGGGTTTTTTGGGTAGTCATAAACGTTGGTTTTTTGATGGGGGAGGGACGAACTTCTGATTCTATTTTGGTTTTGGCGCGCGGCTTGATGGTCGTTGCCCTTACATTTATGCATGAATTTAATTTTGGCTGCGATTTATGTTTCTTTGATACTGATTAGATCGGTAATGAAATTCCGTGATTTTTGGAAATAATGCAGCCCTTCGCCAAACAGGGCGGGGATTGTAGCGGGGAAGTCTAGAAACGGATCGGGCTTTGGATTAAGGGTGGAAAAAAGCGAGGGACCGCTGGCCCCTCCGAGCCGGAGTGAAGTAGTCCCCCGGAAAATTTGCGGCGCGCAACAGTTACGCCCCGGTTTAGCCTTCGCCGTATCCGTGCAGTCAGAAGGGTGGTATCGAGGTAATTTGACGGCCCCTTTCAGAGTGCGTCATCCGCTACGTCCGAAGCCGCCTGCAAACGGTCACCCGCCTCAGGCGGTCTCTTGGACCATCGCTTGCTGCGATGCCAGCTCCGCGCTGTCGCGCTTCGTCAAAATACCCACGGGTATTTCTCGGAATTCCTCCGCTGAAATGTGCCGGCCATCTCATCCTGAGGCTTCGCCGTCCGATTGCTTGGACATAGATTAAAGAATTTTACGTAAACTCGGGCGCGCCTACGTCCCTGTAGGCTCCGTGGCCAGTGCAGTGTCTGGAGGACGCAGGTGTTCCCGGGGTTTGTGGCGGAACGACGTTTCGGGTTCGCGTGTTTTCTCAGGGACTTCGCGACTTGAGGCGCGCCCAGCGGTCGCGCCCTGAAAACCAAAAAACCGCCCCCCATCGAAACGGGGGGCGGCTTTTGTTCATGGCCCGGTCAGTGGACGAGGGCGCCGTGATCAGGGAACGGTCAGGGTTGGGCTATTTTGAGGCGGAGGAAGCGGCTTTCGCTCAGGGGCGTGGAGTCGGTAAAAACTACCGACTGGCCGACGGTGCCGGGGTTGGTTGAGAGGTCCGTCCAAGCACCGGTGAGATTGCTGCTGCCCTGTATGACGTAGGTCACGTCCGCGCGGGCGCGGCTAAAGGTCAGGGTCAGGAAGTTACTGGAAGTGCCCACGGTGGGCGTGGGAACGGAGGAACCATTCGTGGGGAGGCCACCGAGCGCATATTCGGCCAGGTTGCTCAGGCCGTCGTTATCGGAGTCGGCGGTGAGGTCGGTGTTGAGCGGGAGACCGTTGGTGCTGAGCCAGGCCTGGGTATTTGACCAAGTAGTGGCCGAGGCGGTGCTGGTCACGGCCGAGTCGCCGCTGCCGTCGGTGGCGCTAAGGCGATAGAAATACGAGGTGCCAGCGAAGAGGCCGGTGTCCGTGGTGGATGTGGCGTTGGCGGCGGTGGTGGTGATCAATGCCCAGCCGGTGAGACCATTGGCGCTGCGTTCCAGTTTAAAGCCGGACTCGTTAGCGGAATTATCCGTCCACGTGAGCGTGAGCTGCGTGGCGCTGGCGACGGTGGTAACCGCCAAAGCAGACGGCGCGGCAGGGGTGGTGGGCGCAGAGGCGACTGAGTCGAACATGAGTCCGTTAATCAGTACACTGCCGCTTAATGAAGTAATCTGGGCCTGACCGAGGAGCTGGAAAACATCACCCGTTTGCGCGCCGATGATACGGAAGGTGGTGAAGGCGGCGTTGAACTCAGTGTAGTCACTGGATGTTATGGAGATCGTCGCAGAGCCGGAGGCGGATCCTGCAATCTGGGTGAGTCGAAGCGCGGAGGGATTTCTGGAGGCCATTTCCGGGTGGGTGGCCACAGTGATCGTAAAGTTACCAGGCAAACCCGATCCAACGGTAAAATCATAGAGCGTGTAGTAGTTTCCAGTAATGGTGTTGGTGCTGAAGTGACGCCCCATGTAGCCGACGCTGATTTTGGCGGCGGTGTCATTGGGGTTTTGGAAAGCGCGATAGCCATAGTTCGTCTGGTTGTTGACGGCGGAGTCGGGGACGGTGACGGCAAGCCACGGAACGGCCGAGAAAGTCATGACGGAGGTATCAAAGTGTGAAACGGAGTAATCCTCGTAGTCGCCGGGGCCCCAAGTGGTTTTGGCGAGGTAGTAGCCGGCGGTGCCGATAATGTTGTCCCCGTCTATGTCATTGAGCTTGGCGACGGTGGGTTTACGCCAAGCAAT
>Ga0335395_10003005_pt1 | contig 10476 bp, 8 predicted proteins | sample MAT02_FD_205744 | JGI IMG/M metagenome (GOLD analysis project Ga0335395, IMG submission 205744) | Freshwater microbial communities from Lake Fryxell liftoff mats and glacier meltwater in Antarctica - MAT-02 (spades assembly) (version 2) ...
TTGGTAACAATTATTTTTTAGGTAGGTTAGCTGAGAGCAAATTGGCTGCCTATCTTTTTTTATCACAGTTCGGCTAAATATTTACTCCCTCTAAGTTTCAGGTGTGTTGTCACCCCCTCAGCTGCCAGAGTTGATGTGAACTCCAATAAATTCGCCGGGTGAACTTCTCTTTCCAGCCAAATAGATAATTCTCTGGCATTAAGGGGTTCTATATCTTTAAATTTAATCAAGGTTTGTGGTATCCATTGTGGCGTAATTTCCTCAAGGCAATCTATATTCCAGCTATTAGTATGACCAGAGTAATCAACAAAAAATAAAAGCAGTTGATAATTATTATCTGTGGTTCCTTTAGTCTCTGCTTTAGTTACGAGAGGTTGCCAGAAATATTCCAAAAATTCTTCCAAATATCTTCCATCTCCCAAGCAATCAGGATTATAGAAAGTAAAAATGACTGTTTGAGATTGCCATAAATCTACTATGTTTTGAGTGGTTTTTTCGATGCTAGACTCTAGTGGCATTCCAATGCGCCTATTAATTTCCTTTAGTATGCTATCTAGAGAGTTTTTTCGAGTATTGCTACTAAAAGATATTTTTCTAACCAAAGTAGATGTATTTTCATTAGGTACTTCTTGAATTAGTCGATTAAGCAACCAGCGTTGTCCAGTTTTTTCTTTGCCATGAATCAAACAAGCTCCTATTTGATGGTTATATACAAAATCTTGAAACACACGCACCTGCTTACTATAATTGAGCCTCAATAGCACTTCATGTAATTTATCTTCTTGTAATTTATCTTCTCTAGACGTAATTTGTCTTGGCTCTCCTCGCTGATTGATGAGAGTCAATAAATTATTGTTGATACTCACAAGATAATTAGATTGCCAAGCAGTGTTGGCTCGTTCATTAGTTTTCAACTGCTCCTGAAAATATTCATTTAACTTGGGGTAGAAGTCAGTCTTAACTTTTTCCTCGAAGTTATCAGGTAATTCTGATAGATTTTGTAATAATTTATCTATCAAAATGCTTTTAAAATCACTACTAGTGAGTTGATCTTGAGATATGAATAAATGCTCAATTTCTGAGGTGTTTTGCCAAGGAGATTCAACATCTATCTGTTTACTTATTTTCTTAAGTTTATTTACTTGCTCTTTCCATTCCTTTATATGACGATCAATGGGTTGCTCAATATATAAGGGTTCCCCAACACAATACTTCGGACAAGATCGAGGGTCGATCGAGCCATAGAAGCAAAGTTTGGGGAAAGTTAGTTCTAAATAAATTCAAAGTATCAACTATCTGCTGATTCCCCAAGAGATAGAATGATTTCCTGCCATTGCTGGATAACTTGAGCGAGAAGTTGGGCTTCGGGAGTGGTGATGGGGCGTGATTGTCGGGCTTGCAAGGCTTGAATCACTGAGAGTAGAGCTTGGGAGGAGTTAGGGGAATTTGTGGGACTAGTGAGAGTAGCAATTTTAGTTTTAATCTGGAGTAGTTGCTGGATGCGATCGAGGAAATCTAGGGCTAGGGAATTGGTAATCTCTGGCGGAGTGAGACGCTGGAAATCTTCTATGGTGCTATAGCTGAGAAATTCTCCTAGGAGCTGGAAGGCTTGGTTGAGTTCTGGCCCGCCGGGATAGGGGAGAGGCTCGATCGAGGTAGATAGATGAGATAGATAAGAGGATGTCTCTGAGAATTGATCTAGTTTCTGTCCTGTTTTCTGTCCTAGCTTCTGCGGATCAAATGTATCTAAGGTATAAAGTAGGGCGCAGAGTTGACTAAGGGGAGTAACTTTGGAGCGTCTTTGCCAACCAGTTAACAGAGGGATCAAACCTGCCTCTGATTCGTGGGCAATATGCCCCAACTCCCTCAAGAGAATCTGCTTTTTGGTGCTGAGGAGTTGCCAGTCTTGGGAATTAATGGGAGGATAAAAATAATTATTTAAGGTGGGATTTTCTAGCCAAGTGTAGAGGAGTTTGATTGGTGAAGGATGTCGATCGAGATAGTCGAATAAAATGCGTTGGGCGATCGATCGCTGCCAAGGATTAATCATCACTGCTAGACATTTTTCTAAACCCAGTAGGGGATCCAGTTGCAACTGTTTTTTCAGAAACAATCCGCCACCGGGTAAGGGAAAAACTAACAATTCATCCCAGAGAATCCCGTGATCTTTGCCCCGTCCCCACGTCACCAAACTCCAAAGAAATTCCCCTAAATAAATTGGGAGCCGGAAAGCACCCACCGCCACCATCCCATTAAACAAAATCCCCACGGTGCGGAAGGTACTCACGGCTGGCAACACCCGCCCCCGGATACTGATCGCCGCCGTAAATAGGGTAATGGTGACTACCGCACTGGCAAAACCAATCACAAGGATAAATAGCAAACTACTAAAAACCCCTAAACCCCGCCGCCCGCTCAACCCACTCGCCGCCCCTAGGGTCAAGCCCAGCATGGTTCCCAGCAACAGGTAGAGGACAATCACAAGGACTTCGGCACTAAACTGCTCTCGAAAACTGGGATTATTGCGGAAGCGATCGAGCAAAATCAAGGCCCCCGACAACAGCAGACTATTCCCCACGGTAATCAGCAAGCTAGCCGCAAAAGCCCCCGCCCCTCCGGCAACTACAAATCCTAGAGCGAGAACAATTGCCATCGCCCCCACCACCGCCATCGCTGCCCCACTAGCACAACTGGCAAAGACAAAATTAAACAAAAATTGTTGATTTCTCAGGGCTGCAAGGGGAACTTCCGTGCCAGTATTCACCGCCCAGAGTTTGGGGAAACGTTCAAATCCCGTGGAAATTACCCGTTCACCGTCGGGGGTTGCACTCACGGTTCTGACCCAGCTTTGGTGTCCTGTGAGGGTGTGTTCTAGTTGGCCCGTGGCGAGATCCCAGATTTTTGCGGTGCGATCGCTAGACCCAGAAATAATTTTACCTTGGGGCGTAAGAGCCAAATCCGTCACCCAGCCTTGGTGTCCCGTGAGGGTATGGAGGAGTTGATTGTTTTGTAAATCCCAGACCTTGAGGGTGCGATCGGCACTGGCAGAAACTAAATAATGACCATCGGCACTAACCGCTAAAGCATTGATGGTACTGGTGTGTCCGGTGAGGGTCGCCATCTCTTGCCCTAGGGACAAATCCCAGACTTTGATTTGCTGATCAGTAGCAGCAGAAATAACTCGGCGGTCACTAAATCTTGCTGAAGGGAGTCCTGCTGAAGTGGGATCACTGAGCGGAGCCGAAGTGGGAAGATCGGGCGTAAATACCACTTGATTCACCCAGCCCTGATGCCCCCGGAGAGTTTGCTGCAACTCCCCCCTAGCAATATCCCAGATTTTCACCGTTTGGTCTTCACTACCGGAAACTAGCTGGCTGCCGTCTTGACTGAGAGCTAGAGCCAGCACGGGTTTTTCATGGCTGCTAAAGGTAGTAATATTCTCCCCGGTGTCTAGGTTCCAGAGTTTGAGAGTATTGTCTACAGAAGCAGAAATGACCTGAGATTGATTGGGCAGGATGGCTAAATTTGAGATCCAGCCCCGATGCCCGGTGAGGGTTTTCAGGGTTTTACCTTGGTCTAAATCCCAGACTTTGAGAGTCCGATCGCGTCCCCCAGACACGGCTATTTTGCCATCGGTAGTGATATCCACCGCATTGATACTAGTTTCATGACCCCGGAGAGTGTGTAATTCCTTGCCCTCAGCCAAATTCCAGACCTTGAGGGTAGAGTCAGAGGAAACAATCTGCACCCGTTCAAAACGATCGCCCGCCGCCGTCACCATTACCTGCCCATTCCCAGAAATTGCCACGCTGTTCACCCAAGACGTATGCCCCGCCGTCATTCCTTGTCGATAGAACCACAGACCCACCAGAGCCAATAACAAAGCAATAATTAGGGCGATCGGCAGCATCAAGTACAAACGCCGATAGGCAGGAACCCTCCAACCCCGCCAAAATCTCTGGAAGCCCCTCGATCGATAAACCAGAGGCGAACCTTGATAAAGATAATGATGGAAGGCACTAGGGCAGCAAAACACCCAGTAGGTCAACAGGACGTAGTGGTAGGGATTAAAGGGATTGAGGCGCTGGGGCAAGTCCCTAGGGGGTGCGGGGAAAGTGGGTTGGGAGTTGGTCATGAGGGCTGTTTTGAGATTAACTGTGCGGAAATTATGCAGGGCTTAGGTCTAGCCTCTTCTTAGGAAAATCTTCCCTACCCTAATCTTAGTTACTTGGCTCTGAGGGCTAATTCAGTTGTAATTCAGTTCTAAATCATGTTCTAAACAATCTAGATTAACTCACTGTAGATGAAGATAAGCACTCTGAAAGTTCCCCTAATCATTACTTGGATAGCACCAGTCTAAAAATTTCAATCCGTGGGGTCGATTTCCGTAGTCAGTTTAGTAGCTAGATTGCTTCAGAGGTATCTGTGCTAAATTTGACCTAGTTAGTTTTGGTAATTTTGATAACTTCTATAACTTTGATAACTTTTATGCAGCTTTTAGCTTGGCAATTTACTTCTCCGGGGCCCATGTTGTTTGAGTGGGGAGGCTTTGCGGTGCGTTGGTATGGGTTCTTGATTGCCTCCGCCGTGTTGATTGGTGTGACCTTATCTCAATATCTGGCAAAACGGAAACAGGTGAACCCCGAACTTTTGGCAGATTTAGCGATTTGGTTAGTGGTGGCAGCAATTCCGGCAGCCCGACTTTACTATGTGATTTTTCAGTGGGAGCAGTACCAAGATAATTTGGGGGATGTGCTTGCCATTTGGAAAGGTGGGATCGCTATTCATGGAGCAATTTTGGGGGGGACGATCGCTGCAATTATCTTTGCCAAACTCCAAAAAGTCTCCATCTGGCAGTTAGCGGATCTGGTTGTCCCTTCTCTGGCGCTGGGGCAGGCGATCGGGCGCTGGGGCAACTTTTTCAACTCCGAAGCCTTTGGTAGACCCACAGATTTACCTTGGAAATTGTATATTCCTCCCGCTAGTCGCCCTTTAGAATATATAAGTTTTGAATATTTTCATCCAACTTTTCTCTACGAATCTATCTGGAATTTGTCAGTATTTAGTCTGCTATTATTCCTATTTTTTCGGAGTCTTAAACCAAATTCTCCCATCAAAACTGGAACCCTAGCTTTAGTTTATTTAATTGTCTATAGTATCGGCAGATTCTTAGTAGAAGGCTTGCGGACAGATAGCCTGATGGCAGGACAATTGCGGACAGCCCAAATCGTGAGTTTAATCTTGATTACAGTGGGGACTTTAGGCTTAGTTTGGCAGTATAAATTACAGCGTAAATTACCCGATGTCGTTAGTCAAATTCAACAACCGAATAATGGATAAGCTGATGGATAAGCCTAACAGAAAAATCAGGAAGGGGTGGTAAATGTTTAAAAATACTCACTGGTTAGAAATTACGGAATTTGGGGTAGTGATCCTCACGGTAATTGGCATCATTGTGGCGGTGGTTTCTCAACAGTTGATTTATGCCCTAATTTTGCTGACAATTTTGATGTTGGTTAATATCTTAAATCGTCGCCGTCTAGAGCAAGTAATCCGTCGTCACAACCGGAATCGGACGGTACAGCTAGATGAACTGAAGGCAGCAGTTAATAACTTCTCCCAATCCCTGAATCAACCTGCTAACCCCAACCTATTATCTCCAGATCAAGTTAGTGCTTTACTTGTTAGTATTAGAACTCTCCAAGATGGTCAGCAAACCCTCGCTCAGGCGATCGCCCCCATGCAGAACCAGTTATATAAACTAATTGCCGATTTCCACGATCGACCAGAACTCAAAGAAACTGAAGACCTTGCCCAGATTATTCTTGCGCTGCAAAACTCCCTCAATCAATTCCCCGCCCTCGGCTCGATCGAACAAAGAATTACTCACATCGAAGAAATCCTCAACTCTGAAGAACAAATATAATTTTGGGAGCTTAATTTTTAGAGATTTTTTTTAGAGATTTAATTTCTATACATTTCTATAATTTGATGTGTATTACTTAACTTCTATGATGGGATTACCATGAATTTAATTGAAATTATTAAAGCCGATTATCAAAGATTTCCCCTAGATCAAACCTATAGTATTTATGCACCAGATATTTATTTTCAGGATCCGTTGAATAAGTTTAAGGGTATCCAAAAATATCAAGAGATGATTGGTTTTCTTAGTAAATGGCTTCGGCATCTTCGCTTAGAACTTCATGAGATTCAGCAAGTAGAAAATAATTCCCCCAATAAAATCATTACTCGCTGGACTTTAAGTTGGCAGAGTCCCTTACCTTGGGAGCCGAAGATCGCTGTTTCTGGGTGGAGTGAGTTAGAAGTTAATCCTGAGGGTTTAATTAGCTCCCATGTGGATTATTGGGATTGTTCAATTTGGGATGTTTTGATTCAGCATGTATCTTAAGTAATTTTGCTGTTATTATTTATGCTGATATATGAATTAAATTAATTAAAAATCAATAATGGTTAATAAACTAAATACTCGTGTGGTTATTGTCCGTCATGGTTTAAGCACCTACAACAGCCAACAGCGGATCCAAGGGCGTTGTGATGAATCGACCCTCACGGATCAGGGGATTGAGCAAGCAAATATTTTGGGGCAAACAATTAGTAGGGCAAACTTTGCTGCTATCTATTGCAGTCCTCTCCAACGGGCAAAGCTGACCGCCGAAATCATCCAATCTAAGTTGGTAAAACCCTTACCCTTAAATATTTCTGACCTCTTAATGGAGATTGATTTGCCCTTGTGGGAAGGATTGCAAAAAGCAGAGGTGAAGCAAAAATATCCTGAAGAATATAAGAAATGGAAAGCCCAGCCTGATAAATTTTCCATGACTATTACCAAGGATGAGCAAAATATAGAGCATTTTCCGGTGTTGGCTCTGGGGAAGCAGGCGATCGAGTTTTGGCAAGAAGTGCTGGCGAAACATCCGGGGGAAACTATTTTAGTGGTGGCTCACAATGGCATTAACCGAGCTTTATTAACCACCGCTTTGGGCATGAATTCATCTCGCTATCAACATATTCAACAATCTAACTGTGCCGTTAATGTCCTGAATTTTACCGATGGTTGGGGCGGTGCGGTGCAATTGGAATCTTTGAACCAAACAGCCCATTTAGGTGAGGTGGCTCCCACTCCACGGGAAGGACAACGGGGTTTGAGGTTGTTGCTGGTGCGTCATGGGGAAACTCATTGGAACCGAGAAACTAGATTTCAAGGGCAGATTGATGTGCCGCTCAATGATAACGGGCGATTGCAATCCCAACAGGTAGCCAGCTTGTTAGAAAATGTCTCGATCGACTTCGCCATCACTAGCCCCATGCTCCGCCCCAAGGAAACAGCCGAAACTATTCTCTACAAACATCCCCAAGTTAATCTCCAGTTAGAGCCAAAATTGAAGGAAATTAATCATGGTTTGTGGGAAGGGAAGTTAGAGGCAGAAATTGAAGATGGCTATGCCGCAGAATTAGAGACTTGGCGATCGCACCCAGAACTAGTCCAGATGCCGGAGGGAGAAAATTTACAGGATGTGTGGTCACGAGCCATTGCCGTGTGGAACCAGATCGTGGATCAGGTAGAAATTCGGGACGATCGCCTGACCACAGGTTTAGTGGTTGCCCATGATGCTATTAATAAAGTCATTCTTTGCTATTTGATGGGATTAACGCCAGCAGATTTCTGGAAAATTAAGCAAGGCAACGGAGCCGTAAGTATTATTGACTATCCCCGTGGTCAGGAAGGAATTTGTGTACTACAATCGGTAAATATTACTAGTCATCTATCGGGTAGTATTTTTGATCAAACCGCCGCCGGAGCTTTATAAAAACTTTCTATTAGGAACTTTGGGAAAAATATGACTAATGATTTGAAAATTGGTGAAGATAAAACCCTTCCTAAATCTACTAAATGGTACAGTACTTTCTATGGTCGATCGCTATTAGCTGTAATTGCTTTATGTCTAACGGCGATCGTTCTCTTAGAAGGCTCAATAATTATTTCTGGAGAAACTATGTTTGCAGGTAAAAGACCAACTAATCTGGGTGTCAACGCTGGTAAATTAGCTGCTTGTCCCAATTCTCCTAACTGTGTGAATAGTCAGGAACAAAATGAACTCCATAAAATTGCTCCTTTAACTTATACCACTCCTAAAACAGAAGCAATTTCTAAACTCAAAGAAGTAGTTAATAGCTTACCTAAAACAAAAATTATTAACGAAACTGAAGATTATATATACACAGAGTTTGCAACCCCTTTAATGGGATTTGTGGATGATGTGGAGTTTTATTTTGATGATGTGGCGAAGGTGATTCATGTGCGATCGGCTTCCCGACTGGGACAATCTGATCTGGGAGTAAACCGTAACCGCATTGAGGATATTAGAGATAAGTTTAATAGTTAGATTTATAGCTTAAATCTTTTGGACGCAAGGCTTGCACCCCTACCTTATAACCGGATTTGATATTTAGATTAACAGGTAGATTAATGGTTGAAAAACATAAATGAAGGCTATCAAAATCCCAAAGTCTAAAAAGAAAAACTTCTCTAGCTTTAGTTTGGCGGAAGCCTATAAACAGTTAGGGATTATTACTTTGCTACCTTGGGAATTTGTCAGCCAGAATATCCCTCCCAGTGCTTTCTTTGAGACAAGACTAGAACGACTCCAACGACATTTTGATCTGCGAGGCTATGAAGAGTCTAAGAAGTTACTAATTGATGCTTTTTGTGAAGAGGCCATGGAAAACATTGATCAACTCAAGATTTGGAAGGGGGCGAGATTGGAAAGTGATGTGCTAATTGGAAATGCTGATTATTTAATTGCTAAGAAAAAAGATTATTTAGATGCTCCTTTTGTCTGTATTGTTGAAGCTAAGAAGGATGATTTCGAGCAGGGACTTGCCCAATGCCTTGTAGAGATGCAGGCTTGTCAGTGGAATAATCTGCAAATTGGTAAAGAAATTAATGCCCTAGGAATTATCACAAATGCTCAAAGTTGGATGTTTTATAAACTTAATCCTAGGGGGCAAGTATTTGAATCTAAGATTTATTCCCTAGGCGATCCACCAGCCCTATTGGGAGGTCTGCACTATGTTTTTCAAGAATGTGAGAAGAATTTGGAGTAGAGGTTTTTGATCGCCATAGTTTAATCGCCATAGTATTAGATTACCTAGTTTCTAGCTCGGCAGTGAGAATTTCCTTACCTGTGGCAGTAACTAATACATCATCTTCAATTCTGATCCCTCGGACATCGGCAAATTGTCCGAGGCGATCCCAGTTAACTAGGTGTTGATACTTGGCTCTGGTGGGGGGGTGATTGAGAATGGCGGGGACTTGGTAAAAACCGGGTTCGATCGTGACAACCATACCTGTTTTTAGGGGACGATCGAGACGGAGAAATTTTAAGCCAAAGCGATCGCTCCTCTTCCTACCGGGGGCGTAACCCGCCAAATCTCCCAAATCTTCCATGTCATGAACATCTAAACCCAGTAAATGCCCAATCCCGTGGGGGAAAAATAACGCATGGGCATCTTGGGCTGCTAAGTCCTCTGGGTTGCCCCGGAGAATCCCTAAGTCTACTAAACCTTGGGCAATAATCTGTGCTGCTAAGAGATGAATCGACTGGTATTCCACACCGGGAGCGATCGCTTCAATGCAGGCATCATGGGCAGCAAGAACCACATCGTAGATAGCTTGTTGGGTCGGAGAGAAACTCCCAGAGACAGCCCAAGTTCTAGTGACATCCCCAGCCCAGCCCGTAGCAGTTTCGGCTCCCACATCAATGAGGAGCAAATCTCCCGGTTGCAGAGGATGGTGGTAATGATCATTGTGGAGGACTTCGCCGTGGACGGTGACAATGCTGGTGTAGGCGCAGGTCATTTGTTCCCTAATTAAAACTGCTTCCATGGCAGCCCGGACTTCCGCTTCGGTTTTTGCTGCGGCGATCGCAGCTCGACCAGCTTGGTGAGCTTTAACAGTAGCTTGGGCAGCTTGACGGAGTTCTGTGAGGGCGGCGGGATCATGGCAGAGACGGAGGGCAATAATTGCTTTAGTCAGGTCGAGATCAATACCTATAGATTGATGGGCGGGGGCTAAGGCTCGATCGAGGACTAGCATTTGCTTTTGGTAGGTTTTGGCATCCTGTACGGGAATCGTTGCTGCCTCAGCAGAGTGGAGGATCAACTCATTCATGGTATAGACCGCATCGGCCCCGATCGTCTCGGCAATTTCCCGTGGTTGGGGAACTTCTCCATGCCAGAGGTTGCTTCCTTCCTTGGGGGGATTAATAAAAAGTTCTAGCTTGCCTTGATGGAGACGGATCGCTGCATTTTCTAATTGTAAGCCTGCAAAGTAGAGAAAATGGCTACTAGCCCGGAAGGGATAACGATTGGCAGGAAAATTCCGGGGACTAGCTCCCCCAGACCAGAGAATTACCGGGAAATCTATGAGTTGGGCTAACTTTTCTCGGCGCT
>Ga0335395_10003006_pt1 | contig 10473 bp, 10 predicted proteins | sample MAT02_FD_205744 | JGI IMG/M metagenome (GOLD analysis project Ga0335395, IMG submission 205744) | Freshwater microbial communities from Lake Fryxell liftoff mats and glacier meltwater in Antarctica - MAT-02 (spades assembly) (version 2) ...
GTGTAATCGTGTAATTGTGTAATCGTGTAATCGAAGTTTCTCTCTAACAACGATTTAAGCAAATAAACAAATAATAATTACACATCAATTACACGATTAAACAGTTCAACAGTTCAACAATAAAAGAGCAACATTCTCCACGTGGTGCGTGTGTGGGAACATATCGACGGGTTGGGCTTTAATCACTTTGTATTTAGCAGATAACAATTCCAGATCACGCGCTTGGGTGGCGGTGTTACAGCTTACGTACACGATGCGCTTTGGTTCAGCGGCGAGTATCGTATCGATAACCGCCGGATCCATGCCTGCGCGGGGCGGGTCGGTGATGATTACGTCGGGTTGACCGTGTTGTTTGACAAAATCAGCGTTGAGGACCCGCTTCATGTCGCCCGCGAAAAACTTAATATTTTCGATTCCGTTCAGTTCCGAATTTTTCCGGGCGTCCGTTACGGCTTCTTCCGAGTACTCTATTCCAACTACTTTTTTGGCATTTCTGGCTACGAAATTGGCGATGGTACCCGTTCCTGTATAGAGATCATAGACCGTTTCAGTACCCGATAGCTGTGCGTAGTTGCGGGCTATTTTGTACAGTTCATGGGCTTGCTCAGAGTTAGTCTGGTAAAAAGACTTAGGCCCAACCATGAAGGTGAGGTCTTCCATCGTTTCGCGGATATGTTGGGGGCCATCGTAATGAACCACTTCCTGATCTTGGTAGGAATCGTTTCCCTTTTGGTTCACGATGTAATACAATGAGGTAATTTCGGAAAATCTTTCTTTAAGAAACGACATAACCTCCATAATCACTGCTTCCTGTGGCTCGGCAAACTGTACGATTACCAACACATCCCCCGTATTTGAGGTGCGGATGACGACGTTCCGCATCATCCCCACGTTCGTTTTCACATTATAAAAAACGAAGCCCTTATCCTCGGCGAATTGGTACAGCGCGTTGCGAATAGCGTTGGAAGGGTCAGGCTGCAAGTGGCATTTTTCTACCTGAAAAATCCGGTCAAAGCGCTTGGGAACGTGGTATCCCAGGGCGTTGCGGGAAAACTCTTGACCGGAATTCATGTCGTCGGTCGTCAGCCAGCGAAAGTTCGAGAAGGTGTATTCCAGCTTATTGCGATAAAATCGCTGGGTTTGGGCAGCTACGATGGTTTCGTGCGCTACGTCCTTTATTTTGCCAATGCGCTCGAAATGATCTCTGACCTGTTTTTGCTTGAATCGAAGTTGCTCCGCGTAGTCGATGTGCTGCCAGCGACAGCCGCCACAGACTTCGAAGTGCTGGCAAAACGGCTCAGCCCGAAGGTCAGAAAGCGAATAGAACTTGGTCACGACAGCGTGGGCCAGCTTTTTCTTCCGCCGGACTACCTGGAGGTCAACCACATCGCCCGGTGCTACGTGACCTTCTATGAATATCACACCATCCTCGGATTTGTATATGCATTTTCCTTCGGCGGCAAAATCGGTAATCGTTACTTGTTCGTACCTTTTATCGGTGGGCATGGCAGTAGCTGAGGTGTTTTACTCGGATTGACAATTCCAGTTTGGGGTCGCGGATTGAAAAACGCTTGGGGCGACTCCATGGCTCATTAAAACAAGATAGCGGCTAACTTTTGGTTAGCCGCTATCTTTCAGAAATTGGTTGGCAACAAGCCGATCAACTGTTATGGCTCGTTGATCGGAACAGGCTTTATCTGCCCTCGGATTTCACCAAAAGTATTTTGGATGGTGGGAATCAAAACGTACATTCTGCCGAGACGAAGATCCGTTTCCTGCTCATTGGTAAGTATTTTCGAGCCAGTTAAGGGTGAGGAAGTAATGTTTGTCAACTCAAACACGATCGGCCCATTTTCCCAAGCCGGTTCAGACCTATGGATACTTACAGCTCTTGGGGTCAGTCCTTGATAAGTAATATTGTAAGTGAGCGTTCGGTTGGTCTTGTTATACTCAAAAGCCCCCGATCCCTGGGCGGATGAGGTGGTCTTTGGGTTGACATCTCTGTTGTTGATCGTCGCCTGGTACTTAACGACATCGTCTTGGTCTGGTCCTTCCAGCTTGCATGATTGCATTCCCATCGCCACGAGGGCTGCCATCATTAACACGGAGAATTTTTTCAATGACTTCTGCATAAAATGAATTAGTTAAAAAAGACTGAAATACGTTTCTAAGCTCTTTCAAAATCGTGCCAGCTTGACGGACAAGTTTGATGACGTTGGCTCGTTTAACCACAAATTTAGGGCAAAAACCCCACATATAATACGAGAATCTAAATTATCCACAGGTCGGTATCGCGGATAAAGACGACGTCCCCCTTCCAAATCACTCGTTTCCAGCGGTCGCGGCTGCCGATAATGGTAAGCCGATGTCCCTGCCGCACGGTTTCGACCACGGGTGCCGCCGACGACGGGAACCCCCGGATGTGAACCAACTGCCCTTTTACGACCCCCGCCTCGTAATTACCCGGAATACTCAGAAGCGCCAGCAAAGCAAATAAATAAATGGTCGCCGTCCACTTATGCCTTTTCTGAATTAGCTCGTGCCTTCTCACCTTCAAGACCATCACCGCGACAACGTAAATCCCCAAAGTGAGCAGCAGGATAGGGATGTAGCCCCCATATTTGCGATAAAATATCAAAAAATAACTGAAATCATTAAATTCGTAGCCCGTCAGGTTCTGCTGGGAGGCAATTTGGCTCATCTTTTCCAACAGGGCCGCATCGGGTTGCTTCTGCGCCAAGATGCTCAGATAATACAGGCTCGTAGCCGGGCTATTGGCCTTCTCGGCCAGAAAAGATAACCTCAGCAGCAAATTGGGATTAAAAGTTTTGCTGTTTTGATAGAACGTCTGATACAGGCGGTTCGCCTCGGTGTAGCGACCGATAGAAAACAGAGAATCAGCGGTGTGCAAGGCTGGCACCACTGCGTACAACGGCTTTCGACTTGTCCATATCAACAGGCAGGCAACCAGAAAAAGAAGGGAATTTTTACGTGGCATTTGCATTATAAAGGCAAGAACTCTAATTTTGCATCGCAATTACGGAAAAGGCTTGCTCCTCTCCAACAAACTAAAACGATTCTGTAGCTCAGCTGCGGTTCGTCGCACGATAGAGCAATACCCTTTTAACACGATTAACACGATTCTGTAGCTCAGCTGGTAGAGCAATACACTTTTAATGTATGGGTCCTGGGTTCGAATCCCAGCGGGATCACCAAGTAAAAACTAAACTTTTAAAACGATTCCGTAGCTTAGCTGCGGTTCGTCGCACAATAGAGTAAAACACTTTTAAAACGATTCTGTAGCTCAGCTGGTAGAGCAATACACTTTTAATGTATGGGTCCTGGGTTCGAATCCCAGCGGGATCACCAAGTAAACAAAACTTTTAAAACGATTCCGTAGCTCAGCTGCGGTTCGTCGCACGATAGAGCAATACACTTTTAATGTATGGGTCCTGGACGGTCGGCCGGAGGAACGCCTCCCCGGTACCGTTCGAATCCCAGCAGGATCACCAAGTAAACAAAACTTTTAACACGATTCTGTAGCTCAGCTGCGGTTCGTCGCACGATAGAGCAATACACTTTTAATGTATGGGTCCTGGACGGTCGGCCGCTGCCGTTCGAATCCCAGCGGGATCACAACTTTACACTTACCGTCCGGGTGGTGAAATTGGTAGACACGCTACTTTGAGGGGGTAGTGCCTTAACGGGTGTAGGGGTTCGACTCCCCTCTCGGACACCTCGAAAACTGCATCTCCTGTTGGGGGATGCAGTTTTTTTTAATAAAACAGCTCCCCATCCAGCACCGACAAAATAGCTTGGAAATCGTCCGGGTTGTTGGCAAAGTCGAGCTGATTCACATCAATCACCAGTAATTTGCCGTGATCGTAGGAGTCCACAAAACTCTCGTAGTAGCTGTTCAGGCTTTTCAAGTAATCGACTGAAATATCCGACTCGAAGTCTCGGCCCCGCTTCTTGATTTGCTGAACCAGTTTAGAAATATCCGCTTTCAAATAAATCATCAGATCGGGCGCGGGTACCGAATTGATGATCGATTCGAAGAGCAGCAAATAGCACTCGTAGTCGCGCTCCGTCATGATTTTCGACTCATAGAGGTTGCGGGCGAAAATATAGGCATCCTCGTAGATTGTTCGGTCTTGTATGACAGTCGAATAAGTCAATGAGCGAATTTGCTGCACCTGCGCAAAACGGCTGTTTAGGAAATAGATTTGCAGATTGAACGCCCAGCGCTCCATATCCTTGTAGAAGTCAGCCAGGTAGGGGTTGCCCTCTACGGCTTCGTAAAGGACGCCCCAGCCGTAGTGGTCGCCGAGCATTTGGGTGAGCGTGGTTTTTCCCGCTCCGATGTTTCCGGTGATTGCGATATGCACTTATTTAATGGACGATGAATGGTGAATAATGAACGGTTGTGGTTCCTTAGATTTGACAATTTGGTGGCCCAACTAATGGGAAGCTAACAGCGATCCCTTTTTATCTGCGCCAAAGATAACCAGCCGCCATATAGAAATGAACCCGATGGGAGCCAAAACTTGATGGGAAAATGGCGGTGAGCGTAGGGGTTCGTATCTTTGTGCTTTGAAATCAGGTTTTAGCGAGATGAAAGATTACCGCGTCGTACTGTATTACATCTATGTGGACATCGCCGCCCCCGAAGCTTATCGGGACGAGCACCACCTATTCTGTCTGGAAAACAACTTACTAGGTCGCATCATCGTGTCGCCGGAAGGGTTGAATGGAACCGTATCGGGGCTGTTGGCCGATTGCGAGGCGTATATGCAGTACCTGCGGAGTGACCCGCGTTTCGGAAAAGTACAATTCAAGATTGAGAAACACAAAGATCACGCTTTCAAGAAATTACACGTGCGGGTGAAAGAGGAAATCGTCAATTCTGACCTGCCCGTAAACCCCAACGTCCGTACCGGCAAGCACTTGGAACCCGCCGAATTTAAGCAAATGCTTACTGATCCCGAAGTGGTGTTGGTGGATATGCGTTCCAATTATGAGCACAGTGTGGGGCGTTTCAAAGGGGCCGTCTCCTTCGACATGGAGAACCTGCGGGAGCTACCGGAACATATTTCCGAAATCGAACATTTTCGGGACAAGAAAATCATCACCTACTGCACGGGGGGCATCAAATGCGAGAAGGCGAGCGCCTACCTTCTGGAACGGGGCTTTGAGAATGTCTATCAACTGCACGGCGGCATCATCCGCTACGGACTGGAAGAAGGCGGCGAGAATTTTGACGGCAAATGCTACGTCTTCGACAACCGCGTGGCGGTGGATGTGAACCGGGTGAACCCCGAGGTCATTTCGACTTGCCACGTCTGCGGCACCGCTTGTGAACGCATGGTCAACTGCGCCAATCCCGTCTGCAATCTACACGTCCCGATCTGCCTCGACTGCGGCGAAAACCTGCAAGGCACCTGTTCCACCGCCTGTCAGGAACACCCGGCCAAGCGGCCTTACGACGGTACCGGAAACTACGCCATCAAAAGCAATCACTACAATCCAACCCAGGGTTTTAGAAGCATTAAAAAACAAGTAAAAACACACCAAAATATTCACGAATGACTATTGAAAAAAACGCTCTCAACGGACACCCAAAACCGTTGATTCTAGTGACAAACGATGATGGAATAACGTCGTCGGGAATCCGGACGCTGGTAGAATTAATGCAGACCCTGGGCGAGGTCGTAGTGGTGGCCCCCAACAGTCCCCAATCGGGAATGGGCCACGCGATAACGATTGGAGAGCCATTGAGGTTATATTCCACCGAATTGTTCGACGAAGTGGACGAGTACGAATGCTCGGGAACGCCGGCCGACTGCGTGAAACTGGCCAAGCATTATGTCTTGAAAGATCGCACGCCCGATTTAGTAGTTAGTGGTATAAATCACGGCAGCAATAGCTCAATCAGCGTCCTATATTCCGGCACAATGTCGGCGGCCATTGAGGCGGCAATTGAAGGCATTCCTGCCATTGGTTTTTCGCTTTGTGACTACCGGGATGACGCCACGTTCGACCATGTAAAAGAATTCGTTCTGTCCATCACCAAGGCAGCTTTGGAAAACGGCATACCCAAGGGAGTGGCCCTAAACGTCAACTTTCCGGCGAAGTCCGACCAGCCCATTCAAGGCGTAAAAGTCAGCCGCCAGGCCAACGCTAAATGGCAGGAAAAATTCGATTACCGCACCGACCCATACGGGCGAGGCTACCTGTGGATGGCAGGAGATTTCATCAACTTCGACCAAGACAAAGAAGACACCGACGTATGGGCGCTGTCCCAAAATTACGTTTCTGTAGTTCCCTGCCAATACGATCTCACCGCTTATCAAGCCATGAAAAAGATGGAGACTTGGTCGTTTCATACTAAATAAATTGAGCAATAAATTTGAAAATATCTCCTACTTCGGAATGAGATAAAACAGCATAATTCAAAGTTATGGCATTAATTGGCAGTTTACTGAAGAAAGGAATTCGCGTGGGCAGTTTGGTGACATCCCGCCGCAAAATCAATCCCTTCAAACAACAAAAAAGAACGCTCTCCAAATTACTTTCCAAAGCGCGTTACACGGAGTTTGGCGAAAAAAACAACTTTGAGGAAATACTGAGTAGCTCGCTTTTCAACGACTCGGCTGAATTCTACGAAAAGTACAAATCTACGGTTCCGGTTTACGACTATAACAAAATTTATAATGACTGGTGGTACCGACTGCTTGAGGGCGATAAAAATGTGACCTGGCCCGGTCAGGTGAAGTATTTCGCCCTAAGTTCGGGGACTTCCGAGGCATCTACCAAGCATATTCCGGTGACGACCGCCATGTCGCGGGCGATGCAGCGGGCAAGTATCCGGCAGATCCTCAGCCTGGGTCGTTACAAGAATTTGCCCGACAATCTTTATGAGAAAGGCTTTCTCATGTTGGGCGGCAGCACCGATTTGAGCCGCAAAGACAACCACTACGAGGGCGACCTGAGCGGCATTAATGCCACCCAAATCCCTTTCTGGTTCAAGCCTTACTACAAACCCGGCACCAAGATCGCGGCGGAGAAAGACTGGGAGCTTAAATTGGAAGAAATCACGCTTCAAGCCAAGGATTGGGATATTGGATTTGTCGTGGGGGTTCCGGCCTGGATTCAGTTGCTGATGGAGCGGATCATTGAACATTACAAGCTGAAAAACATTCACGAAATCTGGCCCAACCTGTTGGTTTTCGGACATGGCGGCGTAGCATTTGAACCATATAAGAAGGGTTTTGAGCGGCTTTTGGGCAAGCCTTTGATTTACATTGATACCTACTTAGCCTCGGAAGGATTTTTGGCCTATCAGCCCCGCCCCAGTTCTACGGGGATGCAGTTGGTGATGGACAACGGCATTTTCTTTGAGTTTGTACCTTTCAATGACCTGAATTTCAACACCGAAGGAGATATCAAGGAAAATCCCGAGACGCTAATGGTTCACGAGGTAGAGGAAGGCAGGGAATACGCCCTGCTCATCTCGACTTGCGCGGGAGCCTGGCGCTACCTGATCGGCGACACCGTCAAGTTTGTCGATAAAGCCAACGCCGAAATTGTGATCACAGGACGCACCAAGCACTACCTAAGCCTGTGTGGCGAACACTTATCGGTGGACAACATGAACAAAGCGATTGACTTGGTTTCTAACGAGTTGGGCATTAATGTCAAAGAATTTACGGTAGCGGGCGTGTCACACGGGTCACTGTTTGCGCATCATTGGTACATAGGTAGCGACGAAAATGTGGATATAGTCGAGATTAAAAGACTGATCGATGCCAAACTCAGTGAAGTGAATGACGACTACGCGGTCGAGCGCAAGCACGCCCTAAAAGATATTTTCGTAACAATGCTGCCGAACGAGGCTTTCTACGGCTGGATGGAAACCAAAGGAAAAATGGGCGGTCAACACAAGTTCCCCCGCGTGTTGAAGAAGAATCTGATCGGGGATTGGGAGACGTTTTTGAAGTTGAAGGGCTACGTGTGAAAAAAGTACCTGAGTACTTGGAGTACCTGAATACCTAGGAGAAGGCTTTATTTAAACAAGTGGTGTAGTTTAACCGCAAAGCAAACTTTGGTACTCAGGCACTTTGGGCACTTCTTAAAGAAACACCGAATACGCAATCTGGCAAGCTATTCCGATAAAAACCACGCCCGTAACCTGATTGAAAATCTTCGCCACTCTGGGGGTGAAGATTTTTTTAAGGCGGTGGGCCGAGAGCGCAATCCCCGACTCGGTGAGCAAGATGGCCAGCAAACTCACGCCGAAGAACAGACTTATCTGGTTGAGGTCGTAATGCAGCGTGGAGCGGACATAGGTGGCGATAGTTACCCAACTGATGAAGTTTACCGGGTTGAGCCCGTTCAGCAGAAAACCGGTGGAGAAATAAAAAATGAAATTGCCGAATTTGGATTTGGGATAAGCGATCTGAGGTTGATTTCTGAGTAAATTATTAAGTCCCAAAATCAACAAGAATACAATTCCTGCCCCGGCCATCCATTTTTCAAAATTTTCAACGTGCGGGAATAAGGCCGTACCGAAAATGGCAAAAAACACAAAAATGGCATCGCAGACCACCACGCCGAAAGCAATTTTCATGCCGCTGCGGTAGCCGTTGTCCACGCTGTTTTGAACCAGAGAAAAGAAGACGGTGCCAAAGGTGAGACAGAGCAAAACCCCCGTGACTAGCCCGTAAAAACCCGCTGCGAGCATATCAAACGCCTTTGATTCTGGCCACCATCAGAATACCACAGACCGAAAGCGAGTCGGTGATTTCCGAGCGCATAACCATGTCCACGGCCTCGACCAGCGACACCCTTTTTACCGTTATGTCCTCGGTGTCCTCCAGTTCTGTCTCGTATTGGGTCAGCCCTTCGGCGGTGTAAAGAAATCCTTCCTCGTCGGTCGCCGAGTTCGAGGTGTGGATGCGGGCAATTTTTGTCCACTTATTGGCCTTAAAACCCGTTTCCTCCTTCAATTCCCGCTTGGCGGCTTCCAGTGGCTCCTCCCCTAGCGGCCCGCCGCCTTCGGGAATTTCCCAAGAATACTCATCCAAAGTATAGCGGTACTGACCGACCAGATAAACATTGCCTTCATCGTCCAGCGGAATGACGCCGATGGCTTTATTTTGAAAACTTACCAATCCGTAGATACCCGGTTTTCCGGCGGGATTGATAACGTCGCGGTGGTGGAGTTTCAGCCACGGATTTTCGTACACCACTTCGTCGGACAGCGTTTCCCAGTTGTTTTCGTAGGTCATGGAAATTTTATTCTTGGTACCTTTGGGTTAGTTGAATTCGGATTTAAGAATGCAAATAAACCAAAATAAGCGCAAGGTTCGCCTGATTTTGCTCTCTTTCGTGATGAGCATCGTCCTGTCGGGCGTGAAATTCCTGGCGTATTACCTCACCGATTCCAACGCCATTCTTAGCGACGCCCTGGAATCGATCATCAACGTATTTGCCAGTGGCTTTGCTTTTTACAGTATCCGACTCGCTGCCCTGCCCAAAGACACCAACCACCCCTACGGCCACGGAAAAATCGAGTTCTTTTCTGCCGGGTTCGAAGGGGCGCTTATCATTATGGCCGCCGTCTTGATCTGCGCGGGTGCCGTGCAGCGATTCCTGGAACCTGCCCCATTGGCTAATCTTTCGCTGGGGTCGGGATTAATTGCTTTTACCATCCTTATCAACGGAGCCATCGGCTATATGCTAGTACGGGAAGGAAAAGCTTTTAATTCCCTGACACTTACCGCCGACGGGCGCCATTTGCTGGCCGACGCCGTCAGTAGCATATTGCTGGTAGTGAGCGTAGCCCTGGTAATACTCACGGGCCTGGAGTGGATAGACAGCGCGGCTTCGTTGGTTTTCGGGGTGTTAATCGCCTTCAACGGCTCTCGACTGGTGAGAAAATCAGTTGCCGGATTGATGGACGAAAGCGACCGGAGTCTGCTGGAAAACGTAGTGGAGGCGATCAGGCAGCATAAAAAGAATTACTGGGTGGACGTCCACAACCTGCGGGTGCAGCAATACGGGGCCGACCTGCACATCGACACCCACCTGACGCTGCCTTACTACTGGACTTTGCAGCAATCGCACGACGCGGTACGGGAGTTCGAGAACGTCCTGAAAGAAAATCATCCCGGCGAAACCGAAATTTTTGTCCACGCCGACCCCTGTCTGCCCGAATGCTGCTATTTTTGTCGGTTAGCCGATTGCTCGGTAAGAAGTCACGCTTTTCAGCAAGATATTGACTGGGATGTCGTTAATTTGGCCAAAAATCAGAAACTTTATACCGAAGCAAATATAAAGGAAGATGGTTGACGTTCTAGGTTCAGCATGGGCTGCCCCGTTCGTTCTTCGTTCTTCGTTCTTCGTTCTTCGTTCTTCGTTCTGAAAAAATCGTCATTCCTTTCAAACCTACTTTTGTGCCTTTGGAACTTT
>Ga0335395_10003009_pt1 | contig 10465 bp, 8 predicted proteins | sample MAT02_FD_205744 | JGI IMG/M metagenome (GOLD analysis project Ga0335395, IMG submission 205744) | Freshwater microbial communities from Lake Fryxell liftoff mats and glacier meltwater in Antarctica - MAT-02 (spades assembly) (version 2) ...
CAATTTCTTGACAACTGTTGAGGACTCGTTCAACTAGAGTTCGACCGCCCAATTCGTGTAAAACTTTGGGTAAGTCGGATTTCATGCGCGTGCCGCGTCCAGCCGCTAAAATTGCTATTGCTATCATTGTGCGATCGATTAATCTCGTATTTGCTAAACAGGTTGGCTGTTGATATCACTGGCCATTGGTCAATTGTACTGCGATCGCAGTACAATTCTTTTATCTTAAATCTCAGATTGCTGGACGAATGGGTCAGCAACCGGGTTTCGACTTCGCTCAACCAGCAGTTTTCCATGAAAATACATAGGTTACAGCCCTCAGATCCCGTGGAAAACCCGGTTTATTTGGTCAAAATCCGTCATCTGACACTCTGGCAACAGTATTAAAATTCCTAAGTCCTGTTATAATATTGATTGAATTTAAGTTATTGTATTTTAAAATAAAAAAATTACTGCTTTCTAACTTATTACTGCCTTCTACCTTCTACCTTCTACCTTCCGCTTTTTAACGACTGTCAACGACCAAAAAATCAGGTGTCATCTATGACAGAACTCAATTTTCACGAACTTCCCAAACAGGGAAACCCAGAGGCAATCGCATCTTTTCTCCATAGCCAGTGGCAATCTGAAGAAATCAATGTTGCAGTTAATCTCAACGGCGATTGTTTGGAGGTAATTCTCGATGGTTCGCCAGTACCTGCACAAGAGAAATTAGTTGAATTTGTCCGCAGCGAATTAACTGCTTTGCAACCAAATTCGATTCGTTTGGTGAAAGTTGATGGTCGAGAAATCGGTCAACTTACTTCTGTTTGGAGTGAAGAGTTTACTTTGGATGGTAAAACTTTTTCTCAACAAAACTTGCCAGAAGAATTATCGTCAAATATTATGGTTGCTAATAGGGGAAAAAACATGGAAACTGTGAATAATATTGAAGCGATACAGCCAGAAATGACTGGATTGGAGAACAGACTGCGATCGACTTTCATTGTAGTCGGGATTGTGACTGGCATTTTGGCGATCGCAGTAGTCGCATTTGTCGGTAAAATATTGAATGAGCCGGTAGCAACTGCGGGCAACAATCTAGAAGCAACGCCTAATGTAGCAACAGCATCAGATCCTTTTCGAGATGCAGTTAATAGTGCGGTGAAAGCCTCCAATTTAGGGCGAACCGCAAAAACCAAAGAAGAATGGAATGTCGTTGCTAATCAGTGGCAAGAAGCTGTCTCTTTGATGAGGAGAGTACCGCCCTCAAGTCCTCACCATGAAGTAGCTGTGACAAAAGTATCTGAGTATCAAAAATATCTGATCTACGCTCAAGAATCAGCAGTAACTCTCCCTTTGGCTTCGCCTGCTAACACAACTGCTGAAAAAGAATCTGCTGAAAAAGCTAATTCTAAAAAGTCTAATTCTGAGAAAGAATCTGCTGAAAAAGCTAATTCTAAAAAGTCTAACTCTGAAAAAAAATCTGCTGAAAAAGCTAATTCCAAAAAGTCTAATTCTGAGAAACAATCTACCGAGAAACCAACTCCTTCTCGATAGATTAATCCTGGATGCAGAAATACCAAAGCACTGAGCGTAGCCGAAGTATTCACTAGGATTAAAGGCTCGAATCCAGTATTTTAGTAAACCCGGTTTCTGCCTAACTCGCATAACTAAAGCCTTCTTCCTGACATCCGTTACATCCGTTACAAAATCCGTTGCCGAACTTCCTTATTTTATATGACTGACATTAATTTGATAGTTTCTCCTCAATGGTTAGCCGCCAATACCGAAAATCCACAAGTTGTAATTATTGACTGTCGGTTTTCACTCGCCAATGCAGAATTGGGACAAAAACAATATCAAGAAAGTCACATTCCCGGAGCTTTCTATTTTGATTTAAACCGGGATCTCGCGAGTCCAGTTGACAAACACGGCGGTAGACATCCACTGCCAAATATGGCAGAATTAGCTGATAAATTGAGTGCAATTGGCATTAAGTTTCAAGAAACTTTAGTCGTTGTCTATGACGATTCGCGCTTGGCTTTTGCGGCTCGATTGTGGTGGCTACTGCGGTATATGGGACACAGCAAAGTGGCAGTGTTAGATGGCGGTTTCAGTGGCTGGAAAGTGGCTGGATATCCGGTGACAGATATTTTGCCAGAACTTTATGAGGGTGTGTTTGTGCCGGAAGTGCGATCGGACTTGATTGTTGATATTGAGGCTGTTAAAGGTCGTAAAGACTTGCCTGGAAAGGTTTTAGTTGATTCGCGGGAGAACGATCGCTATCTTGGCCTTAGAGAGCCGATAGATCCCATTGCAGGTCACATTCCTGGTGCTGTCAACTATCCTTGGCAAGATGTGACAGATGAGTGCGGAAAAGTGCGATCGGCTTCCGAACAAAAACAGCGGTGGACGGAATTAGAAACAGCCGAAGAAATTATGGTTTATTGCGGTTCCGGGGTGACAGCTTGCGTGAATTTATTGTCTTTAGAAATAGCCGGAATTCCGAATACTAAACTTTATCCTGGTAGCTGGAGTGACTGGTGTTCTTATCAGTAAGCTATGCAATTTTCCCTAGTCCGCGCAGGCGGACTACCCTTCGGGAAGGCTAACGCCTACGTGTGTGTAGTAGCGGTTTCAACCGCCGAATAATCTATGGGACAGCTAAAAATCAAAATAAATATAAGGTAAACCACCTTCCGGTGCAAAAATCCAAACCGCATACAAACAAAGCGGTACTAACATCAACTTTACGGGCCAATTTAACTCCAACTTCAAGCCTCGAATTAACGTATAATTGACTAACATTGCCACTGCTAAAGCCCCTAACATCCAACTTAACTGTACTCTTTCTAAACCTAGCGATTCCACATAAACTTTATGGGAAAACTGCACGTCAGCAGGATGTCCCCACAAATTGGAAATTACCCATGTAGAGTCTTTCAAATCTGGAAGACGGAAAAATATCCAACTACCAAAAACCATAGCTTGAGTTAATAGCCAACCGATGAAAATACCGATCGCACTTTCCCACAAAAACTCCAGCCGCAACCACTTAAACACCACATCGGTCAGCCTGTGCACGGCCAAAGCCAAACCGTGTAATCCCCCCCAAACAATAAATCCCCAAGCCGCCCCATGCCAAATTCCAGCCACTAACATGACAATCAACAAATTCAGACAAGTACGCCACAAACTAACCCGCGAACCACCCAAGGGAAAATACAAATAATTCCGCAGCCAATCACCCAAAGTCATGTGCCAACGCCGCCAAAAATCCGCTATGCTAGCACTAAAATAAGGGAAATCAAAATTGGGTGGCAAATACCAACCCAGCAGCAAAGCAGTACCACGCGCCATGTCCACATAAGCGCTAAAATCGAGATAAAGTTGCAATCCGTAAGCAAAAATCGCCAGCCACAAATCTTCGCTTCCCGCGCGCTGCAAGTTGGTGAAACTTAAATCTACATAAATTCCCAAATTGTCAGCCAAAAGTCCTTTTTTGACTGCACCGGAGGCGATCGCCCAAAGTCCCTCAGCTATGCGATCTACTGTAGGCAATTCCTGGCTTTTGAGTTGATAAATTAAGTTGTGATACCGAGTAATTGGCCCAGAAATAAGTTTGGGGAAGAACAACTTGTAAGCAGCAAAGTCCAGCAGTGAATTTGCCGCTGGTGCACCTCGATAGACATCAATCAAATAAGCAATACACTCAAAGCAAAAGAAACTTAATCCTAGAGGTGCAATTACGTGAGTTTTTACCCAATCAGCACCGTCTAAAGCAACGGGCCAACTTAACAAATTGCCGATCGAACTTAATAAAAAAGGCACATACTTAAAACCTAGAAGCAGCAATACATTCAGGCTAATTCCGATCCACAGCAGTAACCAACGGCGACGGTTCCAGGATTCGTTAGCAATCCGCCAATCCAGGGGTTCTCCGATCGCCATCGCCAAGCCGTAATTAAACACAGTACCGACTAACAGCAGAGGAATGTACCAAATTTGCAGTGAAGCATAAAAAATCAGACTAGCAATCAGCATGATTGACAATCGCCACCACCTCAGCGGAACCAACCAATAAGCCACGAACAAAGCTAGCAAAAATTGGGCGTATTGAAGGGAAATAAAAGTCATTGTTCACTAATAAAAAAGATAACTGTTTGCTGTTGGCATTGGGAGGAATTAAGAATTTATCTCAAAATGGGTTTATAAGATTTCCCTTCTTCTTTCTTCCTTCTTCCTTCTTCCTTCTTCCTTCTTCCTTCTTCCTTCTGCTAAGACTGCAAAATGCGTTGGACGATCGCACTGGTAGAACTCGGAACTTCTATTTGGATCAAAGAAATCTTACCACCTCCAGCCAAAACAGCCGGTGCTTCCGGTAGTGTTTCGATTTGATAGTCGCCTCCTTTAACGTATATATCTGGCTTCAGGATAGTTATGAGTTGAGTTGCGGTACTTTCAGAAAAAATTACTACGGCATCTACTGCTTTGAGGGCTGCTAAAACTTCGGCTCGCTGATCTTCTGGTACGATCGGGCGTGGTGGTAATCCCGGCTGCTGGGGCTTGATGGCTTGTACGCTAGCATCACTATTCAATCCCACTATGAGCGATCGCCCCAAGGCCTTTGCTTGCTGCAAATAGCGGACGTGCCCGGCGTGTAAGATATCGAAGCAGCCGTTGGTAAACACGATCGGACGCCACTGAGTCGGATTTAATGCGATCGCACTAGAAAGTTCCCTCAACCTGTAAACACCAGAAATCATTATTTTTACCAACAACGAGTTTGAGCAGCGCTGAACCATCCTACCAAAAAGATGGGATATCAAATCCGATTGCACCGGAATAGCAAAGTGGAGTTAACGGTTAACAGTAAACAGCGAACAGTCAACAGTGAACAGTCAACAGCGAACAGTAAACAGCGAACAGCGAACAGCGAACAGTCAACAGCGAACAGTCAACAGTGAACAGTCAACAGTCAACAGTCAACAGCGAACAGCGAACAGTGAACAGTGAACAGTGAACAGTGAACAGTGAACAGTGAACAGTGAACAGTCAACAACGAACAGTTATTGCTATTTCTGATTAGGAGGAATCTTCTCAATACTAATCAGCGCCTCCATCACCGACTCCACAATCGGTGCAGCAATAGTCCCCCCCGAACCCCCCTTCGGCTCATCAACCACCGCCAAAACCACATACCGAGGAGCATTCACAGGCATAATCCCCACAAAGCTAGTAATAATCGCGTTAGAATAACCACCACCACTAGCCTTTTGAGCCGTACCAGTTTTCCCCGCAATCCGATAGCCCGAAATTTGTGCAGCTTTCCCCGTACCGCCATCAACCACACTTTCCATCATTTCTAAAACTTGCTTAGTAGTTTTCGGCGAAAAAACCTGCTTCCCTACAGTTCTCGGAAGCTTCCAATAAGCCTCACCTTCCCGATTGAAAAGTCCTCGCACAACGTGAGGAGTTACCAACTTGCCACCATTTGCTAAAGCTCCATTAAGCTGCACCAATTGAATTGGAGTGATCGAAAAACCTTGACCAAAAGCAGTAGTAGCAGCTTCCACAGGAGAATTAATAAATTGCTCTCGATCTTTGAGCTGACTTGTTACTTCAAAAGGCAAATCTGTTCCCGAACTTTGCCCCAGCCCTAGTTTTTCTAAGGCTTGATAGTAAACAGAAGATTTCATAGTTTTCATGATGTGTACCATCCCCACATTACTAGAATGTTTCAAAATCTCAGTTACAGTTGAAGGGCCGCGCGGGCCTACTTGCTTATAGTCAGAATTTTGGATCGGCCAGATACCTATCTTAATTCGACCTTCGTCGTTGAATACAGTATCAGGTTTGACTGCACCGGCTTCAAGTGCGATCGCCAGATTAATTGCTTTAAAAGTCGAACCAGGCTCATAAACATCAGTTACAGCCCAATTTTTATAACGTTCCAAACCAAAATCAAAATACTTATTTGGGTCATAAGAAGGTTCCGCCACCATCGATAGCAACTCCCCATTACGGGCATCCATCACAATCACTGTGCCCCGTTTCGCCCCGTGTAGCTTCATTTTGTCCTTCAGAGCAATCCGAGCCGCCCGTTGCAAACGGCTATCAATTGTCAATTGCAATTTCAAGTCATCAAACTGGACAAAACCGGCCGCCAGCCGATCGGGAAGCCAATTCCCATTAATCGACTTGCTAAATTGAATCGATGGCATCGATCGCTCCAGCAAATTCTGCTGACTGTATTCTACCCCCGCTTGCCCCTTCCGATCCCCATCCACATAACCCAGGACATCCGCCACCAATTCCTGCTGCGGATAAAAACGCTGCTGCTGTCTTACCAACTCCAAGCCATCAACCGGAGTATTTTTAATCAACATCCGCCCCACTCGATCCGCAACTTCTTGAGCCAAGGAATCAGCGATCGTAATCCCACTTTCGGCAAGATTGAACTTTTGCAGCAATTCAGTTTCCGCTGTATTACCTGCACTGGTCTTCATGGGCAACATCGGAGCCAATGAGGCCGCGATTTCCGCCTTTGTCTGCTTGAATAACTTCGGGTGAGCGTAGAGCGTGTACACCTGTCGGTCGATCGCCAAAACATTCCCACTGCGGTCAATAATCGGTCGTCTTGGCACAAACGGCTTAGTTCTGAGAGTTTGCTGTTGTTGGGCCTGTTTTTGTAGCGCCGGAGCTCGCGTCACCTGCAAATAGAAGAGATTCACAGCCAGCCCCAGTCCCGACAACATCAACACCATCCACACGGCCCACAAACGGAATTTGCTCAGTTTTAAACGCTCTATCGGCGGGCGAGGTGGCCTGCTAGCTGTAGCGGAAACAGAGCTTTTTTGAGGTTTGGGCCATCGAATGCGATCGTCCTGCTGTTTTGGACGTTTCGAGTTGGGCGCTCTATAGCGGTCAAAACGGGGGTCATAGCTCATAGGTGAGAAGGAAGAAGGAAGAAGGCAGAAGGCAGAAGGAAGAAGGAAGAAGGAAGAAGGAAGAAGGAAGAAGATTCTTCGACACTTCGACTACGCTCAGTGTCCAATTCCCAATTCCCGATGCCCTGTTTGGCCGATGTCCCATGCCCCAAATCAATAGCCCAGTGGCGTTTCAACAACACCTTGACGTTGGATAGCTGGTTCTGGACTTGGTATAGTTGCCGATTGGGGCGATCGACCAACTGGGATCGGTGGCAAGAAAATCATCTCCCCAGGTTTCTGCGAGGCCAAACCTGTTTCTGGATTTTCCGCCTCCTTAGCTAATTGGTGTTTCAAGACTTCGCTGACGGCACTCAACTGCTGTTCTCGGAGACGCAGAGTTTCCAGCTTTTGGTACTCTTGACTCCAGCGCTGCTCACTGTAGACAGTCAAGCCGTAGATACTCAAAGCTCCGCCCAAAATCAGCATCACTGCTACTGAAGAAGCGCGCTGAACTTGCACGAGCGATCGTAGCCACGCCGGTTGAAAGCGAGAATTTGGCAGCACTTTCACTACAGATGCTTCAGACCTAGGGGTAGCCTGAGCTGTTTCGGCTGCGGAGTAGTTAGGTAGTACCGGCCCTGTTTTTGCCCGCCTCCTTTGAGCGATGGAAGTAACTTTGCTGTTGGCAGAACCTACAGCGGGTGTGCGGGCGGCCGCGCGGCGAGAATCCGTGGATCTGATAGTAGCAGTCATAACATTCATCAATAGTTGACTTAGGTTAGAATCTATTTTGGGGCGATCGGATACCGAATTGTCGCAATTTCTGCTAAATCGGTTATCCTTGCCAAGGATAGCTCACAAACCAACTAAACCATCCTATCAGTGGCACATTTTCCTGCTTCTTTTGCCGAAAAAAGAAAATTCTTGCCGATTCGGATGCTGGGGAGTAGAAGTAATCGTGTAGCCCGATCGAGTAGTGAGACCAGGCATCAACCTCACTATAAAACGATCTGCTGTCAGCCCACAAAATAATCTTTGATTTGATGTGGGAAAATGTGACTAAATGCAGTATTGTAATCAACGAGCGAATAGTCGTTCTATTCGTGCCAGCATTAGTTCTTTCAGATGCCGATGCCAAGGAATCTCACCGGGAGCGGTCAGATTTCTACTTTTACGGTTAAAACCGCTCACTCGTTTTCATCCCTGCTCTAAAGAGACAGGGTTTCCAACCTAGGAGATTTTTTTATGCGCAACAGCTTAATTCGTCTGACTTTGGCATTGGGCTTAGCAGCCACTCTAGGCGCTTGCGCTGGTGAAACTGCCCCTACTGCTACCCCTCCTGCCGGTGGCGACACAACTCCTCCGGCTTCGGCTCCAGCACCAAAGGAATCTATGAAGAGCTCTCCTGATGCTGGCAAGACTCCAGCCTCTAAGGAATCTGCTCCTTCTGGTTCTCCTGCTTCTCCTAAAAAGCCCTAACCTGGGCGATTATCGCCAAATACAGCCCCAACGGGCCTAGCCTGCTGATCAAAAAATCGTTCGCTTCTCGCATTTTTTGATCAGACCGGCTTAGGTCTTGTGTTGGGTGTTAGTTTTTTTAAAGCTTTAAAAAACATCCCCACATAAAAAGTAAAAAGTCAATCATATTTCGAGGTGACATGACTCCGACTATCAGGTACGGAGCCTCTTTGAATCACTTCAAAGATTTCCTAGTTGTTCCCTTGCGGGCTTTCGACTTTGACCTAGACTGAGATACCTCAGCCCCCGGCAAACCGTCTGCATAGGCGTTTTGGATTCCCGACTGCCCATCGGTACTAATTAACTCTATTCCTCTATTTCTAATCACTTGTCCACTAGCCACATCTCTGTCGGCAATGAATCCACATTCAGGACAATGATGTACCCTAACGCTCAAGTCTTTTTTAACTGTTGCACCACACTCAGGACATTCTTGAGAGGTGCCCTAGCGTTGACTTCCCCAAAGAATTTGCCACGCTTCCAACACAGGTATTTAGTGATAGTTCGGAATTGCCCAAAACCCTCCGCTAACATCTGCTTGCCAAGCATCCCTTTGGCAAGAATCCGGTAATCCAAGTCTTCCATGAAGACCATACTACAAAGCCACTCGGTATCGGGCGATGCAAGTTAATTGGAATCAGCCCCAACTTAGGTAAGGCAATATGCACTCCATGTACTGGATTCTGTTTGAATTGGGGGAACAGCAAAGACTTGAATTGCCCAAACGTTTTAAACCGAGGAAACCCATGCCCAACTTTTTGAAATCCATCCCATGCTCGGTGCAGTTGTTTGATAGCTTGCTGCAAAACTTGGCTTGGTACTTCACCCAATCGGGGAAATACCTTTTTAGCTTTTGGCAAGGCATTAAGCTGATTCACTTCGCGAGGGAAAGGACTGTCAGCAGCCATGATATATTCATGACTGATAGAACATCTGTCAACCATGCACTTCCGACTACTGCACCAATCCTTAATTTCGCGTAACCCATAGTTATAGGCAACGCAACAAACATCCATCCACTCAAAGAGTGACTGCTCTTGAGTGCTGGTGGGATAGATTCGATAGCGGTAGTTCATGGTTAGCATTTCACTATCCTGGCATATTTACTGGCAGATGCAATGCTAGTAAATATAAAGCCGTCCTCAAGGACGGGGTTTTAAACCCAATTTTCTGATAAATTATTTAATTGTGAGTACATGAAGCTCCCGCCATACCTGGTAATCCAGGTTAGCGGTGAGTAGTTCACTATTTCTATACTTAGATATTAGTCGTTAGCAGTAAGACCATAGCTCAACGACAGGCACAAACAGTTAACCGGCTGTGTCAAGTCAGTGGTACGATTAACAACAAAAAATGTAAAAAAATGTAAAGTGCCACGTTGCTCTATGTTTTTGTTTTGAAAACGATTAAGTTAAGTGATTGAGGCAAGTAGTTATATGTCTGCGACCGTCCCATTTGAACAGATTGACCGGATTGTGGGCAATCAGCACCACGATCCATTTGAAGTGCTTGGCCCCCACGCGATCGAACAAAACGGCAAAAAATTATGGGCCGTGCGAGTTTATCTGCCCAATGCGGATGCGGTATCGGTGGTTTTGCCAGCATCAAGGGCGGAACACCCGATGCAGTCAGTACACCACCCCCATTTTTTTGAATGTGTGATCGAAACTCCAGAACTAGCTAACTACCAACTGCGAGTTAAAGAAGGAGAACACGAACGTTTCATCTACGATCCCTACGCCTTTCGATCGCCCAAACTGACAGAATTCGACCAGCACCTATTCTCAGAAGGCAATCACCACCGGATCTACGAAAAACTGGGAGCACACATCACCCAAGTAGATGGCATCACAGGAGTGTACTTTGCTGTTTGGGCTCCCAATGCCCGCAACGTCTCAGTCTTAGGGGATTTCAACTATTGGGACGGCCGTAAACATCAAATGCGGAAATCCCAAAACGGCATCTGGGAATTATTTATTCCGGCACTCGATGATGGAACTCACTACAAATACGAAGTGAAAAACCAAGACGGA
>Ga0335395_10003010_pt1 | contig 10462 bp, 8 predicted proteins | sample MAT02_FD_205744 | JGI IMG/M metagenome (GOLD analysis project Ga0335395, IMG submission 205744) | Freshwater microbial communities from Lake Fryxell liftoff mats and glacier meltwater in Antarctica - MAT-02 (spades assembly) (version 2) ...
GCTAAATAACTTGTGGAGCTCAATAAACAGCCCGGTTGTACCTCTGTGAACGCTTCGAGCTGCATGTTGCTCGGAACCACGCATCACTCCAGGCCAAGGCGACTGGCTAGGTCTTGCCTCGTACGACAATTTCCTTCGCTACCTCTCTCAGGCTTACGGCAACGCACTCCGTCCCCTTTGCTTTGCTCCGCTTACGATTCAATGAATCAAAATGTTCGGACATTTCGATTTCGCTGCCATCACCCAGTGCGGATGGTTCCCGTTCTCGAACTTGCAGTGCAATTCCTGTTCGAGCGTTTTCGGATCTTCATAATTTACTTTACGTTCAATGCGGGGCGAGTAGACGACGGCGGGCGTTTCTCGCTGTTGGGACAAGAAAGCGGCCCAAAAACTGAAGCTGGAATTCGCGCGAAAAATAGTTCGAGCAAAATACAGTCGGAGAAAATCCGGAAACCAGCCAAAAAAAACGTTACCCTCTGGATCTGGAATGGATCCACACGGGTAAACATTACCTAAGGCCTTTCCGGAATAATCGAGTGGGCTGCCGACGCCCCATTTTTTTAACTTATCGTCGGTCGACCACTGCATCGCTGTTGGGGCAAACCCAAATTGTTGAAACGCTAAGTCGTATGAGTCTTTGCTAACACAGGGATACGACGATTTTAAGTTGACCAGACAGATGTCATCGCGGCGCAAATGAGCTATATCGTAGGTACCTTGTTGATCTTCAAAGCGTCTGTAAATATCGCTTCGAATCACATTTTCTTGAAATCTGAATAGCCGCGTTAGAAGGAATTCCTTCGACATTCCTTCAAAAATCGTCGGATGATATGCACATAAATCATCGTGTGAAACATGAGTTTCGGGACGATGCCAAGTACCGGTTGCTCTGTCAGGCGAAATGTTAAAGATCGTTTCTCCCCGCTTGGACAAGTATTCGGAAATTTTTGAAAGCCTCGCTGGATCGGCTTCTGAGGTATTTGGAATTGCACACAGAGACTCACGTAAGTCATCGTCTTCGATAACGTGATGATGTTTTTCTTCGAACAGTAGATCACCTTCCCAGGCAGAAATTACTTGATACTTGACGTTGAACAAGTTCGCATAGGAAGCACCGTAGGCATACTGATGCAATCGGTTTCCGAACCTGCCAATCCATCGTCGTTGAAAGAGTGATCGTTGTAGCATCTTCTGAATTTTCGCAAATCGTCAAACAGGTTTTTCGGTTATTCGAATGGTTTGACTTTTAATTTCGTCTGATGATCTTCGAAGGGATCTTTACCGGGATCACGCCCCTTGAAATAATCTCGTTGCCATCCTTGATTAAGAACGGCTTCATCGCCTTCCTTGATGCGTCGGTGGAAATCATTTCGATCTCGGCTCCATCGTTCGAAGCCTTCTTGTGCTTCACTGTTTTCACTCAGCGGCATTTTTTTCGGATTCAATTCGCTCAGCAAGTATCGAGGGATCGGAACGACCATGCAGATTGGTTCGTTACGTTCAAAGCGAACAAGATGATTTGGGCGAGTCAACTTCCAATTCATCGTGAAAGTTGCACACGTCCAATCTGTTTCGACAACGCCTTCCAACGGCCAAACGCCATCCTTGGGCCAGTTCGTGGGTCCTTTCACCCATAAGTTGATATCTTTAGGCGTTCGAAAAAGATAAGGCATGTTGATCGTAATTGTACCCTGACCGAAGAGACTCGAAATTCTTGCGTCGGGCGGCGTCTGATCGCTAACGATGTTGAGATCTCTTGGGGAAGGTCCGCCATTCCAACGAGCACAGAAGCTCGACGGGCAGCCAATAATCCAGCCTGATTGATTCGCAATCGTTAGCGGCAAACAGCGATAAGCAAATCGATCTTGCGTCGCATCCATCCAAGCTCGCGTAATCGGAGCCGGTACCAGCGGCATATCATGCGGCGGATATATCTCATAAGCTACAAAATCCTTCGAATCATCGTCAGTCATAAACGTCGTGTCCTTTCACTTTACACTCAACTCCAATTTTCATTCAAAATCCCTGAGCCGTGAGCGCTAGCTCAATGCACCTCCATTGTCGCCATTCGCTCCGCGAATGTGCGTTAATCTCGACCGTTTACACGTTTTGCCTTAGATTCACGTTCCGTTCGCGGAGCGAACGACGACAATGGTCTCAAAAGTAGGTGGCATTGAAGGAGAGCTCCGGATCCCCCCGTTAATCGATTCATTTATTTATCGCCGCGCGTAACCCGTGGCTAGCGCCATCGGCTCAGCTTTGACACTACCTTCACAACTTCGGATGCAGGTCCGAAAACTGATTGGAAACCCCACGAAAGTTCGTACAAGTGATCGTAATCGTTGGATCGAGTCCGCGGACATGATGCCACCAACCGATTGGCAAAAACAAAATGTCTCCCGGACCGATCGTGACATCTTGAACTTTGATTTTCTTGAACAATGGGAATCGCTGGAGATCAACTGCCTCGGCATCGACTTCTGAAAAACAATGAAAATGGTTGTAAACAAAAGGCAAATAGTCAGGCGCGATCAACTTGACTCGTTTGCGACCGACAACTTGAATCATCAAGTTATTCGTCAAGTCATGATGGAGCGGAGTAACCGTCCCAGAGGGTCCCATCCAAAAGAACATTCGACCTGTCTTTGCGTCCCCTTCGAGCATCTCTGGGATCGGAGAGACATCAGGCCAGAGTGGTTCTAAGACCCGTCCGTTGATATCACTATTCTGTGCCGTCATATAAAAATCGTTCGTCTCACCTGATCGAAAGACTCGCGTTACGAAATCAGCAAACGTAAGCACTTCGCGATGAGTCGAAGCATTAATTTCGTACCTCGTATCCGAATTACGACCGCTTTGAATTTGAACCTCGCGGTGGCCTGCTTTGCTGATCAAATACTCTTCGTTCCAAAGTTGAACCGCCGGCCACTTGCTTGCTCCACCACGAATAATCAACGGACGATTAATAGCGTAATAGTTTCGAAAGAAGCTGGCGTTATCGATTGAATTCCAAATCTCAGCAATTGAACAATCGACCGCTTCACGCAGCATCCGCGAGTTATGCAAAACCCATTCACGTTTGCGTAGCTGCTGCACGACGGCCTTCGAAGCGATCACATAGGGATGCCCCCGAGCCGCATCGACTTCCAGCCGTGAATGCTCTTCATCGAATCCCTTGCTAACCAGAATTTTCGTCATCCCCTCCGGATCGCCGCCAAGCAGCACATTTTCAGCGATCCACCGCTTCCATTCCGCATCCAAGTAAAAATTTTTCGACATTCGTAAGTTATTCCTGATGTTTCCAGATTCAAGGTAATCAAACCAACGTCTTTGCTTATTCGTCGCGACAATAGTTCACGACATTAGTTCGGTTCAGGTCGACAATGAATGGCGATCGTGCTTTATCCAGCGCCTGAAGAATTGGTTGCGGCCCACGCTGATAAACCAACTGGCGTTCCTCTCTGTAACGAGTAATCATTCGATACAAAACAGATGTAACTCGATCTGCTCTGGCTTGTGGAAGATGGCATTACGAGCATTCCCGCGATTGATGGCATGATAGATCATCTTCGCTTCATCGACACGCTTTTGTCTAGGCATGTACTACTCCGATCCTAACAAAATAGTTAGCACACGCATCCTAGCGATATAAACAACCCCCGTCCCCTTTGTTTGCCCCAAGTTCCTATTCCCGCATTATCAATTATCAAGTTTTGGAAGTGCAATCGCATCGCCTTTACTCCATGGAATTCCGTGCTTTTCGTAGGCAGCCTCAACCAAAAGACTTCCAGGATACGCACGAATTGCCATACTATACAATTTTGCTTAATCAAATTGACTACAAACGCCTCGGATTATACGTGTCAACATGTTCGCACCATTAAAACCTTCGAAACTCAGCGTAATCGTTGAGTCAATGACTACGACATCTTTGTTCTCCGTCCCTTTGATTAATCCTCAAAACTAAGACCTTCGCTGACAGCTTTGTTTTTCTTATGATCTCTTTGAATTCAACCTAAAGTGCAATTTCCTTACCGTTACCGGTGGATGAAAACTCGATTTTTATCAAGATCAATTACGAGAAATCCAATCGATCCCTTGCGGCGTTGGAAGAACCTCGTATTTGGTAACTCACCATAATCCCACATCGGGAGATCACGAACGGGACCAGTAAAATACCCATTAATGTTGTCTGGTTTTTTTGATAACGTTTCGAGCGTGGATCCTTCGCAGTAACCCATGACAAAACTTTCTATTCCTACCCGTGGTGCATCGAAAATCAAAAAGCTGTTGCTGTCTTGGGCCGCCAAATGCGTAGGTTTTATACTAACGACCCGCGCACCTCGTGGAAGCCCTTGCTTAAACGTAACATACTGTACGAGCGAATTTTGTCGAAGATACTTAATCGCCCAGAATCCCAACGCGATAGCAAGGACTACCCAAAACCAGTTTTTGAGCGTGAATAGCTTCATTTTAATTGAACGCATCGAAAGTTGGGTTTCCAAAGACAGCCTCGGTACCCGTTGCGACTTGCGAACTTTCACTAGTCGAGTGTCGGCGGCGCAACAGCATCTCCTTTATTCCAATTGATTCCCAGCTTTACATAAGTCCCTTCAACCATGTACTGCTTGGCCATTCCGTAAAGATGAAGCGTTGCAAGTTGTGGCTTAAAAGTATCGTATCCTTGGGAAGGGTCCCAATCATATGGATCCCAAAAATGGTATGTCCAGGAAAGAGTGAAGGCAAGCTTTCCGGACACGATCGATCCAGTAACTTCGAACGAACTCCATCCAGTATAATTCCCGATCGCGAGAGACCAATCGGAATCGCCCGTTCTTCCCAAATGCGCTGCGGACGTCACGAATGATTGTGTTCCAATAAAACCGATGTCTAACTGATTGAATTGGGAAGACAGCGTAGAGAAATCAGACTGCCAGAAACCTTTCGAAAAATTTGATTTTCGGAGCAAGTCCAATACGTCTTGAGTAACTGGAGCACCGGTGTTTTCCAGATAATGGTTTAATCGTTCGACGGCTTGAGAGGTCGGAAGCCCAAGTCCCGTTGAAAGCGCTGTGTCTCGAAAAGTTCGCGAGGCCGCAATCTGGAATCCGAGCGCGTTGTTAAGATCGCGTTTATATGCCCGATCGGGATAAGCGATGTCTGCTAGAAAACCCGATGCAGGCAAATCCGTGTCTACGGTAAGAGGCGGTGGCGTGTTTCCCTTTTTGATCGAAGAAAACTGTTTTTGACCACTCACAACTATGCGTACAACGACTAGGTCACTGGATAGTTCGCCATCGGACGCTTGAACTGTAAACTCGTCAACTTGTCCTACTTTTGTACTTGATTTCGGAATCCAAACAAATTCTCCGTTGATCTCGTGAACCACTCCGAGTACTCCTTGTTGAACGAGGCGAATCGTCAACTCGTCGTTTTCCGGATCTCTCCAGCCATCCCCGGTATTTCCAGAGAAAAACGATAGTTCTGTAATGCCAAGCTCCGTTCCCGAAAGGATAATTGCGGTACTTGATCCCTGGTACTCAAATCGAGGTTTTTCATTGACATTAGTAAGCTTGACGGTGACTGAGATTGCTTCGGTTGAGCCTTTACTCATATTGAATGCTAACACATCGAACGTTCGAATCCTGTCAGATTGATTTTCGAAATCCTGTCTACTAGCGTTTTCTACAGTGATGTTTCCAGTTGTCCAGTCAATCGAGAAATGCGGATTGCTTAGCGTGAAGTTTCTCAAATCAGTCGAATAAACTGTACCGACCATGGTGCCAATTGGTGAATTCTCAGGAATCGAAAATTCGTATCGACGCTTGTCGCGAATCGTAACTGTGCCTGTTGTGGATACGGTCTGACTACCTAACATGATAGGATTGTCGACGTATGCGGTGATATAAAAATGTTCGTCCGTCTCTGTGTCAGCGTCGTCCAGGGTAGTAAACAAAACCATTCCGGCTGTAGTGCCTGGACTGAACAACAATACAGGAGAAAAAAAAGGTGTCAGGAACCGTTGTTGTGTTTTTTGGGCCTTCCGTGGGGGCGGAGAGTGCTTTCCAGACCAAGACGGGCGACAATTTGCGTTGACCATTCTTCATCTCCAAGAGGACAACCTCGCTTTACGCTTTTTCTAATTGCATTGAGTTGAAATTCACTTTGCGGCTCGTTGACATAATCTAACCAGTTAGGATTTCGGCGAACGGGCCAAGGAGACAGGATTTGCTTTTCCTTGCTCGTTCTATGGTACCATCTCCAAAAACTACTCCAGCGCCAATCTTGAGCATTTACAACAAGATTAGCTCGAAGTGCGTTCCGCTCGACGTAGTGGCATACGTTGAGGAAGTGCTGATGATCTTGGATTGGAAACGATTTGAATCTCCCCTGGTAGACGTGCCCTTGACCGGTTGAATGGCGATGAGCGTGCCACCGCTGGTTATGAGTCAGTGTCAACCAACCAGTAAACTTCGACAACTCTCCATCATGGATTGGTTTAACAACCAGATGCCAATGATTAGGTATTAAGCAGTAAGACAGTAATCGCGTACCGGTACGCTCGACTGCCAACGCTAGAATCCGCTCGAATGCTTCGTAATCCGCCTCCTTTTCAAATATAGGAAGCCTCGCGCTAGCACGATTAAGCACGTGATAAACCAACCCGCCATCTACTGCTCTTTTTGGTCGTCCCATAATCACAAAAAAAATAAATTCACCCCACATGTCAATAAACGGTTCCTGCCACCTTTTTGCTCACCTACTTGGTTTTGATAGCGTTTATGGGTCAGTAGTCGCAGTATTAAGTTGTCTGTCTTTACTATTAACACCGCGGACGGCTTCGTCTGCAAGACGCGCAGCGTGTTTCCTCGCTCGGTATTCGCGGTTGCCTTTAGGACCTTCGCTGCGATCAGGAAGCTTTATCGTAGCGGCAGCAAGCGCTGCGTCTTGACTATGATCTTCTAGCCATCGAAGTACTTTTAGATAGTCTTGCGCTTGAGGTGATGGCTGTCTAGGGTAAAGCCCTCCTTGAACATGAACAAGTTGATGAATCGCTTTCACCTCGGTAGTTGGATTATAGTAGTTGTAGTCCGCTCCATTCTCTAGCAGAAATAACGCAAGGTCGTAACGTTCGAGTTGTATTGCTTTTAGTAAGGCGGAATCATCAGAAAATAATGGGTGGTTGATGTCCCAACCGTGAGCGATTAATAATTTAAACCGTGGAATCAATTCCTCTTTTCTCGTAAAAAGCATTAAGACAGATATGACATCTTGACGACGTTGGTCCTTTAGGTAGTAATCCATCCCATGTTTAATCGTTTCTTCGAAGTATTTTGGAAACGAGGTTTCAGCGACGCGGTGAGATACAGATTGACCAGCGGTGAAGGCCCGACTTAAATTAAGATTGGTCGAAAGTTGTATATTCGGGTTTGCACCGGAATCTAGTAGCTTTTTATATCTATCAAACTTGTTATCAGGAAAAGCCCACATCAACGGCGTCATGTTATCCTTGCCTATTGAGTTTACATCAACGCCTGCATTAATCAGTTCATCCATCTTTTTTAAATCATTTGCCTCGATTGCATGGCAGAGTTCGATGACTTCTTTATCGCTGAAGAAGTCCGTCGCCTTCCAACCGACTTTTTGATGAAAAGTGCGATCAACTCCCACTGCCTTAGCCGACGCATTAAATACTTCATTACAACCACTCAGTAAGAGCAATAATAAAGTGGTGCCGTTCCAAATTAAATACTTATTGACGATGATGCCAGTTCTAAAGTTGGTAGCCATAAATATCCCATCCCGTATCTTCATTAAACATTAACCCGTAATGAACATGAGTGTTGAAATGGCATTGAACCATGCGAGCCCAGTTTGCTCCCGCTGTGCCATATGTGGCAACCCACCCAAATCCTGCAAGCCAACTAGCTAGCAGAAGAGTTCTCGCGGCAACGATATCAGTATCATGGGGTCCATCCATCGGTATGCGATTGCCGATTGCATTCGGAATACCAGGAATAGCGTCTTGAACCGTGCTTAAAATATCGTAATCCACGTAATACGCATTTATAAATGATGCTGCAATCGAATAACGTCCGATTGACCCGCGGTAAAGCTCTGTGTCTGGTATGGGGTTCCCATCGACATCACGTTCTCGAAGCGTATCGATATGCAGCCCGGCGGCATTAAACGTGTCACCTGGGATACCAGCAACCACCGCAGCCGCCGACGCCAACCCTCCCCCCAGCGAATGACCGGTCGTACTGAAGTTATTCGCAATAATCGTTGTCGACCTCACAAGCAAGTTCGCTAAGGTCATCGCACCTAAATACTGCGGATCGTACCCGCCCAAGCCCTGCCATACGTCCGTAACTACATCGTTAACATCATCGGTACCGGCAAAAGCCAGGATGTATGAATTAGAAATATGATCCCAATAGATGGCGCTTTTGAAACCAGGGACGTTATCGGGTTGGCCAATCAATGCGATCGCGTCTGCCGAAACGCCTAAATCTGAAAGTTCCTCATCGCTTAATAGCTTTAAGGCAAATTGTGGAGCATCACTCAATAAGTAGACTTCCGTCGCGGCGAATGCGGACCGGAGTTCTCGTCTCGCTTGAAGGTTAGGATAAAAAGTATCGGGATCGACTGCCATGTATTTGACTTCATCATCCAGCGTCAGGCCGCTCAGCACGACTATCGCTTTGACGCGGTCATCAGGTTTACCAAAGTCATCGACACCTTTTTTGGTTGAGTGTCGAGGGAACGCATCGAATGCATCGAGGAATATTGTTATTCCACCACTCGCTGGATCATAGCGGAGGTCTCTCAGTGAATAGTTGACGTCGGGCATAACCCTATTTCCACCGTCGTCGATAGTAGTATTTGTTCGACCTGGATCAGCTTTAAAAGTGTTCCAGGCAAGAACGACTCCGGATTGACCTGTAATGTTCATCTCAAATTTGATACTTATTTGCGGATCATTGGGATTTAAGCCGCCGGGGAGACGCAATCTTAGCGGGGTAAAATGACTCGCATTTGGTTCAATCATTTTTCCGATACCGTATGGGCTATCTTCGAGATACTCTTCCCATGCACTGTTGTCCGGGAAATCAAATCCATTATCGTTGTCGCTATCGATGTCCAAGTCGATGCCCCAGACGCCGACGTTTATCGAGTTTCCATAAACCTCGTCTACGAAGTCATGTAAAATACTGTCTTCGCCGGGTATCCAACCGATGGTGATACTTGATACTCCAGGGGATACTCCTTCCACCCAGGCTGTTGATTGATCGCTGTAGATAACGTAGTTGATGCCACTGAGATTGTCTGATTCGCCGGAATAGTAACCGCTTGGAAGAATGAGTGTTGTTTTGCTTTGCGATGTCCACAGCAGTATCGCTCCCATTCCGTAATGCAGTTGGAATACGCCTTCGTCGGCGTTCATCTCGCTGGTCTTGAGGCCATCGAGACTGACCATTTTCAGGTCGTCATCGGCAAATCCATCGTCGAAGAGATCTTCAATCGAGTTCTGATTATCGTCGTCTGTGTTGGAAGCGACGTCGAGCTTGGATAACTTACGTTCTCCCTCGCCGAGATCGTCATCGGATACGTCGATTTTTAGCGGAATCAGCGTTGTGCCGGTGTTGATTTGCCTAGTTACCGAAACGGTCCTCAGTACTCCGACGATACCACTGAAGCTTAGGGAGTTGGATTCCGAGACGACACCATCTCCCCATGTGACACTCGCAGTAAATGTATCGAGATAGCCTGGGTCATAAAAACTGACTGAGACAGTGGCTAATGTGTTTCCGTATTGATCGCTGTCATATGTCAACGCGGCCGAGGTGACGATCTGCGGAGCGACATTCTCGGCGGTGATTGTCTTGGTCTGACTGTCACCTGCAAATTGAACATGGACATCAATCGGATCACTGGAAGTTCCATTCCCCGGCGACGGACCATCGTCACGAACATGGTAACCAGCGTATTCGCCGAAAAGTGCTCCCCATCCACCCTCCATCCAGTTACTGCTATATACCCATCCGGAGAATTGTTCTACTTCGTCAATCAAACCATTAAAGTTTACATCGGCGGTGATGGTCAAATACTGCGGGACGATAAAGCTACCCAAATCATTTACAGGTCCCTCTAATTCGAGATACACACCAAAGCCGCTACCTTCATCAACAGAATCAATCTCGCCACCGGTTCCAGGATACGGATCGATAAGTTGGAATTTTTTGATCCCGTAATTGACCGGTGGTGTTGGGGTTGGCGGTGGCGTTGGCGTTGGCGTTGGCGGTGGTGTCGGTGTTGGCGGTGGTGTCGGTGTCGGTGTCGGTGTCGGCGTTGGAGTTGGAGTCGGTGTCGGTGTTGGCGTTGGCGTTGGAGTTGGTGTCGGAGTTGGAGTTGGAGTTGGTGTTGGTGTTGGTGTTGGTGTTGGCGTCGGTGTCGGTGT
>Ga0335395_10003012_pt1 | contig 10459 bp, 8 predicted proteins | sample MAT02_FD_205744 | JGI IMG/M metagenome (GOLD analysis project Ga0335395, IMG submission 205744) | Freshwater microbial communities from Lake Fryxell liftoff mats and glacier meltwater in Antarctica - MAT-02 (spades assembly) (version 2) ...
CTTGGGGCCTCAACGGAGGCGGCCAGTTGGGGAATAGCAATGTCTTCTCAAGCAGAGTGCCGGTTCCTGTTGATCAGTCTGAATTTTTTTCGGGTAAAACGGTGGTAGGTATTTCTCTGGGTGACAATCACAGTCTTGCGGTAATGTCTGATGGCACGGTAGCCGCTTGGGGACTGAATAATTTCGGGCAGCTTGGCAATAACTCCTTTGTGGACAGCAGAGTGCCCATGAAAGTGGAACACACAGGTGTGTTACTAGGACGTTCCATCGTCGCGGTGGCGGCGGGTAGCGAATACTCTGCTGCCTTGTGTTCGGATGGGAAGGTCGTGGTCTGGGGACGGAACAACCATGGACAGCTCGGGAATGAGAGTGCTGTTCAATCAAATGAAGTCCCCGTGGACGTAAGCGTTACTGGCGTTCTTGCCGGCAAGACAGTCGTTGCGATTTCCTCAGGAGAACTACATATGTTGGCTCTTTGTTCGGATGGGACGATTGTCAGTTGGGGCGCTAACAGTTCCGGGCAGCTTGGAAATAACGGCACTGCTTTTCCTAGCAACGTTCCAGTTCTTGTCAGCGATACCGGCGACTTAGCAGGAAAAACGCCAATATCGATCGCTGCAGGTGGCAGGCATTCAATGGCATTATGCTCAGATGGCATGATTGCGAGCTGGGGCGGCAACGACAACGGCCAGTTGGGTAACAACAGCACCAGCTTCAGGTTTAAGGTTCCGACATTGATACCGACGACAGGTCTGTTGTCCGGAAAAAACATTGTGTCCATTGCTGCAGGGAGCAAACACAGTCTCGCACTTTGTTCCGAGGGTCTGCTTGTGGCTTGGGGTTCTAATTCGAGGGGTCAACTTGGTAATAATAGCACATCACTCAGCCGGACTCCTGTTGCTGTTTCGACTGCGGGCGTACTCTCAGATCAATCGGTTGTTGCAATTTCCGCAGGGAGCGAAAGCTCCATGGCACTTTGTTCAAGCGGAAGATTGGTGACTTGGGGGAACAACGTTTCCGGCCAACTTGGTGCGGGTTTGTATGACAGGCAGAGCCGAATCCCGGTGACCGTCATCGGTAGTGGTGAGTTGTATGGTAAAAAAATCATCGCGATAGCGTGTGGAAGACACCATAGTGTGGTCCTTTCATCCGTGCCGGATCATGGCTACATCGACTGGATGTCGGGTCAAAGTGGCCTAGCCGACAAGACCGAGTTGGCTGATCCCGACTTGGACGGCATCCCGAACGTTTTGGAATATATTCTAGCCGGAAATCCCGCAGCCGCCTCGACAGTCATTCTTCCTTCGCCCTCTGTGACGGGGGCTGACTTCTCGTTCAACTTTAGCCGCCTCAAGTCCTCGAATGCCGATACTGAACAAATTTTTCAATATAGTAATGACATGATCCACTGGGCGGAAATCATGATCGATGCCTCGGCTAATCCGATGGTCACACTGGGGGCTGTGGATTCAAGCGGCAAGCAACCTGTCACGGTGACCATTCCGAAAGGAACAAACAATAAGTTGTTTGGTCGCTTGAAGGCATATCGACCATGATCTCGGCGTTACGCCGGTTGACACTCCTGTCGCCGGATTATATCAAATTTCTAGTAAACCAGATTCATCGCTTTGCCGGGGCTTCGATGATGCCTTCTGCGGTCTCCTGCTTGAGCCGGAGCTGGCCGCAGGCGGCATCGATATCGTGGCCTTTTTCGAGGCGGAGATTGGCGGTGACACCGGCGTTTTTTAGAATTTCCTGGAAGGCGCGGCAGTGGTTGTTTGGCGGGCGTTTCCACTCGAGGCCCTCGACGGTGTTATAGGGGATAAGGTTGACCTTCGCGCCGATGCGGCGGGCGTGGCGGGCGAGGATGGTGGCTTGCTCGAGGGAATCGTTCACATCCTGGATGAGGATGTATTCGAGGGTGATTTTTTGATTCTTCTTCGAGTTCCAGTAGTCGAGCGATTCGAAAAGTTCTGCGACGGGCCACTTCTTATTGATGGGCATGATCAGGTCGCGGACTTCATCGGTGGCGCCGTGAAGCGAGATGGCGAGGCGGATTTGCTGGGGGTGCTCGGCGAGTTTGCGGATCTGCGGGACGAGGCCGGAGGTGGAAATGGTGAGGTGCCTGGCTCCGAGGTGAAGGGTTTTTTCACCGGTGATGAGGGCGATGGATTCTAACAAATTATCAAGATTGGCGAGTGGCTCGCCCATGCCCATGAAGACGAGGGAATCGACGCGCTCGCCGGAGAGTTGCTCGGCGGCGAGGACTTGGCCGGCGATCTCCGCGGCATCGAGGTTTCTGGAAAATCCGGCGAGGCCTGAGGCGCAAAATTTACATCCATAGGCACAACCGACTTGGGAGGAGACGCAGAGGGTGCGGCGGTCCGATTTCTCGCCATAGAGCGCGGGGTTCGCTGGGATGAGCACGCTTTCCACGTAGCGGCCATCGTGGAGGCGGAAGAGAAATTTACGGGTGGTATCTGCAGAGCCTTGGGTGGTGCTATGGGTGAGGGCGGTGAGGCGGAAGGACTCGGCCAATTTCGCGCGCAGGGCAGCGGGGAGGTTGGACATGGCCCCGTAGGTGGTGACCTTTTTTTTCCAGACCCATTCGAGGATCTGGGCGGCGCGGAAGGCGGGCTCGCCGGCAGCCTTCAGCCATGTGGCGAGGGCTTCAGGGGATTGGCCGGTTAGGGATGGGAGCATGGGAGAGAGATTTTTGATTGAAGATTTTCGATTGAAGATTGAAGATTGAAGATTGGAGAGTTGAGATTTTAGCGGTTGGGTTTTGGGGTATTTAGGAAGATTTGGATGTCGGCTAGGGGGCGGGTGTTGAAGACGTCGGAGCGGCGGAGCCAGCCTTTGCGGGCGAGGCGGATGCCTAGGCCGAGGTGGTGGAGGCTGTGGGTGGAATGGGCATCGGGATTGATGGAACAAAGCACTCCTTTGTCGCGGGCGCGCTTCCACCAGCGCCAGTCCATGTCCAGGCGCATGGGGCTGCAATTGAGCTCGATGATGGTGCGCGTCTCGGCGGCGCAGTCGATGATCATGGCGTGATTGACGGCATAGGGCTCGCGCTTGAGAAGTAGCCGTCCGGTGAGGTGGCCGAGCATGGTGACGTGTTCATTCTCCATGGCGCGGCAGATGCGGCGGGTCATTTCCTCCTCGCTGAGGGTGAAGGAGGCGTGCACGGAGGCGACGCAGTAGTCGAGCTGGGCGAGGATTTCATCGGAGAAATCGAGGCTGCCGTCTTTGTGGATGTCCACTTCGGTGCCGGAAAAGATGCGGAAATTTTCATAAGTGGCATTTAAAGCGGCGATGGTGGCGACTTGTTCTAAGAGGCGGGTTTCATCGAGGCCGTTGGCTTGGAAGGAGGCTTTGGAGTGATCCGCGATGCCGAGGTATTGGAGGCCGAGTTCGATGGCTTCCTCGGCCATGGCTGCGAGCGTGTCGCGGCCATCTGAGGCGGTGGTGTGATTGTGAAAGGTGCCGCGGAGGTGGCTGAGTTCCACCAGTTTCGGCAAGGTATGCTCGGCGGCGGCTTCGATTTCGCCACGGTTTTCGCGGAGCTCGGGCGGGATGAAATCGAGACCAAGGGCGCGGTAGATATCGGCTTCTTCGTTGACATCGGGGACAACGGCGGTCCCGTTGGTGGCGGTGAAGCCGTATTCGTTGAGGGAAAGGCCTTGCTTGAGGGCGAGGCTGCGGAGGGCGACGTTGTGTTCCTTGGAGCCGGAGAAGTATTGGAGGGCGAAGGGGAATTGTGCGTTTGAAACGGCGCGGAGATCGCATTGGAGACCGTTTTTGAGGCGGATCGAGGCCTTGGTTTCGCCACAGGCGATGATGGAGGCCATTTGCGGGAGGGTGGTGAAATCTTCGCAAACGAGTTTGGGTTCCTTGGTGGCGACGAGGAAATCGAGGTCATGCACGGTTTCCTTGGCGCGGCGGTAGGAGCCGGCGGCGGTGACGCGGGAGACTTCCGGGTGCATGCGGAGGAGTTCGAGGATTTCCTCGACGAGCGGGCTGATGCCGCCGAGCAGAAAGGTATCGGCGAAGGTGGCCTTGAGGGCGATGGCTTCGAGGATTTTCACCTGGGTCTTCGCGCCGAAGCCGGGGAGTTCTGCGACTTTGCCTGTTTCGCAGGCAGCTTTGAGATCGGCGATGGAGGTGACGGCGAGGGCTTCGTAGAGGGCTTTGACTTTTTTCGGGCCGAGGCCTTGGAGATCGAATAATTCAAACAATCCGGCGGGAAACTCGGCGCGGAGTTTCTGGTGGAACTCGAGGTGGCCGGTGCTGGCGAGTTCGTGAAGTTTATCCCGCAGGGCCTCGCCGATGCCTTTGATGCCGGTGAGCTCGTTGTTGGCGGCGAGCGTGACGATCTCGCCATCGAAGTTTCTCACGGTTTCCGCGCCTTGGCGGTAGGCACGGATTTTGAAGGGGTTTTCGCCCTTGAGTTCCAACAGGAGAGCGATTTCTTCGAGGACTTCGGCTAAAATCTCACGCGTCATGGAAGGGAATCTCTGCGGCGCAGGCGGTGTGGTCAACGCCGGACTTCGGAGAGAAATAACTCAACCGCCGGTGCGAGGTGGACGCTTCTTCTTATCTGGGGTGACGTTTTTCATCTCGCTGGTGTCGCCGCCTGCCGCTTTGCGTTTTTTCATCTCAGCTTGTTGCTCGGCCATGCGCTGAACCCAGCCCTTTTTGGTGGGGCCGGTGCGGGCGACGAGTTCGGGCTCGGGGACTTTGTTCATCAGCCAGGTTTGGCCGATGGAGAAGATGTTCTGGGTGGTCCAGTAGAGGGCAAGGGCGGAGGCGAAGTTATAACAGAAGAAGAAGAACATGAAGGGCATGAGCTTCATGATGTTCTGCTGCATTTTATCACCAGTCATAGGAACCATGCGGATTTGCAGGTAACTGGTGATGGCCATGACGATGGGCAGGATATTGATCGGGATGCCGGCGATGTGGGTGAGGGTATCCGGTTGGGAGAGGTCGTGCACCCAGAGGAAGCCTTGGCCGCGCAGCTCGACGGCGTATTGGAGCATGCGGTAGAAGCCGAAGAAGATCGGGATTTGCAAGAGCATGGGCAGACAGCCGCCGAGGGGATTAATGCCGTATTTTTTGTAAAGGCCCATCATCTCGGTGTTGAGCTTGCTGGGATCATCCGGGTATTTTTCCTTCAGCTCGGCCATTTTGGGCTGGAGCTTGGCCATCCGCTTCATGGTGTGGGTGGACTTAGCGTGGAGCGGCCAGATCAGGGTGCGGACGGTGATGGTGAGGAAGATGATGGAGAGGCCCCATGACCAATTTTTCGCCACGCCATCAATGAGCTGATGATAGAAATTGAGGATCCAGTTCAGCGTGCGGGAGACGATGTCAAACCAACCATATTGCATGACGTGGCCCCAACCCTCGCCCCAGTGGGCTTCCATTTTGCGGAGCATGTCATTGTGCTTCGGGCCGATGAAGATTCGGTATGAGAGCGTTTTCTGTTGCTCTGGCTCGAGCGTGATGGTGGGAAGATAGAGTCCTGCATTGACCGAGGCCACTGGCTTGGTATTTGGCCCGAGCACGTGCATGCTGGATTTGGCCCAAATATTGGTCACGGCTGGCTCGATGGGGCGGAGCACGGTGGCGAAGAATTGGTTGGTGACGCCTGCGTATTCGACGTTGGTGGTGGCAGTGACGAGTTGGTTCGGGTTCGCAGCGCTCATCATGCCGCCTTTGAAACTGCCGACGTGCTCGAAGTGCATATCTCCCGTTTCATGCCAGAAATAGCCGGTTTGTTGGGCGACTTCTGCTTGGTAGGTAGGAGCGGACTCGCCGAGGAAAATACTCCATTGGGCGAGATTTACGGCTGCAGTGGTGGCGTTTTGTAACTGGAGGTCAAATCCTAACAAATAGGGCGCTCCTACTGTATCGCCCTCGGTGAGAGTGAATGTTTTCTTAGCGATCAGGCCGGAGGGAAGTTTGGCGATATAGACGGCTTTTTTCCCTGTGATGGATTCGTCCCTATTATATGAGTAGGCGACATTTTCGAGCGACTGGGTGACTCCGGCGATGGCACCGATCGGACCTGCGCCGAAGCGGTTGGCGCGGACACGCACGGTCTTGCTGCCGACTTCGAATTCATTTTTAAATTCTGCGTATTTCACACCGCCGCCGATGTTGGTGAGGGTGTAGGCGACTTTATCATTCTGGAGGACGATTAATTCCTCGGCGGTGGAGGGCGGGGGAGTCTCGACGGTGAGCTCCGCGGTGGTCGTCACAGCGGCCGGGTCCCGCACCGGTTCGAGAGCTTTGCGGGCCGCTGCCTCACGAGTTAATCTCTCGCTGACGACTTTTTGATTCTCCTGAGCATAGTAGAGGTTCAGGGCGAGCAATACGCCGCAGATTGAGAGGATGATCCAAGTTTTACGATCGTACATTGAAGAGATGGTTTAAAGAAATAGAGATCTAAAGGTGAGAAGAATGGCAGCACTGCGAGAGCGGGCCCTCGGCGGGTGGGACGGGATCATGGCCGCAGCCGCCCCATGGCTGGCAACGGCAAATCCGGCAAATTCCGAGCCATGAACCACGGCCCGGGCCATGAGTTTCCACGGCTTCTAGAAAATAATGCGAGCAGCTCGGGCTGAACCGGCAACCCATGCCGGGGCCGCCGATGACCTTGAGCATGGGATTGAGAATCCGTTGGTAAAACCGGATCAGTGAGCGAATCACAAAAGTGAAGAATTTAGAAATCACTGCGAGCTTTCGGGTCGAGGAATCAAGCCAAGGCGGCGGGCTTGGCGGACCCAGTCTGCTTCAAGCTCGGCAAATGTCGCCTTGCTTGCGCCGGGGCGGGCGATTGTCACTAGATAGCGGCGGAGCTCGATGAACGCTGGACCATATTCTTGCACCAGAGAACGGAAACGTCTCCGCAGGAGCACCCGGTCATGGGCCTTGCCGCTGCGGCGCGTGGTGATGAAGCCGGTGCGAAGAGTCTCCAATTTCGGATCTGCCAAAGTGCTCAAAATGATAAACCGGCCAGCTTTTGCCTGACCGGTGTTCTTCACCCGCGCAAAGTCTGCGCGGCTTGTCATACTGCATTTCCTCGGAAGACGCATGGCGGAAAGACGGGTTCCCGCTTAGCGTTCCCCGGCGGGGCAGGGGCTCAGTTGTGCTGCGTCGTGTGGCGGCTGTATTGGATCTCGACACCCTTGGGTACGAGGCGTTTACGGCCTTTTTGGCGGCGGCGGCGAATGATATCGCGGCCGGATTTGGTGGCCATGCGGGCCCGGAAGCCGAATTGGTTTTTCCGCGTGCGCTTGGATGGCTGATAGGTACGTTTGCTCATGGCTAGGCCTCAATAAATGTTCGTTTTCCGAGTCCAATAGGCGGCTCGGGGCGCGGACCTTTATGAGCTACAGGGCTGTTGTCAATGCGGCAGTGCGAGGAAAATGAAAAAAAGCGGTTATTTTCTCAAATGATCGCTCTTCGGGGGGAGGAATTGGGGTGGAATCTTTGAAATCCGATTTAGAAAGCAGTGAGGCGCACCGTGAGAGTGTGCTGACAAATGTTTCGCTGGGGCGCGTTTCATCCATGATTAAAGAGTGAATTCATGTAATTTTCCGAGGCAACGTCATCGGATGCGCCGTCGCCCTCGCGGAACCCATGAGTGCCCCAGCAAAAATGACGCTGGCGTGCGTTATGAAAAGTTCATTAAACTCCGGCCATGCAGCTTGGAATCATCGGATGCGGGAAAATGGGCACGGCACTCGTGCAAGGGGCGCTTCGCGCAAAGGTAGTGAGCCCAGCGGAGGTGATCGGGTGCGATCCTTACGAGGGCTCACGCCAGGCATTTGCCAAAGCGACCGCCGCGCAGGTGACCGCAGAGCTGGTGGATATCGCTGCGACGAGCGACGTGATTTTGCTCTGCACCAAGCCGCAGGAGGCACTTGCAGCGTTGGCAGAACTAGCCAAGGCGGCGGGTGGGGCCAGCAAGCTGGTGATTTCTATCGCAGCGGGGGTAACTCTCGCCGGGCTGGAAGGAGCGGTTCCGAAAAATTTTCGATTGGTGCGGGCAATGCCGAACACCCCGGCGCTCATCGGTAAAGGCGCGGCCGGCTATTGTCTGGGAAGTCGGGCCACGGCGGCAGATGGCCGGACCGCCCATGCATTGCTAAATGCCGTGGGATTGGCAGTGGCGGTCCCGGAGAAATTGATGGACGCGGTGACTGGCCTGTCCGGCAGCGGCCCAGCGTATATCTATCTAGTGATCGAGGCCTTGGCAGACGGCGGCGTGCGCTCGGGATTGCCGCGTGATGCCGCGCTGCAGTTGGCCGCGCAGACGGTGCTGGGTGCGGCGGCGATGGTATTGGAAACGGGCGAACATCCGGCAGTCCTCAAAGACATGGTCACTTCCCCGGGTGGCACGACCATTGCCGGGCTGGCGGAAATGGAAAGCCGTGGCGTGCGCGCCGCGATGATCGAGGCAGTTTCCGCCGCCGTCCAGCGAGCCGGTGAGCTGGGCAAATGATTGTAAAGTGGCGGTGATTTTAGGCTTTCCCCCCGGGGCAAGCTCACTATGCTCCGCGCCATGACTTATCGGTGGATTTTGGTCGCAGCAATAACGGCAACTGCTTTTTTCTCCGCCTCGTGCGGAAATGACGAGGATCTGTTGCTGATGGCAGGCAATACTCAAGGCGCCGCAGCAGAAGGCGAGGCACTTTATAAAACCGCCAAAGCTGCGGATGATGCCGGGAAATCTGGCAAAGCGATCAAGCTCTACGATGAGACCGCTACTCGGTTCCCATTTGCCCCGTCTGCTGCCCGTGCCCGCTTTCGCCAGGCCCAGATCTTGGAACAGCAAGGGGAAATCGAAGACTCATTCAAAGCCTACGATCAATTTCTCAACCGCTTCAAAGGCAGCGGGCTCTACTCAGAAGCGCTCAACCGTCAAGCGGCCATGGCACAAGCCGCAGCGGATGGCGATGTGAAGAATAGTTTCTTAGGACTGAAATCGAAGCTCTCGCTTGATAAGACTGTAGCGATGCTGGGGAAAGTTCGTGACAATGCGCCGAAGTCTCGCGCCGCAGCCAAGGCGCAATTCACCATTGGCGAGCTTTACGAATCAAAGAAAAAGTCCAAAGAGGCGATTGCCGCGTTCCGCCAGTTAGTGCGTGACCAACCTGAGAGCCCAGAAGCGCCCGAAGCGCTCTTCCGAGTAGGCCAGATCTACATCAAAGAAGCGGATGATGGAAATCAAAATCAAGCGAACCTCGATCTTGCCCGCGAGGCTTTTAACGATTATTTGATCCAGTACCCGAGACACTCGCGCAACGGTGAAGCGCGCAAACTCATTGCAAATCTGGGCAGCCGCGATCTTCAAAAATCTTATGACATCGCCCAATTTTACGAGAAGACGGGTAAGACTGAATCAGCGAAAGTTTACTATCGTGAGATCGTCAAACGCACCGGCTCTGGTAAACTTCATAATGATGCAAAGGCCCGCTTGAGAGAGCTTGGGGAATGATCCCTCATCGAGAAATCCTGCGTTGATGAGAATTTTTTCCCTCTTGGTTTGCCCGGTTTTGCTGATGTCATGCGCGGGCTATCAGCTCGGTGGTGCCAAGCCGAAGGCGCTTAGGAATGTGCGGACGATTGCGGTGCCGATGTTTGTGAACGACTCACTCCACCCGCGTGCGGAGGCAATTGTCACCTCCGCCGTGGCTGGTGCGGTGGTGCAAGATGGCACCTACCGGATCGCCAATCGCGACCAAGCAGACGCCGTGCTCGTGGGCACGCTGGTGAGTATCACCTACTCGTCGATCCGTGGCTCTAGGCTCGATAACCTCCAATCATTAGAACTCGCCAACGAGGTCACCCTCAGCTGGAAGCTGCTGGATGCGAAGAACCCATTAAAGCTACTGGCATCCGGCAGGTCGGTCGGCACAAGCCAGTTGTTCGTTTCCTCAAATCTCCAGACGGCGAAAAATAACGCACTTCCGGAAGCCGCCGAGCGCGCTGGCGAAGCTTTAGTCTCCATCCTCGCCAACGATTACTAAACCCAGAAGGCGGTGCAGTGTAAGTTGTGAAAGTTTCGCGACGTAGAATTTTCTCCGTAATGAACTTGCCAAAACCCTTATCGATCACCCTCGCATGCGCTGCCGCCACCGTCGCGGTGGGATTGCTCAGTCGCGCTGAAGTCACTCCAGCCACTGGCCAAGCCCGTAAGAAAATCGTCTTCATCGCGGGTAATCCCAGCCATGGCCCGGGTGAGCATGAGCACCGTGCTGGCTGCATGCTGCTTGCGGATCACCTGAATCAAAGCGGACTTTTGATCGAGGCGGTCGTCACCACCAACGGATGGCCCAGCGATGAAACGATTTTTGAAGGAGCCGCTGCTGTGGTTATCTATTCAGACGGCGGCGCCAGTCACCCCGCGATGGACCATCTTGCGAGCTTCAAAAAACTCGCCAGC
>Ga0335395_10003013_pt1 | contig 10459 bp, 6 predicted proteins | sample MAT02_FD_205744 | JGI IMG/M metagenome (GOLD analysis project Ga0335395, IMG submission 205744) | Freshwater microbial communities from Lake Fryxell liftoff mats and glacier meltwater in Antarctica - MAT-02 (spades assembly) (version 2) ...
TTTTAGAGACGCGTCGACTTCCAAATCAAAACAATCGTGCCCAACGGAAAGCTCCGCGAATACGGTCGAAAGGTTTCGGCGGGGCACGGCAATTTTCCCAGCCTTTTGCCATCCGCGAAGCGACGCCGCTTCGCACGCATCGATCAAGACGATGTCGGCATCGATCGGTTGTGGTTCATCGGTCGATTCGGCTTGCGCGACGTCCCGCTGGACGACGGCATATCCGGCGTCCGAGATCAACATCACACGCGAGAGCGGGATTTGTTCGTCATGGCGCCGAAGCGCCCCAGACAAAACGATTTCGGTCGATTGGTCCGGATCAGGGACCAGAAGGATTTTTAGCCGCCAAGGCGTCTCCTCGACGTCGACGGATCGCACCGACCGGGCGTCTTCAAAGTATCTCGAGTCACCGAGTTTCCAGGCGAAACGACCGGTCGCATGAAGCAAACGCAACGACTCGGCGAGCACGTTGGTATCGACGTTGAATGTCCCGGACTGGCGATAGGTTTGGTAGCCATAAGACGGGTTTTGTTGCCGCAGGATCGAGAACGCGGCACGCTCCTTCACATCGGTCATCGAGCGAGATTGCGTGGGGGACACATCGGACGGAACCGGCTTACTCCAGTTGCCATCCGCTTTGCGCTCGCTCCGCATGATATCGACCTGCAGCGATCGCTCGTTGGCTTCGCGGCTGATCGAAAACACAAACCAATGCTTTTGTTGCCGGATGGCGTCGCCGAACGCCTCAACAGGCACGCCACCGGTGGGCGTCGATTGACGAGCACGATCCGCATGGCTGGTCAATCGCTGGAGCGTCTGCTGCCATGCGGCCCCGCCGGACTTTGATTTCTGGCTCGTCGAATTTTTTGATTTGACCTGAGTAACGGTCACGTTTTTAACGTCGATGACAGTCCCATTGAACTCGGCATCCATCTGACGGTGCAAACGCTTTAACGTCGCTTTCACCTCGCGGGAAGGCCTCGGCTGTGGCAATTTTTTTGGTGATTCGATTGCCTTACGATGGGATACTTCGGACCCGACTTCGAGCGTCGAGACATCGATCGGAACCAGCTCGAATCGCAATTTTCGACCACGAACGACATCGAACTTGGCGTCGATCTTATTGAGCACGGCCCACAGATGCTTGCAGGGGTGACTGCTCGAGAACCGAGGGCAGTCGCAGTGCACGCCAAGTTCGCCGATATCGCAGTCGCGATAATCAACGCCGACGACATATTGATCGCCGGACGATCCTTGAACGATCGCGAGAGCACCCTCCGAGCCGATCGCGGTAATTTCAACGCGTCGATGGCTAAGTGATTCACCTCGACTTCGATCCCCCGATAAAAAGCGGGTCCGACTGCCTTGCGTCAGCATCATCCAGTTGCCCATCCTAGAAAGCGTTTGCTGTTTGAATCCAAAAGATAACAAACGGTTCCACTTTTGTTGATAGCGATCAAGGATTCAACGCTGCGGTATTGTGGATTGATCCGGGAGACCAGCACTAGGACCGACAAAGCAATCAACGACGACTTTAATCGTCACTGTCCAGCGGTGGCGGAGCACCGGGCGGTAGGTTAACGATCTCGGCTATTTTCCCGTTCTTCTGAATCTCGATCCCGCGACCACCGCGACCGACGACTTTGTACTTGGCCGTCGAAATTGTTTTCTTGGCACCGCGGTTGGTTTGTACCACCATCAAATCGCGATCGCCCGTTGACGCTTTGAACCCCAGCACACGATCGCCCGTGCTGATTCGAATCAACGTGACGCCCTTGCCGGCACCCGACAAATAATTCACTTCGCTGGCCGCACACACCATCGCGCGGCACGACTCCGTCACCGCCAAAATCGTTTCGGTTCCATGGATGACCGCGACACCAAGGATCGACGATGTCGCCGAGGGACGCGCGAACTTGCGACCGCTGCGCGTCGACGGTTCAACGAACGGAGCCAAGCCGAACCGCAGTGCAAACCCGTCGCTGGTCACCGCGAGCGCGTGAGTGGGTGGGCACAGATCTGGTTTCTTGGGATTATCGGCGATGCCGCTCAGCACGCGTTCGTCGCAGGAGAGCGCCGTCACGATTTTCTCACCGTCTTTCAGCTTAAACAGCTTCTGGATCGGCTCGCCGAATCCAGTCGACGCGGGGATGTCGATCATCCGCGTGGTATAGCAAACGCCTTGGTTGCTAAAGAACGCGATCGTCGAACGCGTCGAACCGGCGAGCGCATCGAGCACGCTGTCACCCTGGCGGAGGCGGCTTTTGCTCGGGTCGGTAATTTGCTTTTGTCGCTTCACCCAACCATCGGTCGTCACCATCACGTGACAATCCTCGGCGACGATGAAATCTTCTTCCGTATATTCAGGTTCGTCGCCGACGGTCTCGATGACCGAGCGCCGCCGCGCCGCCGGGTCTTTTGCGGTCTCCGCGATCAACGATTCGATCTCTTCGCGAACGATGGCCCAGCGGCCTGACGCGGTGGTATCGGAGGTGTCTTCGGCGAGTAGTTTTCGAATCGCTGCGGCACGTTTGTTTTTGTCTTTCAGCTCGTCACGGATCAGATTGATTTCCAATCTCGCCAGCCGGTAAAGCTTTAATTCCAAAATCGCATCGGTTTGATCTTCGTCGAGACCGCCGCTGCCATTCTTGGCCGGTGCGAAACGCTTCATGATCTTTTGCGCCGCGTCCGCTTTACCGTCGCTGGACCGGATGATTTTGATAATTTCGTCGAGCGCATCAAAGATGATCGCGAAGCCGTCAAGAATATGAATTCGCCGTTCCAGCGAAGCCAATTCATTCGCCAGCCGGCGAGTGACGACGCTCAAGCGAAAATGCAAAAAATGCCAAAGGATTTCTTTGAGGCCGAGCCGCTCGGGCGTTCCGACCTCGGGACGCTCGGTCGGAACGAGACACGTCAGGTTGACGTTGAAATTGGTCTGCAGGGGTGTGTTCTTGTAGAGGTACGCGAGTACCTTGGCCGAGTCCGCACCTTTTTTTAGTACCAGGTCGACGCGAATCTCATCGGTCGAGAGGTCACGCACCTCTTCGACCAACGGCAGCTTTCCGCTGTAAACCAGCTCGGAGATTCGCTCGACCATGACGGCTTTGTTAACGCCGAATGGGATCGACATGATCTGCAACACTTCGCCCGATGTCGACGAATCGCCGCGTTTTCCCGAGGCTTCGGCGGCGCTAACCAACCTCGACGTCCCACGCAGTTTGATGGTGCCCTGGCCGGTCGCGTAAATCTCGCGGAGCTCGTCTTTCGTGTTGATGATTTGCCCGCCGGTCGGGAAATCAGGCCCCTGGACGGCATCGTTTGCGACAAGCTGGTATTCCTTGATCTCCGGATCACGGATCAATTTCAGCAACGCGTTGCAGACCTCGCGGAGGTTATGCGGCGGAATGTTGGTCGCCATGCCGACGGCGATGCCCGTTGCCCCGTTGACGAGCAGATTGGGCACGCGACTGGGCAGAACGACCGGTTCTTGCTGGCTGCCGTCATAGTTAGCTTTAAAATCGACGGTGTCGGACGATATATCCCGCAGCACTTCACCGGCGATCGCGGTCATGCGGCATTCGGTGTACCGCATCGCCGCGGCGTTGTCGCCATCAACGCTGCCGAAATTTCCACTGCCATCGACCAGCGGCATCCGCAGCGAAAACGGCTGGGCCATTCGCACCAGCGCGTCATAGATGCTGTTGTCGCCGTGTGGGTGAAAATTACCCATCACATCGCCGACGACCTTAGCGCACTTGCGATGCTTGGCCGTCGCGGTCAGGCTCTGCTGGCTCATCGTATAAAGAATACGACGCTGGACCGGTTTCAAACCGTCACGGACATCGGGCAGCGCACGGCTGGTGATTACCGAGAGCGAGTAGTTGAGGTACCGGCTTTGGGCTTCGAGTCGAAGCGGCGCGGCAAGCAGGATTTCGTCGCGTTGGGGTTCGCCGCTACTGCCGTTATTGGAAAGACGTTTGGCCACGTGGGGTGAGGATCGCTTATTGGATAAGGTTTTTCGGTCTTACGATTCACCTAAAACCTATCCAAAAATCAGGGTGCCGCAACCGTGCTTATCGGTTCGTCAACGACAGCCTCAAACGTCGGTGAATTCATTTGAGCGTCGCTCAGCGTAAAGATGATAAACAGCGCGACGAACACAAACGACGATAGGAAGATGATCAAATTGAAAGGCTTATCAAACGCGAGGTGCATGAAAAACAACATCACCAGGACCGCTTTGATCGTCGCGATCGTCATCACAACGACGATATCGATGCTGCCGAGATCAATATTCGCCTGAGCCACGGTGATAACGGTCAAGAACGTCAGCGCGAAAAACACGGCCAACAAAACCCAAACGGGCAATGGGTGGGCAAAATCGTTGGGGTCGTGTCCGTGGCCATCAGCGACGTGAGCAGAGGGATTGGTCATGATTGATTATCGAGAATTGGATCGCGTTTGAATGTTTTGATCAGCGGATCAGGTAAAGCAGCGGAAACAGATAGATCCATATCAAGTCGACGATGTGCCAATAGAGGCCGATGTAATCGACGGGTCCAAAGTAGTGCTTGTTAAAGTCCTGACGGGTCGTGCGAACGAGCAACCAAATCAACACGCCAATTCCGGCGAGGATGTGGATCGCGTGAATCCCGGTCATGCAGTAATAGATCGCGAAAAACACGCCCGCTTGGCTCTTTGTGTTCGTTGGATATTCGATCGTCGAGATGGCACCGGCGATTTCGTCTCGATTGCCGATGACAAAAGTGCCTGCGGTATCGCGTTGGCGACTTCGCGCCGCCAAATCGTCGCGAATCCCGGTGTTGGCTTCATCTCTCGCAAGTTTTTCCAAAACCGGCGATTCGATCGCCACGGCGGCCTCGGCCCTTTCCTGCGTCATCGCCACGGTGTCCGCCGGGGCGGCATGATCGCCAGCGGCATGAGTCTCACCTACATGATCGGATCCGGCGGCCCCGTGCCCGCCAAGCTCGGTGGCGGCGGCATGTTTGGATTCGCCAGATTCGAGAATCGTACCCAGTCCAACACCGACAAAGAAGAACGCAAAGACGACCACAAGCGGCCTCGCAACCTCGACGGAAAATTGCTTTCCCCTCGCCATCGAAACGCCCAACCAGATGATTAAGCCGATCAATCCGATCGCAAAGGGAAGGCTCATGTAGACGAGGTACATCGACAGTCCCTCGTGATGCGGCGCGTTGGGATCGAACGAATAGAATTTCGGTGGCAACAATCCCAATTCGATCTTATGAGAATATTCGATCGACTTGACACCTAAAAATATCATCGCACACGACAGGGTTGCCGCGATCATGCCGGTGCACAGCTTGTGCTGTTCAAGCTGAGACGCTCGTACGGCCCAGGCCATCGTCAATGAGCTGAACAACAGCACGCCGGTGTTAATCGCACCGAGCTTTGTATTCAAAAACTGGCTAGCACCTTCGAACACGTCGGGACGCAGGCTGCGAAAAATCGCGTAGGCGCAAAACAGCCCACTGAAAAACAAAATTTCAGTCGCGAGGAAAAGCCACATTCCCAGCTTGCCAGAGTCAAATTGCTGCTCGGGCGTATCAAAGTGGTGGGCCAGGAACGACGGGTGATCATGATCGTGCCCGTGTCCGTGATCATCACTGACATCGGGCATTGCTTCGGTAGTAGCCATTGACGGTCTTTGCATAAACGTCGGTTGTGATGCAGGTTGCCGCTCGACGCACCCCGCGATGCCAGATGTTATACCGAAATTTGAAATTCGCACATGCCCAGAAACCTGCGTCAAATCGCCACTGTTGCCGCATCCGGCTACAATCGACGGCTGTTGCCCGAACCAACGCCCCGCACAGGAACGAGGGATTGAAAACACGACGCCACCAAACGATCGCGGATTACGCGGCAATTGCACTGTGTCCCGCGTTGATCGTGCTGCTGATCTCCAGCCTCGTCTATTTCGTGGTCCTGTGCATCTACCGTGGCGAATACTCGATGCGAATCGGGTACATCTGGTTCATGTTCATCCTCGGCACCGTTGCAATCGCAAGATTGTCGATCCAGGAGAGCCGCAAGTATGCGATGGGGTACGCCGCCGTTCTGGGTTTGGCGACTTTTGTGGTCCTTTCGCGTTTCCAGACCGTCCAGGGGCCAATGGCATCGGCAACGCCAATCGTCAATTTAATGCTGATCGCGCTGGTGTGGTTCCTCGCAGACCGGATCACGTTCGACTGCACGCTGATCGACGAAGACGAAGACGCCAGTGGTGAGGGGTTGCTGGACGGATTGACGACTCCGGTCGCGGATCAGACCGCTGGTGGTGAAGCGCAAACGAGTCGACGGCAAGGACGGCAACCCGGACGCACCGTGCTTTGGCTGGCGGGCGCGGCGCTACCGATTTTTGGGATCGGCCAATTGCTCGGTCCCCAAGACGCAACGGCCCTGATCGCGCTCGGCGTTTATTTGTTTTCGACGCTTTCGCTGCTCGTCGCGACCAGCTTCCTCGGCGTCCGGCATTATCTTCGGCAACGTGGTGTCGATATGCCCGCCAATGTCACCGCGGCGTGGCTGGCCGGCGGGATCGCGATGACCGCGATCATTCTGATGGCTTGCTTTCTCATTCCGCAACCCGGAAAAATGCTCGCCTCCATCGAGCTGCCGCAAACTCTCGAAAGCCCCTCGTGGTTGAAACCAAGCCGGTACGGCTGGGGCACCGAGGCGACCGACCCGAAAAACGACGCCGACGGCGAGTCCGGTGCCGCGGGGACGCCCGCAAAAACGCCAGATCAAGAAACCAGCGACCAAGGCGGCGCCGATTCCAAGTCGGACAAATCGTCCGGCGAAGCGGGCGGCCAAAAAGAAGGCAGCAAAGGCGAGGGCGGCAAAAAACCAGGCGGCCAGCAGAAGGCAGAGGGCGAATCCAAACCAGAGAACGAAACAACGCCCGGCGATAAACCTGAACAGCAATCGCCGCCGCCGGACGAAAAGCCGAGCGATGATGCGGAGCAACAATCGTCGGAATCACAACCACCGCCGCAACCACCCTCGTCGATGCCGCAGATGCCCTCGCTGCCCGCGATCGGCGGGTTCTTCAAAGCGATTGTCTATCTTGTTTTGATCGGCATCATCGCCGCATTCGTTTGGCTACAGCGAGACGAAATCGCGAAGGCGTGGCAATCGCTTCTCGCTTGGCTGCGTGGTGAACGAACGGAGGTCGTTCCCGATCCGGGATTCATTGTCGAGGATCTTCCTGCCACCCCGCCGATACCGTTTTCATCGTTTCGAAATCCGATCGGCAAATCGGGCGATCCTCGACAGGCCGTCATCGTGACCTATCAGGCCGCGGAGGCGTGGTGGCGCGAGCGTGGCCAACCCCGTCATCGGCATGAAACGCCACAAGAATTCATTCGCCGCTTAAGAGTCCGCGACCAAGCGGATCAGGATGCGATGATCCGCTTGACGGACGCTTACAACCGAATCGTATTTGGCAACGACGCTGCCCGGGAAGCTGACTTAGTCGCCGCCGCGGATGTCTGGAAATCGTTCCGCCGATAGGGCTCAATACGGTTCGTCGTCATCATCATCGCGATCGGGGTGCAACGGATCATCGGGGTCGAAAAAGAAATCGGCCAGGCCCAATGGCACCGAATCACCACCCAGGGTGCGTCGTTTCCGTTCGGCAAGGTCCTCCAGATCCAGTGCATCCTCGCCCAAGCACTTTTCGAGCGCCTCGCGCCAAGCCTTGTCACGCGAGATCGGATGCTCCGGATTTTGCATCATTCGCTTGATTGCAAACCGCATCAAGTTGATGCCGTCGCGAGGCGAAAAGTCGAGCTTCAGTTCGTGCGAATGCTGCAAAAACTCCACCGTCATCGCCAACATCTCCGCCTCCGCGAACGGCAGGTGATATTGAAGAATCGCCATCTCGTCCTGCTTGTCGGGAAACCCAACGGCGAGCGTCGGTTGCAGTCGGCTGAGGATGTAATCCGGAATATCGAACGTCGATTCGTCCTGATTCATCGTGATCGCGGAGCGAAAGTTTGAGTCCGCTTTGATCGTAATCCCGGCGACGATCGATTCGACGTATCGCCGTTGGTCGAACAACGGTGCGAGGCTGGCCCAGGACTTTTCGTTCATCCGGTTGCCCTCGTCCAAAACACACACGCCGCCCGTAATCATCGCCGTGACCAGCGGTGACGCGTGGTACGAAATCTGTCCACCCTGGCTCAACACCGGGGTGACCAACAAATCCTCAGGACGCGTATCGGCGGTGCACTGGTAAATATAAAGCGGCAAGCCTTGCGCCTTTGCCGCCGCAATCGCCAATTGCGTTTTGCCCACTCCGGGCGAACCGATCAACCGCGGCGTCAACGGCAAATCGCTCTCGTCGACCGTTAACCAACACGCCAGCAATTGCATCAGCACTTCATGTTGCCCGATCCATTGCCCCGGCCCGTCGTAGGGATGCGAAAGCTTCAGCACAACGCCGTCGATATCAACATAGCCATCCATGACAATGTGTCGGTCGAGTGACGAACCGCCGGGGAGCGGCGACGAACCAGATTTTGGGGAGGACGATGGCATCGGCGTTGTCGTTCGCGGGAGGTGACATCGAGAGCCCGCAACCGATGCGGCACAACCGACGAAGTCCCTTCATGGTAACGGGATGCAACCGACGAAACAGTCCCCCAAGCTATTCACCGGCCGGCGGCCGCGACGTTCTACGAGGGTACGCGTGCCGCCGTAGCGGACGACCGATTCGTCATCCGTGCCCCGATTGTCTCAACCGCTTCACGCGTCCAACCATAAGCTTCGCGGTGCAGCAATAACGACGCGATGGAGACCGCAATGGCGATCCGCCAATCGATCACCAACGCCAACGGCAACACCGCGACCCAAACCAAATTGGCATCCAAGCGATATCCGGCACGAGCCATCATCATCCCGGTGACCAGCATCACGATGCCGTTGGAAACCAACGTCGCAGCCACCGCACCCGCAAGGCCATAGACCGGCAACCACGCGAAATTCAAGGCCGCGTTCACCACCAAACCGGCAATCAATGCCACCGCCATCAACCCGCCACGCTCGCGAACCCATAGGTACGATTGCGCAACGGTGACCGTCGCGCCCCAAATGCAAAATGCAAACGCCATCGGCTGGATCGCCAAGCCGTCGCTGTATCGGCCTTGCAACAGTGTGCTAAAAATCAGCGGCGACAACCCAATCGTGATCGCCGCACACGCCGTAAACGTGAATGCCATCCAGTACAAAACCTGCCCCAACCGCTGCTGCACCGCGTCGGTGCGACCCGCTTCCCAGTCCGCCGACAAATACGGCATCAGGACGCCACCCAACATCATCGCAAGACTGGTCAACAACGTCGGGATCAATCGGCCGCTGTGATATTGACCGACCGCGGCGCTCGCGATCGTTTCGCCACCGGGCGTCCAGTGCAGGATCATGTATCGATCGCTCAATTCGAAACTGTTCGTCAACAGATTCATCATCCACAACGCCGCCGCGTACGGCAGCAAGCTTTTCCACATCATCGGCGCATCAAACGTCAACTCACTGGTCGGCAATCCCGACCAATCCCGCGCGATCACGTACGCGCCCGGGATTGTCGCCAACACCGACGAAGCCGCGTACGCGAGGATCACTTCCGGCAACCCGCCACCGCCATACAGCACGCCCAGGCCGAGTATCGTAAAGCCGACGCCCTGGATAAATTGCATCACGGAAACGGTTCGTACCTGGCGAAGCGACGAGACCAATTCATTCACAAAATTGAAAACCAGCACCGCGACCAGGGCAATCGCGATGCAACCGACGAGCGATCCGCTCGCGACATCACGAAAGATCAACCAACCGACCCATTGCGGCGCGACCATGACCACCGAGATCGCGATCACGCTGCCGACGAGTGTGCCGACGATCACGCGAGCGATGAAGCGCGGCAATTGTCCCGCAAGCCGATACCGTTCGACATATCGCGGCATCGCGCCGGGTAAACCCAACATCATCAGCGGCGTGGCCATCGTGATGAAACCCAACGCCATCGACCACTGGCCGACCGCGGCATCGTCCATCAATCGGCACAACCAGATGCCGCGGAAAAATCCGACACCACGCTGGACGATTGTCATCACCAACATCACGGCCAAACCTGACGCCAATCCGTCAGCGGCAAATGCTTGTCGTCGTGGGGGCGTTGATGTGGTCACAAAATCGTTCAAGAAATGATTCGCGGAGAGCATGCGCCCAAATCTGCGTCACGATTGGTGCGTTGACGCATGAACACCCTCACCAACAACGATTCTGCTGACGATGATTTTCTAAAAGACCGGTCGTGACACCGGTAACGAATACTCGCTCTCCCGCGCAGCGGTCCTGCAGTTTTTGAGCTGTCGTTTTGCCCGCATTTCATCCCGCCCGCGCGAACGACGTGCGG
>Ga0335395_10003016_pt1 | contig 10454 bp, 8 predicted proteins | sample MAT02_FD_205744 | JGI IMG/M metagenome (GOLD analysis project Ga0335395, IMG submission 205744) | Freshwater microbial communities from Lake Fryxell liftoff mats and glacier meltwater in Antarctica - MAT-02 (spades assembly) (version 2) ...
GATCAGCCCCCTCGGGGGGCAGCGGACCACGCGCAGCGGGGGAGCGTGGGGGCAACCGATCCGGCGCCGGGCCGCCCCAAGCCGGATCAGCCTCCTCGGGGGGCAGCGGACCACGCGCAGCGGGGGAGCGTGGGGGCAAGACCAGCCCAGCGCGGCGCAGCGCTGTTGCTGGCGATGCTGGTGGTCACGCTGGTGGCCACGCTGGCCTCGGCCGCGCTGTGGCAGCAGTGGCGCGCCACCACGATCGAGGCGGCTGAGCGGCAACGGGCACAGGCCGGTTGGCTGCTGACCGGCGCGCTCGACTGGTCGCGCCTGATCCTGCGCGAGGACGCGCGTGGCAACAGCAACAGCGGCAACGCCGACCACCTGGGCGAGCCTTGGGCCACGCCACTGGAAGAAGCGCGCCTGTCCAGCTTTCTGGCGGCCGACAAGAACAACAACACCGAAGATGTGATGCAGGCATTTCTGTCGGGCGAGATCATCGATATGCAGTCACGGATCAACTTCATGAACGTGGTGAGTCAAAGCGGCCAAGGCGCGCAAGTCAAAACCGAGGTGTCCGAGCCTGACCGCGACACGCTGGTGCGGCTGTACAAGGCGCTGGGCCTGCCCGAGAGCGAGCTGAGCGCGGCAATCGGCGAGCTGGTGCGCACCAGCAACCTTGCCGCATCCGATCCCCAGCCCTCGGCCAGCGCGCTGGTGCCGACCAAGTTTTCCCAGCTCGGCTGGCTGGGCATCAGCCCCGAGAGCCTGGCCGCGCTGGAGCCTCATCTGACCGTGCTGCCCGCGCGCACCACGCTCAACCTCAACACAGCCAGCCTGCAAGCGCTGACCGCCAGCATTCCCGCGCTGGACGACGCGCGTGCGCAGAAGTTGGTGAACGAGCGCGGCCTCACCCCATTCAAAACCTTGGCCGAGGCAGCGAAGTCGCTGGGCGAAGGCACGGCGCCCCTGTCCGATGCGAACCACGCCACGCGCAGCCAGTTTTTTGAGGTGCGCGGCCGGCTGCGGCTGGACAACACGGTGATCGAAGAGCGCTCGCTGGTGGAGCGGCAAGACCTCAACGTGAGCGTGCGCTGGCGCGAGCGCTTGGCAGCGCAGTAGCCCCGGCCAGCCGGATTTCTTCTCACCGCAACAAGCCCTCTCTAGAATGCAGTCGCGGTGTGCGCAGTGCACCCCGCCCGACCCATCCCCTCACAACGTGCTCATCCTCACCCCTGCGGATTTCTCAGTCGCCCCCGCCAGCGGCCCGTCGGCTGTGCTCGACTGGGCCACCTCGGTCAACGGCGAGACGGTGACCGACAACAGCCAGAGCGCAGCCTCTTTGTTGCCGCGCGACGACGACGTGGTGCTGGTGTTGCCTCCTCGGGTCGTCTCCTGGCACCGGATGGCGGTGCCTAAGGTGGGTGGGGCGCGCTTGCGCGCGGTGCTTGACGGGCTGCTGGAAGACCGGCTGCTCACCGACACCGCCGACATGCATTTCGCGCTGGAGCCCGGCGGGCGCAGTGGCCAGACGGTGTGGATCGCTGCTTGTGAGCGCGGCTGGCTGCGCGGCTGGCTGCAGGCGCTGGAGGCTGCGGGCCGACCGGTGGCGCGCATCGTGCCCGCGCTGTGGCCGCTGGCCCCGGTGGACGGCGCCATGCCCACCCTGCACTGGGCGCACGACGAGGGCAACCAGGTTTGGCTGGCCAGTGCCAGCCCGATGGGTGTGCGCTGCACGCCGCTGGAAGACGGCGGCCAGAGCGGGCTGGGCGAGTCGGCTTTTGGCGGTCTGTCCTCGGCGGCTGGCAGCATTGCCACTGAAATGCTGAATGCCGACCCCGCCACCACGCGCCTGCTGGCCGATCCGGCAGTGGCGGGGCTGGCAGAGCACGCGTTCAACCAGCGCTTCGAGCTCATCGCCAAAGCCGACTGGCTGCTGCAATGCGCCCAGTCCGACTGGAACCTGGCGCAGTTCGATCTCAGCCTTTCGGCTGGCGCGAGGCGCGGCCAGCGGCTGCGCCAGACGCTGCGCCGCCTGCGCAGCGCGCCCGACTGGCGCCCCGCGCGCTGGGGCCTGGGCGCGCTGGTGGCAGTGCAGCTGCTGGGGCTGAACCTGGCCGCGTGGTCCGAGCGCAACAGCATCAGCGCCAAGCAGCAGGCAGTCACCCAAACCCTGCAACAGACCTTTCCGCAGGTGACGCTGGTGCTTGATGCCCCGGTGCAGATGCAGCGCGAGCTTTCGCGCCTGCAGCGGGCCAGCGGCCAGCTCTCGGCCGACGACATGGAGGCCCTGCTGGGCGCGCTGGCACAAAACACACCGATGGATGGCGCCGCACCAAGCAGCCTCGGTTTCACCACCGGCGAGCTGCGCGCCGGTGGTTGGCCGCTGGACGAGGCCGGCCTGGGCGAGGTGCAGGGCGCGCTGGAGCGCAGCGGCTGGCGCGTGCGCAGCGATGGCGGCGAGCTGACGCTGCAAACCGGGGGCCGCCCATGAAGCGCGCACAAAAAAACCAAAACACCGCCTTGCCTGCATTGGCTCAGGCGCTGGCCCCGCTGCGGCAAACGCTGGCCGCTCTGCAACCGCGCGAGCGCCGCGCGGTCACGCTGGCGCTGTGGGTGGTGGGCTTGGGCCTGCTGTGGTGGATCGCGATTGCCCCCGCTTGGTCCACCCTGAGCCAAGCGCCATCGCGCCAAGCCCGGCTCGACTCGCAACTGAGCCAGATGCGCGGCATGGCCGCCAGCGCGCAGGCGTTGCGCGGTGAAACCAATGCCCAACCACCCAGCCGCGATACCGTGCTGCGTGCGTTGGATCAAGCCACCAGCGAGCTTGGCGCCAGCGGCCAGATCTCGGTGCTGGGCGAGCGCGCCACGCTCACACTCAACAACGCCACGCCCGAGGCGCTGGCGCAGTGGCTGCAACAGGTGCGGATCAACGCGCGCCTGGTGCCGGTGGAGGCCAAGCTGAACCGGCCCGCCAACGAGGCACCCGCCTGGAGCGGCACGCTGATGGTGTCTGGCCCCGGACTCTCAGGCGGGACCAGTCGGTGACCCCGGTGTGGGGGCGCCGCATGGCCTGGCTCGGCACTGTCGTCGGCCTGCTGACGGCGCTGGTGCTGTTTGCGCCAGCGCGCTGGCTGGCCGATGCGGTCACCCGTGCCACGGCTGGCCAGGTGCAATTGGTCAATGCCAGCGGCAGCGTCTGGCAAGGCCGGGCAGACCTGCTGTTCACCGGCGGCGATGGCAGCCGCACCCAGACCGCGCTGCCCCAGGGCGTGGCTTGGCGGCTGCGCCCGACGCTGGCCGCTGGCATGCCTGCGATGGCGGTAACGCTCAGCGCGCCGTGCTGCACCAGCAGCCCACTAAACGCCACCGTGGTCCCGCGCTGGGGCGGTGTGCAGGTGGCGATCGCAGCTTTCACCAGCCGGTGGCCGGCCGAGTTGCTCAGTGGCCTGGGCACGCCTTGGAACACCCTGCGCATCGAAGGCCAGCTGGCGCTGCAAAGCGATGGCCTGATCATTGGGGCGGACCGTGGCCGATTGAGCCTGCAAGGTGTGCTGGTGGTCGACGCGCTGGACATCGCCTCGCGCCTGTCCACCCTGCGCCCGCTGGGCAGCTACCGCCTGGAACTGCGTGCACAGGCCGATGGCAACACCGCCACCCTCAACCTCAGCACCTTGCGCGGCGATTTGTTGCTGCAGGGATCGGGCCAGTGGGTCGGCGGGCGGCTGCGTTTTCGCGGCGAGGCCGAGGCCGCCGCCGGGCGCGAGGTGGCGCTGACCAACCTGCTCAACATCATGGGCAAGCGCCAAGGCACACGCTCGGTGTTCAACGTCGGGTGAGGCGATGCCCATGCCACGCCTCCCCTTATCGACTTTTGTTGGCGCTTTCAACCCCGCAAACCGGTGCCAACAGGCGCTCACACATGTGCTCATTAATGTGCCCGCAATCGAGGCGGCCACCGCGAGAGGCTTCGCGATAGCATCGCGCTGACTGGAAACCTTATGACATTGACCCCTTCCCGCAGCCTGTCTGCCCAGCCCCTGCCCATGCCAACACCCATGCCGATTCCCAGCAGCGGCTGCCGCGCTGTGCTGGCCGCTTTCGGCTTGTGTCTGGCGCTGGGCGCCCTCACCTTCGGCTCGCAAGCCCAGGCCCAAACCCGCGCCAGCGCTGAGCCGGTGGTGCTCAACTTTGTGGGCGCCGAAATCGAAGCGGTGGCCCGCACCATGGCCAACATCACCGGGCGCAACGTGGTGGTGGACCCGCGCGTCAGAGGCGTGATCAACCTATCAACCGAGCGTCCGGTGTCGCCCAGCGCCGCGCTCAACCAGTTTGCTGCTGTGTTGCGGCTCCAAGGCTTCTCGTTGGTGGACACCGGTGGCTTGTACAAGATCGTGCCCGAGGCCGATGCCAAGCTGCAGGGCAACGTGGTCAACGTCGGGCCTACCTCGCGGCTGCCGGCGTCCAACACGGTGGTGACGCAAATTTTCCGGCTCAACTTCGAGTCGGCCAACAACCTGGTGCCGGTGTTGCGCCCACTGATCGGGCCCAACAACACGATCAACGTGAACCCCGGCAACAACTCGCTGGTGATCACCGACTACGCCGACAACCTGCAGCGCATCGGCCGCATCATTGCGGCGCTCGATGTGGCGGGCGCGACCGACGTGGAAATCATCCCGCTGCAGCATGCGGTGGCGTCTGACCTGGTGCCGTTGATCGTGCGGCTGATCGACCCCGGCGCGGGCGGCCAAGCCGACACCTCGTTCAAGACCATGCTGGTGGCCGAGCCGCGCAGCAACAGCCTGGTGCTGCGCGCGGCCAACCCGGCGCGTCTGGCGCTGGTGCGCTCGCTGGTGGTTCGGCTGGACCGGCCCACCTCCGACGTGGCCAGCGGCAACATCCATGTGGTCTACCTGAAGAACGCCAACGCGGTCTCGCTCGCGGCCACGCTCCGCGCCGCCCTCGCCAGCGAAGGCGCTGCCGGCGGGGGCGGGGGCGGCGCATCGGCCACCAGCAGCCCGCGCAGCATCGTCAACCCCGCAGCGGGCGGCGCCAGCCCGTCCACAACACCGGTAGCCGCCAGCGCCGAGCCCTCCACCGGCGGCCAAATTCAGGCCGACCCGGCCACCAATTCGCTCATCATCACCGCGCCCGAGCCACAGTACAGGCAACTGCGCGCGGTGATCGACAAGCTCGATTCGCGCCGCGCGCAGGTGTATGTGGAGAGCCTGATCGCCGAGGTCAACGCCGACAGGGCGGCCGAGTTCGGCATTCAGTGGCAGGGGCCGCTGGGAAATGCGGGCAACAACCTGATCGGCCTGCTGGGCACCAACTTCGGCGCTGGTGGCAACAACATCATCAACCTGGCCAGCGGCGCGCTGGGCACGGCGGTGCCCGGCGCGGGGCTAAATTTTGGTGTTGCGGCGCAGAAGAACGGTGTGTATTTTCTGGGCTTCCTCGCGCGCTTCCTGCAGTCCACTGGCGAGGGCAACATTCTCTCTACCCCCAACCTGCTGACGCTGGACAACGAAGAGGCCAAGATCGTGATCGGGCAAAACGTGCCCTTTCTCACCGGCCAGTTCAGCAACACCGGCAGCGGCGGCAACAACGGCGCGGTCAACCCGTTTCAGACCATCGAGCGCAAAGACGTGGGCATCACCTTGCGCGTCAAACCGCAGATCAGCGAAAACGGCACCATCAAAATGACCATCTACCAAGAGGTCAGCAGCGTGCAGCCGGGCTCGGTCGATTCGCGCAGCGGCATCATCACCAACAAGCGCACCATCGAGTCCACCGTGCTGGTGGACGACGGCGCGATCGTGGTGCTCGGCGGTTTGCTGCAAGACGAGTACGCTGGCAATGAGGAAAAAGTGCCTGTGCTGGGCGATGTTCCGCTGTTTGGCAACCTGTTCAAAAGCGAAAAGCGCAACCGCAAGAAAACCAACCTGATGGTGTTTCTGCGCCCGGTGGTGATGCGCGACGCCAGGGAAACCAGCAACCTCGCGCTGGACCGCTACGAGCTGATGCGCGCGATCCAGAAAGACACCCAGCCATTGCCCAGCAGCGTGTTGGGCGTGGTGAACGAGGCGCCGGTGTTGGCGCCACAGCGCGCACCCAGCTCTGTGTTGCCGCCACTGGGGCAGTCGGTCGCGCCGCCACCGGCTGCGCAGCCCGCTGTGCCACCCGCACCGCCCGCTGCTGCGCCCATTCAGTGAGACCCACGCCATGAAATACCCGCTGCCCTACGCGTTTGCGCGCGAGCATCTGTGGTTGCTGGAAGACGAGGGCGACCAGGTCACGCTGGTGGGCAGCCAAACGCCAGCGATCGATGGCGCGCAGCAGACGCGGCGCTTGTCGGCGTTGTCTGAAATTTTGCGCAGCCACGACGTGCGCCAGATGGTGTGGGAGCCAGGCGAGGCGGTCACCCAGCGCATCAGCGCGGCTTACGCGCAGGGCGAGTCGAGCGCGGCGGCGGTGGTCAGCGAGGTGCAAAGCGATGTGGACCTGAGCCGCATGATGCAAGACCTGCCCGCCATCGAAGACCTGCTGGAAGCAGCCGACGACGCGCCCATCATCCGCATGTTGAACGCCCTGCTCACGCAAGCCGCGCGCGACGGCGCCAGCGACATCCACATCGAGCCCTACGAGCGCCATTCGAGCGTGCGCTTTCGGGTCGACGGCACGCTGCGCGAGGTGGTGCAGCCGAACCGTGCTTTGCATGCCGCGCTGATCTCGCGCCTGAAGATCATGGCCGAGCTCGACATCTCCGAAAAACGACTGCCACAGGACGGCCGCATTTCCCTGCGCATCGGCACCCGCGCGGTCGATGTTCGGGTGTCCACCTTGCCGAGTGCCCACGGCGAGCGCGCCGTGTTGCGTTTGCTCGACAAGAGCGAGAGCAAGCTCACACTGGAAGCGGTGGGCATGCAGGGCGAAGTGCTCAACCGCTTCAAGCAGCTGATCCAGCAACCGCACGGCATCATTCTGGTGACCGGCCCGACCGGCTCGGGCAAGACCACCACGCTGTACTCGGCGCTGCAAAAGCTAGACGCCAGCTCGCGCAACATCATGACGGTGGAAGACCCGATCGAGTACGAGCTGAACGGCGTGGGCCAGACGCAGGTGAACGCCAAGATCGATCTGGACTTTGCCAAGGCCTTGCGCGCCATCCTGCGGCAAGACCCCGACGTGATCATGATCGGCGAGATCCGCGATTTCGAGACCGCGCAGATCGCCATCCAGGCTTCGCTCACCGGCCACCTGGTGTTGGCCACGCTGCACACCAACGACGCGCCCAGCGCGGTCACGCGGCTCACCGACATGGGTATCGAGCCCTTCCTGCTGAGCTCTTCGCTGCTCGGCGTGCTGGCGCAGCGCCTGGTGCGCAAACTCTGCGTGCACTGCCGCAAACAAGACGACCAAGGCCGTTGGCAACCGGTGGGCTGTAGCCACTGCAACATGACCGGCTACAAGGGGCGCACCGGCATTTATGAGCTGATGGTGGCCGACGACCAGGTGCGCGCGCTGATCCACAACCGCGCCGCCGAGAGTGAGCTGTTTGTGGCGGCTGAAACGGCTGGTTTGCGCTCCATGCGCGAGGACGGGCAGCGACTGATCGAAGCGGGCGTGACCTCGGTGGCCGAGGTGATGTCGGTCACCCGCGACTGACCATGCCCGCCTACACCTTTGAAGCCCTCGACGCGCAGGGTGCCACCCAACGCGGCCTGATCGACGCCGACACGGCGCGTGCTGCGCGGGGCATGTTGCGCGCGCGATCACTGGTGCCGATCGCAGTGGAGCCAGCGACTGGCGGCGGCACGGGGAGCAAGGCGCGTGGGCTCAACATCACGCTGTGGGGCGGCCATGTGTTCAGCGCCACCACGCTCGCGGTGTGGACGCGCCAGATCGCGGGCCTGGTGTCGGCCGGGCTGCCGCTGGAGCGCGCGCTCTCGGCACTCACCGAGGAAGCCGAGGACGACAAACAGCGCAACCTCATGGCCTCGCTGCGCTCCGAGGTCAATGGCGGCTCGCCGTTTGCCCGCGCGCTCAGCGCACACCCAAACGAGTTCTCGGCGATCTACACCGGCGTGATCGCTGCGGGCGAGCAAAGCGGCCAGTTGGGTGTGGTGCTTGAGCGCCTCGCCGACGACCTGGAAACGCGCGAAGCGCTGAAAAACAAGCTGATTGCCGCCTCGCTCTACCCGGCCATCGTCACCATGATCGCGATCGTGATCGTGGTGTTTCTGGTGTCGTATGTGGTGCCGCAGGTGGCTGGCGTGTTTGCGGGCAGCAAGCGCGCGCTGCCAGTGCTCACGGTGGCCATGCTGGCCATGAGCGCCTTCGTGCGCAGTTACGGCTGGCTCATGCTGGCGCTTACCGTGATGGGCGGCGTGGGGCTGGTGATGGCGCGCCGGGTGGTGGGCTTGCGCCTGACGATGGACGCGGCCTGGTTGCGCCTGCCGGTGGTGGGCAAGCTCGCGCGCGGCTACAACGCGGCGCGCTTCGCCGGCACGCTGGCCATGCTGGCGGGCGCGGGCGTGCCGATTCTTCGCGCCCTGCAAACCGCTGCCGAGACCCTGAACAACCAGGCCATGCGCGCCGACGCGCTGGACGCTTTGGTGATGGTGCGCGAAGGCGCACCACTGGCCTCGGCCCTGGCCAGCAAGAAACGCTTCCCGCCGCTGGTGAGCATGTTTGCGCGCCTGGGCGAGCAGACCGGCAAGCTGCCCGTCATGCTCTCGCGCGCTGCCGACCAGCTGAGCGCCGAGGTGACACGCCGCGCCATGCACCTGGCCACGATTTTGGAGCCGCTGCTGATCGTGGCCATGGGCGCGGTGGTGATGCTGATCGTGCTGGCGGTGCTGATGCCGATCATTCAGCTGAACCAGCTGGTGGGGTAGGCCCACCCCCGCGTCGCGCCTAAGGGCGCGTCACCCCCTCAAGGGGGCGGCACTGGCCGACTGGCAAAGCCAGATCGGCGTTAACTTGGCGCACCCCGCCGCGCTGCGCGCGACCCCTCAAGGGGCAACGCTGGCGGCCCGGCAAAGCCGGTTCCGCGGCGTTCTGGGTTGTGTCGCCCTTCCCGTGCCGATACCGCCTCCGTTCGGGCTGAGTCTGTCGAAGTCCAGCGCACCCGTACCCAACCGGTTCGCTGCTACGCTCCATCCTTTCTCACGAAACCACTGACATGCCAGCATCTCTCGACGGTCAACTCGTGGTCGCGATTTCATCGCGGGCTTTGTTCGATTTCGAAGAAGAGAACCGGCTGTTCGAGACGGGCGATGACCGCGCTTACATGAAGCTGCAGCTCGATCGGCTGGACCGACCCGCCACGCCGGGTGTGGCGTTCTCGCTGGTGCAAAAACTGCTGGCGTTCAACGATGCCAACGCGCAGCGGGTGGAGGTGGTGATCCTGTCGCGCAACGACCCAGTCTCGGGCATGCGGGTGTTTCGCTCGGCACAACACTACGGGCTGTCGATTCAGCGCGGCAGCTTCACGCGCGGCCAGCCGCCGTGGCGTTACCTCAAGCCGCTGCGGGCCAACCTGTTTCTGTCCACCCATTTGTCGGATGTGCGCGCCGCGCTGGCGGCCGGGGTGCCTGCTGCGCAGGCTTACCCGCAGTCGGTTCACGCGAGCGACGCGCATCCCAACGAGGTGCGTATTGCGTTTGACGGCGATGCAGTGCTGTTTTCTGACGAGGCCGAGCGGGTGTTTCAGGCCGAGGGCTTGTCGGCTTTTCAGGCGCATGAGGCGAGCAAGGCCGCGCTGCCGCTGCCCGGCGGCCCGTTTAAGCCGCTGCTCGAAGCGCTGCACCGGCTGCAGGCTGAGGGAACCTCGCAAATGCGCGTGCGCACCGCGCTGGTCACCGCGCGCAGCGCACCGGCCCACGAGCGTGCGATCCGCACCCTGATGAACTGGAACATTGAGGTGGACGAAGCCATGTTCCTCGGCGGTTTGCCCAAGGGCGAGTTTCTGCGCGAGTTCGAGCCCGACTTTTTCTTCGACGACCAGACCGGCCACATCGAGCACGCATCCCAACACGTGCCCAGCGGCCACGTCGCCAGTGGTATCTCAAACGGCTGATTCCCCCGGCAGCCTTGTTGGCGGTCGCGGCGTTGCCGCTCGCTACAAAGACATGGTTTTCTGCGCACCTCAAAAGCCAGGCCATAGCGATGAATTGGTCGGAGCGGCAATGCCGCGATGGCGTTGGCAAGCGCTGCTGCCAATGACCTTGAAAAAGACGGGGCTTAACCCATCTTTAACAAGAATTCAGGCACGTTTTTTGCTTTTCCCTCAATAGAACGCTGTAACTCATTGATTCATATAGCGGTCGTCAGACCAGCCTTCATAATCTCGTTTTGTTGTGCCATAATATTTTGGCCTATTTAGGGTTTCCCGCAGTTTTTCGCCTAGCATGGCACGCATGTTCATTCGGCAAACCCGCACCAACAACAAAATCACCGGCGAG
>Ga0335395_10003018_pt1 | contig 10452 bp, 4 predicted proteins | sample MAT02_FD_205744 | JGI IMG/M metagenome (GOLD analysis project Ga0335395, IMG submission 205744) | Freshwater microbial communities from Lake Fryxell liftoff mats and glacier meltwater in Antarctica - MAT-02 (spades assembly) (version 2) ...
TTTAAATTGATTAATCAGAACTAGAACTGAATTGAAGTAAAGCTCACAGAATTAGTTCTTTGGCTCGCTGAACGCCTGCCAGTCCGAAGCCCTGCGTAGGCTGGCTCACCAGAACTTTAAAGGTGTTCCCGCCAGAGGTCGAACATGCGCACCTCATTTTTCTTTTGGCCTTTTTGCTGCCGCTTGGGCGGGATGAAACACTTGATGCAAAAAGAACCCAGTCCGACTGGCATCAGCCGAGCGGAGAAAAAGATCAATCCCGATAGCTATCGGGAAAATATGCCTGTCTGCCGAAGCGACAGCGCAGGTAGGCTTCCACGCACATGCGAACACACCACTACGCATTTGGCTCAGGCCACCGCGCATGGGTTACTTAACATAATATGAATCAATGATTAAGACTTGGGAGTATTGGGTGTCAATAATACTTCAACATAACCCAAAGTTACGGGCTTGCGGAATAGAAAGCTGCAAGGGTTCGCTGAGTTTATCCCGCTTTTGCAGCGGGGCCTGCTCGTAAAAAATCTCCACCCCTGCCTGCCGAAGCGGCTCGCGTAGGTATGGCTCCCCTCCTGCCAACACACATTTCCCGGGTAGTATTTTTTACGGCAGCCCTTGCACCTTTCCATCCGGTCCCGTGGTGAGTGTCATGTTTAGATATATCATAAAAGTCAATGTAGTTGTCGGTGCCAATGGTCCCGCGCCTCGCGGGAGTGGCTATCGGTTGGCGTTCGCTTTGGCGCCTGCCTGTCCGGTAGGCAGGTTAGGCCATTCCTGTTTGCATGGTTTCCCTCTGGCATCAAAGAGGTTTTCCTCAGGTTTTTGTGGCTTGAGGTTTCTGTTTCAGCGCTCCGTTTTTAGGGGGCTCTTTTTTTAAGCGTATGGGACGTGCTGAGCTTGTGACACGCTTTGTCAAGCGGTTTCAGTTCCTTGACACCAAAGCGGCAAAATCCGCTCAAATTCAACTATATTTAACGCTACTTGACAACGATAGACTTATTAGATGGCTTCTAACTTCTTTACTAACCAAGGTGAGAATACGCTTTACAGAAAATTTGTAGGAGTATTTGAGCACATGCAGAATATCGAGTACTTCAAATCTGTCATAGGCTATTTCAGAGCTTCTGGTTATTTCGCCATTCGCAAGCATTTTCCTGCCAACTTAAAAGTTAAAATCATTGCCGGTATAAATGTTGACCCATTTATAGCATTGGCTCAAAAGCAAGGTCTTTTATTCAACCTTAATGCAAAAGATACCAAGGAATCTTTCATAGAGTCAATTCAGGAAGATATTATCAATTCGAAATACGGAAAGAACATCGAAGAGGGAATTATCCAACTGATTGGTGACATTGCCGATGGAAGAATTGAAATAAGAGCACACAACTCAAAGAAGCTACACTCCAAGTTTTACATTTTCCTTTCACCAAATTTCAACGAACATAATCCAAATGGAATGGTGATTATGGGTTCTTCAAATCTCTCAGCCCAAGGCTTAGGCTTAGAGCACGTTGAACACAATTATGAAATGAATGTTGAGCTGAGGGACTATGAAAACGTAAAGTTTGCAAACATTGAATTTGAAATGCTCTGGGAGCAAAGCACACCAATTTTACCAGTGGATGCTCCTTCATTAATTAAGAAAACTTATTTAGACACAACACCAACTCCATTTGAATTGTTTGTAAAATTCTTAATCGAATTTTTTGGAAAGAATATTGAATACGACCCTGAAAGTATAAGTGATATACCACTTAAGAAGTTCAAGAAGCTTAGCTATCAGATTGATGCAGTAAATCAGGGCTATGAATTGCTTTTAAAACACAACGGTTTCTTTTTAGCGGACGTGGTTGGAACAGGTAAAACAGTAATGGCCGCTTTGCTTGCCAAAAAATTCATTATCAATAATGGCCCTAAGACAAAAATCTTAATTGTCTACCCCCCTACTATTGAAAAAAACTGGAAAAGCACCTTCAAAGAATTCAGGATTGATGACAAATGCCATTTCATTGCAAATGGTAGTTTGAATAAAATTGTAGATGGCGATCACAATTATGCTGACAAAGAACGTTACGATTTAGTTCTTGTAGACGAAGCTCACAAGTTCAGAAATCACAAAAGTCAACAGTTTGAAAACTTACAAGTAATCTGCAAATCAGGAAGAGAAAACATTGGTGGGATTGAAGGCTTTGAGAAAAAGGTGGTACTAATTTCTGCTACTCCTTTAAACAACAAGCCCGAAGATATTTACTACCTCATTTCATTGTTCCAAGACATTCGAAACAGTAATCTGACAGAGACTAATTTGCAGAAGTATTTCTATCCGCATATCATTCGATACAAGGCGTTAATTCAGCAAGTACCGCTTGACTTACAAGCCATTCAGAATATTTTTACCGACATCCGTGATAAGGTGGTTAAAGACATTACCATTCGCAGAACAAGAACTGACTTAAAGAAAAATGAACGCTATGCAAAGGACTTGCTAGAGCAGGGAATAATTTTTCCAAGAGTTGCAGACCCCTTTGCAAATGAATACGAACTGCCACCAGATTTAGCAACATTGTTCCTTGATACAGCCAACAGTATCATTGACAAAAATAAAGTTGACTTTTTTCGCTATCAGGCAATTGCCTACCTGACAGATGAAGCCAACAACGGCCTATACCAAAGTGCTCAAACGATTTCGCGTTCATTAGCTTCCATTATGCAAACGCAATTAATCAAGCGTTTAGAAAGTAGTTTCTATGCATTCAAAAACTCATTGAGCAAAATAACTGCTTCCACCGCCCAAATGATTGAGATGTATGAACGCGATAGTGTCTTCATCGCACCTGACTTGGATATTTCAGATTTGCTTAATAAAGGCTACACAGATGAGGAAATTGAAATTGAGATTTTAAAGATTGATGATGAGAAACCGAAGAACAAGAAATTCAAACAAGCCGATTTCAGAAAAGGATTCATAGAAGGCTTAAGAAATGACTTCGAGCATTTACTTTCCCTAAATCAAAGATGGCAAGCCATTGAAGAGCATAACGACCCGAAGTGGAATGTGTTTATAAAGCTACTCAAGAGCGAGTATTTCAATAAAGACAAGAATGAGTTAGGCAAACTTGTAATCTTCACCGAATCGTCTGACACACTAAATTATCTAACTGGCCGATTAAATAAAGAAACTAATTATAAGGTTTTGAGTATCACATCTGAAAATAGAAATGCTCAGTTTGAAGTCATTCGTGAAAACTTTGACGCCAATTATGAAGGCGCTTTAAGAAATGACTTTGACATCATTCTCACGACCGATGTATTGGCAGAGGGTATCAACTTACACCGTTCTAATGTAATTGTAAACTATGATACGCCCTGGAACCCAACAAGATTGATACAACGATTAGGTCGGATTAATCGAATTGGAACAAAAGCACAGATGATTTACAATTACAACTTCTACCCTTCTGAGCATGGAGATAACAGAATTAACCTTCGCCAGAAATCGTTAGTGAAACTGCAAAGTAGCCACAGCACTTTTGGAGAAGATAACAAAATCTATACACTGGATGAGATAATAGACCAGTTCCGAATGTTTGAAGAGAAGGAAGAAGATAAAGACCTTAGGACTGAATATTTGGAATGGCTTAGAAAGTATAGAGAACAAAATGAAGAGCATTTTAACACTATTCGAAAGATGCCATTGAAGGTTCGTTGCATTCGCAAAGCAACGGAAAAGGAAATTAGTATTGCCTTTTTGAAAAATGGAGAGTATAAAAACATCTATCTGCATTTAGGCGGAAGATCGTTTGCGTTGCCATTTGAAAAAGCTGTTAAAATTTTTGAGGCGAAAAAATCGGAAGATGGTATTTTGCCAGTACCCGATGTTCACTACAAAGATGTTAATCACATCTTAGAACAATTTGAGCGTGACATAACAACGCCTGAAATGATTGGTGGCACAGAAGACAAATTGGACATAAGAAGCAACAAAGCTCTTAATGATTTGAACAACTGGCTGGCAAATAGTATTCTTTCCTCTCCCGATGCAATTGAGGCCGGAACAAATCTTTTACCACTACTCAAATACGGAACATATACAAACCTTACCAATGAAGTTTATAAATTAAGAAACGAAACAAATCCAATGAAGCTTGAAGCAGAATTGATAAAGCTTTCAAAAAAATACACTTCTAAAATAAAGCGACAAGCTAAAAAGGATGTTGAGCCTCGGAAGCCGAGAATTATCATCTCTGAAACTTTTGTTTCCTAAGACTTACTATGCAATGACTGTAACTGAAATAAGAAATATTCTCGAAAACCCATACAATAGGAAAGTCTGGAAAGGCTTTTTGCAAACACAGTTTACAAATAATAAACTAAACGCAGAAGACCGAGCCATTTTAATAGCGGACAAAATCCTAAGCAAACAGTGCTTAAGCTTGGGTAATTATGAAATAAATCAATACACTAAGATTGGAATCTTTGAGGTTGAGCTTAATGAAAAAGTAAACATTACTCGAAACCGAGTTGCATTAAGAAATCTGATTAAAGATCTAACCAAACAGGTTGCCGGTGCAATAGTTGTTTTTGTTCAGGGAGATAAGTGGCGTTTCAGCTACATCAGTAAAAGAAAAGTAAAGAATACCGATACTAACGAAATTCAGGATAAGGAAACTGCTCCTAAACGTTACACTTACTTATTTGGTAAGAATGAAAAAGCTCTGACAGCAGCAATTCGTTTTGATAAACTAATTCAAAAGCAGCAGCAGGATATTTTTCATTTCCTTTCATTGGATGATTTTGATGAAGCATTCTCAGTAGAAAAACTTAGCAAAGAATTCTTTAGTAAGTACAAAGGCGCTTATGAAGATTTTGTTCAGTTCATTACGGGTAAACGCTATGGAAAAAAAGGCAACAAGTATGTTGAACAAGTTATTCATGAACCCAATTGGCAACTAACTTCAATTTTTAATAAGGATGACAAGCAAGCGCGTGATTTCTGCAAGAGAATGATGGGTCGAATTGTTTTCTTGTACTTCATTCAAAAGAAAGGTTGGCTAGCGGTTGCGCAAGGAAAGAAATGGGGTGAAGGAAACCCAGATTATCTATATGACCTCTATAAAAAATCGAAGTATAAAGTTGATTTTTATTTTAAAGAGCTTGTTCCGCTTTTTTTTAAAACACTCAATAATCCTGACTCAGAAAAGGAAAGCAATACTCTTAGATTTCCATATCTAAATGGTGGTTTGTTTGACGACAGTCACGACAGGAGGTATAATAAGCTACAGCTACCCGAAAATATATTTTCAACACTATTCGATACCTTCAATAATTACAACTTCACTGTTTACGAAGATGCTCCAGATGAGCACACAGTAGCTGTTGACCCAGAAATGCTTGGTCACATTTTTGAAAACTTATTGGAGGACAACAAGGACAAGGGAGCTTTTTATACGCCAAAGGAGATTGTTCACTACATGAGTAAGGAAAGTCTTAAGGCATACTTACTTGCTCAAAATGACTTTCAGAATAATGCTGCCGCAGAAAGTGCAATCGATAAAATCTTGCAACAATTAGAGTTGACCAATGAGGAAAAGCAATTTGCTGATAAGAACGCTTATAAAATAATTGATTCGTTAGCCCAAGTAAAAATTTGTGATCCTGCAATCGGCTCTGGTGCCTTCCCGATGGGTTTGCTACAAGAAATCTTTAATGCACATATATACCTTCAGGAATTAAAGGGCTTTAAAAAAAATATCTCCGATGCTGAAATTAAAAAGCACATTATTGAACAAAGTATTTATGGAGTTGATATAGATGCAGGGGCCGTTGATATTGCTCGTTTGCGATTTTGGTTAAGCTTGGTGGTAGATGAACAAGTGCCGCAACCGCTACCTAACCTTGACTTTAAGATAGTGTGCGCAAATACACTAATTCCATTGGGCTCCTTTGCCGAACTTGATTTGAATGAGAAAGCTGGCAAAGCGGTAAAAGAATTGGAACAATTACGGCATGACTTCTTTAATGTAAGCAGTGAGGATAAAATAAATCTTGAAAGACAATTCAAGAAGATTCAAACCGACCTGCTAAGTCTGCGTGAGTTAACTTCAAAGGCAAATTATGAAATATACACAAAGCTTTATCAGTTTAATCCTTTTGAGGATAGTGCTTGCTCATGGTTTGACCCCAAATGGATGTTTGGTATTAAGGAAGGATTTGACATTGTAATTGGAAACCCACCATACATCAAAGAGCCAACCAACAGAGCAGCGTTTGACGGTTTTAGAGAAACCAAATACTATCAAGGTAAAATGGACTTATGGTATGGCTTTGCCTGTGTAATGCTCGACAACCTAAAGAAGAATACAGGTATATTAACATTCATTGCAACGAACAACTGGGTAACCAATGCAGGAGCTTCAAAGTTTAGAAACAAGGTAGTCGATGATGCACAAATACTTCAGTTGATTGATTTTGGTAACTACAAAATATTTGAAAGTGCCGACATTCAAACAATGATTATGCTCTTCAAAGCAAATGATAAGTTGGCTGAGTACACATTTGACTACAGGAGGATAATTGATACACAAGTTGAAATTGATGATTTAGTTTTACTTTTTGATGGGGTAAGCACGGATAAACTTAAAATTTTAAACCCAACATTTAACCGAAAGCAGTTCGAAGACAAATCCTTCTTATTTAGTGAAGGAGTAATTGACGAAATATTGAATGGTATTTTAAAGGCTTCGAATTTTCAATTTGACGAAAGACTCGAAATAGCCCAAGGAATTGTGGCACCACAAGACTTCGTTAACAAAGCTAGTTTGGATGAGCTCGGTGATAAATTCCAATTGAATCAAGGAATCTTCTATTTGGATGATGAAGAGAAGGATGATTTAAAACTGACTCAAAATGAACTTCGGCTTATCAAGCCATTTTATACAACAATTGAGTTAGATAGGTACTATGGTAATTCAGAAAATAAATATTGGGTAATCTATACTGACTCATCTTTTAAAGACGCTAACTCTATTAAACCATATCCAAATCTCAAAAAGCATTTGGACAAGTTTCAACGAGTAATTACGTCTGACAATAAACCGTATGGTTTGCACCGAGCGCGAAACGAGCACTTTTTTGTGGGCGAGAAAATTATCTCTCTTCGCAAGTGTGCTAAACCAACATTTACCTATACAGATTTTGATTGCTATGTTTCTCAAACATACTTTGTTATCAAAACCAAACGTATAAATCAAAAATACCTTACTGTATTACTAAACTCAAAGCTTATTGCATTCTGGCTTAAGCACAAAGGAAAGATGCAGGGTTTTCAATTCCAAGTTGATAAAGGGCCGCTTGTGGAATTGCCTCTCATTAAAACTAATCTAGAAAACGCATTCGCTTTATTGGTTGATTATATCCTGTTTTTGAAAGCATACAAGTTACAACCAATTTTTACACACACTGATAATGAAAGAATTATTACTCATTTGGAGGATGTAATAAATATGATGGTTTATGAATTGTACTTTGAGGAGCATATGAAGTCTGATAAGATTGATGTATTGCAATACATTTCCCCAAAACCTATTTCTGAATTAAGTAATTCAAAGGACAAAGAAAAAGTGATTCAAGATTTTTATCTATGGTATCAAAAGCCAGAAAATCCAGTAAGACAAAGAATGTTGCTTTTGGAAACACGAAGCAAAGACATCATTGCTGTAATTAATAACAGCATACAGTAATGAGCAGAATAAAATCGATTCATATACACAACTTCAAATTTTTTGATGAACAACCTGCCATTGATTTGGGAGAAACAGGCAAACATTTGCTTTTGTATGGAGAAAATGGTAGCGGTAAAAGTTCTGTCTATTGGGCTTTATACACCTTGTTTGAATGCGCTGTAAAATATGATAAAGGAGACATTGAGAAATATTTTAAACATCAAGAAGACCACAATCAGTCTTTAATCAATATCTATTCAAGCAAGGTTATAGAGGCAGACGGAAAAGAGCATTACAACTCATTCATTAAAGTAAAAACAACAGATAATCCTGCACTTGACTATGAAGTCTCACTACTAAATACCGACATAAGTGGTAAAGCAGATGCCGTAGAAGTCAATCAGGCTTCGGATTTTATAAATTATAAAGTATTATATAAGTTTCAAGATTTTTGGAACGGGCAACCTATTGATTTAGCCAGAATATTTGAGGGGTATGTTTTGCCTTACGTCCGTTTTTCAGAGTTCAGTCTTTGGCGTGAGGGAACTTTGCAACCAAGAGCAAGTGCTATAGAAATGTGGCAAGAAATTCAAATAGGGCCCGGAGTAACAACGAACACAAAGGGAGCTAAAATACAGGTATATAAAAACAGCATAGAGAATAAGCAATTTGAGAAGTTTGCCAAGCATTTTGACAATCAGTTCAAAGTCCTAATTGATTTTATCAATGCCAATGCACCTGCAATGCTCAAGAAATTGGGTTATGACATTGATTTTGAATTGAAGTATCACGAACACACACACAAAAAGGGAGATTCAAAATACGATTACGCGCCATTTAGAATTGATTTAAAAATTACTTCTTATTTAGGAAGGGCTGTAAATATTCACAGACCGCAATCGTTTTTAAACGAAGCAAAAATAACAGCCATTGCAATAGCAATTCGTTTGACTATTTTAAAGAAACGAGTAAATGAAGAGGCACCAAACGTTTTAAAATTTATTGTTTTTGATGATGTGATGATTAGCTTGGATATGAATAACAGAGATAAGCTAATTGATTTCTTATTGGATGAACAGAATAATTTCACCAAAGACTATCAGTTACTATTCTTAACTCACGACAAAAACCTATTCGATTTTGTTTCATTTAAAATCAAAAAACTGCACGACCCTGCTGAATGGGTATTTAAAGAAATGTATGCAGGAAAGGATGTGGCAAGTAAAAAGGAATATCCAATAATAATTGACAGCGACTTAGAATTTATAGACAAGGCAAAAAAATATTTTGACGCCAAAGATTATACGGCTTCATCAATTTATATCCGAAAGGAACTTGAAAAAATTGTGAACGAAAGACTTCCTGCTGAATTGAAATATAAAACGGATGGTAGTTTTCTTTCACTACAAACGCTTTGGGGCAATTTGATTAACCGATACATAGCCCTTTCAAAACCAATTTCCGAAGACATTAAAAAAAGCTTTGATGAAACCAAACTAATGGTTTTAAATCCCCAAGCGCATTTTCAGCATATTTCAATGCCTATTTATAAAGTTGAGTTGGAAAAAGCATTCGATTTAATTAAAGACCTTAAGACAGATTACGCGATTCCACAATACACTTTACTCCTTACAAAAGGAATGAGATTGCAATTCAAACATCCAACAGAAAATTACACTTTTGATTTTGAATTACTATCCGACTTTTATGTGGACGAATTAGCTGGTGTAAAGACACCGAAGTTCCCTAAATGTGGAATAACTAACTGGCAATATAATGCCACTGACTTTTGGGATTTTCAAGACAACGCAGCAAAGATTCCTGCAAAACAAATTGAACAAAGGTTAGAGCAAATTAAGGCAAGACATATAGCGAATGTAGCAGTTCCGCTAAATGTTAACAGCGATATGTTTGATGCGAATACCAAAATCTTTGACAGCGTGTGGACTTTAAATGATTTGATTGATAAAGCTGGAATAAGCATACAGTAAAATGTTCATAACCCAACCAAGAATATGGGAGTACATTTTTTGCAATGCCTAACGGCCCGGGCTATCCGCTACAAGTCCGGCTTCGCTCCTGCCAACACGCTTCGTGCTTTTCGTTTCTATCCCTATTGCATAATGCATTTACCTAAGTAGCAGCAACACACATTGTGCAGGCCACACGCGCCAACGCAAAAACCAAAGCCTACCCAGAGCGTGCCGCTGCCTCTGCATGCGGAAACCTTCGGCAGACAAGCCAGCCCGTGGTGTATGATGAAAATTGTATTTTTTGAAAGCCTCCCGATAGCTGCCGGGACTAAAAAACTTTCTGTGAAGATTGAGTAAGCCCGTCCCGATAGCTATCGCGAGCCTAAGCCCGTCCGACTGGCGTCAGCCGGGCGGGTGAATGTTAATGAATCTAGATTTTTCTGGGTTATTCATCAAAGCCTGTAAGTTACCTTTGTCTGTAAAAGAAAGTCAAACAAATTACAATCTAGTGCGATATAAAGTAAAATAGGAGGCGTCTAAAATCCCTTTTTGAGTTGGTATGATAACTGTTTAGAAGCTGCTTTTAGTACTAACCAAAGATGGACGAATCGAAGATCTTTGCATCTGGTCAACTTCATTGTCTATGAATGAATTAGTACCCAAATCTAGGATTAAACGTATCGAAGTAAAGTCAAAAAGTTTTTAAATAATTAGAATACCTTGTCGCTGTTGCCTGAGCTACTTTTCATTGCCCAATA
>Ga0335395_10003023_pt1 | contig 10449 bp, 2 predicted proteins | sample MAT02_FD_205744 | JGI IMG/M metagenome (GOLD analysis project Ga0335395, IMG submission 205744) | Freshwater microbial communities from Lake Fryxell liftoff mats and glacier meltwater in Antarctica - MAT-02 (spades assembly) (version 2) ...
CTCGCATGCCAAGCTCAACCTCTCCGGTGCCCTCGCGCTCGGCACCACCAGCTCCTTTACCATCACCGCCACGGGCGGAGCCACCACCGGCACCTACACGCTCGTCACTGCCGCCGGTGGCATCACCGGTGCCTTGCCCACCCTCGTGCTGCCCGCGAACTGGAGCGCCACGACCCAGATTTCCGGTAACAACCTGAACCTCGTGGTCACCTCGCTCGTGCCCACCGCGCCCACCTTGCTCGCGGGGCAAACCGTCAGCGCCACGGTCAACACCGCGTTTTCCTATCAAATCGCCGCGATTCAAAACCCGACCAGCTTCGCCCTGACCGGCAGCGTCCTGCCCCCCGGTGTCACGCTGAACACTAGCACCGGCCTGCTCAGCGGCACGCCCACCGCCACAGGCATTTACTCGCCGGTTTTCACCGCCACCAACGCCCTCGGCACTTCGCCCGCCGTCACCATCACTATTCTCATCGCGGCCCCGGTCACGGCCATCATTAGCGAATCCTTTAACTACGACATCGGTCTCAACAACCCCGACCCCGACGCCGGCCTGAACAACGGCAACGGCCTGCCCGCTACCAACTCCGGCGGCAACCCGAGCGGCACCAGCACCGGCCTGCGCGCCACTTGGGGCGCCTCCACCGATGTGGCCGCTGGTCTGACCTACACGCAGGGCAGCAAAGTGCTCGTCACCTCCGGCGGGGCTGGCCGCGTCAACAACGCCACCTGGGGTGCCACCACCCCACCCATTTACCGCTTCATGACGACGGACCCCTTCCTCGCCCAGCGCATCGGCGGGGGCAACAACAGCAACTTCGGCGTCAATGGCACCAGCCTTTATTTCAGCCTGCTCGCCCAGACCAGCAGCGCCACCGACAGTGCCTTCCGGCTCAGTTTCAGATACGACGGCTCGCAAAACTTCTTTCTCAACAACACCGCCACCGGCTGGAGCCTCAACGGCACCAACGCCACTGGGGCCAGCCTCGCGCTCAATACCCCCACCCTTCTCGTCCTGCGTTTCGACTTCGCGGCGGGGGCCGCTACCACCATCAGCCTTTGGGTCAATCCTACCCTCGGTTCCCCCTTGGGCACCGCCAACGCCACGGTCCTGGGAGCCACCTTCCCTGGCTTTAGTAACTTCCAAACCCGCGCCGCCGTCGCCAACGCGATGACCTTCGACGAGGTCCGCATGGGCACCACGCTCGAATCCGTCACGCCCTTCCATGTCATCCCCACCATCCCGGTCGTGACCGTCAGCCAGTCAGCCATCGGCACGGTGAGCTCGGCCTTTAGCTACCAGGTCGTGGCCAGCAACTCCCCGACGAGCTACGCGCTTGCCAGCGGCAGCCTGCCCGCCGGCGTATCCCTGAACACCACCACCGGCCTCCTCTCGGGCACGCCGACGGCCTCCGGCACTTTTACTCCGAGCATCACCGCCACCAACTCCGGCGGCACCTCGCCTGGCGTCACCGTCACGCTCACCATCGCCCCAGCACCGACCGGTCTCACGAGCTTCCGCACCGCCAACGGTCTCGCGCCTGACGGCACTCAAGACACGCTTACCCCCGCCGGCGACGGCGTGCAGAACCTGCTCAAATACGCCTTCAACATGCTCGGCTCCGGCACTGGACAAGCCGCCGATCTAACAACGCCCAACGCCTCCGTCCTCGCCCCCGACGGCACCGCAGGCCTGCCCCTCGTCGGCATCGAAAGCAGCACCGGCAAACTCCAGCTCACCTACATCCACCGTAAAGCCTCCGCCACACCCGCCCCCGGCATCACCTACGCGGTCGAGTTCTCCGACGACCTCGTCTCTTGGGCTGTGGATCCCGCCGCGACAGCAACCGTCACCGACCTCGACACCACCTTCGAGCGCGTGACCGTCACCCATTCCGCCCAAAATCCCATCCCCGCCAAGCGCTTCGCCCGCGTAAAAGTCAGCTCCCCATAACAGAGTGATTCACGCGAGAGCATTAAAGATTAGTTGCTTATACTTAAATCGTTTTCATCTCACGAAGCTATCAACAATAAACTATTAATTATTGTCATCTTAAACAACGGGACCAACCGAGGCATATTTTAATTTTTTTAACTACCCCTAAAATGAACACTATCCGTATCTCCTTCGTAAAAATATTACTTAGTTTAGCTGCGATTCTGTTGCCGACCGTCTCCCATGCGGTGGACGTTAACGGCACCGGCGGCACACTGTTTAATTATCAAGTGATCGTCGGCGGAACGCCCACCAGCTGGGCTGTTACTAACGGCTCGCTGCCGCCCGGTCTGCTTTTGAATACAAACACCGGCGTCATCACTGGAGTGCCGAGTGGAACGGGCAGTTACCCGGCAACCATCACTGCCACCGCTGCAGGAGGGACGACGACCCCCGTCGGCGTCACGCTTATCATCAGCGCGGCTCCCGGCGGCTCCATCCAGTTCAGTCAAGCGGTTTTCACCCATCAAGAAGTAGCCCTTCTACCACCCGAGCCTGCGACTACACCCACCCTTACGCTCACCCGCACCGGCGGCAGCACCGGCGCAGTCACCGTCAGCTACACGGTGTATCCAAGTTCGATCACGGGCAACGCTGTCGAGGACGTGCATTATAATTTGTTGGGCAACACCCGCAAATGGGTAGCCGCCGGCCGCGCCACCTGGGCCGCTGGCGATACCGCCAACAAAACGGTGCCACTCCACTTTTTAGATACGCTGAATGGAAACATTTTCCGCCAAACCCTCCGCTACAACACCCCGGGAGTGGACGGCACGATTCGCTACGAGGCCCGTATCGCGAACCTCACCGGCACAGCAACATACGGTGCCCAAAGCCAAGCCCGCTTCGAGGTGCTAGACGCCAATGCCCCGGCCGCCGGCGTGCTCAATTACGATGCCCGCATCTTCTATGGCCCCGAGGGTGGCACCGCCACCATCACCGTGCGCCGCGATGGTGGTAGCACGGGAGCGGCGAGCGTCAGTTATGCTACGAGCAGTAGTCTACCTGCAGCCGCAGGCTCAGTAACTATGCTACCTGCGGCCACGGTCGGCGTGAACTACACGGCCGCCAGTGGCACACTCAACTGGGCTGCCGGCGACAGCGCGCCCAAGACGTTCACCGTCACCCTGCCCGCCACCGGTTCGACCGCTGGCACCATGCAGGTCGCACTCAACCTGACATCTCCGAGCGGGGCGGTACTGGGTAACACATCTTCGGCCTTACTCACCATCCAGAATCCGCTATCCACGCTATTCGCCTTCAACGACGAAACCGTTTTCGGTAAATACCGAGTCTATGTGCCGCCAGGAACAGCCCCGCTCCGAGGCACCTTGTTTTTATTGTCCGGCTCTTTTGGCGATACCCGAACCGAAGTGATTTCTCCCGAGTTCCAAGCCGTGGCCAACCTTTGGCGTTTCGCTTTAGTCGGCGTGGATGGCACGTATAGTTTCGATCCAGGTATTAGACTCGATGCTGAAATCAGACTCGGGGAGCTGATGGACAAGATCGATCTCGTCGCCAACACCACCGCCCGCCCAGAACTCCGAAACGCCCCCATCGCCTTCAGTGGCATGTCCGCAGGGGGGTACAATGCTTCGCGCAGTTTCCTGCCTTGGCCCGAGCGCACCATCGGAGTGATCGCCCATAACGCGTGGAATGAACCGATCGCGAGCTACAACCCGCTCACGCCGTTGCAGCGCGAGGTTCCCGGGCTGCTGATACCTGGCACGGCAGACACCACTACAAAGCTTTCAAATGTAGGCCCTAGGTTAAATACCTCGCGTCAATACGGCCAGACTCGCGCGACGATGGCCGTGAAATGGGGAGTCGGCCACAACTACGTCCTCCGCACGAATTACAACGCCTTCAGCCTTTTTTGGTTCGACCAAATGATGAGTGCCGGCCGCTACCCCGCCGGCCTATCGCCCACCACTACCACCGCTCCGGTGCTCGGCTCGCTGGCCATGAACTCCGGCTGGTGGGGTGCCCGCAATTCAACGAATACCGAATCCAACGGCTACCAACTCCCGGGGGGCTCCAGTCGCTTCCTGAAAATCGAAAACGACGCGGCCAACACCCTGATCAAAGACCCGACCAATGCCCTGGTCGATTCGTGGTTGCCCACCGAGGCTACCGCCCGCGCCTACCGCGCCCAGGCCTCGTTGCAGACCATCGGCTTCACTACGCCCTCCGTCTTCGATGAGTTTTATAACAACGCCTCGGTCACCATCACGCCGAACCTCAACGGCAACGGCGGCAACATCAGCTCGATCGAGTATTTCGACGGCACCACCTCGATCGGCTCCAGCTCCACCGCCCCCTACACGCTGAATTGGACACCGTCGAATTACGGCCTGCGCTGCCTCACGGCGGTAGCCACGCCCGTCTCCGGCGTCCCCTACACGACCGCCACTTACGTCTTCGTCCCGTCCCCCACCGCACCCGCCGCCCCCGCCGGCCTGTATCCCGATGCCGGCAACGGCAGCGTCACCCTTGGGTGGAATAGCCAGCTCAACACCGCCAGCTACAACGTGTATCAGGCCACCAGCCTCGGTGGCACCTACACCCTTGTGCAAAGCGGCGTCACCGCCAACACCGCCACCGTCACCGGCCTGACCAACGGCACGAGGTATTTCTTCAAAATCACCGCCACCAATCTGACCGGCAGCAGCAGCGATTCCAACGTGATCAATGCCACCCCGACGGCGGCTCCGATGACCATCATCAGCGAGCCCTTTGCCTACACCGTCCCCACCAACAACCCCGATCCCGACGCCGCCCTGAACGGCGGCAACGGCCTGCCCGCCACCAACTCCGGCGGCAACCCGAGCGGCACCAGCACCGGCCTGCGCGGCACTTGGGGCACGACCACCGATGTCGTCACCGGCCTCGCCTACGTCCAAGGCACCAAGACCCTCACCACCTCCGGTGGGGCTGGCCGCGTCAACAACGCCACTTGGGGCGGACAACCCTTCGTCTATCGCAACATGGCCACCGACCCGTTCCTCGCTCAGCGCATCGGCGCGAGCAATTCCGCCAACTTCGGTGTCGATGGCACCAGCCTCTTCGTCAGCTTCCTCGCCCAAACAAATACCACCACCGCCAACGCCTTCCGCTTCAGCTTTAAATTCGACGGCTCGGCCAACTTCTATGTAAGCAACACGACCACTGGTTGGAGCCTCAACGGCACCAACGCCACCGGCGCCGTGCTCGCCCTCAACACTTCCACCCTAATGGTGCTCCGTTTCGACTTCGCGGCGGGCTCCACCGACTCCGTGAGACTTTGGGTGAACCCACCTCTCGGCGTCGCCTTGGGTGCCCCCAACGCCACCGTGAGCGGCATATCCTTCCCCGGCTTTAGCAACTTCCAAACCCACGCCGCCGGCGCCAACGCGATGACCTTCGACGAGATCCGCATGGGAACCTCGCTCGCGTCGGTCACGCCCTTCACCGATTCCGCCACTCCCCCTGCTCCGGTCATCACCGCCAGCCAATCCGCCAGTGGCACGGTCGGCTCGGCCTTCAGTTATCAGGTCGCGGCCAGCAATACCCCGACGAGCTACGCCCTTGCCAGCGGCAGTCTGCCCGCCGGCGTATCCCTGAACACCACCACCGGCCTGCTCTCGGGCACGCCGACGGCCTCCGGTACCTTCACTCCGAGCATCACCGCCACCAACTCCGGCGGCACCTCGCTCGGCGGCACCATCACGCTCACCATCGCCCCCGCGCCGACCGCCCTCGCGACCTTCCGCACCACCAACGGCCTCGCGACCAACGGCAGCCAAGACTCGCTCACCCCCGCTGGTGACGGCGTGCAGAACCTGCTCAAATACGCCTTCAACATGCTCGGCTCCGGCACTGGACAAGCCGCCGATCTAACAACGCCCAACGCCACCATCCTCGCCCCCGACGGCACCGCGGGCCTGCCCCTCGTCGGCATCGAAAGCAGCACCGGCAAACTCCAGCTAACCTACATCCACCGCAAAGCCTCCGCCTCACCCGCTCCCGGCATCACCTACGCAGTCGAGTTCTCCGAGGACCTCGTCTCTTGGGCTGTGGATCCCGCCGCAACCACAACCGTCACCGACCTCGACGCCACCTTCGAGCGCGTGACCGTCACCGACTCCACCCAAAACCCCACCCCTACCAAACGCTTCGCCCGCATCCGTATTACCTCTTTATGAAATTACCCCAGTTAGCTCTACGTGAACGGCACCGAGGTCGGCCAGACCACCGAGACCACCCCGATTGGCTGAGCGACTTCGAAATGGGCGACGATCCATCCCGCTTCTATAACTGGTAATTCCTCGTCCACCGCCCTTTCTTTACCCATATACCCAAACCAAAACCAAACTAAACCCAATGTTTATTAAATTACTCCGCTATGCTGGCGTTTTCTCGTTACTTGCGTCGGCCTCCATCGCGCAAGTCCACAACTATTCAGAGGCATTTCAGAAAGCCCTCTTCTTTTACGAAATTCAACACTCCGGGCATGTCCCTCTGGATCACCGGGTGGAATGGCGTGGACCGGCTGCCATCCGAGACGGTGCCGATGTCGGGCGAGATCTTACTGGCGGATGGTTCGACGCCGGCGACGGCGTAGTCTGGACCGGTAATGAATCGTTCGGGGCCTCCATGTTAGCGTGGAGTTTGGTCAAATATCGCGATGTTTACGTCCAGACTAGCCAATACCGGATCGCCATTGATCGCCTCCGTGAAATTAGCGATTACCTGACCAAGATTGTCGAACTGGACGCGAACGGAGATATTACCCGCATCTACTGCGGAAAAGGTTCCCTCGGTCACAACCCGCCCAACGATCCGGCCATCGTCAATGACCGCACCGGCGGCCAGCCCAACGAACTGCTCGACACGCTCATCGCCGGCGCACCCCAATCGATTCGTCCGTCCTACTGGGTGGACTCGGTGACCGGCGGCGCGGACGTGGCGGGCGCAGTATCCTCCGCATTGGCTTCCGCCTCGATCGCGTTTCGCGACTTTGGGGACACTACCCGAGCGAATCAGTTACTCGCCCTTTCCAAGAAGGTGTTCGCCTGGGGCGATACCAACCGGAACCTTGCGCTCACCGTCGATGGCATCGCGACCAGCACGGCAACGCGCCGCATCACCAACGGCAGCCCGGTCACGATTCCTGATTACCCCGTGCGGATGGGATCCTACATCCCAAAGATGATTTATGCCTCCGCTTGGCTTCACCGCGCCGATCTCTCGGCCGCCACCGCTGGCTATACCAACGCTTGGATCGACAAAGCTGAGTCGCTCTACAACGAGACAGCTAACACGAATAAACTAAAGCACTGGGAAACCTTCGCAACGGGAGGCGAAAGCAATGGAGCCTACACAATGCTCGCCGCCGATAGCGGCCGAGCCGTCTTTATCACCGAAGCCAACCTCTACGCGAACTTTTGGCTATATAGCCGCAGTAACACCAGCGGCCTCACCACCGATCCCACGGTCACGCCGCAAGGTTTCATTTCTCGCGGGTTCGGAGCCGCTTGGAACGTCCATTATTTCGTTGATCAAGCTCCGCCTCTACTCGATTGGGCCGACTCTCCGTTCAATACCAATACCACTCAAAAGGCCAATCTCATCGCTCTTTATACGGGCACTTACGGCCCCGCTTGTCCGGTCAAGCAGATCGATTACATCCTCGGCTCCAATTCGCTCAAGCTGTCCTACCTTGCCGGATACAAACCCACCGGCACCGGTTACGATTGGCCCCGCAATCTGCACCACCGCGCGCTTGGCGCGAACTACGGTGGCTTCGGAACACCTTCCGCCGACAAGTTGCAATGGAATACCTTCATCCCTTACGGCATGGTCGTTCCCGGTCCGGATCATACTGATTTTTATCCTCAGTCAAAACCGCTTACTGAGGGCACTACACTAGGTCATCAAGAACCGATCATTTATAGCGGAGGCATTCTGACCGTGCTCGCCCGCAACATCCGCGCTGGTGGGGCCAACGCGGGCGCACCGCTTAGCACCTTCCCAACTTGGGAGACACGGCCCGCCGATTATCAGACGAAGTTCTTTTTTGTGCAGGCCAAGACCATCTCGTCCACCAGTGTCGAGTTTGAACTCAACAACCGCAGCTACTTTCCTCCCCGGGAAAACAACACCTTGGGCTTCCGTTACTACTTCGTCCCGGATGGCACCGCCGGTTCGAATGTGACCTGCACCGCCACCGGTCAGGGGCTTCTGCTCGGCGAAACCGTCTCCGTGTCCCCTGCTGTCCAGGTCGGCAGTACCGGCACTTGGTATTTTGCGGTCACGCTTAATAATGCGATGATTGTTCCCTCCGAATTCAGCCGTTTCCGGCGCACAGTGCGGCTCAATTTTGCACAGACCGGCGGTGGAGTATTCAGCTTGGCCAACGATCCTTCGGGAAGCGCCATCACCACTACCCAAGCCCCCGTCGCCAACATCCCCGTTTACGACACCAGCTTCACCCCGTGGAAGATTCTCGGCGGCTTCGAGCCCGCTGGCTCGGGCTACATCCAATGGCGCCTCGCCCACTTCAACAACGTAATGGAAAACGTCGGCTCGGTCGTGCTCATCGCTGAACGCATCGGCGGCTCCACCGGCGCGGTTTCAGCGACGGTTTCGCTCAGCAACGGCACTGCGATCGCTTCCGCCGACCATATCATTCCGGCCAATACCACCCTCGGTTGGAGCAACGGTGAAATGGGCGAGAAGACCCTCTCGGTGCCCATCGTGGACGATTTACTCGATGAAGATCGTAAATTCTTCACCGCGACTTTGACCAGCCTTTCCGGCGGCGCCGTAGCGGGCATCACGACTACCGCACGGGTCTCCATTGAGGATAACGACTACGTTTCAACCGCATTTGTGCCCACAATCACCTCACAACCGATTTCGCAGACAATCACGTCAGGTTCTCCCGTGAGCTTCAGCGCAAGTGCTAACGGCAACCCTGCTCCAAGCCTCGTGTGGCAACGCGCCGCCAGCGGCTCCAACACCTTCGCCAATCTCTCCAACGGCGGAGACTATTCTGGAGTCACCAGCAGCACGCTCACTATCACCAGCACGCCTACGAGCATGAGCGGCGACCGCTTCCGTCTGGTCGCCACCAACAGCCAAAGCAGCGCCATCAGCAATGCCGCCACCCTCACGGTCAACGCCCCCGATCCAGTGCCGGTCATCACTGACAGCCAAACCACCAGCGGCAACGTCAGCTCGGCCTTCGGTTACCAAATCGCGGCGAGTAACAACCCCACCAGCTACGCGCTCGCCAGCGGCACCTTGCCCCCCGGCGTCACGCTCAACTCCAGCACCGGCCTGCTTAGCGGCACGCCCACCAGCACCGGTTCCTTCACGCCCGCGTTCACTGCCACCAACGCCACCGGCACCTCGCCCGCCGTCGTCGTTACGTTCATCATCGCGGCCCCCGGTTCACTCATCGTGTATGAGCCTTTCAACTACCCAGTTAGCACCAACAACCCCGATCCCGATGGCGGCCTAAACAGCAACAACGGCCTCCCCGCCACTAACATCGGCGGCAACCCCACCGGCACCGGCACCGGCCTGCGCAACCTATGGGGCACCACCATCGACGTCGCCGCCGGCCTGACCTACGCCCAAGGCACCAAAGTCTTCGCCACCACCAGCGGCTCGGGCGCACCCAACAACGCGAACTGGGGCAGCACCCAGCCCCTTGTTTATCAATTCATGACCACCGACCCGTTCCTTGCGCAGCGGCTCGGCGGAGTTAACAACGGCAGCTTCGGCGTCGATGGCTCTACCCTCTACGTCTCCATGCTGGCCCGCACCACCAACGCCACGGCCGCTGCCTGGCGGCTGGCGCTCGGCGGCAGCACCAACCTCAATATATTTGTCGAAAACACCACCAACGGCTGGAGTCTCAACAATAACGGGACCGGGGCCGCAGCCACCACGAGCAGCCTCGCGATCAATACCCCGACCTTACTCGTTGTCCGCATCGACTTCGTAGCCGGAGCAGGCGACGTCTTCCGGCTCTACGTGAACCCCACGCTCGGCAGCCCCCTCGGCACGCCCAACGCCACCATCACCACCGGCGCAGACTTCGGAGGCTTCAGCAGCCCCAAGCCGCGCCCAGCCGTGCAAGGCACGATGACCTTCGACGAGATTCGCCTCGGTACTAGCTTCGCCGTGGTCACGCCCTATACCCTCTCCGCTCTCGCGACCTTCCGCACCACCCACGGTCTCGCGCCAGACGGCTCGCAAGACTCCCTCACTCCCGCCGGAGATGATGTGTCGAATTTAACCAAATACGCGTTCAACATGATCGGCTCCGGCACCGGCCAAGCGGCGAACCTAACCACGCCGAACTCTGCCGTCTTAGCATCCAATGGCGTTGCTGGCCTGCCACTGATCGGTGTGGAAAGTGGGACGGGAAAACTCCAAATCACCTTTATCCGCCGCAAAGC
>Ga0335395_10003025_pt1 | contig 10443 bp, 4 predicted proteins | sample MAT02_FD_205744 | JGI IMG/M metagenome (GOLD analysis project Ga0335395, IMG submission 205744) | Freshwater microbial communities from Lake Fryxell liftoff mats and glacier meltwater in Antarctica - MAT-02 (spades assembly) (version 2) ...
TGGTCCGGTCAAGTTTGCCTACCTGCCGCAAGCCTTGAGTGAACGCGAACTGACGGGCGGCAATGGCATGGTGGAGATGGGTACCTTCGTCGCCATCCTGCTCGGCAATATTGTGGGCGGCTTGATGATCGCCATACCGCAGGTTGGCCCAGACTATGTAGCCATGGCTTGCGTGACACTCGCCTTGGCGGGCCGGGTGGTTGCGCAGTTTATTCCGCTGGCCCCAGCGACTGATCCTGATCTCAAAATCAACTGGAATCCGTTTACTGAAACCTGGCGAAACCTGAAACTGGCAAACTAGAATATCGTCGTGTTTCGCTCCATGCTGGGCATCAAGTGGATGTGGTTTTTTGGCGCTACTTTTTTGAGCCAGTTCCCAGGCTTTGCCAAAGAAGTCATGCACGGCAACGAGCAGGTTGCGTCGCTGTTGCTGGTGGTTTTTTCTATCGGTATCGCCACTGGCTCGCTGCTGTGTGAGGTACTCGGCAAACGGCATGTAGAAATTGGCCTGGTGCCGCTGGGCGCGATTGGCATGAGCGTGTTTGCAATTGATCTCTACTTCGCATCGCGTGGCCTCGCTGCATCACCTGTCATGAGCTTAAGCGCGTTCATTGCGCAGCCCGCGCACTGGCGCGTGATGGCTGACCTGGCGTTGCTCAGCCTGTTTGCCGGCCTGTACAGCGCGCCTGTGTATGCACTGATTCAACCGCGCAGTCAGCCCACGGACCGGGCCCGCATCATTGCCGCCAACAATATCTTGAACGCGCTGTTCATGATCGTCAGCGCTATTTTGGCGGGCGCTTTATTAGAGGCCGGGTTCACGATCCCGCAAATTTTTCTTTTCGTCGGCGTGGCCAACGCGGTGGTGGCGTTTTACATTTTCATGCTGGTACCCGAGTATTTGCTGCGCTTTATCGCCTTCATGATGTCGCGCTGTATCTATCGTTTCAAAATAACAGGCGACCACAACCTGCCCATCCAGGGTGCGGCGGTGCTGACCTGTAACCACGTCAGCTTTATTGACCCGGTGCTGCTGATGGCTGCCAGTCCACGTCCGATTTACTTTGTGATGGACCACCGCATTTTTAAAATGCCGGTACTCGGCTGGTTCTTCAAACTCGTCAAGGGCATTCCAATCGCTCCCCGGTCTGAAGACCCGGCGATGTACGAAGCTGCGTTCGAAGCCGCCGCCAAGGTACCGCGCAACGGCGACTTGCTGGCGATTTTCCCCGAAGGCGGCATCATGAAGATTCTTGAGAATGCCAAACGCGATGGCGTCGATGTTCCTGTTATTCCGATGGGGTTGACGAATTTGTGGGGCTCGTATTTCAGCCGCGTGGAAGGTGCAGCCATGACCAAGCCGTTTCGGCGCGGTGCTTTTAATTGCGCGGGCCTGAATGTAGGTACCGCCTTGGCTCCTCACCAGGTACGGCCCGATGAACTGCAACAGCGTGTCGCCTTGTTGCTTGCCAGGATGGGCAAGGCTGCGCCTAATACGGTTGTTTATCTGACAAGCCGACCAGACTGGTCCAAGAAGACCATATAAAAAATCTGGGCTGAATGGTTTAATCAGCAAATGTCCTGCCCCCATATTTTGTTGATTGATGATCATCCCATGTTCAGGGCTGGTCTGAGCATGGTACTTTGCAGAGCTATGCCTGACGCAGATATAAGCCAAGCTGCCTCAGTCGATGAAGGGCTGAGAAGTGCGCTAGAACCCATGCATCTGGTGCTGCTGGACATCAAGCTCAACGGCAGCAGTGGGCTAGAAGGTATTGGGCACATTAAAAGGCGCTGGCCCGCAGTACCGATATTGATGCTCTCGTCGCATGACGAACCTGAAACCACACGCCTGGCGTTGGCGCGGGGTGCCACGGCTTTTATGTCAAAAGCTGAAGCGCCCGAGAAAATTATGGATGTCATTGCCCAGCTGTTGCGGGGTGCGCTGCCGCAACCAGAACCTTCGATTCATCATGACAGCAAAAACCTGACGCCGCGTCAGCGTCAAGTGCTGGAGCTTTTGCACGGGGGGCTGACCAACAAGGTGATTGCGCGCAAGCTGGCACTTTCAGACAACACGGTGCGCCGCCACATGCAGGAGATTTTGAAGTATTTCAAAGTGGCCACTCGTGCTGAGGCGGTGCTCGCTGCACGCCAGCAGGCGCTGGTGGGCTAAGCAGTGCGGTCGTCAAGCTGGTTTCAATTTGCGGAAGACCGCATTCTGATTGAGCAATTGCGATTGATTTATGCCAGTACGACGATAACGGTATTGCCGATGTTCCCGGCTATTGCGCTAATGATTTGGGTACTCATCAACCCAGGCAACCGCGCTGGGCTGCTGGGGTGGGCTGTGGTGGTGTCGCTAACAAACCTGTATTGGATTTTCAATGCACGCCGCAGCCTGGCGCATGGGCTAGCAGAGCATGATGCACATCGTTTGGCACGCTGGCTGGTTGTTTGCATCGGGGCGGGTGGCGCGTCCTGGGGCGGACTGGCGTTTGGCGCACTTGGCAATACCACGGTAGCCGGCGAGATTATTGCTATCTTTGTATTGTCCGGTATCTTAAGCGGCTCAGTAGCATTGCTGGCACCGGTACTGCCCCTGTTTATTGCATTTTCAGTACCCTTGATCGGGTTGATGGTGGTCAAGCTCTGGCTGCTGGGGGATCCAGCTTACAGCGCATTCGGCGTTATAGCGCTGATGTATTTAGGGGTGCTGATTGCCCAGACACGTAACAGCTCAATGGCCACCCGCGCCGCGATTGAGTTGCGCTTTGAAAATCTTGACCTCGTGCGTCAGGCTGATCAAGCGCGGCTTGAGGCTGAGCAGGCGCGCCATGAGGCCGAGGAAGCCAACACCGCCAAGTCCAAATTTTTAGCCGCTGCCAGCCATGACCTGCGCCAGCCCATTCATGCGCAGGGTCTGTTTTTAGATGTGCTGATGCACACCCAGCTGTCGGCAGAGCAACGCGGACTGGTCAGCAACATCAGCTCGGCCAGTTCGGCAACGGCAGAAATGCTGGACACGTTACTCGACTTTTCACGCATCGAGGCAGGTGTTGTTAACCCGAAAATACAGCCCTTCAGCCTACAAGACCTGCTAAACAAGATCGAGTGCGAGTTTGAAGCTGAGGCCGATGCAAAAGGCCTGACGTATCGCAGCCGCGAAACGCCGTTGCTGGTGCAATCTGACCCGGCACTGATCGAGCTGATTTTGCGCAACCTGGTGTCTAACGCGATTCGCTACACCGACACAGGCGGTTTGCTGGTGGCCTGCCGCAAGCGAGGCACGCAAGCAGTGCTGGAGGTGTGGGACACCGGCATTGGCATAGCGCCCGCCCAGCAAGCCAATGTGTTCAAAGAATTCCATCAGGTCGGTAACCCGGAGCGTGACCGCCGCAAGGGCTTGGGCCTGGGCCTGGCCATTGCGCAAGGGCTAACCAACACGCTGGGGCACACGCTGCAGTTGCAGTCCGTGCCGCAGCGCGGCAGCGTCTTCAGGCTGGCCGTGCCGCTGTCAACGTTGCCCAAACTGGCACCTACCCAGCGGCTGGCACCTGATGCCAGCTTGTCCGCCCTGCTGGCCACCGGGCAACTGCGCGGTGTACGCCTGCTGGTGATTGACGATGACGAGGCGGTGCTGGCCGGTATGGCGCAATTGCTGTCGCAATGGGGCTGCGTGGTTGCGACGGCCGGCTCGATTGAACAGGCGCTGGTGCTGGCCCAAGACATTGCGCCGGATGTCGTCATCAGCGACTACCGCCTGCGCGGCCAGCGCACAGGTGCCCAGGCCATCCATGAGCTGCGCGACTTGCTGGGCCAGCCAGTACCCGCCTTGATCATCACCGGTGACACCGCGCCAGAGCGCCTGCGCGAAGCCATGAGCACCGGCGTTCCCCTCCTGCACAAGCCGTTGGCGCCTGCCGCGCTATATCAGGCGCTGGTCGATTTACTGAGCAGGTAGAAAGTGCTTTTTTAGAAGTTTTGCTTCAGAAATCGGTTGCCGTATGGTCCAAGAAGACCATATCAAAAACCGGGGTGTTTGTGTAAAGTTCTTGTTATCAAGAATTTCATAACTTACACAATGGCACTTCAATTCTTCGCAAACATCATCACTCGAGCCAAGGCTCGTTAGCATGATGCGGCTTACCCCAGTTCGGTGGGCGGTGCTTTGCACGTTATCAGTGGTGCTGACACCCATGCTGTCATCTGCACAAACGCCAGCAGACATTGGCGCTGCACAGCGCCAGGCCGAAATCTTGCAGCGTCAAGAGCAAGAGCGTTTACAGCAAGATGACGCACGTCGCAATAACGCCCCAGTCGATGGCCTGGACACGCGTCAGTTGCAACCCAAAATCACGGTGCCAGAGCTCGGTGCCAGTTGCCGCAATATTCGGGTTGTCAACATCAGCAGCGCGCCCAATTTGTCAGCCGCCATGCGCCAGCGCATCACAGACGAATTCACGGGTCGCTGCCTGAATGTGGCGGATATTGAGCGCATTCTGGGTGAAATCACAAAGTTTTATATTGACCGGGGTTTCATCACCACCCGCGCCTACCTGCCGCAACAAGATCTGAGCACTGGGCAGCTGGAGATTTTGGTGATTGAAGGCGTGATTGAAAAAATCGTGATCAACGACGGGGGTGCCAATAGCGTCTCGATTGGCAATGTATTCCCGGGGCGTGAAGGCGGTTTGCTCAACCTGCGCGATCTGGAGCAAGGCATTGACCAAATCAATCGCTTGCCATCCAACAACGCAAAGCTCGACATTCAGCCGGGCAACGCCGCTGGCGGCAGCGTGGTGGTCATCAACAACCGACCGGCCAGGGCGCTGCGCGCGTCCATCAATACCGACAACCAGGGTTCGGTATTTACCGGTGCAACACAAACCGCAATCACCTTGATGGCCGACAACCTGTTGGGAATAAATGAGTCGTTATCGCTGACGCACCGGGAGTCCGTGCCGGGTCAGGCGGGTCGCCGGTTCTCTGCCAGTGACAGCATCAATTTGGGCATTCCTTTCGGCTACAGCACGGTGTCCCTGGGTATTAACCGCTCGGTGTACTTCAGCCCCATCACGCTGCCCAGTGGACTTGAGCTGATCACCAGCGGCAGCAGCAAATCAGACAACATTCGGCTGGACCGTGTGGTCTACCGCGACCAGTCCACGCGCGCCTCGGTGTCCAGCACGCTCACAGGTAAAGAATCTAAAAATTTTCTGGGCTCGTTTTTTTTAGATATCAGCAGCCGCAAGCTGACGGTGCTTGACGTAGACGGAAGCTTGAGTACCGGTTTTCTGGGCGGTGTGCTGACGCTTGACCTGGGTGTGGCGCGCGGCCTGACAGCCATGGCTGCACTGCGCGATGCGCCTGACCTGCCCGACACCGCACCGCGCGCGCAGTTCAGCAAACTCAAGGCAGGTTTTAACTATGCCAAACCGTTTCGGGTGCTTGGCAAAGACATCAGCTTTACCAGCCAGATGACCGCCCAAAAAGCCAACAACGTGCTGTATGGCTCAGAGCAGATTTCTATTGGCGGTCTGTACTCGGTTCGCGGCTATGTCAAAAACAGTTTGACGGGCGACGACGGCTATTACTGGCGCAATGAGGTGTCAGTTCGTCAGCCCATTGAGCTGGGCGGTGAAGTCATCTCCAGCCGCCTATATGCAGGTTACGACAGGGGCTACGTCAGCAACCGCGTGCCCGGCGGCGCCCAAGGCAAGCTGGAGGGCATGGTAGCTGGCATCTCCGTCAACTGGCGCGGTGCAAGCTGGGATTTTTATCACACACGGCCCATCACGATGACCAGCAATATGGTGCGTGAGACCGGGCAAACATGGTTTCGACTCGGCTACAGCTTTTAAAGCAATCAAGGACTTGTTATGAACCACATCTACCGCATTGTCTGGAACGCATTAACAAACACCTGGGTTGCTGTTGCTGAAAACGCCCGCTCACAGGGCAAAGGCAGCAAGCGCACCGCAAGCAAGACCGGGCGTAAAGCTGGCGCAAAAATGCTGGTCATGGCAACGCTGGCCATGGTGGGGCTGGCGGTCACGGCCGCGATGGCGCAAACGGTGCCAACGGGCGGCAACACCACTGTTTACATCTCTGCCAACGGCGTGCCTGTGATTGACATCAACACTGCCAACGCAGCAGGCTTGTCGCACAACAAATTTACCAGCTACAACGTGGATGCCCGCGGATTGGTGCTGAACAACGGCAACCTGGAGCAGTTGTCCCGCCTCTCACAGCTGGCCGGGCAAGTGGCTGCCAATGTTAATCTGGCGCAGCAAGCCCGGGTGATTTTGAACGAAGTGGTATCGACCAACCGCAGTGTGCTGGCTGGCTTTACCGAAGTATTGGGCGGCCGTGCAGATGTGGTAGTGGCCAACCCAAACGGCATCACCTGCAGTGGTTGCGGTTTTATCAACACCGACCGCATCACCCTGACAACCGGTACGCCTGGCTTTGGTGCGGATGGGTCTTTGAACGGCTTTAACGTCAACCGGGGGGATGTGCTGATCACGGGCGCGGGTGCCAATGCCACGGCCCAGCAGATTTTTGACATCGTGGCGCGTACTGTCAGGATTGACGGCAAGATCAACACGTCAGATACAGGAAGCCTTGGCATCACTGTGGGCGCCAACAACTGGAGCTACGGTGGCCGCAATGTGACGGGGGCTGTTGCGCCAAGTGGTGCGGCGGCGTCTTACGCCATTGACTCGACAGTGCTGGGCGGCATGTACAGCGGGCGCATCAACATCATTGCCACCGAGGCGGGTGTCGGGGTGCGAATGCTGAGCGAAGCCGCTGCCAGCGCCGATAACTTTACCTTGACCAGCGCAGGAAAGATCGAGCTGCAAGCTGCACTGAGCGCCAAACAGGACTTGACGGTGACCACCACATCGGCCAGCGGTAGCGACGATCTGCTGATCAGCGGCGCAGCCAAACTGTCTGCGGCAGCCAATCTAGCCTTGAATGCCGCTGGTGGGCAAATCAAACTGGCAGAAGGCGAGCTGTACGCCGCCAACAACCTGACCACCACAGCCGCCAGTTTGAGCGATGCATCAGCCGCAGCCAAAACGCGCTTTGCAGGCGGCAACAACACCCTGGCCATCACAGGTGCAGCCAACATCAATGGCACGGCATGGGGCGCAGGTGGCGCGTTGACGGGCAATGCCAACAACCTGACGATTGGTAACAACGGCGCTACTTTGTATGCCGGTACAACACTGGCCTTGAGCACCACCAACAACCTGGCGCTAGGCACAGCGGCTGTACGCTCGGCAGGCAACATGACGTTAGCCGCTGATACAGGCAGCATCACAACAACAGCAGGCGCAGCACAAGGCATACAAAGCACCGCAGGCAACCTGAGCCTGAGCGCCGGCGGCGGCTTGACCAACGCCGGCAAGATAACGGCAGATGCTGGTAGCGTTACGGCCCGCATCAACGGCACGCTGGCCAACAGCGGTACGCTTCAAGCCAAAACCACGCTTGACCTGGCTGACAAGGCGGGCGGCGGCACAGAAAATATTGTCAACAGCGGTGTTCTGCTGGCAGATGGGAGCCTGACGGTTAAAGCTAACAGCATTAGCAATCAGGCAGGTGCTACGCTGCAAGGCAGCTCGGGCGCCACGCTGGTAGCCAACAGCCTGACCAACGCAGGCACACTGATCGCGTCCAACACGGCAGGTCAAACAGGCGCATTGACGCTGGCCACGCTCACCAACAGCGGCACGCTGCAATCGGCAGGCAACCTTGACTTGAACCTGACCCAAGCGCTGACCAACACTGGCAAGGTTTTAGCCACCAACAACCTGACGGTTAACGCAGGCACGTCGGCACTGGCCGTCAGCAACAACGGCGCTGCTGCCGTGCTGCAGGCGGGCAATGCGCTCGCGGTCAACGGCTCAAACGTCACCTTTGGCACGCAGTCGGGTACGGTGCTGGGCAAAACCGTAGGCCTGACGCTGGCGGGCGATTTCACCAACAGCGGCACGCTGCAATCCAGCGAAGCCATGACCCTGACTGTGGCTGGGGCGCTGACCAACTCGGGCACGCTGCTGGCCAAGGGCGGCTTGACCAGCAACTCCGCAATTTTGAACAACACAGGCACATTGACGGCGGCCGACGTCGCAGGCATCAACAGCATCATCAGAGCCAACACCGTGACCAACAGCGGCACGTTGCAGTCAAGCGGCAATCTGGCGATGAACCTGGCAACAGTCTTGACCAACAGCGGCAGCCTGTTGTCGGGCGGTGATTTAACGCTGCGCGGCACCGCTGGCACTTACACGGTCAATGCCAATGCAGGCCGACTGCAAGCTGGCGGTGTGCTGGACATCAAAGGCAGCAACAACAACAGGGATGTCAACATCAACGTCGCCAATGGCGCTACCCTGCTGGGCGGCAGCATGGACATCAATGCCGGCACCTTGGCGCTGGCAGACAACGCCATGGTTTCAACAACCGGCAACATGACGGTGGGCGTGAATAATCTGACGTTTGGCGGCAGCAATTCGCGCATTGTCGCGGCGACCTCTGGCACAGGCGTGGCCAATGTAACAACCGCTTCAGCGTTTAACAACGTGGGGGCGGTGCATTCCGGTGGCGACATGACGTTTAACGCGCCGTCGATCACCAACACAGGCACTGGTGCGTTTTCGGCCCTGAAAACCCTCAGCGTCAGCGCCACCACAGGTGATCTGGACAACTATGGCGCGCTGTACGCAGGCCAAACGCTCAATGCCAACGCCATGGGCACATTGACCAACCGCGCAGGCGCAACCATTGATTCAGGCGGCGACATCAACATCGACACGCCAGCAGCTTACGTGAATGCCAATACACCAACGTTTACCAACAACAGCACTGTGAATGCCGCGGGCAATATCAATATTGCAGCGACCTGGTTCAACAACAACATCATTGCCAGCAACACGCGTGAATGGAATGCCTATAGCTACGGCATTCAACTGGAGGGTAACGCAGCGGGCAAGGACTCTAGATCGACAGAGACGGGACCGCCCCTCAAAAATCCAATGACAGCGCAGTGGGCCGATGGCGCCATGGCCGTCCACTACTGCAACTTAGGGGCAATAAAAGTATTTACCTGCGGTCTCAGCGAGTATGGCTTTCTCCAACCCTGGTCTCGCTCACAGCGTTTCATAAGCGGCGACCCTACAGGCGCAATCAAACCGCAAATCATTGCGGGCGGCAACACCACCATCAGCAACTTCCAGACGGCAAACAATCTGGGTGGGGTAATTTCCGGTAACTCTGTCACGCTGACCTCTAGTCGGGGTGGTGCAACCTTCACCAATGATGATCTTCGGCTGGCGACTGAATCTGGCACTTTGGGTTCAATTGAACTGATTTATTGGATGGGGCTTCCTAAGGTTCCTGGGACGTTGAAGTATCACACCCGATTTACGTATGCCGCCGACACCACCACCCTTGATAATAAACCGGGTATGAAGCGCACTGGTGTGAGCTACGACGCCAGCACGGGTACCGGCGCTGGTGTTTTTGCCAACGGTGGCAACCTGACTGTCAGCGGAACGGTTAATTTGATCAACATGGGCGGTACTTCTGTAGCTGCTGCCCAAACCAGCACCCCCACCAGCAAGACAGCCAACGGCGTAGCAACTACCGCCCTGGCTGCAACCAACGGCGCAACGGCCACCAACAGTCAGGCAGCCATCGCCTTTGCAGGCCTCGTCATCAACCTGCCCACCAACCCGAACGGCTTTTTTGTTGTCAGCACCAATCCATCGGCCAGATACCTGATTGAAACCAACCCGCGCTTTGTGACAGGTTCAGGCTCGTTGGGTTCAGACTTTTTATTAAAACGCTTGGGGATTGATCCCGAACGCGCGCAAAAACGCCTCGGTGATGCCAACTACGAAGCGTTTTTGGTGCGCCAACAGCTGATTGCGCAAACAGGCAACAACATTCTGAGGGGCTACGGCAACGAGGCCGACCAGATGAAGCGCCTGATGGACCAGGCCGCTGACCAAAGCAAAGAAGCAGGTCTTGTTTTTGGCAAGGCCTTGACGCCTGAACAGGTGGCAAACCTCAAGTCCGACATTGTCTGGATGGTCGAAACCACCGTATCTGGCCAACGTGTATTGGCCCCTGTGGTTTATCTGGCAACAGCCACGCGCACAGCGTTGGTCACGGGTGCGGTGTTTGCAGGTACCAATGTGTCCATGAATGTGGCCTCACTGACCAATACGGGCGGCATTATCAGCGGTTCAAACGCACTGAATATTGTTGCTAAAAATGACATCACCAATGTCAGTGGCACCATCACAGGCGCTAACGTGGCGCTGCGGTCAACGGACGGCAGCATCAACAACATCACAACAGTGCTGGGAAATGCAGTCGGCAATACCGCATCCATCACCGCAACGCGTGACTTGAGCCTGGACGCCA